>Ga0070729_10001761_pt1 | contig 31361 bp, 21 predicted proteins | sample tdDd472_FD_66725 | JGI IMG/M metagenome (GOLD analysis project Ga0070729, IMG submission 66725) | Marine sediment microbial communities from the Atlantic coast under amendment with organic carbon and nitrate - tdDd47.2 | ecosystem: Environmental > Aquatic > Marine > Coastal > Sediment | place...
GAATAATCCAAATTTGCATAAGATTCGGTTGAAACTATCGACTGTAAAACGGTTTGAACAGGACTATTAAAATTATCTGCATCTTCATGTAACTTTTTAATCACATTTTCTTCACCCAGAACACTACAGCATTTTTTATATAATTTACCATTTAGTAATTTTGAGAATTGTACTGGTGATTGAATTGGTGTAGGATAAGCTAATCCAGGGCTTAATCCTCCAGGAACCCATTGTATATAAGCTTCTGATCTTCTTATTTGTGAATAATTTCTAAAAAGTATATGGTCAACTGTCCCAATGCGATATGAAGGGATATCAATTTTATCAATCATCATATAATTGGTCTCACCAAGAGATATTAAAAAACCGTTGTCTCTTTTTATTTTTAGAAGTGTTTTTATGCCCTGCTCTCCTAACTGACCTAGATGTGTTCCAAGTGCAATGACATTAATTGGTACTATTTTCAAAAATCCATATTTATATAATAATTTCAATTCATAATCATCAGAATTTTCAAGCCAACTTTTTACATTTTTAAAATAAACTGGAGAACCAATAGATTTTTCTCTTATAAAAAGATAAACTGTACCACAATCTTTCGGATCGTAATTGTCAATTACCTTTTGGGTTATCTCTTCATTATTTGTTATGCCAAAACGTAACCTAAAAGTTTGCAATACAAGTATTTGCAGTTCTAATTGAAGATGTGTTCCGGGAAAAATTGCTACACTTTTATTAGATTGCAGATCCCTTATCAATCGTTTACTATTATTTATCGCTAATGGTTTATAGCCAACCAATTCACTTAAACTATGGTAAGATTTCATGAAAAGATTGAATGACATTGCTGAAAGATTTTTTGATTTTATTGATCCAAAATTTTTCCTGAAAATTTCTGCTACAAGACCAATTAATTCAAACTCAGTAATTTTTCTGAAAAAATAATGTGAGTTATGCCTGTGACGATAACTAAGCGAGTGATCTATGACAATGTCATCAACGCCTATATTATATTCAAATAATGTATCCAATTCATTGTAAAATGTTATCTTATCAGAAAAATCAACCTTTTCGAAATTTTCATGTTTTGTCAATATTTTTTTAGCAAATCCCATTATTCGACCTTTAAGTTCTTTTTCTTCCATTCGAAAGAAACTCGGATCAATGAGAGATTTTAAAATTATCATAAATTCCAGATTAGTAAAACCAGGTAAATACTTTCTGTTTTTACATAATACTAGTTGGTAAAATAAATCATTATATTGAGTTATTGCTTTGTGTTTGTCATATACTTTTTTGACAATCTGAAACTCTTTTTTATTCGGGTGTTGACATCTAATCCATAAAATATTGAGTAATTTCTCGAATTTTTTTTCAAGTATTTCAAAAGTAAACCTTTTTTTAACAACACTTCTATTATGTTCTTTTCTCTGAATATCTATTTCATGATTTGTAAAAATTTCAAAAAATCCATCAGGAATATCTTGAGTATTTTTAGGAATTTCAAAAACTTTCAATCTCAAAGATTCATCAAGATCTTTACCAATTAAATTATCAAAAACATGTTCAGGCTTATATCGATTCACTAATAATGGTACTCCTGAAGAAGAACTTTCAATAATTGGTAATCCTCTTCCTTCCGTTTCACTAGGAAGTGTCACTAATGTAGCTGTACCAAATAATTCATTAATAGCCAAATTCGGAATGTGATTTTTTTTCATATATTCATTGGTTTCCAATCCGAATTTGAAACCTAAAAAAAATCTATTTTTCAGTTTATCATTTATGTTATCTAAAAAATCACGAAATAAATACATTATTTTTTTATAATAATCATATTGACCATTTGCCAAAGGTCCTGTAATAAGTATTGTAATAGTCAATTGCGGATGTGATTTTAAAAAATGTACAAACCAAGAATTTTCCAAAAGAGTATTAAAAAATGTAAAAATTCTCTCAATCCTTTTCCTTTTAATAATTCTGGTAGGTTGAAGTATGAGCATATTTGAATGATCAAAATGAATATTAATTCTACTCTTATTTCCTATTATGAATGGCGAAAAATGATTTGTTGGATTTTCAATTTTAGTCAAAATTTCTGATATTGATTTTGAGTATATTTTTTTAGTGGAACCGGAAAACAGAATATGGAGTCTTTCCAAAATATTTTTTTTCGATTTGGGGGATTTTGGACAGTATCTATCAGAATCAATATAAGTTGGTATTTGCGTAACATTTATTGGATTAAAACCAAATTTATCAATTAATGTATTGACCTGGACTTGATTAATTGTACATTGATACCAAAAAGGACTATCCCATGGATAAAGCATTTCAATCAATGTAAATATTTCACCAATATGATAATTTGTAAAGAAATGATCTCTTATACCCGGAGTTTTATTTATATTTGATTTTGACGGTGGTTCTCCACTTTCCCAATAAAAATCATGATTACTGTTTAAAACAGGTATTTTCATAATTTCTGAAATTAGAACTAATGAGAATGCTAGAGGAATATTACCTGGATTTGAATTTGTATTTACTGGAAATAATAGTTGGATATCATTTTCAAATATGAATTTACCTAGTTTTAAACTTATAGATAAGGTCTGTTCCCAAACTTTAGTAAATAATAAATTGTAGTCATTACTTCCACGGCCCAATTTAGTAAAAAAATATTCATGATAACCATCCCAACTATCAAAACCACAAGATTCATCTAATGTATATACTTGTAAATTTTTGTCGTTATCAAATTCAATATTAAATGAACTTCCAATATAATATATTTTTGGATCTTTTAATGAATGCTTTTTAATAAGACTTTTCAATACATGACGATATTTTTCAATTTCTATTGAAACTCCATCAACGCCAAAATCATAGGTTATAAATGCTACACCATTTTTCAATGAATTTAAAAAATCATGATAATTCTTGGGTAAATTAGTCATTGGTTTACGATTATCACGTATATGATCAAGGAATAATCCTAACTCAAACCAACTTTTAATTTTTTTATTTAGGAGTGTAGATTTTAAAATATCATAAGAATCTTTATTCATACAAATAACCTTCTGCCAATTTAGTGAAAGTATAACATTAATTTCTCTTTTAATACTTCATATGAAAAATGTAATTTGCCTAATTCAAAATTATATTCTGAAATTTCTCTACATAATTTTGGATCATGAATTATTTTATCAATTTCGTTAACAGCCCTGTCTGTTAAGACATTATCTTCGATCATAACTGTTTTGAAACCCTTGCTTCCAATTTCAGGCCAATAAACAGGTCGATAATTATTAACAAAAATTGGTTTTTTAGCAAGAACACATTCTACAAAGGCATTTCCAAAACCTTCATAACTACTAAAATATGTACAGGCTGTAGCATGAGCATAAACATCTGATAGAGAGTAAATCTTTTTACCATCTTTTGTCATCCTGATTGAATGCAATAAGCTGTGACCAAAAATAATGCGATCTTCAAGCCCTCTATCTTTTACCAGCGTTACTAACTTGTGATAATATCCAAATCTTTCATCATCAGCATAGGTTCCGGTAATTAGTAATTTTACTTTTTTATCTTCTAATTTTTCAATGAGTTCTATTGCAACTTCAATTCCTTTTCGTTCTACTATTCTTGTAACTTGTAGAAGTAGTATATCATCGTCATCAAATCCAAAATCTTTTCTAAAGTCTTTATTATAATCATCAATTAATCCATAACTTTTTCGGAAGTCCATAACATTTGGAACAACAATAGAATCTATGTTATAATGTCTCTGTAAATAGTCTTGTGAGTAAGTATTTATTACAGCATGTTTAACATGGGAAATTTGTAAAGGAAAAGCTTCCTTCATAAGATTTTCTACTTCAATATGAGGAGTTTTATATCTATCTCCCCGTTCCCAATAAAAATCATGGTCATGACAAACTGTGTTAATACCGGTGTGGTCAACAAATTTTTTAATACCAATTCCCATTGATAAATGACAGGGAAGAGCTGATGAATTTTCTGGAAGAATTATATCAATATTATTTTTCATAACCCATTTAAATATTTGAATTGCAACTATATCTGAAGCATGATTAAGATGATTTAACAATTCATCAGGATCTTCATCCGGATAAAAGAATGCCCGTTTTTGCTCCCATTCATTATCTGGTGAAGAAAAAGATAACTGTGGTAAGAATGTACAATGAATACCTTCTACATCACGTTTTGTAGAAACCCCTGTCAGAACATAAATTTCATGACCCATTTTTCTAAGTATTTCTACCCATTTAATAGTTTCAAGAGAAACACCGTCGATATCTCCTATTCTTCCGATGATAATTCCAATTCTCATAATATCTCCTTAAAATGATTGAATATTGCATGATTTCTGTGCAAAAATAAGAAATAAAAAAATATGATATATAGATATGTAACAAATATCATCTACTTAAGAATAAAAATAAAAATGTATAGTGTCAAAACATCCAGTGTTATTTATATTTTTATATACTTATTGAGTATTCTAATTATAAAATGCGAAAAATTTGAATATGTGAAATATAGAGAACCTATTTAACTTATTTTATGTAATAAAAAAAATACATCGAATATAGTGACTTAAATTTATTTTGGATCGATAGAATTCGCCTGACCACCAACTGGCTACAATACTGTCTTCACCTCTCAAACCTTCTAAGACGATCTGAATTTTTCCCTCTTGTGCAAATTTTCTCAGGGTTCTTTGTTTAATGTCTTTTATGATCTTTTTTGCTGATTGGGACGATTCCATTTTCACTCCTTTTCTATAATTAAAAAAAGTGTCTTTTAATTTTTAAACTCATTTTGTTTAAATTGTTTTAACACTAAATAATGACAAATAATAAAACGACAGAAACCTTGAGATTTTTTTGCATAATACTAAAGAAGCCACTATGTTATAACGATAATAATTTAAAAATTGATTTAATCACGATTCACAAATTTGTGGAGGTAGTATGGGACTAAAACTTAATGCAAATTGTAAAGATGATATCTTAACCATTGAAGGTAATGGTGAAATTAAAAATTCTTACCACCACAAAGACTGTCTGGAAGAATTTTGCAACATGATCATTTCAAGTGGTTGTGGAAAAATACTTTTTGATATCACAGATACTTCATTTTCCACCAACATGATGGAACAATTGATCAACTTTGATATGTTTCGCAACAAATTTCCTAAAAACATGCGAGGATTAAAATTAGTTCTCATTATCAGTCCAAAGGATCATGACAGATTTAATTTTTGGGAAGATTATAACAACAACCGTGGATATTATTGGAAAATTTTTACAGATTATGAAAAAGGACGATTTTTTTTAGAAACTGATTAATGAAAAAAAATTAATGGTATAATCATGATAGACAATGTCAAATGGGAAGAAAACGGAGTAAAAGTAAAATATAGTAAAATTTTTACCTTCAATGATAATCTTGATTCAATGTCAGAAATATATTGTGATTCAAGAAGCAACAAAATGAAATATGTCATACTTGACTTATCTGACGTCAATAAAATTTCATTAAATGATGATGATTATCGTGTCCTTGCGGGATATGATTTTATAGCCTCAAAAAGAATCGACAATTTAAAATTGGCAATTTTAATAGACGATCCCCATCTGGAAGAGGATAACAATAAGTTTTTCCGCTATTTTCAAAAATATGATACCTCCTGGGAGTGCAAAATATTCTTTAATATGGATGAGTTAAACAATTGGATACCCACCTAGCATTTTAGGTTTGAGTTCGTCAAAACAATCTATCCTTTTTGAAGAATTATTTATGACCTATTGGAAAAAATGATTTCTGTTTTAAAAATATAATATATCCAATTGAAAATTAAATTTACTTCTCGTATATATACAATAGTAATTTGAGGTTCTATTGAAATTCCAAGGTGTTTTAAAAAAATATTATATCATATCAAGATTTCTATTTTCTATATTAATTGTATTATTTTCCCCTCTTGTACTTTTATGTGATGATAATGTATCAATTGGTTTGGATTCTTTAATGTTCATGTCATTGGAAGACTTAATGAATATAAAAGTAAAGGTATCATCGGTCAATGCTTTGGATATCTTCAATACACCTTCAAGTGTAACAATAATTGATCAATCCAAAATTAAAAAATTCAATTTCCAAAATATAAAAGAAGTATTGGAAACCGTCCCAGGAATAGAAGTATATCAGACAATAATTGATCGCAATGTGACAACTTCAAGAGGAGTTCTCCAAAATTTTTATGCTAACAAAGTTCTTCTCTTAATAAACAATGTTCCAACATGGCAGCCAATATATGGAGAAGGTGCAATTGAAAGAATCAGTATAAATGATGTTGAAAAAATTGAAGTTCTTAAAGGGCCTGCATCGGTTTTATATGGAAGTAATGCCTATTCAGGTGTAATAAATATCATTTTGAAAAACAATGATGCAAACAAAGTTGAAGCCTATGGGAAAATTGGACTATTTTATGAACATGCAACTGGAGTTTCAGCCAACTTTAAATTGGACCAATTTGAAATTTACACATCATTCAATTCTGAAGAAAACTATAGTAAACCAATCTCAGTAAAAAGTGCAGAAGGTTATGAATATAATGGAGAATCATCATTTAATTTTTCAGACTTTAATAATGTTAAAAACTTCACCCTAAATTCCAAATATAAAAGACATAATATGATGTTTAATTGGTATAATTATCTTCATTCTTTTCAGGGAGCTCATCCATCTTATTTAGGCGGCGGTGGGAATAATGTCAGCAATATGGGAATTCTGGTCAATTACAGATATCAGGATAATATCTGGGAAAAGTTAGATATTATTACAAATATCACTTATGATTATTTTGAACGATATTTTCCATTATCATATGACAGAGTAAATATAATAGATCTTGCAGGCGACAGGTCTAATGGAGAAGTTATTATAAATTATTTAAATGATGGATTAAATCTGGAATTTGGTATAAATGGTGAAATACGTAAGAGTCATGGTCATGATACCAGAAATGGTGTAAAAAATTTTATAATAAGACATAATCTAAAAAATGACAATGATATCATAGAATGGTCTACTTTTGCACGAATTCGTCAAAAATTAAACCAATTTTCATTACTTGTAGGTGGACGTTATACAAACAATAATAACTTTGGTGAGAACTTTTCTACAAGATCAACTTTATTGTATTCTTTTGCAGATAAACAATCTTTAAAACTGATATTTGGTCAGTCTTTCAGAGTACCTACCATGTTTGAATTGTATTTTGATCATCCAACTGTTATTGGAAATAAAAACCTGAAGCCCGAGACCAGTAGTTCTTATGAAATATCCTATCTCCTTGGTACTTCAAAGTTCTATTTTCAACTTCTCGGTTATTATGCTATTTACAAAGATCTTATTCAAAGAATTACAACTATTTCAGGACCTCCCAGTCAATATCAAAATGTTGAAGAGTTTGAAGGCTATGGAATAGAAGCCGAATTAAAGTTTGAAGATTTATTATCTATAGATGGGTATATAAATTATAATTATACTTTAGGGGATGACAATGAAATAAATGATAATTTCAGATATGTTCCTGACCATATATTCTCTCTCGGATTGTACAAGAATTTTGATAAGTTCTTCATCTCCTCAAATGGACGGATACTATCTTCAGTAAATGGACATCTAAAAAAGATCATTCCTCAATCAATTTTCAATATTAACATTGGAATTAACAGTAATCTAAATCAATTCCATTTAAGACACGTATTTGGAATAAAAAATATTACAAATAGCAAAATGTTAATTCCTGAATATATTCGACAAACTCCAAACATTAATGATATTGTAACAAATAGTTTTGGCAGAATGTATAATTATTCACTCTTTATTGAACTATAAACTTCACATGATAAATAAAATTGAGTTAAAATGCTTCCTTCTGTTGCATATTGAATACCCAATATGTTATATTGTTAGAGTAAATAGTGTGAAAAATTCAATATAAATTGTTAGTTAGCGTTAATTGACGTCAGTTTAATCTGTAGAACAATTACGATGTGAATATTTCATCAAAAATATTTGGGGTTCAATGTATACTAAAAACAATATTGCCAAACATTCATTAAAGGTCATGTTAATCCTACTATCTTGTTTGTTCTGTGAGATTTATGCAGAAACCATTATTGAAGATGACTATAAAGTATTACTGAATATGACAATTGAGCAGTTGTTGGAAGTAAAAATTTCATCAGCAAGTAAACAACCCGAAACAATTGCAGAAATTCCGGCCAGTGTTGTTCTAATTACAAGAAAAGAAATTGAAGCCTATGGATATCCTACTTTAGAACATATTCTTGAAAACATTCCAGGTCTATATAATATCAATGACTATAATCTGAGTGATAAATTTGGTGTTAGAGGATTTTGGAATGGATTTGACAATGATGATATAATTTTTCTGGTTAATGGAATAAATTATGAATTTCCTTATACCAGTAGCAATCCTATTTCACAATACAGCATTCCGGTTGAATCTATTGACAAAATCGAAGTGATTCGAGGTCCAATGTCTATTGTTTATGGACAGGGTGCCATTTTTGGTGTCATAAATATTACTACAAATATGGTCCAAAATAATTCTACTAATTTTTATGGATCACTAGGCACAAAGGGAAGATATTCCGGAACCTATTCTCACTCCTCCAAAAAAGATGATATTTCATACAAAATAAATTTGTCAAACTTTAATGATAATGGCTTGAATTATAATAATAGTAAGTTATCTTCATTAAATCTGTATACTGGCAATACAAAGAATAAATTAAATAGAACTGGAAATTATTTTGGTGCAAATGTCAAAAATAAAAACTGGGCATTTGATTTTGCATATCACGATAACATTATGGGTTCCTATTTTCAATTTCCTTTGGCAGATAAAAGCTCCAATGTAGAAAACGAAGCAAGTTTTATTAAAGGATCCTATAACTCAAAAATTAACAATCACCTAAAATACATAGTAAAATGTAATTATAGCTATCACAATAGATATTATGATAATAACTTCATCTTTAATGATTTTTATGGTCTTCAAATACAGCGATCCAAAACTTTTGAAACAGAAGTTAATATGGATCATTCAGTATCTAAGAAATTCAATATCAGTTATAATTTTTACTATCGTACAATCTGGGATATAATAAATAATTTTGATCTTCCTTCTTTTGGAGTTCCAGGTTTAGAGAACAATTTAGTCAATCTTAAAAACAATGATCATCTTGATATTTTAGCGGCTTATTCACAAATCTCATATCAACCAACAAAAAAAATAAAAGCAATTTTTGGAATACGTGCAGAACACTTATTACCCTATCGAATGTCTTCACAACACGTAGAAAGTAATAATTTGAATGTCACAACTTCTGCAAAGTATGATGTCAAAGATATTAACATCATTCCCAGGATTGGATTATTATATAAATCATCAAAGAACAATGCGATAAAACTCTTATATGGAAAAGCAATAAATCAACCTTCATTTTTCCAAAACACAAAAAATACATTAGATCCCAATATTGGTGATTTGGAAGCAGAAATTATTGAAACCCATGAGATAAATTATATTGGCGTGATTACACCAAAAATTTCTATTAATACTAGTATTTATCGGAATGAACTTTCCAATTTAATTACAAGAATGATTAATTTTGATGATGAAGGTAATTATTCAACATGGAACGAAAATGCTGGTAAAATGACTACTTTAGGAGGTGAAATAACAATTTCCTCGGAATTTATCAAGAATTTGAAAATTGAAATGAGTGGAATAGTTCAACGAACAACTGATTACTCACCTGGTATGAAAAAGATAGATCTGGCATATTCACCACAGTTACTTGGTTATTTGAAAGCTTTTTACAATTATAAAAATTATTCAATTGGAATAACAGGCAACTATGTTTCAGAAATGCATACCTATTACGACCAGAGACCAGTTAACAATGGTAATGGAGAAGTAATTGGTCGAATTGGAATGAAATCTCCTGCTTATTCAGTTTTTAACATTAACCTCAGAATTAATAATTTCATCATCAATAATACATTCCTCAGTTTAAGAGTAACAAATATACTTGATACAGAAATAAGATATCCAACCTTCAACAATAACGATTGGATGGATAAAGGTACAATTGGTTATGGCCAATCAATTCTTTTGAACTTTGGATACAGTATACATTAGATATTTTAGTGAAAATAAATTAACCATTTAAACTCAAATAATTTTATTTTAATATTACTTATATTTTTATTGCCCCTTATAGATTAGTGTTCTAATTTACCTTTGCAACTGGGGTAATAAAATAGAGGGTATAATCATGAAAAAGTTTTTTTTAGGGGCTCTTATTATTGGTATATTTTTAGGGCCAGGCTATAAATTATTCTATGAAAAATACAACTGTAAAATGTATGGAAAGCACGAAGTTTTCAGCCAAAAAGTATCTACTGATAAAAGAGATGGAGAAACTTTTTACACCAAATCTAATAGTAAGTGGAACTCTCCTATTTATATTGATCTGAAACCAAGTATGAATCCTATCTGTTTTGTAACAGAAACCCAATATTATTTACCTATTGAATACACAACTCACAAGTCAGGTTTTGTTGGAAGACTAAGTAAAGATAATTCAACTATTTGGCAGGAAGAGTTTTCTGTTGTTGCAGAAAGAAAAAATACAGATTCCCAAAAAGGAATTGCAATCAGTATGAAAAATTCGGGCAAAAGTGTCGGCTATACAAATTTGAAAACATTTAATGTGGAAAAATCTGGAAAATACAAACTATTAATGCTTGAAAATTACCATTCTGATCTTGCTATTTCTAAAATCAATATTATTGTAAAAGGAAATCTGAAAACTCCAGACAAAAGTATCATCAAAGCCGGTTATTTTACAATGGGAACAAGTCTTTTACTTCTGCTTTTAAGCCTTGTAATATCAAAAAAATCTTATTGAAACTATGAAAAAATTTAAACTATCAATCTTATTACTTTTAACAGGTTTCTGCTTCTCTCAGGAACCTGTTGTATTTTATAACGCATTAGATTTCACGCTTCAGGGAACTGCTTATTATTCTGATACTAAAGAAAACCCTTTCCACAGGTTGCCAACTGTAGAAAAGGAAAAAGTCCGTGAAAAAGTCTGGAATCTTTCTACCAATTCTGCTGGAATCTCAATTGACTTCAAGACCAACTCATCTTTTATCAAAGTTAAATGGGAAGTAATAAATAATTTCAACATGAATCACATGACAGGAACAGGTATTAGAGGTCTTGATCTCTACTGCAAGAATAGAGGCAAATGGCAATATGTTGGTTCCGGAAAACCTATCGAAAAAATCACTGAGAGAACTCTTATAAAAGATATGTCCAAAAAGATGAAAGAATTCCGTATATATCTGCCATTATATGATGGAATTGAATCTTTGGAAATTGGCATTGATTCAACTGCAAAAATTGAGAAAAGCGATAAATTCACAGGGAAACCGATTGTATTTTATGGAACAAGCATTACTCAGGGTGGTTGTGCTTCCCGTCCTGGAATGGCTTATACCAATATAATTTCAAGAACACTAGACAAGGAATGTATCAACCTGGGATTCAGTGGAAATGGCTGGTTGCAGGAACCATTAGCAAATATTCTGGCTGGAATTGATGCTGAAATGATCATCATCGATTGTTTACCAAATATGACAATCAAAATGGTTCATGAAAATATTCCTCCGGCAATTGATATAATACGTAAAGCGAATCCTGATGTACCGATTGTTTTGGTGGAAAGTGTACTATTTGAATCAGCATACTTTAATCCTGTTCAGTATCAGGAATTATATGATAAAAATGGTGCACTAGTTTACGAATTCAATAAATTGATGGAAAACAACTACCGTAAAATCTATCTTATTAGAGGAAAAGATCTGACAGGAAATGATCACGAAGGAACAGTTGATGGTGTTCATTTTACAGATTTAGGTTTCTCTAGATTTGCTGACAATCTTATTGAGAGAATGAAGAAACAAGGATTAATCGACTAATCGGATTAAATTATATAACTAAAAATAACACCACAATTCATTGTAATGGTAATATAATAATAAATAACCAGTGGCAGTCCACTGGGAGCCTCTAAAAACTTATTTAAAAAAACAAACCAAATTATGTCACCATTAGGTTCACTACTTTCCCATCATGACTCCGACAACAAAATTATATATTAAATTTCAATAGTACTACTAGATGTTTAAACTTGTCCCAAAAGTATAGTTTTTCATACTGATTCACATCGATGTGAGACTTTTGAATCTTTGCATTTACTTGTGAACTGTACCATTCGATGAATTCAGGGAGACAGTTTTTAAAATTTTCAAAAACAGTATCATGAAAAAAGGATTACAAATCCGCAGTCCAGTTGAAATAAAAAAAAGCCCCGCCCACAAGGACCGGGACTTTCACCACTAATAGAAAGGAATAAGAACATCTATTGTTTTTTGATACCAAACTCCGGATCGATTTTGAGAAATTTCAACAAAATGAATCCCGGAATAGTAGCAATAACTACCCAAATAAAGAAATGCTGATAACCAATAATTTCTTGCAACCAACCAGAAATCATTCCAGGTATCATCATTCCAAGAGCCATAAAGGCTGTACAAATTGCATAATGTGAGGTTTTGTATTCACCTCGTGATATATAAATCATGAACATCATATAAGCTGTAAATCCAAATCCATAACCAAAGGTCTCAAAGGCTACACAAGGTGCGATTATCCAAAGACTTGAGGGTTGTGCATAGGAAAGATAGATATAAACTGCATCCGGCAGATTGATCATAATTGCAAACCACCAAATCCATTTTTTCAAACCATGTTTACTTACAACCATTCCTCCAAGAATTCCTCCAAGAGTCAGGAAAAGTAATCCGATAGTTCCATAAGTTAATCCATATTGACCAGCTGTTAATCCTAAGCCACCTAGTTCACGACTATCTAGCATAAAGGGTGCAGAAAGTTTTACCAATTGCGATTCACCAAGACGGAAAAGCAACATAAATACGATACCTATTCCAATACTATCCTTCTTAAAAAAAGATGCAAATGTAGCAAAAAAATCTTTGATTGCTTTGCCCACAGACTCTTCTTTGTTTTCAACTTCCACAACCGGTAAAGTGAAACGATGTGCTAACCAGAATGTAAAGAACATACCTGAGAGACAGAAAAATAGAACTGTCCAGGCTAGTTTGATATTTCCTGATTCTGCATCAAAAGATGCTGACGTTGGTTCAGCCAATTCTTTATCCAGCTGGACAACTGCCATAACAGTTTTATTCCAATTATCTTCAGTGAATTCAAATCTTGTACCTTCAACCAATTTGATACTTTTATCACCTTTATCTTGTCCAAAAGTTACAATAGTAGTTTTATCAGCTTCTGGTGCTTTTGAAAGATGGAAGTAAATCACACCAAGATTTCCAGCATAAGCAGTTATGGCTTCTTCTTCAGCCCCAAAATTTTTCTTCAACCAATTTTCAAAGCCACTTGGGCCTTTATTTTCTGTTTTGGATCCTTTTTTTTCTTTGCCAATTTTTGCAGCATTTGGATCTGCTTGACCTTGAGCCAGGTTCCAGGTTCTTGCTGCAGCTAATAATGAATCAGAATATGCAGTTGTTACACGTTTTATCGGAATATCTAATTTTTCTACAGAATATACTAAATGTATTTCACCTGGTTTTTCTGAATAATCAAAATTAACAGGATCAACCTTATGAATTTCAGTATCACCAGCAACTGCATTCACATCAATTGTTATTTTTTTCATACCCGAAGCATTAATCAATACAGATACAAGGATAATAAAAACTCCCTGTCCCATAAGCATTGCAACACGGTAAAATGCAGAGCGGATTCCATTGAACAATGCCTGATCACCTTCATCCAGTCCGATCATATAAAATCCATCAGCAGCGATATCATGTGTCGCCGATGTGAATGCCATTAGCCATAGAAAAGCAATACTCAGTTTGAAAAAAGCAGTAGTAGGAATCGTTAAAGCAATACAAGCAAAGAGAGCACCCAGAATAAATTGCATCACCAAAATCCACCAACGTTTGGTTTTGAGATTGTCAACAATTGGACTCCAAAGTGGTTTCAAAAACCAGGGCAGATATAACAAACTTGTATATAGTGCAATATCAGTATTTGAGATACCCAACATTTTGTACATGACTACAGAAACTACCATTACAACTGTGTAAGGAATTCCCTCGGTAAAGTACAAACTTGGCACCCAACTCCAGGGGCTACGTTTTTTATTTGTATTCATTTTGCCTTTTCCCTCTTATTTATAGATTTGTTCCAGTTTTGATCCCGGAAAATAATGATATAATATTTCGTCAGTTGCATAACCTTTGAGGGCCATCCCCACAGCACCAATCTGACAATATCCGGCTCCATGTCCCCAGCCGGATCCTCGTAATTCAAAATAGTCTGGGATCTCTTTATCATCTTTTTCGATAATGAATGCTGAACTATAGAGGAAGGATTCGTGGAATGCCTGACGAATATAATATTGGTCTTTCAGGTTATATTCCTTCTTTTCACCCTTCTGAAGATATACAATTTTTATTTCAGTCAATCGACCTGATTCACCTCTTTTCACCGGAGAAATGTCAACAATATTGTCTGCACCAAGATTTAGTTTTTTATTCATCAAATCAGTAATTTTTTTCTGGGTAAAGTAGAATTCCCAACGGAAATAACTACCTTCTTCATCTACTGAACCAAGGTATCTTTTCAATTCCTTCTCAGAAATTGCATGTGGACTACAAAAAGTATTAGGTACACTATTGATCCACTCTTCAACCTTGGTTTCTGTATCAAGAGGCAGATTTGGATTTTGAAAATCCTTTGGAGCATCTGGAATTGGTTGCATATAATCAAGCGGAGTATCTTCCCAAATATTCTCAAATGTTTCCATTACACCGCCACAACTTTTTGAGTATCGTGCGTCACAAATCTGTTGTTTGTACATCAGAACCAGTCCATGAGTGTTCATCGCTCCGATAATAGATTGCTTACTGAGATGTGTTGTTCCCTGATATCGCTGACAGCAATCATCATTACACACATCAAACCCATGAGGAACATGCTTCTGTTCAACGTTGGCCAGCATCCACGATCTTGCAGCAATTGTCTGGCTTTCAATCAATTCTTTAGGGCATTCACGCCCCATTTCAGAAGTTGCCACACACATCAGATACTCTTCGATTGGTAATTCATTGATTAGACAGAGATTTCCTTCAAGTGTTTTCACCTCAACAGTTCCAGAGACAAAAACTTCAATATTTTTCTGCCAGTGAAAACCACGTCCTGAAACAACTTCCTTGATCTTTAGTCCGGCTTTGTTGCTCATTTCAATATCATCATTTGGAATGATTTTCCAGACATCATCAGTTGCAATGGCTTTATCATTGATAAACAAAGCACATTGGTCTTTCTCATACTTAATTTCCACAACATCACCAACTTTTACATTTGATTTTTCCTCTTTGGAATTGACAATGATGTAATCCGGAGTTTCTGGAATTTCGATGGCAACAGTCTGAAAATTATCTTCCGCCATTACTACACCAACACGGATAATAGGTTCACTTGTTGGAATTATATCAGGATTCAGCATTAAAACCTCTTAATATGTTTTTTCATTTTTATATGTTAAATATGCATCGATTCCCGCACCAAGTGCCGGAGCTTCTCGCAATTTTGAAATTACCAATAATTTCTGATCGAAACTGTCACCAGGACAATAATATTCCTTGGCTTCTTCATCAAGAATCTCAGATTTCATAATAAGATATGAAAGTCTCTGGAAGAAAGGTTGCCATAGCAGATTATCATCTTTAGCCACCTGGAAAAGGTCTCCAAGTCTCTGTCCGATAATGACTGAATCCAGTAATGTACCTTTGTAAGGATGTTCTTTACCTGGAATCGCCCTGTTTGGATTGACGAAGGTGAATATTCCCTGCCATCCGGCATAGATGGTTGTGAGTCGTTCATAGACCAACTGGGCCAGGTTTTCAGATAGAATTTCAAAAGTCTTTATAGCATTTTTTTCATCAGCCAGTGCTTTTTCTCGGATTGTTAGTGGATAGATTTCCTTTTTATTCAATTCATTCACAGACATTCCAACGAAGTTCCCGTAGATTTCCTGAATACCTTTGGCTGAGGCACATTTTTCCATGCTAAGGTTTTCAGCATTTTTCATTTCCCAGGTTTTTACAAACCAGTCTTTGATGTCGTCAAGAGAAACTAGTTTTCCACCAAGTTTCAGAGCATCAGCAGCACCGGTTCCCCCACCGAGGTAATAGGAATTTTGTATATCTTTGAATTGTCCTTCTTTGGCATATTCTTCACCAATTCCACAATAAAAAGCATCGCTACCCAAAGCAGCAATTGATGTCACGAATTCTATATTATAATCTTTGAGGATTTTTTCCATCTGATCACAGTAATCAATGATACGCGGACCATTTGCCATTACTGCGATACCACGTTTGTCAGCAGTTTTCAGTCCTGGCATACCTTCACCAACGAGAACTCTTTTGATACCGCTTTTTTGTACAAGCTTCAATACAACTTCAGCAGCAGCTTCAACATAGGCTTCTCCCTGACGGGTTTCCTTTTTTCCAGGTTTGATTTTATCAGACTGAAATTCTTTTAACTGACGTTGAATATCTGTGGCCATAAATTTGTCAGAATAGCCTGTGAACTCGAAATAGGAAACACCATAATTGTTTTCGCCCATGTCAAATTCACCATTATTTACTTCTATGTTCCAACCATTTACTTTGGTTGCACCACCATCTAGACCGATCAATAAGAAATCATTATCCATTGTATTACTCCGGTTACTTGTTCTTGTTGATTTTTATTCTTCTATGGATTGCTTCAAATCTCATAGTATCTTTTGCTTCATCATTTCTATTTACAGTACCTTCGTCAATGTTGTGATCTGTACCACCTGAGTGACGAACTACTTCGTAAATTGGGTCGAAAATTCTACCGATTTTATATTTTTCAGCAATTCTTCCAACCATATCATAATCTTCACCGTAATTTCTAGCATAAGGTGTATCATTCATGTCAAAATAACCAATTTCTTTGATTACTGAAAATGGAATACAACGAGGAGCACCAGCACCATTGATTCTCAATAAATTGTTGCGACCGTTGTCTTCTGTCCATTCGTCATGAGTTACAACTGGAATTTCTTCCATTCTTGTATAATTGCCATCTCCATGGAGTTCCCATACTTCGTAAGAACCGATAACCATACCAATATTTTTGTCAGAAGCAAAAATTCCCATTACTTTTTCCACTGCATCAGGTTTCAATCTGTCATCAGAATCAAGTTGGATGTAATATTTACCCTTTGCCATTTCTGATCCCATGTTGAGACAGAGGCCGATGTTGTTCACATCAACTACTTTCAATCTTACTGTTGGTTTGGAAGCATCATATTTTTCGCCACCTTCCATGAATTTTTTCACTTCTGGTATGGTTGGATCATCTGCTCCACCATTTACCACAACAATAACTTCTATATTTTGTACTGTCTGTGCGAATACTGATTCCAATGCAGCCTGAATAAATTCTGGACGACGACCAACAGGAATGATCACAGTTGCTTCCAACTCCGCATTTGCTTCTGGTCTTTCATGATAATTTTGCTGAGGAGCAAGGTAAGCACCGATTCTTTTCAGGTGTTCTGTAACAATTGCTTCGGCTTCCAATTGACTTTCTTTGCTAGCAAGAAGATAATCGAAAACATTAGCACTTTTGCTTGGAGCAACAACTGTAAAAAGTGATCCAGAATATCTGTTTGATAGGTGAATTAATTCTGCTTTTTCGGAAATTCTCAATTTGATGTCATACCATGTTTTGTATTTTACAGTTTCATCGATTGCATCAGCAAGGATTGCTTTTGGTGAGAAAAATACTTTGCCCACATCCATGTTATCACGAACTCTTCCGATGTGATGTTTTAGAAGGTGTTTTTCCTGAATACCGGAGTCGGTTTTTAAATCATAATCAGCATAGATTAAACCAGCTTTTGGTTTTCTTGCCATAGTCAAAATCATGGTTTCATTATAGGCTTTTTTCAGTACAACTTCTGATGCCATATTGTCAATCAATACAACATAATCACCTTTAGCAGCAGCAACGGCTTTTTTTAATTCCGCAGAAATGGCTTCAAGACTTCCCTGCTGAACAGTTACATTTTCCATTTTGCATTCTGACATATCCAATGCTGTATCAGCAATGATTGTTACATCTTCAAAGGCTTTTGATTGATTTTTCAAAGATTTCATGATGTTGCCGAACTCTTCTTGTCCGTAGCTAAATTTTTCACCATGAAATAGAATTGCACTCACTTTTTTATTGAAAATTTCCATTTTCTTTCTCCTATTGTTTTATTTTATATAATTTTTTAATACTCGTGTCGTTATACAGGAACAGAGTTCATAGGAAATTGTTCCAACTCTCTCAGCGACATCAGAAGTTCTCGCTTTATCGAAATTCCCCCAAAATATTACCTCATCTCCTTCTTTTACAGTTTCATCCACTGTTACCATGATTTGATCCATTGTCACTGTTCCAACCATTGGATAAAGATTGTCATTGATCAGCACTTTTCCTTTATTTGTAAAAATGCGACTAATTCCGTCAGCATAACCAATTGGTAATACAGCAATTTTTTCTCTCTCTTTTGTGTAATATCTCAAGCCATAACTTACCGGCTGATTTGCATCCATTTCCCGTACTTCTGCAACAATTGTTTTCAATGTCATTACAGGTTTTATTTCCACAGACTCACTGGTTTCTTCTGAAGGATAACAACCATACAGAATAATTCCAGTCCGTACAGCATTGAACATATTCCTGTGAGTTTCCGGCAGGTCTAAAATTGCTCCGCTATTTGCCATGTGAACCATCTGAAATTTTATATCAGCTTGTTCAAATTTTATTAGCACAGATTTGAATCTGTCTAATTGTATCTTTGCATAAGTTTTGTCTACTATATCAGAAGTAGAAAAATGTGAATAGAGACCTTCGAAATTAATATTATTCGAAATTTTTATAATGTTTATTAATTCATCGATATTATTTGGAAATATTCCAACACGTCCCATTCCAGTATCAATGTTCAAATGTACAAAGGCCTGAATATTTAGCCTAATTGTTATATCATTAATTAATTTCAGATCATCTAAGTTCATCACGGTTATTCTGAATTGTTTTTGAATTGCTATTTCTAAATCATCAGTATTCATTCTGCCAAAGATGATGATCTGTCCCTTAATTCCTGCATTTTCTATTTCCAGTGCTTCTTTGATGCGAGCAACTGCAAAAGTTTTGATATTATTTTGCTCAAGTCGTTTGGATATTTCTACAACACCATGACCATAAGCATTGGCTTTCACCACTGCGATAACTTCCGATGGAGCAACCTGTTTACGAATGTTTTCCAGGTTAAAATCAAGGTTGTTCAGATTAATATCTGCGATCACTTTTGAATATTTATTGATGGAATTGGACATCTTAATAATAAACCTAAATTTAACTAATCATACAAATAATATTTTTGACTTTTTTTCTTGAATTTTTTCAAGTCTTTACGCCAGGCTTTGATGAGTTTTTTGGCTTTGACGCCATCATTGATATCTTCACGCCAGGTTGAGACACCACAAACCTTGTCAAACATTGCGTTTCTCTTATCATTAAACATATTTTGTTCAGGATAAAGTTTCTTCAATGCAGCCATGATATGAACCTGAACTTCCACTGGTTTTACACTTTTAGCATCAGTGATATGAACTTGCACACCCTGCATATGTTTCTTTGCATTTTTGTGATAATATGGCGTCCAGAACATTGGCCGAAAATTCACTCCATCCAGTTTCCTGGAATTCAGTTCCTCGGCTAATTCCTGTCCGTCTATCCATTCCTGACCGATCAATTCAAAGGGATTTAAGTAGCCAATACCGATGTCAATTGTATGAAGTTCACCGATAATTCCAGTTAATGGATAGTAAAGTGCAGATATTGCATGTGGAACATGAGGAGAAGTAGGTACCCATTCTAAACCTGTATCTTCGAAAATCATTTCACGTTCATAACCTTCCATCTCAACAACAGTGAGATCACAATCTATATCATATTCATTGTTGAAAAAATTTGCCAATTCTCCACAGGTCAAACCATATACATAAGGAATTGGATAATAGCCGACAAAGGACTTGTATTGCGGCTCTAGAATTGGTCCGTCGATGAGATTTCCACCTACCGGATTTGGACGATCAAGAACAATAAATGGAATATTAAACTCTTTTGCAGCTTCCATGGAAAATGACATTGTGTAGATGTAAGTGTATGATCTGCAACCAATATCCTGAATGTCATATATTAAAACATCTATTCCTTCAAGCATTTCTTTGCTGGGTCTTCTGTTTTTTCCATAAAGTGATAAAATTTTGATACCGGTTTTTTCATCAACTATATCATCCACTTTGTCACCAGCATGGACATTTCCTCTGGCTCCGTGTTCAGGACCAAATATTGCCACAAGATTGATGTCAGGATGTTGATGCAATAGATCGATGGTAGATATTAATTCGCTATTTACTCCTGTAGGATTTGTAATAAGTCCAACATTTTTACCTTTTACTAAATTAATATTTTTTTCTAATAAAACATCAATTCCCGGTTTTACAATAGGTTCTGCAAATAGTAAAGTTATACTCAATGTTAATAAAATTAGAACTAGTTTTTTCATATTAAGTCTCCGGTTAATTGTGAAAAAGACTCCCGGCAAAACCGGGAGTCCAAAGGAGGAAGAAAATATTTATGCATCTATGATTTTACCCGGATTCAAAATATTATTCGGGTCAAAAGCTCGTTTTATTCGTTTCATTAATTCAACAGAAGTAGCACCTACACTGTCAACCATATATTTTTTACGTTTGTGACCAATTCCGTGTTCGCCACTGATTGTACCGCCACTTTCATAAGTTTTTCCATACATATCTACAAGCACTTTTGGTAATGTTTCTTCCCATTTATCCATAGTCATTTCTTGCTTTTTTACAACTGTAGCATGAAGGTTTCCATCACCTGCATGTCCATATGTTGGAATCAGTACATCATGTTTTTCTGCAATGGTTTTAATGTCTTTTAATATCTGTGGAATATTTCCAATTGGAACCACAATATCTTCAAGACTTTGAACAGGAGAATAAACCATGAAAGCTTCAGCAACATTACGACGTACCCGCCACACTCTCTCGATTGTTGTGTGGTTGTCAGCAATGTAAACTTCCAAAGCACCATTGTCCTGGCAGAGTTTCCCCACCATTTCATATTCTTTTTCCAGAACTTCATTGTCAGTTCCGTCAAGTTCAATGAGAAGCATTGCTCCAGCATCTTCGTGTGAGAAATGTTCATTCAGAAATTTATAGGATGTTTCAAAAGACAATTTGTCCATAAACTCAATTGCTGTTGGAATAATTCCTGATTCTGTCATGATTTTTGGAACAGCATTGATAGCAGTTTCAGCATCAGCAAAAGGTACAAGCAAATCTACTCTAGCTTTTGGAACAGGCAGTAATTTGATAATCACTTTTGTGAAAATTCCCAATGTTCCTTCTGAACCAATCATTAATTTAAGTAGATCAAACCCAACAACATTTTTCATCAGTTTGCCACCCATTTCGATGATTTCACCTTCAGGAGTAATAACTTCCAGTCCCATGATATAACGTCCAGTGACACCATATTTTACAGCACGCCCACCACCAGCATTTTCAGCTAAATTTCCACCAATAAAACAGGATTCCACACTCATTGGATATCCTGCGAAAAATAATCCGTCTTCTTCGATTAGTTCATTTAATTCATTGGTAACAACACCAGGTTCTACCACAGCCATCATGTTGGTCTTGTCTATCTCGAGGATCTTGTTCATACGATCAAACAGCATGACAATTCCGCCATAAATCGGCACAGCACCGCCGGAAAGTCCACTTCCTGCTCCACGTGGAGTTACAGGGACCATTTCACGGTTAGCAAGTTTCATAATTTCTGCAATTTCCTGTGCATTTTTCGGACGAACAGCCACATCCGGCATTTTCGCATATTTTTTATCTGTAATTTCGTCGTGAGAGAAGTTTTCCAACTTATCATGATCATCATGAATCACATATCTCTCACCAAGTATATTTATTAATTGGTCTATAATTTCTTTAGTCACTTTTTTATATTCAGTCATTTTCAAAGTCCTCTACTTATTCAGGCGTGCTTTTAATTTTTCGATCAACATTGGCATGAATTCAAACATGTCTGCTTCCACAGCAATGTCTGCCAACTGAAAAATCTGTGCATCGGGATCATTGTTAATTGCCACAATATTATGAGCAGTTTTGATTCCTGCCAAATGTTGTACTGCTCCGGAAATTCCTGTACAGACATACATATTTGGCGAAACAGTTTTGCCGGAAAGTCCGATCTGATGTGGATATTTTACCCAGCCGAAATCCACGGCTTCACGAGAAGCACCAACAGCAGCATTGAGGAGTCTTGCAAGTTCTGTAACCATTTTGAAATTTTCTTCAGTCTTACAACCCTTTCCGCCGGCAATGATGACATCCGCATCCTGAATATTTGAGCCTTCTTCTTTCATTTCGATAAAGGCCACTTGTTTTGAGCGGGTTTTCAGTTTTTCAGCAGCAACTTTTTCGTAGATCACTTCACCTTTTGCTTCTGGATTGGGTTCCATTGGCTGGTTGGAATGAGGACGAACAGTTGCCATTTGTGGACGATGATTTGGAGATTTGATAGTAGCCAGAATATTTCCACCAATTGCAGGTCGTGTCTGAATCAGGTTACGTGAACCTTCTTCAATATCCAGTCCTGTACAATCAGCTGTTAATCCGGCATGACATTTAATAGCCACAGCAGGAGCAACAGTTCTTCCTGTAGAAGTCGCACTAGCGATCATCACTTCCGGTCTATATTTTTCAATCAATTCTTGTAAGGAGTTGATGTAAGGATCAGGCAGAAAATTTTCGAATACCTGATCATCAACATATATAACTTTATTGGCTCCATAATGGATGAGTATGTCGAGTTCAGCAGGACTTACCTGATAACCCAAAACTACAGCCACAAGATCTACATCTAATTTTTCTGAGAGAGATTTTCCTCTTTTCAACAATTCATAGGAAACTGATTGGATTTTTCCACCATCCTGTTCTCCTAATATCCAGACTCCTTTGTATTCCATATTCAATTCCCTCTACAATATTTCTTTTTCTTCAAAAAATTCAATAATACGATCAACAACTTCATCCATTTCCTGTTCAGTTTTTGGAGCAAATCTTTCTCCGTCACGACTGACTTTTGGAGTAGAAATTTTTACTACGCGAGTTGGTGACCCTTTTAAGCCAAGGTTTTCTGCCAATGTATCAACCTCTTCCGGTCCCCACATTGGTATCTCTGCTTTTTTGGCTTTGATCTTTCCATCAAGAGTTGGAAGGCGAGGAAAGTTGATTTCTTTTACTACAGTAATAAGTGTCGGTTTCTCTACATCAAGAAGTTGGTAACCATTTTCCACGATTCTTTTTACCGTGACTTTTTCATCAGTAACTTCAGAGATTTGACTCACATAAGTTGAAAAAGGAATATCCAACCATGCAGCGATTCCAGGACCAACCTGTCCGGTATCTCCATCAGTTGCCCTTTCACCACAAAGGATAATGTCAAAATCGCCCATTTTTTCAATGGCTTTGGCTAAAACATAAGAAGTTGACCAAGTATCAGCACCTGCAAATTTTCTATTACTCAACAAAATTCCATCATCACATCCCATGGAAATGGCTTCGCGAAGTGCTTTGTGTGCACTGGGAGGTCCCATGGTAATGGCTATAATTTCTCCGCCATATTCTGATTTTAAACGAACGGCTTCTTCTATAGCATACAAGTCCAGTGGATTCACAATTGGTTCCACTCCGGTTCTGATCATGGTTCCTGTTTCTGAATCCATTTTTACGTTGCTTGTTTCCGGTACTTGTTTGATAGGTACGATGATTTTCACAACAACTCCTTATTCAATTTTTAATATATAATTTTACCCAAAAGAACCTGTTTTTTTGCTCCAGTCACTGATGGAATATTCGATGGAATCTCCCAAACTCTTAATGCTGCTAGAATGGCAAAGGCAAGTGCTTCTTTCGCTTCAGGATCAATATGATAACTTTCTGTAGAAACAAATTTTGCTTCAGCAAATAATTTCTGCAAATGATGCATCATCACAGAATTTTTCACACCACCACCACTGACAATTATTTCATCGATTTTGCATTTCTCAGCAAAAAATTTCTGATAGCCAACATATATTGTTTCAGCAGTTAGTCGGGTCAGTGTAGCGATAAAACTTTCGAAATCTTGTTCAGTTTCGATTTTATATTTTTGGATTAATGATTGTACGTAAGGCTCTCCGAACATTTCTTTGCCTGTAGATTTTGGTAATGCTTTGGCAAAGTAATCGTGTTCAATTAAATCTGTGAGGATTTCTCTATTAACTTCACCTCGGCTTGCCCAATTTCCATCTTCATCATACTTTATGTTTCCATTGGTTGCGATAGAAATAGCAGCATCGATTAAGCCATTTCCCGGACCAGTATCCAATGCAGAAATATCTTCAACACTTTTGCTGTTTTTAGGAATGATTGTGAAGTTAGCAATTCCACCGATATTGAGGAGTAAAAAATTCTTGCCAAAATCCTTGAACCATAAATAATCTATAAATGGTACTAAAGGTGCTCCAGAACCTCCCGCTGCAATGTCCATGACACGGAAATCGGCTATGCAAGGCACACCAAATTTATGAGCCAAAACCGATGCTTCACCGATCTGCAATGTGGATTGCCCATGTTCATGCCAGATGGTTTGCCCATGAGAACCGATGAGGTCAATTTCACCGATCTGATATTTTGTGATGAAATTCTCAATAAGGTTTGCCCATTCATCAGCAATATAGAAATTGGCTTTGCAAATCTCACTAGTATTAGCAAGAGGCAATGTTTCCAGATATTTTATGAATTCCGAAGAATATGAGATTGATTCAAAATGAATTATTTTTGATTTTACTGAATCACCATTTCTAGTAATTTCAGCATAACAAATATCCAGACCATCAAGAGATGTTCCCGACATCAGACCAAGGATTTTTAATTTGTTTTTTCTTTTTAGTTCCAAATAATTCATTTTACAGGTTAGTTATCTGAATTAACTTTTAAAATTATCAAAAAAAATTATTCGCCGTCTATAGCAAAGCGAATAAAACCATCATGTTCTTTTATTAATTTCTGTGCTTCCTCGAGAGAAATATCCAATTTTGCCATGACAATTGCTTCTTTTACATGCTTATTAGCTTCCAGCAAATAATTATAGGCCTTTTCCCTATCAACATCAGCTAGTTCTGTGATAATTCTTGTAGCACGATCAACCAATTTTTCATTGATAGCCATATGATCAACCATATAGTTCCCGAAGACTTTTCCCCATTTGATCATAGCGCCAGTTGTTATCATGTTGAGTACCATTTTTGTCGCTGTGCCGGCCTTCATTCTTGTAGAACCAGTAATAATTTCAGGACCAACAAGCACTTCAATAATTACATCGGCCTGAGAATTCAAAACTTCCTTGTGTGTACAAGTGAAGAAAATGGTTTTACAACCAATAGATTTGGCATAATTGATAGCACCATGAACATAAGGTGTTGTACCGCCAGTGGCGATTCCCATTAATACGTCGTTTGGTTTGAGACCATTTTTGATACAATCTTCTTTGCCTTTTTCTGCATGATCTTCAGCACCTTCCACAGCATTTTGTAGAGCAGTATACCCACCGGCAATAAATCCCTGTACAAGATCTTTATCTACTGAAAATGTAGGTGGACATTCGCTAGCATCCAAAACGCCAAGTCTTCCACTGGTTCCGGCTCCAGAATATCTAAGTCTGCCACCATTTTTGAAGGCTTCATATACAAAATCAACCGCTTGAGCAATTTCGGGAAGAGTTCTTGCTATTGCTTCATGAATTGTAGCATCCTCTTCATTTATAAGTTTCATAATTTCAATAGTAGACAAAGCATCGATTTTTTCACTTTTCGGATTTCTCTTTTCCGTTAAAATGTGACTACGATCTTGTGGTTTGCTCATTATAATTTCTCCATTTATTTTATTCTGTTATTTAATAAGTCAAAAACCTTCATCATGTATTGATCGCGTGATTTTTGAGTCAACACTATTTCCAGAGGAATTGTTGAAATCACAAGATTATACACCTCGCTGTTAAAGGCGATTCCGGCACCAAATTCATTGTCAGTAAACCGCATCACTGTTCGTGATTTATTCACTGGCATCAACGCATCAGGTGCTTCCAGTCTATACATTTGGTCGTTTAATTGTATATTATAATTTAAAATATCTCGTTCAAGGCGATTGAAGTAGAATTCTCCTCCTGCAGCCGCATGGTCAGTATCAAAGTTGAATCGCAATACTTTGCGTGCAAATTCGGTATATTCAGAAGTATCTTTAGGATGTTGGAATAAATCACTTCCCAAATAAGCACCAGACATAAATATGTTTCCACCCTGTTCTGTGTAATCAGTGATTTTTGCAATCATTGAGTCAGAAAACACCTTGAAAACTATAGAGTCTTTTCCAGGAGAAAATTGTGTAGATTTTTCCTCTCCAAAAATCATGTCAATGTATTTATAATGATTCAGGTTGATTCGGCCTGATTCCACGGCTTCATCACTAGCAGAAATATAGGAATAGCCACAATTCTTTAAGGATGTACCATGAAGGTAGGGATAATCAAAACTATTTCCGGCAATTACTTTTGTTTCATAGTTACCAAAACTAGATCCCCAACCAGGATAGTCATTGGTGAGCCAATCAGAGTTTCGTCGAAAATCATGCTGTAATCCAGTAAAACCAATATCAAATTTATCCGGCACACCTTCATCCAAAAAGTTTGCGAATCCTTTAAAATTTCCATCTTCAATAATCTGAGCAGGAGCAATCCTGTCAAAATTATTCACAATCATTACAGTATCTTTGGCATCTTCTACCCAACAAGCAGATAAAATCTCTGATGGAAAACTCTCACCGCCGGCATTTGCAGCAGTAATTTTAAAACTGTACTGAACACCTGGATTCATATTATCAAAAACATATTCACATGTATCTGCAATGATACCATTATCAAAATCAAGTGAATCGATACGAGTATAGATGATGTATTGGTCAGGTACTGCTGTAGGTTCCAGTTTATCCACTTGTGGTTTCCATTTCAAGGTCACCTGCTGTGAGTCAGAAAATTCTACTTGAAAATGGTTAACAGGTAATGGCTGTACAACATAATCAAATCCATTATTTAGTGCGATAAATTTTAGAAATCCTTTGTATATGGCACGACTGATATTGAATTTAAATTTTGGATCGAGTCCGTATTTCATATCCTGAAAATTCTGATGAGAAAAAAGTTCTAATAGCATTGAAGGAACATTTGGTCGATAAGCTTCGCTATATTTTCCCTGCATCAACGCACGACGGTTCCAGTTTTGGAAATGCAATACACGAGCATCATTAACAATCTGAGTCTGGACAATGTCTGCCAGGTCACGATTTGCTAGTCGAGAATATCCAGATGGGAAATGAACTTCATCCATTTTATCTTGAATACTATAAATAGACAACGTACCGACAACATTTTCATCTTTAGTAGTTCCGGCATCAGTATGAAATGAAAATGACAAATCTATGGGAATTTTCAATCCTTCTATGTTACGCTTTTTATTTGGCCCGCTTGGATTTCCAACCAGGTAATTTACCCATTCACCACGACTTGTATAGTCGTCAGTATAATCATTTTTATCTTCATTCACATGGTAGATCAGAGTGTCGGGCATTCCAGCATATTGGAGATAATAACGTGAACCCTCCACAAATCTTGGACGATGACTAATGGAACTTTCACGTTGCACATCACCCATTCCACCACCGAAACGTACAGCATCGGCAGTAACAAATTTTCCAGTAAAATTCGATTTGTTGGTCAATTCTACTTTTCCCATTTCACCAGAAGCAAATTGAAATTGTCCCAAATGAATCCAGGTGTTTCCACCCATTTGCTGATTGATCTTGAAAGTTGTTTTTCCACCAAGATGATGAACTGTATATTCTGCATCAGTTACATTTAAATCTGATTGAGGATAAGAAATATAGACTGAGTAAGTACCTGCTTCTGGAATATTAGGAATCCATTGGATTGTAGCACTTTCAATTGAATCACATTCTATCCTTCTGGATGTACCACTTTGGAATGGATTTTCACCTGTTGTATAGGGTGCAAGTCCCAATAGAAATCCAGTAGTATCTGAGTTTTCCCAGGAACCTGTTTCAATATATTTACTATTATAAGAAGAGGAATCATTATCAACCACTACTTCATTGGTCTGTAAATCTCTTTCTCTTGGTAAAAGGACATTTGCACCGGCATTTTCTAACATTGGTACCAAGTAAGGAACAGTGAAAGAAAAAGGCAAAAGATCTTCTACAGTTTGGAACAATCTCGGACGCTGCCATTCCCAACGATGTAAATTATTGGAATAATACCAGCCGTGGCTGTGCCAAAGAGCAATGTGACGATTTGCCAATCCCTGGTCAGCATGAACTTTCCAATCTGCTCTTGTAACCAGCTGAGTCATTGAATCTTTTTCCTGCGGAATCCGACTATTGTCAATAGCAGTAGAGTCTTCACGAAAGTAATTAGGCACCAGTTGTTCAAGTGGCATATTGAGGGTGAATATTTCAAAAGAATAATTCCGGTATCGTCGCCCCAATACATCCTTTATATAACGATAAAAGAAATCAACATTGTCGTTTCGCATTGGAAGATATGAAAGATATTTATTGAAATATAGTTGAAGGTTTTTCTGATCTTTGAAAATTTTGATGGAATCAAGTCTGGTTGTTCGGGATATATAACCAAAAACAGGGTCAATTTTTAATTCTCTGACCGCCTGATTGACTCTGACAGAGACTTTCCTCTTCCTTGGTGTAAGACTTTCATCAGTGATTCTTGATGTACCAACGACAGAACAACTTGTAAAAACAATCATTAACAATGGTAGAAATAAATTTTTAATTTGCATTAAACGACCCAACACACCTTTATGAATTCCGTATAATTACCCAAAAAACTCCAGATCAAATAGACTGATGATATATTAAAAGAAAAAATCATTTAACACAAGCAAAATTAGTTCGGACACTTAATTAACTTATAAAAATTCTTTTTTTTATGAAATGAATGCTATAATTTTGTAAAATTGAAAAGAGATTTGAACCACGGAAAACACGGAAAGATACTTAATGAAAACTATAGTTTATTTCCGTTTATTCAGTGGTTAATAAAAAAAAGCGAGGGTGATCAATGAAAAATTTAAAATTGTTACTTTTTATCCTGTTGGCCTTTTTCACGATGAATTGTAAACAAGAAATTAAAACCATGGACAAAGTAATGACAAATCCTAAAACCATCCAGATTGATGATGCCATTAAAGCAGGCAATTTCAAAGAAGCAATCAACTTGATCAATCAATTGAAAATTGATCTAGCAACTGACTCTCAGACGCTGATTGATTTACGCTTCAAAGAAGACCTCATGTATCGAATCAAAGACGACTTTTATCGAGATGAAACCTTTGTAAAAGAAAAACTAGCAAAATATTATCCTGAACTTACTGATGAAATGCTGACAAAATGGGAATCCACTGGAGCTTTGGAAATGCGTGTCATTGATGGTGATAAAAAATACTTCTATAACTCAGTTCCAAATCTATTCCGTATCGACAAAGAAGCAAAATTAGTCAAAGATAAAGTTGACGGTAACGAAGAAAGCAGCCTGTCTATTTTCCGTAAAAAACATACTGCAGAAGTCGTAAAAAAATTCAAACAAACCAAAAAGAACCTGCTGAATCCAGTGAAAATGAATATCAAATATAATGTAATAGTAGATGCCGACGCAGTACCAGCCGGCGAAACTGTCCGAGCCTGGTTGCCATTTCCAAGAGAAGACAACCAGAGACAGCAGAACATCAAACTAAAATCCACTAATGTAGAAAAATATATTATCGCTCCGGAAGAATGCAAACAACACTCAATCTACATGGAAAAAATCGCTAAAGCTGGTGAACCCACAAAATTTGAGTTCGAACTCTCCTACGAATCCATGGCAGAATATTATGACTTGAAAAACATGGAACTAGGTAAATACAAAAAGAAAAGTGATTTCTATAAAGAATTCACATCGGAAAAAACACAACATATTGTTTTTACAGACAGAATTAAAAACCTCACTGACAGTTTGGCAAAGGACATTAAAGATCCCTATGAAAAAACTAGAAAAATCTACGAATACATCGATGAAACAACTCCCTGGGCCAGTGCATTGGAATATTCAACTTTCTGGAACATACCAGAATATGTATTGGAATACAAACATGGTGACTGCGGTATGCAATCACTACTGTTGATCACAATGCTTCGTTATGCCGGAATTCCTGCTAAATGGCAAAGCGGCTGGATGATGCATCCCGAAAATATCAATCTTCACGATTGGGCGGAAGTTTATTATCCTGCAGTAGGTTGGGTGCCAGTTGATATGTCCTTTTCATTACAAGATGTCAAGAACCAGGATGTGAGATATTTTTACACCTCAGGAATTGACACTTACAGAATGATAGTTAATGATGATATTTCCACAGAATTCTATCCTCAGAAGATTTGGCCTCGCAGCGAAACTGTAGACTTCCAGCGTGGCGAAGTAGAGTGGCGTGGTGGTAATCTCTATTTTGACAAGTGGGATTATAATATGAAGGTGAAGTATGAGGATTAATTAATTTCTTAACCGCTGAGGTCGCTGAGCACGCAGAGAATACACAAAAATTTTATTAAAAATGAAAGAAGTGGTTAATTATGACCACTTCTTTCTAATTTCTTCTTACTCTGATAACTATTACACACTGAGTGAATATGCTACCTTTTACTGGACACTTTGTTAAGACATAAGAAAATGATAAACTTAACAAAGAGGAAATCAAAATGCGAACAGTAAAAAAACGAAGAGTTTATAGTAAAGAGTTCAA
>Ga0070729_10001764_pt1 | contig 31314 bp, 28 predicted proteins | sample tdDd472_FD_66725 | JGI IMG/M metagenome (GOLD analysis project Ga0070729, IMG submission 66725) | Marine sediment microbial communities from the Atlantic coast under amendment with organic carbon and nitrate - tdDd47.2 | ecosystem: Environmental > Aquatic > Marine > Coastal > Sediment | place...
CCAGGTGCTACCATAGGTAACGAAGCTCCGATTTACAGAGTCGAAGTGTATTGCTACTCGACTGTAAACACTCTACCCAAAGCCATCGTGAAATCACCAGCTGGAAACCCTGTAGGCAACTTTGGCACCTGGGATAGAACCATTATGATAGGCGAAGAAATCACCTTTGATGGACAGGATTCCTATGACAATGATACTGGTGACACCGTTACAAATTACGATTGGAACTGGGACGAAGGTGTAACAGTTTTAACTACACCTACCGAAGGGCCAGGTGCAACATCCATCAGAGCTCAGTTCCTCGAAAGTGGAGATTTCACCGTATCGCTTCAGGTAGAAGACAGCCATAATGGCTGGTCCTATCCGACTGACAGAGATGCTAACCTGGAAGTTCATGTTCGCGAGAAACCAATCGCGCGTGCTGGCAGATGTGTAGATCTGGCAACGTACTTTGAAACAGAAACAGAAATTCCAATATGCTTTACAGCAGAACACTCTTTTGATAACGATGGAACCATCGAAGCTTATGACTGGGAAGTCGAAAAAATTGGTGGAGAAAAATTCAATTTCTCAACTTCTGTTACAGCTCAGTACACCTTCGATGATCCCGGAGTGTATCTGGTATCTCTTAAGGTAACGGATAATCATGGCTATGAATCAGAGGTGCCGGACATCGTTACTGTAGAAGTATTTGCCGATCAGAACCTGAGAATAGAACTTACCTGGACTGGACAGGGTAATGTTGATCTGCACTATATCAAACCATCCGGAACTTTTGATGATCCATCCTCTGACTGCAATGGTGGCACTTGCACCGGTTCCATGGACTGGCAACAATATGGTAATCCAGTCTTCTCCAATCCATCAGATGATGGAATTTTGGCAGAAATCATAGCGCACGACAACCCTGGAGATGGAGAATACAAAATAGGTGCAGAGTATGTTTCCGCACTTAATGAATGTCAGGTTATCCCAGACTGCGTTTTCCATGAAGACGACTGCGATCTTTGCGGTTGCAATTGTTCTGCTATTTGTTGGGCATTACGCATTTGCTGTGATGATTGCACTATTTGTACAGACAAAGAAGTGTGTGCAGATGTACCTGCAAATCTCTCGTTTAAAATGTACGTGAACGACTCACCAGTGGCTAAATATACCCACAATGTCAAACTGGATGAAACCGAAGATAGAACCCAATTCCCCATCAACCGCGTAGATGGTAAATGGAAACAACCATAAAATAACAACTCTAAAAGGTGCCCCCTTTATGGGGGCATTTATTTTTTAACACTTTGTTTTATGCCTTTGTTAGTAAAACAACTTAAAAGTTTAATGAGGACAATGTGATCAACAATCGCTTCATCTGGGACGAGCGGGAACACCAGGAACCTGTAAAAAACCGACTAATAGAACAACTTGGTCTAATGGAACCTGTTGCGAGGATTCTTGTTAACAGAGGAATTACCAACACTGAAGATGCCAAATTTCACTTTGAAGGAAGCCTCTCCTCTTTACCCGACCCATTTCTGGTTAAAGGAATGGATACAGCCTGCGCACGCATTGGCAAAGCTATTAGACGAGCTGAAAAGATCGTTGCCTGGGGGGACTATGACGTTGATGGAATAACCTCATTGTCCTTGCTGACAAACTTCTTTAAGCTAATTTCATATCCTATCGAATACGATATCCCCAAACGATTAGAAGATGGCTACGGACTAAACAAGCACTCTATAAAAAAACATGCCGACAATGGTGTAAATCTTATAATCACAGTAGACAATGGCATTACAAGCGTAGAAGAAGTTGCCTATGCAAAAGAACTTGGTGTTGAAGTTGTAATTATAGACCACCATGAACTAGCAGAAGAATTGCCGGATGCAGCAGCCATTATTGACCCCAAACAGCCAGGTTGTAATTTTGCTTATGGTAACCTTGCCGCTGTTGGTCTTACCTTCATGTTTTTAGCAGGACTCAGAAGACATCTTGTTAATTCAGGTCTGCTTGAAAAAGAAGGTTTACCAAATCTTAAAGATTTACTGGACATTGTAACCCTCGGCACTATAGCGGATATGGTTCCTCTTTTGGGTCTGAACCGTTTGCTTGTCCGTCACGGTCTTAAAATCCTGAGCAGAAACAAACGAGCTGGAATACTTGCACTTAAAGAAGTCAGCAAAATGGATGTCGATGCCGATGTTGACTCCTACCATGTAGGATTTCAACTTTCACCAAGAATAAACGCCGGTGGCCGTCTGGGAGATGCCCTGACTGGTGTAAAACTTTTAACAGAAGATGATCTGGAATTTGCCAGACAACACGCCTATGCACTAAATAAAAGCAATAACTACAGACGAAAACTGGAACAAACAGTATTGGACGAAGCAATCGAAATCTTTGAAGAAGATCCTCTAAACATGGATCTTCCGATTATTGTTCTTGCAAAAGAAGGATGGCATGAGGGAGTTATAGGCCTGGTAGCTTCAAAAATGCTGGACAAATATAACAAACCCGCAATAATTATCGGCATCAATAAACATGGTATAGCCCGAGGTTCCTGTCGCTCTATTAAAACTTTGCATATTCAACAACTATTAACCGATCATGCAGATATGCTGGTGCAATTTGGTGGACATGCAATGGCCGCTGGGCTGACTATCAAAGCGGAAAACATTGCAGACTTCAGGCAAGCCCTGATTGACGATTTACAAAAGCAATTGACAGAAGAAGATTTCATTCCTCATTTGCAAACAGATGGCGAACTTCCTCTTCAAGAACTTAGTTATGAACTGCTGGACGAACTGGAAACTCTTTCCCCATTTGGCATTGGTAACCCTGCTCCAGTCCTGATAGCCAAAAATGTAGAAGTAGCAAGAGCCAAACTGCTAAAAGAGAAACATTGGAAACTTGGCCTTATTTCTGGTAAAAGAATTCTTGATGCCATTGGCTTTAACATGAATGAACACAAGTTTGTAAAAGGTGACATATTGGATATTGCCTATATTCCCGAATTCAACACATTCAGAGGAAATAAAAGCATTCAGGTAAGACTTAGAGATGTTAAAAGGAGTGAGCAGTGAAAAGAAAAACAATCTATGTTGCTATAATCGTTATCTTTGTTTTTTGCACTTGCATAGCGTGCAGTAAAAAGGGAAACCAACCCTCATACGTTTACAAAACAGGGGAATCTTTGCGTTATAAATTCTGGATGTCCCAACAGACTGAAATAGAAGACAGTGAAGTAGCTCCACAAAGAATACTTGTTCGTTTTTTTTCAACAATTACACCTGAGAGTAAAAACGGTGACATCACAACCTTAAACATGACTATTGAAAACACCACCGCATCTATCAGCGCAGACAAAGGTCGCAAGCCACTCAATCAATTTAAAGGACTGAATAAACTCAGTTTTAAAATCAAACAACACAAAAACGGCAAAATTTTAGAAATCAATAGAGTGGGAAAAGTACCAGCAGACATTGAGGTATACAGTAAAACTCTGAATCAGACGATTCGCGAGATATTCCCTAATTTGCCAGAAAGATTAACTCAAGGCACCTCTTGGCACCGCAATTCAGTAATATCAAATGATACTCCAGGTTACGGCACACTAACCTCAACCACCAAAACAGCTTTTACTGCTGGTACAACTACAAAATTAAACGGCTATAATCCAATAGAAATTGCTGCAGATTTTATTCTCAATTTTAATTCAGAAGACAACCCCAAAGGTCAGCCAAATCCATCATCAAAATTTATCAGCAACGGAACAGGAAGAGGTGTTTATTATTTTGACCCAACAATCAGCAAGTTGATAGGGGTAAAATACGACACGAAAGTTATCGTTTCTACGGAGATGGAGCAAGACAACATGATGATAAACAAATCTCACACGGTTAAATCGCACATAGAATTTCAGCTTGTTTCAATTACTCCTAAAGCATCAAAGGATGTCAAATGAAGAAAGTGCCATTTTATAAATATCAGGGTTTGGGAAACGATTTTATAATATTTGACAAAACAATAGCCCCTGAAGATCTATCCACAGATCAGGTTGTAAAACTGTGTGATCGAAATTTCGGCATTGGAGCAGATGGCATTCTCTTTATAGGGCAATCAGACAAAGCTGATTTTTTCATGCGTATCCTGAACTCCGATGGCAGCGAAGCAGAAATGTGTGGCAATGGTATTAGATGCTTCGCCAAACATCTGTGGGATACTGGACTAACAACAAAGCAAATTATTCCAATTGAAAGCAAGGTAACTGTTCATAACTGCAAACTGTTTTTTGATGACAACAATAAAGTACAGGATGTGGAAGTCTCCATGGGGCCTGCCATGTTTGACCAGAAAGACATAGGTATGAATGGTGAAGGTGAATTTGTCAGGCAAAAAGTTGAACGTGATGGAATTGAATTTGTTGGCACAGCAGTTTCCATGGGCAACCCACACCTGATCATATTTGACAAAAAAGATATTGCTGAGGCGAAACAAATAGGGCCAAAATTCGAATCGCATCCCCTGTTCCCTCAAAAAACAAACGTTGAATTCGTTGAACAACTGGACGATCAACATCTTAAAGTAGTTGTCTTCGAAAGAGGTGTTGGAATAACCCTTGCTTGTGGTACTGGAGCCTGTGCAGTTGCTGCTGCAGCATCAAAAGAATCGCGAGTAGACAGAACCAAACCTGTTCGAGTAGACTTGCCAGGCGGTCCACTGATAATTTCATTTGATGACGATAACAATGAAGTTTTAATGCGTGGTCCCGCAGTTAAATCTTTTGCAGGAATTGTATCTTTCTAATACAAGCGTGATTTAAAAAAAAGGCCGGACAGCAAACGCTATCCGGCCTTTTCTATTTTATAACTTCACTTCTTTAACAATCGAAACTTCTTTTTCTAATTGATCTTGTTGCAAGAATAATTAGACCAAACAGCAAGAACAAAGCATTCGATGACTGGGTATTCTGACAGCTGGAGGAATCTCCGCCACTACCATCATCACCGTCAACAACTTCGTCACCATCAACGACTTCGTCACCGTCAACGACTTCATCACCGTCAACGATTTCATCACCGTCAACGACTTCATCACCATCAACGACTTCGTCACCATCAACAACATCGTCACCATCAACAACATCGTCACCGTCAACAACATCGTCGCCGTCAACAACATCGTCGCCATCGACCACTTCGTCACCATCGACAACATCGTCATCGCCATCTACATCACCATCTTCAACAAAACTGCAATCACGCGGGGCATTGCCACTAGGATCTTCGCCAACCTGGGCGCAATCATAAAAACTGTTTTCTGAATCCCAACCACATGTCTGATCAGCAACTTCAGCATTTTCAGCGCATGCCGCAGATTTCATTACACCATCTTCACACCATACAGCAGTTTCACCATCGCAACAACCTTCAAACGGAATGTCATCACATGGATTTGGTGGCAATTCGCCAGTTGTAACACTGATTGAATAACCGCCATGAGATTCTGCGGATCCAACATCAAAACCAGCATCAATAACAATGTAATAGGTTCCAGCTTCTAATGAAGCAAACAATTGTTCAGCTTCACCACTAGCTCCAGAATCAACACTGAATAAACATGGAGAAGATGGGAAACAGGAATTTGAAATAGCTATAGCAGGATCAAAAGAGGTCCCATCTGGAACGACGTTAATTTCTACTACAGTTGTTTCAGTTACGGTAATTTCATAAAGATGATCTTCTGCCATTAAGCCCCAGTCGAAAGAACATGCTGTGCTGATATTGAAATCATTACCGGCATCTGTGGTGTCACCAGTATTATTATATGGTAGAGAAGATATAACGAAATCACCTTCACAACTAAGGTTGGATTCATCCGGGAAGGGAAGATCAGGAATCTGCATAGTAATACAGTGAATGGCTCCACCGAGAGGGGCAAAAGAAGTGCTGTCAATACCAACAACGGTGTGATCAGGCATCAGAGACTGATAAACAGCCAGAGCTGCTGCATCAAAGTCAGGATCACTGTATGTAGGAACCATAACTACATCGTTAACGATCAGCGAGTTGGTGTACCCATTAAAGAAAGTACCATAGTCATCGCTAAACTGATTAGCATACATAATACGCTCTACGGTAAAACTTTCACCGGCAACGTTTGTTGCTGCATTCAATGTTGCAAGGTTTTCTTCCATTGCAATATCCCATGCAGAACTGTTCTGATCTTCGGGAAAATCTGCAAGAATAATTGTGGTAGAATTTAAAAGTTTGGCATAGACATCAACGTGACCTGTACCATCACCTGGCAAAGATTTTAGCCAGATGAATTTCTGACAATCGAGATACGTGCCATATAACTGCTCGATCTGTTCCAGAGTGTAGTCGCTGTTGTATTCTGTGATGATTCCTTGGGACATTATACAAGTTCCGGCACCATCCGTCATGAAATTACCACCTTCGGTATTCATTGGAAAATCGTACCAATTTGAACCCCACTCATTTGCCAGCATCATAGGAGAAGCATCGTCAACCTGTCTGTCTGGATAGTATTGAGCATCTATCAGAGCCATATATGAATTGTCGGAAACTGTCAGAGGTGCAAAATCACGTGACCAAACACCTTCGGTATCAACAATCTCAAACAGAATAAGACTTGCGTCTACACCTTCTTGCGCAGCAATGTCAAGGATACCTGCTTTATCAGCTTCGCTGCTGATCAAAATTGTCACAGGTGCGCCACCGGTACCTTCTCGAATAAGAGATCTGAACATTGCATCAAAATCTGCATACTGAGTCCATGCCCCTTGAGCCCAACTAATTAGCCAGGTTTTCATGGTGTCATATTCTGCGGGACATTTATCAATTTGGGTAGGAGGATCAATTTTTTTAAGGGTCGGAGGATTAGCCCTTCTAATTTTTTTCTCCTTGTCAGTCATATAGGCAGGCAAAATAGCTGAGGAAGCACTTTTAACCCCAGCCTTTACCTCTGCTTTTGTTTGCATTGCAAACGAACTTGCTTCCAGAACAAGCATCATGCAAAGTATTGCCAGACATAAAAAGATTGCTCTACTCTTTAGATGTTTCCATTTTTTCATTACTTTCTTCCTCCGTTAACAGCAACATGAAATTGAACAGATCACATAACATTCGCAAGCATAGAACCTGAGGTTGAAAAGGATTCCAAAGATTTTAATACTGCTGCTATGCAGTCACGGTGAATAAGCCTAAGGCTTATGAGTAGTTTGTAGGTCTTGTCGTCACGTATGCGCTAAAATTCTTTCAACTTTTAACGAAGTATCAGGCAGGCGTTTAACACACTGCGTAACACGAAACTCCATTTATAACAGATCCTGAGTCTTTTCAAAAGCAAAAAATCATTTTATTTATATATGTAAGGAAAGATATAACTAATTTACATAAATATGAGATACAAAATTCTGACTGGCAAGTTTGTTCTGTTTTTAGTAGCTTGGAAAGTTATTTCGAATAAATTTAGCTGAAATTTCGTTATCTTTAAAGTTTTTTCCTTCAGTTGTAACTGACCAGGGTTCATCAACATCTTTAAGGACTTCTATTAATGGATTAAAGTCAATGCTACCCTCACCTGCCCCTATATGAAGATCCTCTTCCCCAAAGTTATCATGGATATGAATGTGAGTAAGCTTGTTGCCGAATTGCTTCAACCACTTATCAGCTTTGTAGTTTTTTTGAAACATGGAAAAATGACCGATATCAAAGCAATGACCAAAATGATCAGAGTCAATTTCGTTTATTATTTCTACCAGCATTTCTGGATCAGACTCAAAAATATTTTCCAGTGCAACTCGGGTATTGTCTCCTGGTAATTGCATAAGAGCCTTTTTCCAAAACTTTACAGTATCATCAATGAATCTTTTCTTTTCATATCTGTTAACAATATCAATGTAGCTAGAATGAAAAACAATAACTTCAGGCTTAACAAGCTCTGCAATCTCGAAAGTTGTCATAACTCTTTTATAACTTAACTCTGCAATTACCTTATCCTTGCTGGCAGGGTCAAAACTGAAAACCGGCCCGTGAAGAGTCATTTTCGGGTTATAGCCATTTATAATGCGATTTATTCTGTCACGCACTCCGTTGATTTTCCACTCGTCGCTCTCATCTCCGTGAACCATAACTTCCAGAGGTGCAGCAATTGCTTCATATTTGGCAAGATCTTCTTCAGTAGTTTTCATACTGATATGTCTATATATAGGTTTAGGCATAACTACACCTTCCTGCTAATTATGCATTCATAAATACAGTTGTAACTCACATATTAAGTGGAAACCTGATATTAGTAGTTAAAGCCAATACTAAACGTATAGCTAAAAACAAAACTGTCAGTCAGTTTAATTCTGGCTCCAACTTCGTTTATCTGGGTATTGTAGCCATCCATGTCAAGTGGTCTTAAAGTATCCCGATCCACTTGGTCAGGCAGCGAGAGGAAATGCTCTGTTCTGTGACCGAAACCAAACTCCGATTTTAAGGTGATATAATGCGCCAAAACCGCATATAATCCAACTATGCCCTGAATATATGTATATCTGTCTTCAATTGGAAGTTCATACTCAGCAGTTCCGTTGGGATAGTAATAAAACAAGTTAGGGTTGTCTTGATCCAATCTGCGGGGATCATCTGGCCAATATGCAGAACCAACCTTGTCTTTTCTCCAAGCCAATGGATCTGTTATTGAGCTAAAATCTTGACCTTTTCCCAAAATAGTTGCCTGCATTCTGAAATCAAAGGCAACCTTCCATTTAGGCTCATTGGCTCCATCGGGTTTAGACTCGTGTGCAACTACTTCCATACCAAGCAAAAAGTTACCTTCATGACGTGGATCTTTAATCAAACCACCTGTATCAATGGTAAGTTTATAATGCATCCCAAAGTATGGGTCGACTACACCAAATCTTTTCGAAATTGCAGTTTTAAAAGTAAGTGCGACCAGTTTTTTACCCACACCAACGGTATCGGAAACGCCTTTGAATCTATTGTCTGCATTATCAAAGGGATTCAGAGAAGGTTTTTGTTCTGGCCCGGTAGGCACCTGAATATCAAGTGTAATAACCCATGTTGGGTATTCTTTAACACGCTCCTGATTAACTGGAGAATAGCTAAAGCCCAAAGTCATATCGCCCACACCCTTGTGAATTGCTTCCCATTCAGCAAAGCCAAAAACTTTATCCGATAAAAGCGAGGGGCGTTCGAAGTAGTCTAACTGATTCTGGACATAATCACCCGCCCAGTATTTGTTTCTCCAGAAAGCGTCCTGCTTACCTTTATTGCTGTCTTCGATTGTTATTGGCAGATTAATATGAAACTCAAGATCTTTGTATATGCCAAATTTCATATTGACATCAATTGTACTTTTGATTGAGTTGTATTCAAACTCACGCTGAGTCAACATACGTTTGTCAGTGGAAGAAATGGTATTGCGTTCGCGACTGATTCTTGCCTGCTCATGAACCTGAGTAAAATCCACTGACAATGAGAAGTCAAAAACATCATCATTATCATCAGACGCATCAAGCACATCCGTTAAAATGGCAGCCTGACCAGCAGAAGGGAATATGCAAACACTTAATAATATAGCACATGCCAAAAGGACAAAATGCTTCATTGTTAAACCTCCACCCTGGAAAAAACACCATCGCAAAAAACTCTTGGACATCATTTATTCTCTTTATCCGAGAGAGCACGGTATAGCCTTTCCAGTGCTATTTCTGTTTTAGCGTCTTTTATCTCGCCGTTTAAACACATTTCCCTGGCCTTCGCAAGTGTAACAGGAAATGCCTCGATTAACTCTTCCATAACAGAACCATCAAGAGTCGGTTCTACTTTTTTCAAAGGATCTATCTCAACCGCACAGATCCACAGTTTCTCGGTATATAATCCAGGTGAGCAATAGAAAGGTTTACCAAGCAGATAGATGTTTTTACTTTCAACCAGTATTCCTGCTTCTTCGTGCAATTCTTCCTTGGCACGAATTATTGCACCTTCTCCTCCATCCTCACCAGCTTCCAAAACACCGGCGATAATCTCCACCAGAAAAGGAGATGTTTCCGGATTTTGGCTTCTGAAACTCAAAGCAGGCCTGAAGGACTTCAAAAGAGTCAGCATAATTTTACCATTGTCTTTCCAGTATGGTATCACGCCAACAGCATCGAGTCCTTTATGCGAAAACACATCCAGATTATAAACTTTTGAAAAAGAACCATCCTCATATTGATTCTTAACCCTGTATCTATCAATCCAGGATATTCTGCCCTTGTCAAATTCAGGGTTGGTATTCTTTTCTACTACTTCAATGTTTTGTAACTTCTTTGGGGGCAAAATCTAACCTTTAGTGTTCATTTGATTCCAGACGGCATTGTTCTTGTAACTGTGCCCCAAGAAATTCGTATTTATCCTGGGAATTTATTACAGAATCTCTAAAGCTCTCAATTATGACATTACCGTTATCATCAACAACCGATTTCTCAGACATTTTGTCACCATTGGTATTTATCAGGCAACTTGACTGACACGAAGTTCTATCATCAGCATTTTTAATGTCTTCCCATCTGGTACCATCTGGGAGTTGCAAACTACCAACAGCAGTATTGGCCGGATAACACATTGGATCACCATTAGCATCTGTTTCAACAGTTCTGGTAAAGCAATAGCCAGAAACCTTTGTAGTTCTACCGACACAGTACCAGGAACCATGAGCTCCAAGGTCTGCCATCTTTGAACAGTACAACATACACTCTTCGTCGTTGACACTACCACCGCACCCAACAAGCATTGTCACCAGAACTAAACTCAAAAGGACGATACGTCTCATGTATCCACCTACTATCCCTCGTTAATGTAAATATCACAACATTTATCGCCACTTACTCTACCTAGAGCAGGCATGTAAGTCAAGGCAAGATTATCATACATCATACACAATTCTAAAAGTTAAATTGCAAACCAGCTGTAGGCTGCATTAAATGAAGGTTGCCCTGATCTCCGTCAATGAGCAGTTTATACTGACACATCGCCATAAAATCAAGATTAGAAATAAGCCTTACGGTGAACCCAAGATTACCGCCAACATGCATCTGAACAACATCTCCACCTTTGAAGCTACCATTTGAGATACCCATGGTAGCAGCAAGAAAGATCTTCCAAGATGGTAATGGAATAACAAATTTGAAATTAATTGAGAGATCCGTTATGCCTTTATTTCCAATAGTTCCATCACTTTTATGATCTAGCCTGTAAAGTGTGGTAGCTGGTGAAATATGAAAGGTACTGATAATAGGGATGTCTACATAAAACCCCCATGCTTCAGTTATTTTGTAATTTTCAGAGTTAGCGAAAGGAAAAGTTGCACCAGCCATAATTCCTAGGCCAACCTGCTTATTGGTTCCTTCGCCTGTCTCTTGAGCCTGAGCAGGCACGGAAAACACAAGTAATCCCACAATAATGATTATAGCAAAGACATTTTTTAACATCCGTCTTCCTTTCCTGAATTCCATGCAACTAATTGATAAGCTTAACCAAAACAAATGATATATTAAATAGAGTGTATTGTACCTGAGTACAATCAGCTTGTCAATTTTGTCCTTAAAAGCAATCGTTTTTTCGTGATAACATTATTATCAAAACATAAACAAAAAAAGCCAGTGACATCAGCCACTGACATTTTTTATTTTTTAACAATGAATATAATACTCATTGTATTGATGTCCCCCACAAATTTCAATTTGTCAGACTACATCTAACAGGAACAACCACTTCCACAACTGCTTTCAGCAGTTTTGTTAAATGATATTGCTAGACCTTTTCCGCGATACGGATCATCGATGTAATCCACAGTCAATCCATTTGCATCAGCGATTTCCTGTTTCATCTTGTCATCAGCCAAGATAGTAACACCTTCGACCTTAAAAACGACATCACCTTCATTACCTTCAGGTTCATCCAGAACCAACCCCAACTGGGGTCCGCCTCAGCCAAAACCTGCGATTGTCAATCTTACTGCTTTTCCTTTGTACTGATCATCAGCAAGCACGCGCTTCAATTCAGCTTCTGCATCTGCTGTGACTGTTACATTGGAATTTCCAGCCTGTACATTGTCACTCATTATTAACCTCGTACAAAAAACATTAAAAAACGGCGCACAGTTTATCAAAAAAATAATTATGCGCAACTACTTTCATTAGATATCGACATTTTTCCTATCAAAATGATTCCAAAGATCATTTTGGAACAGAAAAATATGTCATTTTTCGCTAAAATAAACAATTAACAGAATCATTTAAGACAATAACTTTAACATCAAAAAGAATTGAACCTCGATACAAACCCTTCTTTGTGTTATATTCTCCGCCATTATAGCAATGAACATACGTAATATCTTCATAGTGTTACCAAACAAACAACTCCTTAATTCCCAATGGGCCAACAGTAAAAATGGCCTGCATAAGCCGCAAGCCATAGTATCCAACCTTCAATGTTGTTAATTCTGATTTATTCGGCCCCAATTATGGTTTCTTTTACAACTTCAAGGTAATTTGATATGCACTCAAGAGATTTGCTTTTGGGATCGAATTCAATTCCAGCAAGTATCCTCTCGCGATTAATCTCAACTCTCCTTATATAACAGGTCATATCTTTTATGATTTGACCGTCAGGGAGAGAGAATGTGATGTTCATTTCATCATCAATTGATACTTGATCTTTCAATTGCAGTAATGCCCCATCATCACTAAGGTTCACTATCATTTCACTGGGATTATGTTTTCCATCTCTCTCAACGGGTATAACCACTTGTAATCTACGACTTTTTCGAAGTGATACCTCCTCTATCTTTGCTGGATAGCTTAAAAAGCTAACATTAAAGGGTGCACCCACCATGCGTAAAATATTGCTTTCGAAACCAAAAACAGACCCGTCCAGGAAGTATCTTACAACTAGTGGTTGAGTTCCTGTTCCATATGTGAAAGATGCACCTGAAATCCTTGGAGTTGATATGACAAGATACCTACCGGGAGAATACCCGATTAAATTTGTTTTGGTTTTCTCTACATTACCTTTCAGGCGAAATTCAAGAAACATCTCCATACCAACATGTGCAGGGGCGTGAATAAACGGGTCAACCTCCAGCTTGCGTCTTTTTGCAACGCTAACTTCCAACCCTCTGCCCATCATATCAGTCTTGTTATAATCCGTCACATGATCCTCCAGGAACATTTACAACTCGGTACAAAGCAAATAGGTCAAATCTGCAGCAGCAGATGATCATTTTAGGAATTCTAAGAGTTTAAATAGTGAAAAACACGAAACATTTCGAAATTACGCTTGCAATAACTCAACCCCGCAAATTTGTAATCGGACGTTTTTGCATTGTCTTAACCGTTTTATTATTTTTTACGAGTAATTACATATAATTAATGTGTAAATATCACTTGCAATATATAATGTAATCTGCTAGATACATGCGGTTAGTTGACCTACATATTGTAGGCGCATTTATTATCTCAAGCATTTCCAGATGGTCTTGTCGGTGTTCGGACTAAAAAGTCTAGGTGACAAAACCAAGTGAAGGAAATGTGGGCTTAACACTAAAGGAGTTAACATGCCCGGACCAATCTCAATGAAAGAACTGTTAGAATGTGGTGTTCATTTCGGTCATCAAACCCAAAAATGGAACCCCAAAATGAAACCGTACATTTTCGGCGCACGCAATGGTGTACATATCATTGACTTGCAGCAGACTGTGCGCATGTTCCGCGAAGCCTACGACTACATTCTCGACCGCGTTGCAGATGGCGAATCAGTAATTTTCGTCGGAACCAAACGTCAGGCTCAAGATGTCATCAGTGAAGAAGCAGAACGTTGCGGTATGTACTACATTAAAAACCGTTGGCTCGGTGGCACACTCACCAACTTCAACACAATCAAAATTTCCATCGAAAATCTTAATGAGCTGGAAAAAATGCACGAAGAGGGTCATTATCCTGTTCGCACCAAAAAAGAAGCGATGATGAAAGACAAACTTCGTCTGAAGCTTTTAAAGAACCTTTCCGGTATCAGAAAAATGCAGAAGCTCCCCGGTATTATGTTTGTTATCGATCCTCGTAAAGAGCGCATTGCAATCCACGAAGCCAACAACCTTAAAATTCCTGTTGTTGCCATTTGTGACTCAAACTGCGCTCCTGATGGTGTTGACTTTATTATCCCCGGTAACGATGATGCCATTCGCTCCATTCAATTGTTTGCCGGCAAAATTGCTGATGCCTGCATTGAAGGAACATCCTTGAGAAAAGCCAAAGCTCCTGAAAAAGCAGAAGGCAAACGCAACATCGGTGGTAAAAAAGTTAACGTAAAGAAAGTTAAAAAGACTGCTCCCGTAGAGGCAGCTCCTGCAGCAACCGCTACAGCTGAAGCCACTCCAGCAGCCGAAGCTGCTCCTGCCGATGAAGCAAAAAAATCCGAATAAGTTTTAACAAACCAGCAACATATAATCCCCGCCTTTGGCGGGGAATTTCTATATTCCATGGAGGATATCTAAAATGGCAAATATTACAGCCGCACAGGTAAAAGAACTACGCGATAAAACAGGCGCAGGCATGATGGACTGCAAAAAAGCTTTAGTCGAAACAGATGGGAATCTTGAAGAAGCCGTTGATGCTCTTCGCCAAAAAGGTCTTGCAGCAGCCAAGAAAAAAGCCGGACGTATCACCTCTGAGGGTAGCGTATCCGCTTTAATCAGCGAAGATGGCAAATCTGGTGCATTATTGGAAGTTAACTGCGAAACAGATTTCGTAGCCAAAAACCCGGATTTCGTGGAATTCGTGAAAAACCTGACCAACCACATCATTGCAAAAGCTCCCAAAGTTCTGAAAGCAGAAGATGGTGAAGGCGCACTGCTGGATCAACCATTTATCGCAAACGAAGAAAAAACAGTTGGTGATACTCTTCCCGATCTGATTGGTATTATCGGTGAAAACATCAGCCCCCGCCGTTTTGAACGCTGGGAACTGAATGGCAGTGGTCTTCTCAACTCATACATCCATATGGGTGGAAAACTTGGTGTTATGGTAGAACTCGAATGTTCAGAAGAAGCTGCCAAAAATGAAGCAGTAGCAGCTTTCTCCAAACAGCTTGCAATGCATGCCGCAGCCAGCAACCCACTTTGCTTAAACCGTGATGGTGTCCCAGAGGATGTTCTTGAACGCGAAAAAGCTATCTACAAAACTCAGATTCTCGAAAGTGGAAAACCTGAAAACCTGGTTGACAAAATCATGGTTGGTAAAGTCAACAAGTTCTACAAAGAAAATTGCCTGCTGGAACAAATCTGGGTACATGACACAGCCTTGACAGTTACCAAAGCTGCAGCAGCCATTTCCAAGGAAGTTGGCAGCGAAGTTACCATTAAGCGTTATGCTCGCTATCTGTTAGGCGAAGGTCTGGAAAAACGCTCAAACGATCTGGCCGCCGAAGTAGCCGAACAGCTCGAAGGCAAATAGACCAAACAAGAGGAAAGCACATGTACAATCGGATATTGCTAAAATTGTCTGGCGAGGCTTTAGCCACAGCAGATAGAAGTTCTGTTATCGACACAGAATTTACTACAAATTTGGCAAAACAGATAAAGTCGGTTGTAGACGCTGGTACCAGTGTTGCTATTGTTGGCGGAGGAGGGAATATCTTCCGTGGTGCTATAGGCCAGGGATTGGGTGTTGACCGCGTTGCTGGTGACTATATGGGTATGTTGGCAACTGTCATCAATGGTATTGCTGTTGGCGCAGCCTTGACAAATGTTGGACAACCAGCAGTAGTAATGGCTCCTATCGCCCATAGCAGTAGCGTATTACCATACAATCAATTCGAAGCGCGCAAAGCACTTGACGAAGGCAAAGTTGTCATCGTGGCTGGTGGAACAGGCAGCCCCTATTTCACCACAGATACAGCTTCTTCTCTTCGTGCGGTTGAATTGAAATGTAATGCATTGTTAAAAGGCACAAAAGTAGATGGTGTATATTCTGCCGATCCGGTTACAAATCCGGATGCGGTTAAATACGAAACACTAACCTTTGATGAAACACTGGCCCAAAACCTGAAAGTTATGGATCAAACTGCTTTTACGATGTGTAGAGACAACAAGATTCCAATCGTAGTCTTTAACATGTTTGAAGAAGGAAACATTCTTTCAGCAGCACAAGGTAATAACTGTGGTACCGTTGTAGGATAACTGCTTTTCCTGAATAATTATTAAGCCGCCCCTCGGGGCGGCTTATTTTATATGTATTCAGAACCTAATACTTTAGAATGCTCAGGTCACGTCCAGATTCATATTGCAAATTCATCCATGACAACCAGCAGCGATATTGCTTACTGCTATAATCGATTTCGGAGGTCATCGCTGTGCGCTGTGCGTCTATTAATCCCAGATAGGTTCCGGTTCCACTTCTGTAGGCGGTTTCAGCCAAAACAAGTGCCTCTCTGCTTAAAGAAGCTTTACGTTTGGAGCTGTTCAACAATGTATATGACTCTTTGTAAGATCTGGTTGCAGCTCTTATATTTAAACTTGCTGTACGCTTTCTATCTTCAAGTTCCAATTTTGATTTATTATAGTAGGACCGTGAAGATTGGATATCGGAGTAAATGGTATAGTCGAAAATAGGCATACTAAGTGTTAGACCTATAAACCATCTGGATTTGTCAGTCCCCTGTAACACTGGAGCATCTGATATTTGATAGCTGAACTGCCATGCACCACTTATGGCAGGTATAAACTGCATATAAGAGTTTGTCAGCGATTTCTTAGTAAGTTCCAACATTGATTTTCCAAGCCTTATATCTGCTCTCTGACTAACATCATGCTTGGTGCTTTCATCGGCAATTTTTGGAACTTTGCCAAAGTCGCCCATTTCTTTTGGAGTTGGCAAAGTGTCCGTAGCCAATAAATTTGCAAGGATATCTCTGGTAGAATTGTATAAGTAAACAGCTTTAATAAGGTTTTCTTTTGCAACCAGCAACTCAGTTTCTGCACGTACAACTTCCAGCCTTTTGGCAGTTCCATTAACATGTCGATATTGTGCAATCTTCAAATGTTGTTGCAAAGATTCAACCTGATTTTTCTTTACTTCTATCATTGCTTTGGCTGACAGTGCATTGAGATAAACTTCTGCAACTGTCAGAAGCAGTCCCTGTCGATATGTTTCCACACTAAGTTTTGCAACATCCACAGATTTTGAACCTACACCAACAGCAGTCCAAAGTTGAGCATTAATAATGGGGATTCCAATAGATATTCCAGCATCAAGATCATTCTGTTTTTTTGACACAATCGGTATATTATTTTGTAAGGTAGAATCCTCATGATCCCAATATGTATAGCTCATACTTGCTGAAGCATTTGGCAGCAAACTGCCCCATATACCTTTAAAATCTGCCTTTGCTTTTTTAATTTCAAACTGTGTCGCCAAAAAGGACAGGTTTCTTTGCTCGACAACTTTCATCGCCTTTTTAAGACTTATTTCTTCTCCATCCTTAATTTCCGGTATCTCAAGTTCCATACTGCCATAATCATCAAAGGTCTGTGCACAAAGCAAATTGCTGCCTAAAACAGAGGAACCTATAATTAACAATAGAGTAATGTATATTTTTCGCATTATATTTCCTCCGTCAGTATCTGCTTTTCCAATGTAACTTCATCAGTATTATCTCCACGCCAAAACACTCTTACATGTTCAACCGTCACCCACAAGGTAGGTACAAGGACTAATACGAAAAACATCGAAAACAGGATACCAAAACCTAAGCTAACGGCCATGGGAGTAATCATTCTGGCTTGTACTGATGTCTCGAAAATCATTGGCATCAGACCAAAAAAAGTTGTCAGGGTAGTCAACAGAATCGGCCTAAATCTCTGAACCGCTGCAACAAGGGCCGCATCCACTACACCAAGACCATTGAGCCTTTGTGTATTAGCAGCATCAACCAAAACAATCGCGCCATTAACAACAACACCTGCCAGTGCAACAATTCCCATAATGGAAAACATGCTTAGATCCATTCCCATTATAAGATGTCCGATAACCGCCCCAACCAAACCAAATGGGATAGCGATCATTACTACAAATATCGGTTGCAAATAACTTTTAAGCGGAATTGCGAGCAAGGCATATATCGCAATCAATGCCAACAAAAAAGCGAATTTAAGGTAATCCATAAATTCTTTCATGTTACCCTGTCGACCACCCAGTTCAAAACTAAGTCCCGGATAACTCTCCATTAGACCAGGTAGCACATCTTTTCTAATAGCAGCTACAACCTCATCAGGATTAGCTTCGCCCTCTTTGACATCTGCCTGTACATTGACAGTACGCCTGCCCTCGGTTCTTGTAATAGTGGTGTATGCTCTTCCATAATTTATCTCAGCAGCTTCTTTCAACGGTATCTCAATGCCGGTTTTGGTCTTGATTATCATATCTTCTACTGTATTTAATTTCTGGCGTTCTTCCAATGGAAGTCTAACCATAACTTTGACTTCGTTTCTACCCCTCTGCTGTCGAAGAGCCTCGGCGCCATAGAACGCACCTCTAACCTGTGAAGCAATATCAAAGGAAGAAAGTCCGGCATTAATTCCAGCTTCTGAAACGGTAAAGTCAAGCTGCTGTTTTCCCATTTCCACGCCATTATCTACATCAAACACTCCAGAATACCCGGCAAGAGCATCTGCTAGGTCACGTGCGGCAGCTTCCAGAACTTCTGGTTCACTGTGTGACAACTCCAGGTCAATCGGTTTTGTCGCGCCATGAATGGAAGTATCAAAAGACATTGTATCCGCGTTCAATACGGCTCCAAGATTTTCTCTCCATTTTTCAGCAAACTCCATCGAGCTGAAGGAACGTAGATCTGTTGGAACTAAAATGACGCTAACACCAGTAATATTACTTCCCGAGGCTGCTTTCCTCATTGGGCTTGTTGCTGCAGCTCCAGATCCAACCCTGGCATAAATACCCAAACCAGCATCTTTATCAAGCTCTTCAAGAGTAATTTGAGCAGATTTGACAAGCCTGTTCATTACCTTGGTAGTTTCTTCAACTGCAATACCATATGGCATGACGACTTCGGCATTAACAGTATCCGATTCCTCATTTGGCATATCAATAACTTTAATGTGGCCACCAGCAACTACACCAAATATGGTTAACAAAACTGCAAAACAGGACGCAATAGTTATGCCTTTGTTCTTAATGGCCTTGGCTAAAAATGGCCTGTAAATTTTTGCAACAAATATCTCAAGAGATCTTGAAATACGTCCTTGAATACGCATTAGCAGGTTATCGGTTTTGCCTTCTTTGCTATCTTTTAAATGTCCCAAATGAGCTGGTAACACGAAAAACGATTCCACCAGAGAAATTACCAATACCAACAATACCACTACAGGAACTGCATAAGCGAATTTGCCTCTTGTACCTGGCAAAAACAAAAGCGGTGAAAAAGTTGCTATCGTCGTCGCGATGGAGAAAAACACTGGGGTTGCCATCTCTTTTGCGCCCTGTATCGCGGCTTCTAACCTTGACATTCCCGCCTGCCTCAAACGGTACGAGTTTTCACCAACCACAATAGCATCATCAACAACCATACCAAGCGTTATGATAAAAGCGAACAGCGAAATCATATTCAAAGAAATACCCATCACTGGCAGGAAAACCAGAGAACCAAAGAAGGATATGGGAATTCCCATTGTTACCCAAAACGCAAGTTTAGGCTCAAGAAACAACCCAAGAATACCCAATACAAGTAAAAGACCCAACATGGCATTTCTTAAAAGCAAGTCAACGCGATCACTGAAAAGCTCTGACATATCTTTCCATGTAGTAGTTTCAACACCTTCAGGTAATTTGTTTTGTAAAACTGCAGCATATTTTTTTACAGCTATAGCAACATCAGTTGGAGATTGGTCTGCTACTGAATACGCTTTTAACAGAATTGAAGGCTTACCATTATATTTGGCAAAGGTATCTGTTTCAGCAAAACTGTCTTTAATAGTAGCAATGTCTCCAAGGCGAACAACGCTCCCATCCTTACCAACAACCACCGGAATGTTTCTAAATTCTTCAGCATTATGCCTACGCTCATTGGTACGCAAAAGAACCTCACCATTGATTGTCCTCACTCCGCCACCGGGAACCTCGATAGCCATGGCACCAACTATCTGTGCAACCTGATTGAGAGTAAGCCTGTATGCCCTGAGTTTATCTTCAGGTATTTCTATCGAGACCTCCATATCTCTAATACCTTCCATGTCTACATAGGTAACCTCAGGTAGCTCTAACAATTCCTGCCTTACATCTTCAGCAAGATCTCGCAAGGCAAGCTCGTCAAGATCTCCGTATAACGCAAGGCTGATAGTTTCAGATTTTATCTCTGGTAAGTTAACAATTGGAGTTTCACTATCTTCCGGAAAAGATGTTATACGATCAATTGCGTTTTTCACATCCGACAATGCTTTGTTTTTGTTTGTGCCCGTTTCAAGTTCAACAGTTACAACACCAGATCCCTCATTGGCTACCGATGTAACCTCTTTGATGCCGTCTATGGAGCGAACGGCTTCTTCAACAGCCAATATAATACCGCTTTCGATTTCCGCTGGACTGGCGCCAGGATATGGAACTGAAATTGTAATCATGTCAAGGTCAGCCTTTGGAAAGACCTCCTTTTTCATGGTGTATCCCATAATGATTCCACAGATAATCAACATTATCATTACAAGATTGGCAGCTACGATATTTCTGGCCATCCATTGAATCGGGCCTTTGGTGAGATCAATTTTTTTCATCGTCTTTACTCCTGATTGTCAGTGTTGTTGGTGTCTTTTATCTTTTTTCCTGACAATGAAGCCTTTGATGTCTTTTTAGGACTGTACAAACTGCCATTTGTTTTTAGTTTCATTCCCTTTACAGGAATTTTTATTCTGCTTGTTATTACTCTTTCACCAACCGATACTCCAGTAGTTACATAAACACTGTCACTTTGCCTGAACCCAATTGTAATGGGTCTAATATCCATAGTACTATCTGCCGTCAACACCCACACTTTTTCATTACCTCTAATTGCACTTCTTGGAACGATGACGGAATTTTTGAATTGCTTACCTGTAATTTCAACTGAAACAAAATCATTGAGCAACAAAGGAACGATGCTGGAGTTATCATCCGAAACAGATTCATCTATTTGATCGCCTTCACAGGCAAAAACTGCGGGATCCACACTCAACGGGTTAGGCACTTCAACGATAATCCTTGCCATACGACCTTGCGCTTCCAGTTCTGTCATAAGCATCTTTACTTTTCCGCGACGTCTAATTTCTTTGCCGAAACCATTTTGCTGAATTACACAAACATCTGAGCCCTTGTCAGACTGTACACCAGGAATATTGATCCACTGCAATTGGTCTGCCGGCAATGAAACACGAACCCAGAAGGTATCCATATCAACCAGAGTAACAGTCTGTGAACCAACTCCAACAAACTGACCTTTCTCAATGGACTCATTTATTACAACCGCATTGAAAGGAGATCTTATACTGGTACGCTTTCTTCTTAATGTTGCCAACTCCAACCCACTTTGAGCAGCCTCCAGTGATTTTTCAGCGCTTTTAACCTGCAGGTCGCGTTTTGCAAGTTGACTGCCCTCTTCTGTTGGTTGCACCTGTCCACTTATCTGGTTCCATTCTTTTTCAGCAACAACTTTTAAACCTTTTTCTGTTGTCAACTGCACTTCTGCCAATGCTACATTTGATTTTTGCTGAATAACATTAAGGTCATAGTCACGCGGATCAATCCTTAAAACAGTTTCACCCTTTTTTATCTTCCCACCCGGCAAAAGGTTTTTGTGGTGGTAAATAACTTTTCCACTAACCTCGGGAATAACGACCAAACGTTTCGCAGCCACGACATTACCAGAAGCAGAAACAACAACATTGGATTCTGAGTTTACGGCCTTGAACACCTCAACTGCGGGTATCTTCTTTTCTAATACCTGCTCTTGAGGGAGCTCTTTGGTTTTAATAAAAAACATCATTATTAAAATGCCGATTCCCAAAATCACTAAAGCAGTAATAATTTTTTTAACTTGCTCCATTTTTATACCTCTCAAAAGACCTCAAATAAAAATCCTGTTAAAATTCTTGTTCTGACGATAAAGACAATTGTAAGTCAATTTATTACAGTTCGCTTGCTCCAAATATAGTTTTTTTACTTCTCATCAGCAAACACAATAGCAACCTCTCAAATAAAACTCCTGTTCATATCTGTTATCGACTATAGACAAGAGTTTTTTCTTTATTCTTTCCCTTTTGTTAAGTTTTATTAAGAGACAGCATTGTTAACATTTCTTAACAATCGGGAAATAAAGATGAAATTTTAATGCCATATAAACAATTATAGTGATATGCAGGATAATGACATAATTATCATGTTATTGCACTTGAAACGGATGGATATTATGGAATCTACTATTTACTTGCTGTTAATTGAAGACGATAAAAGATTAGCCGATCTGACTAAAAATTATCTGGAAAAACGTGCCATATCTGTTGTCCATACAATCAGTGGCGAAGAAGGCCTGAAACTGGCTGTAGATACTCATTTTGATGTTGTACTTCTGGATATTATGTTACCCGGAGAAAACGGCATTGAAATATGCAAAAAAATGAGAGACAGGATTGATACACCAATTATCATGGTGACTGCTTTGGGAGATGAGGCAGATAAAGTTTTCGGGCTTGAAGTTGGTGCGGATGATTATGTTTCCAAACCATTTTCCCCACGAGAACTTCTTGCAAGAATTAATGCTATTGTCCGCAGAGCCAGAGGACATGCAGGCCCTAAACAGTCACGAATTTCAGTGGGGCCATTAACTGTCGATCCAATCTCACGAGAAGCCTCATTAGACAACAAGCAACTGGATCTGACCTCTTATGAGTTTTCATTATTACAGGCTCTTGCCGAAAATGCTGGAAAAGTTCTTTCACGAGATAGACTCATGGACATTGCCAAAGGCAATATAGACGAATCATTTGACAGATCAATTGATGTACATATCTCCAGATTACGCCAAAAACTCGGGGATAATCCTCGCAAGCCCTGGATAATAAAGACAATCAGAGGAATTGGTTACCAATTAATAGTGAAAGACGAGAAATGAGCAAAGTCAAAAAACAAAACTTGGGCTACAAAGTATTCTGGCGTTTTTATTTGCATAATTTAGCTTTGCTGGTTCTTGTTTTTACAATGTCTGCAGTTACTCTTATTACTATTGCAGGAACACCACCTAAAGCCCACTTGGCTCAGAAATCAGTTAACGCAATGACCAATGAACTTGCTCAAATGTCAGGGAACAAAGAGCAAGTTCAAGAGAAGATAGAATACTGGAATTCTTTTGTTCCTTTAGGAATAGCTGTATATACACCTGAAGGCAAACTATTTGGTAAAGCAGGTGAACATGTACCAGAATCACTTAAAGAAGATGACTTTAGCATAAGTGAAGAAGCTGATGTTGAAATGGTTTACTACAACTTCATGATTCATTACATTGGTAAAGTTCAAAAAGGAAACTTTAAAAATTATATTGTTTTATTGGAATCTCCAATTTCAGATATTCCCAAAAGATTCATCATAATACTAAGCACCATCTTGATTTTACTTAGTCTTCTTTCTTTATTCGCCATGAAACATTTGTCTAAACCTCTGGAACACATCATTACTGTATCCAACGAATTATCCAAGGGCAACCTTTCAGCCAGAACTAAATTTAAGGGTAAAGGAGAATTGAAAACTCTTGCAGAATCAATAGATGCAATGGCAGAAAATTTAGATGCCAGACTAAAATACGAAAAAGAGTTGATGGCCAATATCGCTCACGAATTCCGGACTCCTTTGGCAAGAACCCGCGTGGCATTGGAAATATGCGAGGATGACGACGTAACAGCCGATGACATTAAGATGCAACTTACAGGAATTGCACAAGATGTTGACGACCTTGAACTTCTCATACAGAACATCTTTAGCATGAGCCTATTGGATCTTACATTGGATGTTGATCCGAAGAAACGTTTGAAAATGAAAAAGGCTGGAATCAATGTAAAAGAGTTTCTTACCGAGGTTTCAACAAAATTTCATGAACATCACTTCAATCATTCACTTGAATTGGAAATTGCTGATGACCTCAAATCTATCTCAATGGATATTGAGCTAATCAGGCGCACCATCAAAAACCTCCTGGAAAATTCTGTTAAATATTCCGACTCTGAACATTTTATAAAACTGTCAGTACTGGAAAAGCAGGATCAGTTAATATTTTCCGTCAGTGATAGAGGTATTGACTTACCTGATAATGATCTATCCTTGCTGTTCGATCCGTTTTTTCGCTCAGACAGAAGTCAAAACAGAAGTTCTTCAGGTGGAATTGGCTTAGGGCTTGCTTTATGCAAGAGAATAGTAGAAGCACATGGCGGAGAAATATCAGCAAGACACAACCCCGACGGTGGGCTGATAGTGGAATTTACATTACCCTACTGATCAATGCTTCAATATGAGAGTCTATTTATAGAGGTAGCGAAAAATCATATCTGATAATTCGGTTAGAATTCTATCTTTTTCTATCGAGGATTCAAAAAGTACAAACTGATGGATCGTTTCCTCAACTGCTGTAACAACCACAGTTGAAGCTGCCCTGATATCAGTTACACGAAGTTCAGCTTTGCGTTCTTCAAGCAGGCTTACAAATAACCCGATAATACGTTCTTTTTCAATGGCATGCAGCTTGTGTATGTCGTCATCGATATAAGCCAGTTTATCTATTTCTCGATGAAACTCCGGGGTAAAGTTGTGTGCTCCTATAGATTGCTGAATAATAAATTTTACAAATTGGTTACCATGCATTTCCCGTAGATTTACATTTTTAAACCCATCAAACACAACATCATGAATTTCCTGCATATGACGTTGAATAACTTCTATCAGCAGAGCTTTTTTATCGATAAAATGATTATAGAAGCTTCCAATTGCTATTTTTGCTTCCTTCGCAATTTTCTTTGAGCTTGTATTATAATAACCATCTCGAAAAAAGAGCTTCATTCCGGCTTGAATAATTTTTTCTCTCGTAATCTCTGCTCTTTTCTGCCTTGGTTTTGATATCTTGCTTGTCTCTGACATTACCTCTCCTTTACATATAACTAATTTAACACGTAATTTTATTCAGACCAAGATTATTATGAACCCAAGGTCACTTTTCACTTGACATAGTGAACCAAGGTTCATATTGTCTTTTATGAACCTTGGTTCAGTATTGTGCAAAGCAAATTATTTGATAATTTTTGCCAACAAGGAGATTCATAATGAAAGAAAAACATACATGCCCAATTTGGGTCGGATACTTACTGGCAAGTCCTTTGAGAAAATTATTTCAGAGTCCATACAAAATACTTTCTGATTATGTTAAACCCGGTATGACGGTAATGGACATTGGCTGCGCCATGGGATTTTTCTCAGTTCCTATGGCTCAAATGGTAGGTAAAAATGGAAAGGTATACTGCATTGATATCCAGCAAAAAATGCTGGACAAGCTTTTAAAAAGAGCAAAGCAAGCCGGAGTAAAACAAGAAATTGAGCCTACACTGGTTGAAAATAACTCTCTTGGTTTAGAAAACAAGAATAACACTATAGACTTTGCACTACTTTTTGCTGCAATGCACGAAATGTCAGACCAGGAGGAAATCGTCAAAGATATTTACCGTCTACTAAAACCTAATGGCAAAGTTCTTCTTTCAGAGCCATTAAATCATGTAAGCGATATTGATTTCACCAAAATCAGAATTCTATTTCAAAACAATGGCTTCAAGGTTTTAGAAGAACCGCACATAAAACGTGGAATGTCCTTATTGCTGCAAAAGCTGGTATAGCAAAAGGAATAGAATAATGAATTTTTATCCGATCATGTTTTCCATCAGTTTTTCCATTATTTTGTTGGCAGGACTTATGGGGCTTGTGATACTTTCGATTTCACTCGCCTTTTGAATACATTTCCCGGGTAGAATCTCGTTAGCACAATTTACAAGGAGATTTTTCACTCCAGCCTTTGTTGCTTCCAGATGAAATTGCAAACCTACAACTCGCCCCTTGTATTCAAACGCTTGATTTACGCAAGCGTCAGTGTACGCCATATGATTAGCGTCTAGAGGAATATCAAAGGTATCACCATGCCAATGAAAGGCGGTAAAACTTTTGGGTAAATTTTGAAACAGTTTGGATTTACGGGAGTCTTTTGTTAGCTTTACCTCAAACCAACCAATTTCCTTCTCATTTCCTTTGTAAACCTTTGCACCAAGAACATCCGCAATTAACTGCGCTCCCAAACAAATCCCCAATACTTTTTTATCAGATTCAATTGATGCTCTAATAAATTCCTTTTCTGCTTTTAACCATGAATATGTTTCATCTTCATCAATATTCATCGGGCCACCCATAATTAGCAGAAAATCGAATTCAGCTATTTGGGGGAAATATGTTTTTTGGTACAGCAAAGAATAACTAAAACTGTGTCCATGCTCTTCCCCCCACTTTAAAATATGTCCGTGATTTTCAAACTCTACATGTTGAATTACATGGATTCTCATCTTAATTTCTCATCGAATCTATTATTTTGTTCACCAAAACCTCTGCCAGAAAAACACTTGCCTCTTGATCCAGATAATCCAGCACACCCTTGTCTAACAGAATTGAACAACGAGACTCGAAATCATCATCGCCTGCCCAGTAAAGCAACCTTACCGTTACTCTTGGTAAGGCAACAATATCAAAAGCTAAATCTGTGGATTCCAATTCGAGCTTTGTGCCACCAATTGAAATAATTGCATTTTCAATCTTGCCGGGATTATCGTCACTAGCTTTGGCTAATTTCTCACATTCATCCTCAAAGTTTTTAGCTTTGCTTATTGTATTTGGAAGTTCTTTAAAAGATACCCATTGACCAATCATCTCGGTGCCTTTGCTCATGGTCAGATAAAGCAGGATCAACACCTTTTCCCAAATGTTTTCTTCCCTGCCATGAGGTTGCTCAACGGAGTTTCTTTTAACGATATATTTCTCACCAAAAAGCTCTAGCTCAATATTCTCACTTTCAGAACTATACACACTACCACTTTTTTCGGCCAGTGTTGCAAGGTCAGCCTCAGACATGACTTCGTATAATCGTTTTAAAGCCTGCTGATGATTTGGTGGAGCCTTTCCCTCGCCCTGCTCTTTACCTTCATTCAACCTGGCCCGCATCATTTCTAATTGCTGAGCTTCAAGCTGGGTACAACTTGCAAGGTCTATCTCGTTTAAATACACTCCCAAGGCAAACTGGTAGCAGCCAGCTTTGCCACAATCCTTACAGTTTGTTTGTGGCAGATCTTTGAATATCTCGATGACTTTATAGGGCATTTAGAAGCCTCCTGTCCCATAGCCTATTTTTGACAATTGGGACAATAAAAAGTACTGCGCTGTTGTTGAACAATTCTTAAAATTGTTGTACCACAAACCCTGCAATTTTCCCCTTCTCTTTTATATACTTTGAGATATTTTTGATATTCCCCTGTTTCACCTTTAGCATTTTGAAAATCTGAAAACGTAGTTCCACAATTTTTAATCGACTTTTTCAAAATATTTCTGGTATGAGTAAATATTGATTTGGCTTCATTATAACTTATGTCGCCGGCCTGTTTTTGAGGGTTGACTTTAGCTGCATACAATATTTCAGAAGCATAAATATTGCCAAGCCCAACTAGCTTGTCCTGTCTTAGCAACCATGTTTTTATATTTTGTCTCGTACCAGCCATCATATTGTGCAGTCTTTTTGAGTCAAGCTCGCAAGATAAAGGATCTATACCTTTCGGCTGAACTGAATCTAGGCTGTCCAAAAGTTCTATCACACCAAAGCGTCTGACATCCTGAAAATAAAATTGTCCTTCATCAAGCTGAAACTCAACTCTAAGGTGTTTCATGTTAGCATGATCAAACTCTTTTACCAAAAGTCGGCCAGTCATTCTTAAATGTACACACAGAAATTGTTTTTTGCCATTTTCAGTATTGACCAGGTCTATTACAATCCATTTGCCAAGCCGATACACGTCCGCAATTTTTGTATTTTCAATTTTATCAACGTTAAGCCTGATCAGCTTTGTATCATGAATAATTGCCTTTTTTATTACCTTGTTCAATATTTCAGGTTTTAGTTGTCTGGCTACAGTCTCTACTTCTGGCAACTCCGGCATGCTACTCCTGTTGTTATTTTAGGGGGTGGATTAAAAAAAAGATGGGCAAATATTTCCATATCTGCCCATCTATCAATGATCTATTACTATGATCGCAAATCTCTAGTTTTTATTTCACATTAGCCGAAAAAGCGTTTCAGCAGTCCCTGGAAGGCCATTCCGTGACGAGCTTCATCTTTACACATTTCATGAACGGTGTCATGAATTGCATCATAGTTAAGCTCTTTGGCTCTGGTTGCGAGTTCTTTTTTACCAAGACAAGCACCGTTTTCAGCCAAAACTCTAAGCTCCAGATTCTTCTTGGTACTTGTTTCAACTACTTCGCCAAGCATTTCTGCAAATTTGGAAGCATGTTCTGCTTCTTCCCATGCAATGCGCTTATAGGCTTCGGCAATCTCCGGATAACCTTCGCGATCAGCCTGTCTGCTCATTGCGATGTACATTCCCACCTCGGTACATTCACCCATGAAATTTTCCTGCAAGCCTTTTACGACTTCAGCATCGAGACCTTTGGCGACACCAATTACATGCTCATCGGCCCAGACCAACTCACCAGACTGTTCGTTAAATTTTGAAGCGGGAGCGCCACACTGAGGACATCTCTCAGGAGCTGCATCACCTTCGTGCACATAACCACATACTGAACATACAAATTTTGCCATAACACCCTCCGTTTTTTGTCATATTTAAGTTAGTAATACAAAGGTACGATGTTTATTCGATACCCAACTTTGACTTGAATTCATCAAGCCCTATTTTCAGAATCCACTTACCTATTCTCATTTTGGGCTGCTCTTTATCAAAAAGGTCTAAAACCTTACCTGCCATTTCGACAGCCTCTTCATTGGTCAGACCAGCAGTCAGCTTTTGCGCAAGTCTCGGAGCTGCGCCACCGTTTCCACCAATTGTTACTTTCCATCCTTTGGAAAAGCCCATAAAACCGATATCTTTAACAGCATTTTCAGCACAGTCACGACTACATCCCGATACACCAATTTTGAATTTGGATGGTGTTTTTCTACCGTGAAATTTTTTATCAAGTTCAAGCCCCAGTTTAATAGAATCTTGTGTTCCATAAGGGCAATACTGATTCCCTGGACACAATCGCACGGAACGTACGCAGGTTCCTATGGCCATTCCTTTAGGCCTGCCAATGTCATCCCAGGCTTGATCAATTTTCTCCTCATCCACACCTATAAAGGCAATACGTTGAGCAGAAGTAGCCTTTAATACATCGACATTATATTTATCCGCCATATCAGCAAGGTGGCGAAGATCATCCGAGGTCATAAGACCACCGGGATAATGTGGAACAATTGCATATCTTTTGTTGTTCTGTGCGATAGCTACTTTCTCCTCAATGTTTTTAGACATGACACAGTCTCCTAAATGAATTACTGCACTTTTCATTATTTGGATAGTTACTTCACACCTTTTACAATAGTTTAAACGCGAACTAATACTCTTTATTATTCACAGTAACCTTACCAGCAAATGTTTTATAAATATATGCGGTATACCCAATAACAAACGGCATTCCCAACAAAGCCATAATAAGCATCACTGTCAGCGTATTCTGCGATGAAGATGCATTGTAAACGGTCAAGCTTAACTTTTCTTCCAACGCTGGAACCATATTGGGGAATATACTTGCACCAACACCACCCCAAATCGCAACAATTGAAATTGCAGAAGCCAAAAAGGCCTTTAGGTCATCTTTTTTCGAGCTAAAAAGCTTCGATAACACCATAGACACGAACGCTAATAAAGAAGCAAAAACGGCCCAAACTATTCCAGTATTTTGATATTCAAGAATAGTCCATACTGTTGAAACACAAAACAGTACAAAGAAAGCCAGCCAGGATTTCTGTACCCAACCGCGTGCTTTTTCCTGCAAATCACCTTCAGTTTTCATAACTATCCACAAGGCACCATGCAATGCAAACATGGCAAGACCAGTTAAACCAATAGTCAATGCGTAAGGATTGAGTAATGCTAAAAATCCACCTATATAATCGCCATTAGCGTCTAATTCCAGACCTTTCGTAACATTGCCCAATGCAACTCCAAACAGCAGGGCCGGTAAAATGCTTCCAAAACAAAATGCGACATCCCAAAGTTTCTTCCATCTTTCACTATCAACTTTGTTTCGAAACTCCAAACTAACTGCACGAAAAATAAGCCCTAAGAGCACCAACATCAAGGCTAGATAAAAACCACTGAAGACTGAAGCATATACGGGTGGGAAGGCCGCAAAAATCGCTCCGCCACCAGTAAGTAACCAAACTTCATTACCATCCCAAACTGGCCCAATAGACTTCATCATAACTTTTCTGTGCTCATCCTTTGGAGTGAAAAGATGCCAAAACCCAACACCCAAATCAAAGCCATCAAGAACAGAATAACCAATTAAAAGAACGCCGATTAAGAAAAACCAGATTATTTGTAGAGTTGTCATGCTTTCACCTCCTGACCATTTGCAGTTTCAATCTCATCAGGACCATGATTAAGCTTTCTTTTAAGAACGTATATCCAGACCACAAATAAAAGAGAATAGACCAAAGCAAACATTATTATTGAAGCTAAAATCTGCCATGCGGGAACAACGGTGGAAACAGCATCCTGCGTTTTCATTAAACGATATACTATCCATGGTTGACGACCGACCTCAGCAGCAATCCAGCCAACTTCATTGGCAATTATTGGAAGAGGAATGCCGTAAAGAGCAAGCTTTAAAAAGAATCTATTTTTATAAGCCCGTCTCTGCATTATCAAAAACATTCCCCATGATGTAAACGCAATAAACATCATACCAAGTCCAACCATTGTGTGAAAACTGCTGAAGGTCAAAAATAATGGAGGTCTTTCCTCTTTGGGAAACTCCTTGAGTCCCTTGACGACAGTATCTAATGAACCCGCAACACCTAAACTCAAAAGCCCCGGCAACTCGATTGCATAGTCTGTGGTCTCAGTTTCTTCGTTTGGAATACCGAAGAG
>Ga0070729_10001767_pt1 | contig 31224 bp, 30 predicted proteins | sample tdDd472_FD_66725 | JGI IMG/M metagenome (GOLD analysis project Ga0070729, IMG submission 66725) | Marine sediment microbial communities from the Atlantic coast under amendment with organic carbon and nitrate - tdDd47.2 | ecosystem: Environmental > Aquatic > Marine > Coastal > Sediment | place...
ACAAAACGCATCAGGTGCGGGATGATCAGGCCCACAAATCCGATGATGCCCGATACCGAGACGCAGACAGCACTGATAAGTGAGGCCGTCAGCAGCAGGGTCATGCGTGTCCTGCCGGTGTTCACGCCAAGGCTCTTTGCCGAACGCGATCCCAGGCTCATGATGTTCAGGTCTCGGGCGAAATAGACGCAGATGGCAAAGCCGAGAAGCCCGGTTCCGGCTGTGAGCAGGACGTCGTTCCAGGTGCGGGACACGAAGCTGCCCATGAGCCAGAATACGATGACGGATACGCGTTCGTCTGCCAGGTATTTGATGAAACTCAGGCCCGCCGACAGGATGGCGGATACGATGACACCCGACAGGATCAGGTTGACCGGAGACAGTTCGCCGTCGCGACCGGACATGGCTATGACCGCGAAAAGCGTTGCTGCCGCGCCCATGAACGCCATGATGCAGAGGGTAGTTGAACCAAAGAACGTCAGGCCGAGCAACAGGGCCAGGGCGGCTCCGAAGGCTGCGCCGGATGAGACGCCCAGAGTGAACGGGTCGGCCAGCGGGTTCAGGAGTAATCCTTGGAAGACTGTACCTGCCACGGCCAGTCCGAAGCCCACTGAAACAGCGGTCAGTATGCGCGGCAGGCGAACCTCAAGAATAACACTCTGGTACAATGGATTGAGAGAATCCGCTGTTCCCCGTAGCCCATCCCATAGTGCGCCGAGCACTTCGCCCGGTGCGATGGGAATAAAACCCATGCCGGTGGCCGTGATAACCAGCACGCTGAGAACTATGGCGAGCAGCGCGATCATCAGCCCGGAGCGGGTGGTTGGGGTGCGGGAGAAAACGGTCATATATATCCTACTGGAGGCCGTGTGGCTGGTTCATGGCGTTTCTTAGGTGGTCGACATACAGGTCGGCCCAACCATCCAGGGAACCTAATCCACGGAGTTCGGTGGTGACCTTGAAGCCAGCTTTGGTAAGCATGACTTTCCATGAATCTTCCTCGTCGCCTGCCATGTCATTGGCGGCGTGATCACCAGCCACTACCATGAGTGGTTTGAGAAGTACGTTCTTTTTACCTGCCGCTTTCAACTCTGCCAGCAAGTCTTCGAAGCTCGGGGAACCTTCCACGCAACTGATGAAGATGGGGTAATCGTATTCGTTCTTCATGCCGTTTTGGAAGTCTGCATAAATGTTTGTGGAGTAGTGGCTGTTTCCGTGGCCCATGTAAACTAGGGCGGCGTCCATGTCTTTAGCTTCAGTAACGTCAGCCTTGAGGACTCTTACGGCTTCCAGGATGTCGTCACCTGTTTCGAGAGCAGGGCGACCAAGGCGGAGTTCCTTGAAGGGAGTATGGTGCGGCCTGATCGTTCGAATGGATCGCAGCGCGTTAATCATATTTTCGAGGTTGGCGAACTCTTCTCCTGCGAAGATGTGAAGCGATTGGACTGTGATATCTCTGAATCCGTCGTTTTGTAGGTCCGCGATGACGGCCAGTGGCGTTTTGACGGACATGACGTCGGCGGGGATATTCGGGTTGGCTTTTTGCCAGGCAGTGTCCTGCTGACGTTTCTGCCATTTTTTTCTGATTATCTCGGATGTGAATGCCAGCCTGACAGGAGTATCCGGGTTGGCCTTTTCCACCTTGGCCTTGATGTTCAGGATGGATTGCAGCGCATCCGGGTACGATGTGCCGAATGCGGCGAGTACGATGGCCTGTTTGACCGGGGGAGCTTCATGGTGCCCGGCAAGGGCCGTAATGGAAATGAGCAGCACAAGTCCGCCCACTAGTGTGGCGATTGTGGCTCTGAGCCTGGGAAAAGTCATATTTCCTCCTGATCGGAGGGGCTTGTTTTGGGAATAATAAAACCCCTTCCTCAATATATTGTGAGGAAGGGGAACCGTTTTTTCCCTTCAAATACCAATGATGACAAGCCCTCGTGCCATCGAGGCAAAACCTTTATAATCTCAAGGCAGGTCTTCCGGCTGGCTCCTCCTGTTTTCGCCTTCCCGGAATAATCCAGTGGCATAATGAAAACAGTTCGGCAGAGCGTCACGGCGGCGGGTCCGCTCCCGATTTACACGGGATTCCCTATCAAGTCCGTAAGGACACCTGAGAGCAAAATATCTATGCCTGCCTTTACTCTAAGTCAAGGAGGCTTTCGCTTCGAGGGTGATGCGATCCTGGAAATGCTGGAGCATCTCCTCGGTGTCGAGAACCAGGGCATCGGATTCACCCATCATGCCGTAGCCGAGGATGGGGATGTTGAAGATTTCCTCTACTGGCACGGTGAAGCCGGTGATGACCACCTGCTGCTGCTTGAGGACTTCATCCACCAGGAGGGCGGCCTTGTAGTCACCCACTCGGACTACGATAGCCTGGGCCATCTCGATGTTGTCTTGTTCCGGTGTGAGGTCAAGCATGTCGGCCAGCCTGAGTAGCGAATGAATCTCGCCGCGTACATCGACTGTCTCGCGTCCGTCCGGCAGTTCGACCACATCGTTCTTGCGGGGCATGTAGATTTCCACCACATCCCGGCTGGGGACGATGAACGTGTCACCGCCTACTTTGCAGACCAGGGCGTCCACGATTCCTTCGTTGGCGGAACGGTCAAGCGGTATGGAAATGGTGAATGCCGCTCCATGACCAAGTTCGCTCTCGATTTCGATGTCGCCGTCCAGGGCTACGCGAATGGCGTTGACCACGGCGTCCATGCCCACACCGCGTCCGGAGACATCGGTGACTTGTTCGGCTGTGGAGAAGCCTGACGCGAGCACGAACTGGAGGATGTCCTTGGTTTCGTATTCTTCATCAGTCTCGGCTATTCCTTTTTCAATGGCCTTGTTCAGAATCCTCTCAGGGTCGAGTCCTTTGCCGTCGTCCTTGACCTGAATGAATGCACTGTCGCCCTTGCGCCATGCGGATAAGGTCACGTCGCCGGTGTCCGTCTTCCCGGCGGCTTTACGGCCTTCGGGATCTTCCAGGCCGTGGTCAACGGCGTTTCTCAACAGGTGGACCAGCGGCTCGTTGAGGCTTTCAACAATGGTCTTGTCCAGCGCCAGGTCGTCGCCCTTGACCGTGAAGTCGAGCTTCTTGCCTATCTTCTGGCTCAGGCTCTTGACCAATCGATGCATGGGCATGAAAATCTGTTTGAGAGGAACAAGACGAATGGCGTCCACTTCCTTCTGGAGGTTGCTGATGACATTGTCCAGTTCTCGCAATGAAGAGGCCATTTGAGTGAGATTTTGTGCACCGCCCTGGGCGATGACTGCGTAAGTAACCATGAGCTTGCCCACCAGCTCGATGACACGATCCAGCCGGTCCGTGGCGACGCGAATGGAAGCGATGGCCTGGGGTGCCATGGCGCGTTCCGTTTTTGCCTGCGGCTTGGCTTTTGGCTTTTCCGGTTCGGCTTTTTCTTTTTCGGGTTGCTCTACTTCGGCTGCGGCAGTTGGTGGCTCTTCGAATGCCTTGGCGGCTTCGGCCTCGGTTTCCTCCACTTCGACAGGAGCTGTGGACTTCTTTTCAATCTTGCCGAGAGCTTCGGCGCTTCCTTCGAGCAGGCCGCCCAAAGCGAAGAAGAATCTTTTTTGAGCTTCGCAGATGCCGAGCATGGCAGTGACGATGTCTTCATTAACTGGTGCGATACCATCCGTGAACATATCCAGGATGGCTATGACACCAGCGGAGGACAGGCGCATGTGAGACAGGCCGAGCGCATCGACCACATCCACAGCTCCCTCGCCGGTGGCATCCATTTCGAGGATCTGTTTCTCTATGTCCTCGATGCATTGTATAATGCTGTCCTGCATATCTACCTCTTATTGCGTCGTGAAATAAGTTTCTTCATCGGTGTAGATCGAGATGGTGTTGTCGAAACCCCACGTGTAGAGTGTCTGCTTGGCATCCGAGGTCAGGCCGCAGGCGGCTACCTTGAAGGTTGTTCCCATGCTGGCTACAGCGCCCCATGCCGTGGAACTGAAAGTCAGGACCTGTGAAAGGTCGAGCAGGATGTTGTCGCCTGGCTCGACGCCCATAATGGCCGATAAGATAGGTTTGTAATGTCCTTCAATATGTACCCGAGGATCCTTGACCCGAATGATGGTTACGCCGTCCCTGGTCTCGACATCGACTCCTGCGCCCATTGCTTCGGCTTCGACCGGACCGCTGCTTGATGCCTCCGTGATAAGCGCGAGGACTTCTTCCTGTTCCTCTTCGTCAAGGCTGCCGTCCCGGAGTTGTTCCAGCACCTGAAATATCATGTTTACGCCGCGCGAGAGCAGGATGAGGTTTTCCGGCGTTGCTTCGACATCTTTTGATTGGACCTTTTTCAGGAAGTCCTCGATCTTGTGGGTGAAATGTGATGCTTCCTCGAATCCGGCCATGAAGCCGGTCACGCCTTTGATGGTATGCAGGGGGCGCCCAAGAGTCTCAATGGCTTCGCCGACGTCGTCGCCATCAAGCATTTCGAGCCCCTCCATCACCTGGGGGTAGTATTTGTCGTTGAGTTCGGAGAAGAACTCTTCAACCATAGGATCTTCGCTCATGAGTCGTCCTTGCGCTACTTGTTCAAGAGCCCGAGTTTTTCCAACTCATTGTACAATTTCTCTTTGGCAACTGGCTTGACTATGTAAGCCGATGCCTCGCCGTCGTGAAAAGATTTGATGACTGTTCGGGGGTCGTCCAATGCGGTGGTCATGATCGCTTTGACCTTCGGGCGGTATTTTTCTTCTTCTTCCATCTCGCGAATTCTCTTGAGCGCTTCAATACCGTCCACTTCGGGCATCATGATGTCCATGAGGATCAGGTCATATGGCTGCTCTTCCTCGTGGGCCATTTTGAAGGCTTCGACCGCTTCGCGGCCATTGACCACAATGTCGACTTCGAAGAGGGTCATGAGAAATGACCTTAGTACTTTTCGGTTCAAGAATTCGTCTTCGACTATGAGTGCCCGCATCGGATTCCTCCGTTTGAATGCTTATAATAAAAATACCTATACACTCTTTTCCTATGTAATCGAAAAAAAAGTCAATATGATGATAAAAATAATAATGGGTTGTTTTAGACGTTTGGATGGATACACCTGAGCATTTCGGCATTTTCATTCTGTTCTTGCTAAGTCGGGGCTGAATCAGGTACCTAGCCGGGCATGTCGCGAGAGATTACTGAAAAACGAAAAAAACGAATCGACCAGGTTCTGGCCAAACGGCAAAAGAACCTGACGATGGTCATGGATAATATCTGGGACCCTCATAATGTTTCGGCTGTCCTGAGGAGCTGTGATGCCTTCGGTGTGGCTGGGGTGCACCTGTACTACACCACGTCCCAGTGGCCGGACCTTGGCAAGAAAAGCTCTGCTTCCGCCAAAAAATGGATTCAGCGTACCCGACACATCGATGCCCAGGCCATGGTCGACCAATTGCGCCAGGATGGTGGCCAGGTCTTGCGGACAGGTTTTTCCGAGACGGCCCGTCCTGTCATGGATTTCGACTTCACCCGCCCCACGGCGATTATCCTGAGCAATGAGCACAGAGGCACTTCTCCGGAGCTGGCAGAGCTGGTGCCTGATGAAATCTACATTCCAATGCAAGGCATGGTGCAGAGCTTCAACGTCTCTGTTGCGGCTGCGATCATCCTCTACCAGGCATTTTCCCAGCGGCAGGCTGCAGGCATGTATGACACGCCGTCGTTCACTCCTGAGGAAATCGAGAAACTCAAGGGTGAGTGGTATCAGCGATAAAGCGAATATTTGAATGGTTTTTATTGAAAGGCACTGGTTTCAGGTATATATATCCTCAAGAATCAGTGTCTTTTCTCGTTTCTGATAGACTGAATACTGCAATGATTGGAGGGAGCCTTGCAAGATATACTCAAAGCCTTGGAAGCCGGCGATGTTGCGGTGTTCCCCACGGAAACGCTTTATGCTCTGGGTTGCGACGCCACTAGTGACAGTGCCTGCAAGAAGGTTGCTGTAATTAAAGCCCGATCCGATGCCAAGCCTCTACCCCTGATCATAGGGGGACTCGACATGTTGGAGTTGGTGACAGAAGAGCGTCCGGAAGATTTCCAGAATCTTGCTGATTCCTTCTGGCCCGGTCCGCTTTCGATTTTGGTCAAAGCTCTGCCAACTCTCCCTGCTATTCTGTCCGACGCCGACGGGTATACCTCTGTTCGTTGGAGTGGACATCCCTTTGCCGCAGAACTCTCCAGACGATTGGGGAAACCGATTGTTGCTACCAGTGCCAACTTGAGCGGAAAGCCGGCCGTGGCTCTTCCTGAAGATCTCGATCCCGATCTGCTTGCGAAGACCGGAGCAGCCTATCTTGATCCGCCCTGGCCCAAAGGTGGCAAGCCTTCAACCGTGATTCGGATGCTCGGCCCCAGTCGGCTTGAAGTACTTCGCGAGGGGGTGGTGACAGTGAAGGATCTTTGCGACAAGGGTTTCTCTGTCACTCTTGGATAGATTATAACGCACTTACATTTTCCCCCGTGTTTAGTTAGCCTCCTTATTAAGGGGAGTTGGCGTGAATAATAGTGACAGTAATAGTGATCCAATCATTCTCATTGTTGAAGACAGCCGGGCAATTGTTTCCGAACTACAGCGGAAACTGGACGGGCTTGTCGGTTTCAGAACCGAAGTGGTGTCAACACTCGCTGATGCCCGGGAGTTTCTGAACTGGCACTCAAAAGACATCTTTCTGGCCATTCTGGATCTGAATCTTCCTGATTCTTCGGGCGGTGAGATTGTTGATCTTTTCTGTTCTATGGCCGTCCCTAGTATCGTCTTCACTGCAGATTTCAATGAAACGACTCGTAAGCGTATGCTGTCCAAGGAGATCATCGATTACGTGGTCAAGGACACCAATGCCGTTGGAAATATCACCGACTACATTGTCCGCCTTTTGCGCAACAGGGAAACCAAAGTCCTTGTTGTCGAGGATTCGAAATCTTTCCGTTTTTCGCTGTGTTCCATGCTTGAGAAGCAGATGTTCCAGGTTGTTGACGTCGGTAACGCCGAGGCCGCACTTGAGGTCATGGAGCGAGAAGCTAGTATTAGACTGGTTATCGTCGACTACGGGTTGCCCGGTATGAACGGTGTGGATCTGACCAGAAAACTCCGTGCGAAATATAGCAAGGACACTCTTTCTATTATCGGACTCTCCATTTCAGACGATCCATTACTCACAGTCCGGTTCATCAAGAGCGGGGCTAACGATTATATTGCCAAGCCCTTTGAGGTCGAAGAATTTTATAGTCGAGTCGGTCACTGTGTTGAGACACTTGATCGCATCCGGCAGTTGCAGGATGCCAATCAAGTCAAGAACCGTTTCCTCGGCATGGCCGCCCATGATCTGCGTGGCCCTATCAATGGTATTAACGGATTCACCGAAATGCTGTTGGGGGATCTTTGCGGAGAGATGAACAAAGAGCAGCGGGAGGCCGTCGAGTATATCAGTTCGGCCAATCTTCATATGAATGACCTGGTCAGCGACCTGTTAGACATATCGGTTTTCGAGGCTGGTAAATTGCAACTGATCAAATCCGAATCTGATCTCAGGGACATCATAGAAATACGGTTGGGTATACACGCCATTGAGGCTAAGAAGAAAAGCATCACATTCGAGTCTGATTTGGAAGATGTTGGCTCATTTGTTTTTGATTCCAAACGCATGCGGCAGGTTCTTGATAATCTGTTGAGTAATGCCCTCAAGTTTTCTCCCCATGGTGGGGTGGTTGAAATATCACTTGAGAAAAAGGGCGCTGAAATAGAAGTCTGTGTCAGGGATCAGGGCGAAGGCGTACCTGAGGGCGAGGAAAGGCTGTTGTTCAAGAGTTTCGAGAAAACCAGTGTCCGTCCAACTGCCGGGGAATCGAGTACTGGGCTCGGGCTGCCCATCGTTAAAAATGTTGTCGAGGCACACGGCGGCCAAGTCTGGGTTGAAAGCGAGTACCGCAAGGGTGCAATGTTCTGCTTCACACTTCCATTAGAATCTTCCTCGTAAAAAAAACTGTACTTCGATCCACCTGAAATGGAGTTTTTCCAGACAGGGGTAAAAAATATTGTACTCAATTTGGGGACAGTGTTTTTTGTACTTGTACTTGCTCGCTCGCTAACTTACTGAAATAATGTGTTTTTAATGTATTTTTACGATAGTTGGCAGGTTTGGCACACCTGTTGCTTTATTAAATCTATCTTCTTCCTTTTTTTTGCACACGAGAATCAAAAGGCTTCCCCGGACGGTCCGAGGAAGCCTTTCTCGTATGGTTTGCCTTGAAAAATTATATACTGTTAATTCAACCTATTGTCGTCTTTTGTCGTGCGTGAATGGAAAAGGTTGTCTTGGGGTATCGCTCGTTGGTTCTCAAAATGTCTGTGAGATGGGCCGGTATAAAAAATGGAACATGGGCTGGCGGTGTTTGACTTGGGCGGGTGCTTTGTAGAGAGTTGAACCATAGAGGACATTCAAGCAGGAGTTCATAATGGAGTTGAAAAAGCCGTGCCCCCATTGCGGTGAAGATCTCGCCGTGTACAGCAATCCGGTGCCCACAGTGGATGTGATAATACTGGTTCCGGACGGAACGCCGGAAGGTGATGGTGTGGTGATTATCGAGCGATTGAACTCGCCGCAGGGCTGGGCGCTTCCCGGAGGGTTTGTCGATTATGGCGAGACCTGTGAGGTGGCTGCCGTGCGTGAGATGAAGGAGGAGACCGGACTGGATGTAACCCTGACAGGGTTGCTCGGCGTGTATTCTGATCCTGATCGGGATCCCAGAAGTCATACCATTAGTATGGTCTATACGGCAGTCGCCCGTGATATCCGCCAGCTCAAGGCTGGTGACGACGCGGGTAAAGCCGAAGTGTTTGCTCTCGGCAAGTGGCCGGAGATGGCCTTTGACCATGATTCTATTTTGAAAGATTTTGTCGCTCGGTATGACAGACTAAACCGGGGGTGAGTGGATTGACTTGCTTCTACCGTGTGCGTATTCTCAGTACTTCATTAACGACTGACAAAATCAAAAGATTCAAGCTGATATGACATTGCGAACTCTATGCATAACCCTTGGAGATCCATGCGGTCTCGGTCCGGAACTGGTGGTTCGCCACTTTCACGGCTCACCGTCTGTCGATGACGAGCGGATTCTCATTATCGGGCCCAAGTTGTCTTTGATACGTGAATTGGACCGACTTGGGGCGACTCCATTTTTCGAATTGCTCACGACCCCGTCTGATATTCTCGACAAAGGGGCGGGGGTTTACTTGTTTGAACCACCGGAAATATCCCGCCTGGGATTTGCTCCGGGTAAGCCTACTGTGGAGGGCGGACTGGCTGCCGGGACCAGCCTGGATGTGGCCACCACAGTACTTCGTTCCGGTCTTGCCGATGGTTTGCTGACATGCCCGCTCAACAAGGCCATGCTCCAGAAAGCCGGGTTCGATTTTCCCGGACATACGGAATTTCTCGCAGATAAACTCGGAGTCGGGGCTGATAAGGTCTGCATGCATCTGTGTGGGCATGATCCCGAGGATGTTGCCTCTCCCAAGCTCAGAGTCAGTCTGGTGACCACCCATCCACCACTTCGCAAAGTGCCTGGTCTTGTCACAAGGGAGCGGATTTTGCGCTGCCTGCGCCTAACTGCTGGTTTTATCAAGACTTTGGGGTTGTCGGGGCCGGTGGGAGTCTGCGGGCTCAACCCCCACGCTGGCGAGTCCGGAAAAATTGGTGACGAGGAGATCAAGACGATCATTCCCGCCCTGGAGGCTGCCGAGCAGGAAGGGCTGGACGTGGTCGGTCCCATCCCGGCTGACACGATTTTTCACTTTGCAGCCAAGGGCGAGTATGCGGCGGTGCTGGCCATGTACCATGACCAGGGCCTGGGGCCGCTCAAGCTTCTCCATTTCAGCCAGGCCGTAAACGTTACCCTTGGCCTGCCGTATCCGCGCACTTCGCCAGATCACGGCACAGGCTATGATCTGGTCGGAACCGGGACTGCATCCATTAAAAGCTTCCAGGCCGCGTTCGACATGCTCAGACGGTTGGTCGCCGGGAAAAAGTAGTTATATGCCAAAAAAATATATCCTTCTCGACCGTGACGGTACGGTTATCTATGACAAGCACTATCTTCACGATCCCGACGGTGTGGAGCTTCTGCCCGGTGCCATCGAGGGCCTCAAGCGGCTGATGGAAATGGGGTTCGGTCTGGCAATTCTGACCAATCAGAGTGGAGTGGGGCGCGGTTATTACGACGAGGCGTCCGTGCACGCCTGCAATGCTCGCATGGCTGAGATTTTGCGCCCGCACGGCGTTGTCTTTGACGGTGTCTACCATTGTCCGCACACTCCTGAAGAGGGTTGTCGCTGTCGCAAGCCTGAACCGGGACTCATGGAGCAGGCGGCCGAGGACCTTGGTTTTGATCCCGGAGAAGCTTTCATGATTGGCGACAAGGAAGCCGACATGGGCGTGGGGCGTAATACCGGCGCAATGACAATCCTGGTTCGCACCGGTAAAGGTGTAGAACATGAAGAACGGTGCCGGGAAATTGCCGATTACGTGACTGATGATCTGCTCGGAGCTGCGGACGTTATTAAGTCTCTTCTTTCGGACTAGGGATAGGCCGCGACGCTTCCAGGGCGGAGAGTGCGGTCAGCTTTACGAGTCGGTCTTCGGATTGTGCCTTTTCTTCCAGCCATTCCCGGAATTTTAGAATCCCATCCTGTCCACCGAACAACGCATGACATTGCAATCCTGTACGGATTTTCTGGATAATGCCCTTTTGGGTTCCAAGCTTTTCGGCAGTTTCTGGGATGTCTCGACATATCTTTGCGAAACTCTTTTTCCCTATCAAAGTGGTGGTTGCGGCGCGGTTGGCTGCTTCAATTCCGGCCCTGCGTCCAAAAACCTGAGTCGCCAGTATCATGGCTCCGCCCATGCGGTTGGCCCCGTGCATGCCGGTTGCACACTCACCTATAGCGAACAGATTCCTGAGCGAGGTCTCGCCGTTTTCGTCTGTTACGGCACCGCCATTCCCAGCGTGGGCGAACAGCCCCGCTTCGATGGTCGTGTCTTTTGTCTTGATTCTGGCGAAGTCGTCGGCCCAGCGACTGTCGATGAGCATCCTGTCCAGTTGGGTGTCTGGCCGGTGGTAGAAGGCCGGGCAATGGATGGACCGGGCCGTGCACAGTTCTGTAAGAGCTGAGCCGAAGCTGTCGGCTGGAGATTCTGTGGTGCTGTTTTCGTGCAGGATGAGGTTTCCGGCGGCAAGGAGTTTAGCCGGACTTATGAATGAGCGGTCGCGTTCTCCCCACATGTATTGGAGGCAGGAAGTATTGGCTGATTTGACTCCGACTTCGGACATTAGTCCGTATCCGAGGCCGGGATTGGCACTGCCTGCAATGTGCCCGGGAAATAGGGGGGCGGGGCCTCCCAGGGCCATGATTACAGACTTGGAACGGACTGCAACGATTCGTCCGATTGATGGCGTTCGGCCCCATGCTCCGCAGATTTCGTCATGATTGGTGATAAACCCCAGTGCTTCGAAGCCGGTTAAAAATCCGCAGTTGCAATCAACTGTTTTCTTTAGGTATCGATTGAATGCTGAGTGAAGGTCGTCGAAGATTACGGCGCGCGGTTCCAGGCTTCCGCAGCCGGGATAGCGGGACAGGTGGCCCGCTTCGTTACGCCTGAACGGGAGGCCGAGTTCTTCCATTTCCCGGAAGCGGGGTTCGCTCTCAGTTGCGAGTATGGTCACCAGCTTTTCGTCTATGAAACCGGGCCAGCCCAGCGAAAGGGCCTCTTCGACAAATGAAGATTTTCGGTCGTCCGTATCCAGAAGCTGATAGCCTAGGGCGTCGTTGCGGTTGGTGAAAGACGAGCCTGATGGTCCCTCGCGCAGGCAGGCCACGGTGACGCCGAGCTTCGGGTTATGTTCTCTGGCAGCCCATGCCGAGCGTAGTCCGGACAGGCCCGAACCGAGGATGAGAACGTCGGTGGTTAACAGGGTGATGGACATGGTTCACCGTAAGTATTTTGCCGGGACCTTTAGTAGCCCAGGTTAAAATATACTCCATGTCTCCAGTCAGTCGGTCAAGAAAAAACCGGACTCCTTACGGCGTCCGGTCGATGGTCTGTCTTGGAAAATAGTATTAACTATTCATGCAGATTCAGGCTGTTGGAGTTGCTAATCTGCCATCTTTTTCTGGGCAAAATTCAACATTTTCACAGCTTCTCCAAAATCGGGGTTAAGCTCCACCGCATTCTGGGCGGCTTGGGCCATCTTCGCCCATTTTCGCCAATCGTAGTAAAGGCGACCGACGTTGTAGTGGAGGTATTCATCCTCACTGCTCAGGGTCAGTGCTTTGAGATAGTATTTTTCAGCGGTGTCAAAGTCCTTCATCTTGCGCAGGACCATGCCGATTCGGTTATAAAGATGGATTGCGTTGGGGTCGTCCTGCAGGGCGTCGTCCAACATGTGGAAAGCTTCCTGGTAGCGGCCAGCATTGAGATATCGGTCCGCAATGTCAGCCTTGAGGTCAGTGTCTCCGCCGAAATCGTTGACTAATTCATCGAAGACCTTCTTGGCTTCGTCCCATTCCTCGTTTGCAAGGTGGGTCTGGCCTTTATCAATGGCTTCCGTCTTTTGGGTTATTATGGCCTGCATGTCCCCTTTGACTTCCTCATTGATGGCCTTTTGCAGTTCTTGCAAAAGTTCGCGCATGGCGTCGAGGAGAGGGCGCTCCTGTCCCGGTTCGTAGCTGATGACGAGGGGATATATTTTACGAAGCTCGGCGTCGGAATTTAGGGTGTACGTGACTTTTGTGATCAGCTCTTCAAATTCTTCACGCTCGCCCTTCATGACCTGAGTTTTGAGAAAGAGAATAAGGCCGTCATGAACACCTTGAACGGCGGGCATGTACTTGCCTTTTTTCAGCAAGGTGGAGACCGAGTTCAGCTTTTTGCGTGCTTTGACTAATTCGGACATTGATTTCCTGCTTTTGAGTTCGCTTCGTCTTCACTAAAAAACTGGTTTATTTCCCAATACTAACTCGAACCATATCACGAAAACGTGTAAAGAAATAGCGGCTATCGTGAGGTCCAGGCCCGGCCTCGGGGTGGTGCTGGATTGCCAGCACGGGCTTGTCCTTGTGGCGGAATCCTTCAAGGGTCCGATCATTCAGATTCATATGGGTAGGTTCGAGAAAGCTCAATCCCTCAATGTCCACGCAGAAGCCGTGGTTCTGAGAGGAGATCTCGATCTTTTCGGTATGCAGGTCGATGACCGGGTGGTTGCAGCCGTGGTGACCGAACTTGAGCTTGTAGGTCTTGCCTCCCAGGGCCAGTCCGAGAATCTGATGGCCCAGGCAGATGCCTGCGATGGGGTAGTCCTCAAAAAGGTCTTTGGCGGCAGCTACTGCAGTGGTTACGGCAGCCGGGTCGCCGGGGCCGTTTGACAGGAATACTGCATCCGGTTTGAGTTCGCGAACCTGTGCTGCTGTAAAGTGGGAAGGCAGAATGATCATGTCGAAACCCTCTGCAGCCATGAGTCGCAGGATGTTCCACTTGATGCCGAAGTCGAAGACGGCCAGCTTGGGGCCGGTGCCCGCCCAGGCAAAGTCTTTCATGTCGTCGATGTAGGCCGGAGCCTTGCCGTCCCAGATATATGGCTTGTCGCAGGACACGCGGTCGGCCAGGTTGAGGCCTTCCATGTTCTCGATGGACTTGGCTTTTTTGACCAGTTCCTCGGGATTGACGTCGCCCGTGGCCATGAAGCCGCGCTGTGCGCCATGTATGCGCAGGTGGCGAGTCAGGGCGCGGGTGTCGATGCCCTCGATTCCCATGACGCCGACCTCGGTCAGGTACTCGGGAAGAGACATGGTGGACCGCCAGTTACTCGGCTTTTTGCAGCATTCCTTGACGATAAACCCACCGGCCTGAACCTTGTGGGATTCGACGTCATCGGGATTTACCCCATAGTTGCCGATGAGCGGATAGGTCATGGTGACCATCTGTCCGGTGTAGGAAGGGTCGGTCAGGATCTCCTGATAACCGGTCATGCCGGTATTAAAGATAACCTCGCCGCTGGCTTCACCTTGGCCGGTGAAGCTAGTTCCCTTGAAAATTGTTCCGTCCTCGAGGGCCAGGATCGCTTTCATCAATCGTTCTCCAGAATATTCTTCACTTTTTCGAGGTCGCCAGGTCTGTCCACTCCGTGGCAGGCGTGCCTCGTTTCGGTCACGTAAATATCTATGCCGTCTTCAAGTAGACGGAGTTGCTCCAGTTTTTCCCGTAGTTCGAGCGGGCTGGGGTCTAGCTGTCCAAACCGTTCAAGTGCCTCCATGCGGAAGGCGTAAAGTCCGATATGCAGCAGGAACGCATGTACTTTTTCGTCGCGATCAAACGGAATCACGGCCCGCGAAAAATACAGTGCCCGTCCGTTGCTGGCGCGGACCACCTTGACTCGGTCAGGGGATTCCGCTTCGCTCGGGCTGATGGCTGTAGCCAGAGTTGTAACCCGAACCTTACTCTCCGTAAACGGCGTCAGCAGTTCGGTTAGCATCTCCGGTTCCAGGCACGGCTCGTCGCCCTGGATGTTCACCACCACGGCATCAAAGTCGATGCCAAGGGTGCGTGCAGCTTCGAGTACCCGGTCGGTGCCGCTTTGGTGGTCGTCCCTGGTCATGACAACCGGTACGTCCATCAATTCTGCGGCCTCGAAAATACGCGTGTCATCGGTAGCCAGCGTGACACTTGTCATCTGCGGGCATTGCCTTGCCCGGTCATAGACGTGCCAGAACATGGGCTTGCCCATGATTTCTACCAGGGGTTTGCCAGGAAATCGGGAGGAGTCGTACCTCGCCGGAATTATTCCATGACATTCAGGAAATATGCTCATCACATCCACACGCTGAGGGTTACTAAACTTTATTCAGAAAATCGGCAACCTGTTTACACACTGATTTTGCGCCGCCTGTATGGTCTCGGATGTAGCTTTTCGCTTTGGCTGCTACGTCCCGTTTTGGCGGGGTTTTGTTGATGAGATTGACCAATGATTTCAAGACTTCTTGCCAGCTTGCCGCTTCAATAACGAGCCCCGATTCGACTATCTCGCGACCAATCCAGGCGAAATTCTTCCAATGCGGGCCTGTTACAGGTGTTACGCCGCAGGTTAGCGGTTCCAGGAAATTCTGTCCGCCCATCGGGGCGAGGCTGCCTCCTACGAACGCTCCTTTTGCCAGCCCGTAAGCCGGTACCAGTTCGCCAAAGGTATCCCAGATGATGACGGTCCCCGGTTTTGCGGTCCCCTTGAGCTTCGAGCGCAGTGTCCAGTTCAGACCGGCCATGTCCATGCATTTTTGCCACAGCTCCACATGATGCATGTGTCTGGGGAACAGGCCGATAATGGTATTTGGTTTTTCGCGCATCAGGCCAGCGGCCAACTGCTCAACTTCCTTCACTTCCTGTTTGCGTACTGAACCGAAGACCACTAAATCGGCGGCTTTAGGAATAAGGTCCTTCAGGAGGTTGTCCTTGCGGGCTACGGGACCGGCTCCGGACATGCGGTCGAATTTGATGTTGGGCATGATCTGGACTTTGTCCCGGCCAAACAAGGTTCCGAAGCGTCTTGCGTCGGTCTCTGAAACGGCCATGATACGGTCCGGGCCAAGGGCGCGGAACAGGCCGGGCCAAGCCAGATAGCCGCCCAAGCTCTTGGTGGTCATGCGTCCGTTGGCGAGCAGGACGTTGACGCCGAACTGTTTGCATGCATTCAGGAAACCAGGCCAGATTTCCGTTTCAAGTATCAATGCCACTGTGGGGCGTACATGAACCACCATGCGTTTCATGATGTCCGGCGAGTCAAAGGGGAAATACCAAGGTTGTATGGCCAGACCGGAATTCTCTTTGTTGATCTCATCTGCCGCGCGGGTGAGCGTTTCGTATCCTTGCAAGGTGTTGGTGGTAACAAGTACGCGCAGGGTTTCTTTGAACGGAGATTTGAGTTCCTTGAGAGTTTCCCAGGCCAGGTATGCTTCGCCTCCGCTGGCCGCCTGTATCCAAAGGTGAGCAGGAGCGGGCAGGCCGCCAGTCAGGGTGCGTTGGTCCCAGCCATCTCTCAGGCGGTGGTTGAGCTTGAGCAATGGGCATGCGGCTTTCCAGCCCAGTCCGTAGACTGCCAGGGCTGTGTTGATAAGCGTCTGACCCATTTTAGCTGCTCCTCGCTTCAATGCCGAGACGGATCAACTCTTCGATGAGGTCGGTAAAGGAAAGGCCGATGTGCTCTGCTGCACGCGGCAGCAGGCTGGTGGGTGTCATGCCGGGAAGGGTGTTGACCTCCAGCAGGGTGGCAGTGCCGTCTTCGGTCATGATGAAATCGCCCCGGCTGTATCCTGTCAGGCCGAGCGACTGGTGGGCCGTGACCATTTGCTTTTGGATGGACTGGGTGACGGAGTCGTCCACAGGTGCCGGGCAAATCTCCTCGGCTCCATCAGCGGCGTACTTATTCTCGTAGTCAAAGAATTCGGAGTTCTCTTTTGGGGTGATCATGACCAGAGGCAGCGGCTTTTCGCCGAGAATGCCGCAGGTCAGTTCGACGCCGGGAATGAATGTTTCAACCAGCGCGGATTGGCACATGGCAAAGACCTTCTCCAGAGCGGCAGGGAAATCTTCGGCTTTTTTGACAAGGCTCATGCCGAGGCTGGAGCCGCCCTTGTTGGGCTTGACGAAGACAGGCAGGTCCAGTTCGAGCTGTGCGCTCAAGCCCTGTGTCGGCGTGACAAGCTGCCAGTCCGGGGTGTTGATGCCCTTGTCTTCAAAGATTTCTTTTGAGGCGGCCTTATTCAGGGTCAGGTATGAGGCCGTGGGGCCTGAACCCTGATATGGACAACCAGCCTTGTCCAGTACGGCTTGGATCAGACCGTCTTCACCCGGTGTGCCGTGCAGGTTGATGAACGCGAAATCCGCGCCTTTGGCTATATTCAGCAGGTTCTTGAAATCCTCAGCCGGGTCGAAGAACGTGACATCGTGTCCCAGTTCTTCAAGGGCCGAGTGGATCTTCTTGGCTCCTGACAGGGACACTTCCCGTTCGTCAGACCAGCCGCCCGCTATCAAAATCACATTCATTAAGATCTACCTCAAGTTTGTCGCATAACAGTTTTTCCAGAGTCAGTGCCTGGTCTTCAGTGGCCTTGATCTTGTCCCTGAGTCCCAGGGGGATACCGTATCGCACTACCAGTTCTTCAAATCGCTCTTCAATCGTCACCAGGTGGGTGTGATTGATGCGCTTGTCTGCATAGATTACGGCCAGTGGCGTGAAATATTTTTCTATGTCCAGCTTGTACGGCCAGTAAACATGGTGGGTGACGCCGGATGCGACGGTCGGATTTCCCGTCAGTTCCACCGTCCATGCGCCGCCGAGTTGACTATGGTTGCCGCCGTGTTTGATGCAGTAAGTCTTGGCGATATCGTGCATCAGGGCAGAGGCGCGTACTGTGGGGACATCCACATCCATGCCGAGTTCCTTGGCGCGCGTGGCGAGGAAGGTAGCGATCTTCGCTACCGCCAGGCTGTGTTCGGCAACATTCTCAAGCATGGAAAAGTGCATCCAATGTTCAGCGCATTGGCGGTCGTTCGGAACTCTCAGGCTCGGATTGAAGGCCACAGCGGGTGGCGGTGGAAGCTGAGAAAGATACTGCTCGGCAGCGATGTCTGATGTGTCTTTGGTACTCATGTTCAGAAGGCCTGATATTGGCGAATGCATCATTGCATCCGGTTCGAATCTGTCTACCAGCCCACGGGGAAAAGATAAAGCGCAGACAGGGAATAAAAGCGGTTTGAAGGCACTTTTATGTCAGAAAAAATTGAGCGCGAGTTGTATCGACTGCGTCTGTTGTATAGGCTTTTTCTGGTATTATTTGTCGATTGTATCGGTGTCTCGTATGACATGTGATTTTATTTGCCCGCCGGGTTTAATCGGTATATGGAGAGTGCTGACCTAAAGAATTAGACATATTCAATTCAACGAGAGGGTTACGCTTTGAGCTTTGAATTATTGGAAAAATTTCGTGATCCGGGCCTGAGCCGGAAGATTCTGGACAAGATGCAAGGTGAATTGACCTCAGACCTCCGTTTCATGGAAGTCTGCGGCACACACACAGTCGCCATTTTTCAGAGCGGCCTGCGTTCTCTTTTGCCTAAAGAGATTGTTCACCTGAGCGGCCCCGGCTGCCCGGTTTGTGTCACTCATGACTCTGAAGTCAACGCATTCCTGGATCTGGCGGGTAAAGACAATGTCATCATGGCCACCTTTGGTGACCTGATGCGTGTTCCCGGCAGCAACAGCCGCAATCTGAAAAAAGCACAGGCTGACGGCGCACGGATCAAGGTTGTCTATTCTCCTATGGATACCCTGAAGCTTGCCAAGGAAAATCCGAACGACCTGGTGGTCTTCATCGGCGTAGGCTTCGAGACCACGGCCCCGGCCATTGCTGGTACCATGATAATGGCTCGTGAGCAGGGCATCAAAAATATTCGCGTTCTGTGCTTTCACAAGACAGTGCCTACCGCGCTTGAAGCGTTGCTGATGGATGTTCATTCCAACATCGACGGCTTCCTCCTGCCCGGTCATGTTTCTGCCATTATCGGTCTGGAACCATATCAGTTCATCGCTGAGAAATTTGGCAAGTCTGCTGTTGTCACCGGCTTCGAGCCGCTGGATATTCTCCAGTCGCTCATGCAGATGGTTGAGTGGCGTAACAAGGGCGAAGCCCATGTGGTCAACAACTATAAGCGCATCGTCAACGATGAGGGTAATGCCACGGCACGTGAAATTCTCTACAGAGTATTTGAGCCTACCGATGCCTTGTGGCGCGGTATTGGCAACATTCCTGGCTCCGGCCTTGAAATCCGTGAGGAATGGGAAATGTTCGATGCCAAGAAGGAATTCGGCATTACCATCGAGGAAGGCGAGACCTTGCCCGGCTGCAAGTGCGGCGACATCCTCAAGGGCATCAAGCAGCCCGATGAATGCCCGCTGTTCAAGAAGGCATGTACTCCGGCCAACCCGGTCGGCCCCTGCATGGTTTCCACCGAGGGCAGTTGTGCGGCTTACTACAAATACAAGTTGGATTAATAATGAGCGATAAAGTTCTTCTCGATTACGGCAGCGGCGGTCGCGCTTCCCAGCGTCTGATTTCCGATCTGTTTCTGAAGTATCTCGGTAACGACGAATTGAATCGTCTTAACGATGCCGCTGAACTGGACATGTCCGGGCGCATCGCCATGAGCACCGATTCATTCGTGGTTGACCCCATCTTCTTTCCCGGTGGAAACATCGGGTCCCTGGCCGTGCATGGTACGGTCAACGACGTTGCCATGATGGGTGCAATTCCCCGGCACATTACCTGCGCATACATCCTTGAAGAAGGTTTGCCCATGGATGATCTGGAAGAGATCGTCAAAGCAATGGGCCAGGCCGCCAAGGAAGCTGGTGTGACTGTCGTTTCCGGAGATACAAAGGTCGTCCCCGTAGGCGCAGTCGATAAAATATTCATCAACACCACTGGTGTCGGTGACATTGTCGTGGACCCGGCCCCCAGCGGTGACGCTGCCAAGTCCGGAGACGCGGTGCTGATTTCCGGCACCCTCGGCGATCACGGTCTGACCATTCTCGGTACCCGCGAAGGGCTGGACTTCGAAGCCAAGTTGGAGAGCGACAGTTCGTCCATGAATCACCTGCTTCTCAAGCTGGTTCAGGAGCTGCCCGAAGTTCACGTCTTGCGTGACCCTACACGTGGCGGTCTGGCTACCACGTTGAATGAAATCACCTATAGCTCCAATGTCTGTTGTGAGCTGGTTGAAAACGATATCCCGGTCAAGCCTGAGGTGAAGGGCGGTTGTTCCATCCTCGGCCTTGATCCGCTTTATCTTGCCAACGAAGGCAAGTTCCTGTGCATCCTGCCTGAGGAACACGCCGAGAAGGCTCTTGAGATCATGAAGGCCGATCCGCTGGGCAAGGATGCCTGCCGTATCGGCACCATGACCGAGGATAACCCCGGCAAGGTCGTGCTGGTCACTCAGCTCGGCGGCAAGCGGCTGCTCGGCATGCTAGAAGGCGAGCAGCTTCCGCGTATCTGCTAAGTCTGATCTGTTATATAGATAATAAAAAAGGCCTCCGGTTAACCGGAGGCCTTTTTTATTGGCGCGTGTTTGGTTGTTCTATTTACTTGCAGCCTTTGCTGCAAGTTTGCGCTCTTCGATGAGGCTGGCTGCGCGTTGAGCAAGATAGGTGATTTCAGGTTTGGAAACCTGATCGTCGGCACCTACTGTATCGCCGCGGTGGCGAAGTTTTTCGGTGATCAGGGAGGAGAAGAGGATGACCGGCAGGTCCTTGAGCATCGGGTCGTCCTTGACCTTTTTGGTCAGGTGATGGCCGTCCATCATGGGCATCTCGATGTCCGAGACAAGGACTTGCACGTAGTCGGTGATGGGACGTTTGTCCATAACAGCCGTGCGTTTGATCTCTTCCAGTCTGTCCCAGCATTCCTTGCCGTTGTTGGTCTTTTCCACTCGGAATCCGGCTTGTCCGAGCATGTCCTTGATCATTTCCCGGATGAGCGGGGAGTCGTCGGCAATGAGGGCTTTATAGCCGCTGTCACCCTCGAATTCCACGTTGTCGTCGAACTTGAGGCGCATGTCAGGGTTGAGTTCCGAGACGATACGTTCAAGATCGAGGATGAAAACTATGCGGTCGTCGAATTTAACCACGCCGGTGATGGAATCACTGGACAGGGCAGAGACGTATTTATTGGGTGCTTCGACATCTTCCCAACTGATGCGGTGAATGCGGGTAACGCCTGATACCATGAAGGCGGACGTGACTTGGTTGAATTCGGTGACGATGACCTTGGGCGGCTCGTTCTCCACGCGTTTTTTCTTGAGCCACGTGGAGAGGTTGAGCAGGGGGATTATTCTGGAGCGGAGGTTGAAGGCCCCCATGACGGATTCGTGGGAAACTTCCGGCATCTCAGTGATATCAGGCATGCGGATGATTTCAAGGACCTTGGCGACGTTGACTCCGTAATAGCCTACGCGACTTGGCTTGCGGCCTTCTATTCCTTCGGTGTCTGTCTGATTCAGTTCCGCTTCGTCTTCGTCTTCCTCTAGCTTGGGTTCTTCCTCAAGGTAGAACTCGACAATTTCAAGCTCGTTTGTTCCGGCTTCAAGGAGAATATCGCTCGTCTCGGTGGTCATGAATGCACCGCTTCCTTTTCAAAAGTACGAAATTATTAAGGACTATCGCTTTCTCTTGTAAACGCTATTGGCAAATTTCGTCAACATCAGTCTCTGCAGGATAGTTGTCAGCAGGTTCAAGGTCGGCAATGACCGCAGCCGCTTCTTCCAGATCCTCCCAATTTTTGCACTCGAGGAGGGAGCCGCGCAGGGCGCGAATGCCCTTGAGTCCCTTGGCGTAGCGGGGGATGATGGAACGAATCTTTCTGAATGATCGGCCATCGCCTTCATATTCTTTAGTAAGTCTTATGTGCTCACTGACTATTTTTGCCAATAATTTGCCATTCCGGGGTGCCATTTCCTCACATTTCCGCAGGGCAATATAGCGGGCGAAGATGGAGGGATCATAGAGTGCACCGCGGGCAAACATGATTGCGTCGATGCCGGTTTCCTCAATACAGCGAACCCCGGCTTCGGCAGTGAACAGGTCACCGGAACCGACCACAGGGATTGATACGGCCTGTTTGAGCAGGGCCAGTTTTTTCCAGTCTGCCTTTCCTGCGAACATCTGCCTGCCATAGCGCGGGTGCAGCGTAACCCAGTCTACACCGACATCCTCCAGCCGCTTGGCCAGTTCTATGTAAACGTTCTCACCCTTGTTGAAGCCCAGGCGGAACTTGATGCCCACACGGCCTCCGTCGGGATGCTCTGCCGCCTTGGTGACCATGATCTGTGCGAGGTTTACCAGCTTGTCCAGATCTTCCATGAGCTTAACGCCGCTGCCGGACTTGAGAACCTTGCGCACAGGGCAGCCTGCATTGAGGTCGAAGTTGCGATAACCCATGCCGACCAGCTTTTCCATGACAGGTTCAAAGAACTGTGCCTCGGATCCGAACAACTGGAGGACCATGTTGGTGTCTTCCGGACAGGTGGCGATGACGCGATTTGTGCCGGCGTTCTTGAAAGCTAGCCCTTTGACGCTGACCATCTCGGAACAGCCCACGGCGCAGCCATACTGTTTGACCAGCAACCGGAAGGGCAGGTCTGAATATCCGGCCAACGGGGCCAGCCAGGGGGAATTTGGATGTATATTGAATGTGCTCATTGTGGAAAGCTCATAATGTTTGTGATTGGGGAAGTCAAAATGCATCTTCAATATATATAAGGTTAGTGACCGGCCTGTGGGAGATAATTCAAACAGTTTCGAAGTAATTGTGATAGATTCATCAAGGTAAATTCGGCTAATTAGGGTTGTATATGGAACTAATCGTTATAAAATGAAAAAAAATAAAGGAACGGGGTTGACAAAACGACGGATTAAAACTTAAACCGGCGCGTCTTGGAGCACAAGGCAACTGAGTCGAAGGGCTGAAAAAAGGCCGTAAAAACTCTTGCTTTTTGAAATATTGGCGTATATAAACTTCGTTCTTCAAGGGCTGGCGTAGCTCAATTGGTAGAGCACCTGATTTGTAATCAGGATGTTGCGGGTTCAAGTCCCATCGCCAGCTCCATATGAAATTTTTTGATGGTGGGGTTCCCGAGTGGCCAAAGGGAACAGACTGTAAATCTGTCGGCGTACGCCTTCGGAGGTTCAAATCCTCCCCCCACCACCACTTTTCTTTCGAGTCACGCTGTAGGAGGCATGTTCATAGGCTGCTGATGGACTACAGAGAGTGAGCGGGAATAGCTCAATTGGTAGAGCATCAGCCTTCCAAGCTGAGGGTTGCGGGTTCGAGTCCCGTTTCCCGCTCCAATTCTCTGCCATCTCTTCACCCATCCTCCTTAATACAGTGTGTTGACGCCCACGGTTTTTTTCGTGGGTTCCATATTCAAGATTTGTTTTTGTTGAATTGTTAAGAAGTATTTAGACCAATAAAACCTACACAACTTTATGTTAGGGGGATCCAAAAATGGGTAAAGCTAAATTTGAGCGTACCAAGCCTCACGTTAACATCGGTACCATCGGTCACATTGACCACGGCAAGACCACTCTGACTGCTGCCATCACCAAGCTGGCTCATATGGCTGGTCACGGTGAGTACGTTGCTTTCGACCAAATCGACAACGCACCTGAAGAGAAAGAGCGCGGCATCACCATTGCTACCGCTCACGTCGAGTACGAGACCGAGAACCGCCACTACGCACACGTAGATTGCCCCGGTCACGCCGATTACATTAAGAACATGATCACTGGTGCTGCACAGATGGACGGAGCAATCCTCGTCTGCGCCGCAACTGACGGTCCCATGCCCCAGACTCGTGAGCACATCCTGCTCGCTCGTCAGGTTGGTGTGCCCGCAATGGTCGTCTTCATGAACAAATGCGACATGGTCGATGACGAAGAGCTGCTTGAGCTCGTCGAAATGGAAGTTCGCGAACTTCTCGACAAATACGAATTCCCCGGCGACGACATTCCGGTCATTCAGGGTTCCGCTCTGAAGGCTCTTGAGTGTGAAAGCGCTGATGATGCTGATGCCAAGCCCATTTACGAGCTTCTCGAAGCTTGTGACAGCTATATCCCCGAGCCCGAGCGCGACATCGACATGCCGTTTCTCATGCCCGTTGAAGATGTATTCTCCATCTCTGGCCGTGGTACAGTTGTTACCGGTCGTGTAGAGCGTGGTGTTGTCAAGGTCGGCGAAGAAGTTGAAATCGTCGGTATCAAGGAAACCATCAAGACTACCTGTACTGGTGTCGAGATGTTCCGCAAGCTGCTTGACCAGGGTCAGGCTGGCGACAACGTCGGTCTCCTGATTCGTGGCATCAAGCGTGAAGAAGTCGAGCGCGGACAGGTTGTCGCTAAGCCCGGCTCCATCAACCCGCACACCAAGTTCAAGGCTGAGGTCTATGTCCTCTCCAAAGACGAAGGTGGACGTCACACCCCGTTCTTCTCCGGCTACCGCCCGCAGTTCTACTTCCGTACAACTGACATCACTGGTGTCGTTACTCTGGAAGACGGAGTCGAGATGGTCATGCCCGGCGATAACGCTACATTCAACGTTGAGATGATTCACCCTGTCGCCATGGAAGAAGGTCTGCGCTTCGCTATCCGCGAAGGTGGCCGTACTGTTGGCGCCGGTGTTGTCACAGCGATTGTGGAGTAACACATGCGAGTCAATATTCAGCTGCAATGCACCGAGTGCAAGCGTAAAAATTACGCAACGCAGAAGAACAAGAAGAATACTACCGGACGTCTGGAAGTGAAGAAGTATTGTCCCTGGGACAAGAAACACACGGCCCACAAAGAGTCCAAGTAGTTTCGATAGAGCAGGGGTATAGTTCCAACGGCTAGAACGCCGGTCTCCAAAACCGGATGATGGGGGTTCGAATCCCTCTACCCCTGCCAACTAAGTCTTTGATAGCGGTCGTGACGAGGCCTTGCCTGTAATGGGCACGGCCTCGCGCCCCGTTCAATAATTTGGGAAAAAGAAGTTATGGCCAAGAAAAAAAGCAAAGGCGCTGCTGCAAAGCAGGCTGAACAAGCTCAGGCAACAGGTCTGGTAGGAAAGGTCAAAGAACTCATCGAGTTCTTTGAAGAGTCCAAAGTCGAGATCAAGAAAGTAGTATGGCCCACTCGCAAGGAGACCGTTACCACTTGCGTTGCCGTACTGGTTGTTTCTCTGGTCATTGCTCTTTATCTGGGTGTAGTTGATTTCGCGTTCTCCAAGATCGTCGAAACCATACTGTCCTAGGACCAAAGCTACCTACAAAGGCTGGATCATATTATGGATGTCATGGAACAAGCTTCTCCTCGCGCTCGTTGGTACATTGTTCACACCTATTCAGGGTTTGAGCAACGTGTCGAATTGACTGTCAGAGAGATGATGCGGACTGGACAGGACAAAGGCCTCATTGAGGAGGTTGTCATGCCCACCGAAATGATCGTCGAGATGGTCAAGGGTGAGCGCAAAACGTCCACTCGTAAGTTCTATCCCGGGTATATCATGATCAAGATGATCTTGACCGATGATACCTGGCATCTGATTCAGTCCATCCCGCGTGTTACCGGGTTCGTGGGCGGTAAAAACCGTCCCACCCCAATGCGTGACAGCGAGGCGGAAAATATCCTTAACATGATGGAGAGCCGCCAGGAAAAGCCCCGTCCCAAGTTCAATTTTGATCGTGGTGACGAGGTTCGGGTCATCGATGGCCCCTTCAGCGGTTTCAATGGTGTTGTGGAAGAAGTCAATTACGACAAGGGAAAACTCAAAGTTTCCGTATCCATCTTTGGTCGTCAGACTCCTGTGGAGCTTGATTTTGTCCAAGTGGATAAGGGTTAGCCCAGATATACTCGCTAACAGCGAAATTTCTCATCGAGGAATACAATGGCCAAGAAAGAATTAGGAAAGATCAAACTGCAGATTCCCGCAGGTAGCGCCAACCCATCTCCGCCGGTCGGTCCGGCTCTGGGTCAGCATGGCGTTAACATCATGGAGTTCTGTAAGGCGTTTAACGCTAAGACACAGGACCAAAAGGGACTCATCATCCCCGTTGTCATCACGGTCTATGCAGACCGCTCCTTTGATTTCATCACCAAGACTCCCCCGGCTTCAGTGCTGCTGCTCAAGGCCGCCAAGCTGGAGAAGGGTTCCGGTGAACCGAACAAGGAGAAAGTCGGCAAGGTTACCAAGGCTCAGGTCAAGGAAATTGCCGAACTTAAGATGGTAGATTTGAACGCCAATGACATAGAGAATGCCATGCTGCAGATTGAGGGCACCGCCCGCAGCATGGGTATCGAAGTCAAAGGCTAGTGAGGAAATAAGAAATGCCTAAGCATGGAAAAAATTACCGTAACGCTCTTGGAGACAGGGACATCGCAATGCGTGTCAGTGTCGAAGAAGGCGTGAAAGTCGCAGTTGAAGGTTCTTACACCAAGTTCGACGAGAACCTGGATGTAGCTATCAACCTCGGCGTGGACCCCAAGTACTCCGATCAGATGATTCGTGGCGCTGTCAGCCTGCCCAACGGGCTTGGTAAAGACGTACGCGTTGCTGTCTTCTGTAAAGGAGATAAAGAAGCCGAGGCCAAAGCCGCCGGTGCCGATTTCTACGGTGCTGACGAATTGGTCGAGAAGATTCAGGGCGGATGGCTCGACTTCGACAAGGCTGTCGCAACCCCGGACATGATGGCTCTGGTTGGTAAAATTGGTCGTATGCTCGGACCCCGCGGTTTGATGCCTAACGCCAAGACCGGCACTGTCACCATGGACGTTACCAAAGCAGTGACCGAACTCAAGGCCGGTAAGGTCGAGTTCAAAGTTGACAAGTCAGGCATTATTCATGCTCCCCTTGGCAAGGTCTCCTTTGGTCCCGAGAAGCTCCTTGAGAACCTCAAGGCACTGCTCAGCAAAATCATGCAAATGAAACCTTCCTCTGCGAAGGGCACTTACATGAAAGCTCTGGCAGTTTCGTCCACCATGGGCCCTGGCGTCAAGATCGATCCATTGACCGTCAAGAAGTTCCTGGACGTTTAAGTAATTACGGAATACCGGAAAGCCCCTAACGGGGTTTTCCTGTTGATAATCGCACGGGAAGTATAGTCAGAGACGGCAGGTGGGACTGTGATCCCTTAATACCCTGCTCAGACAACGCTTTGACCTGCTTTCCGGGCCGAACGACGAGGAGTGATGATGAAAAGGCAAGAAAAGGCCCAGATCATCGAGCAACTGCACGAAAAAGTTGCAAAGGCAAACATTGCCGTCGTCACTGATTTCAAAGGACTGAGCGTTGAGGAGATTACTCAACTCCGCGCAAAGTGCTTCGAAGTTGGCGTTGACTACCAAGTCGTCAAGAATACCCTGGCCCGGTTGGCTCTCAAGGATACCGAACACGGTGAATTGAGCGAACACCTCAAAGAGAACTGCGCTATTGCGCTTGGGTACGACGATCCCGTCGCCCTTGCAAAAGCGTTGGCTGATTTCGGCAAGGAGAACAAAAAGTTCACCATGCGTTTCGGCTCTCTCGAAGGGAAATTTCTTGACAACGACGGCGTGAAAGAACTCGCCAAGATGCCCAGCAAGCCTGAGCTTCTGAGTTCTGTACTCGGCACAATGCAAGCCGTACCGCGCAATTTCGTGTGTTTGTTCGCAAACATCGAACGCAAATTCCTGTATGCCTTGACTGCGATCAAGGATCAGAAGGAAGCTGCGTAAACCAGGTTCAAAGCGAATCGTATTTTTAAGGAGAATTATCATGGCTGATATTACTAAAGAACAAGTCGTCGAATTCATTGGCGCAATGACCGTTCTGGAACTGTCCGAATTCATCAAAGAGCTCGAAGACGTCTTCGGCGTAGAAGCTGCAGCTCCTGCTGCTGCTGTCATGGCAGCTCCTGCTGCTGGTGGCGAAGCTGCTGGTGAAGAGCAGACTGAGTTCGACGTCATCCTGAAGGGTGCTGGCGGCAACAAGATTGCTGTCATCAAGGCTGTCCGCGCCATCACTGGCCTGGGCCTGAAAGAAGCCAAGGGCATCGTTGACGAAGCTCCCAAGGCAATCAAAGAAGGCGTCTCCAAAGACGAAGCCGACGAAGCCGCAAAGCAGCTTGAAGAAGCTGGCGCAGACGTTGAAGTTAAGTAACTTCAGCAACTTAAGCTATTCATAGCAAAGAGCGCTCGCCCTGTTACAGGGCGTTGCGCTCTTTGCTCTGTCTATATACTGGTTTTTTGTTTCTATTTTGTGTTAGGCATTGCAAGGCGGAATTTCCGTCTGTTTCTCGTTTCAATATGTACCGAGGTTTTGGTTTCGGTCATAGCTTAACACCCGTTTTTACGCACTTTTCACCTATGCGGTGGAAAGGGCGCCCGACAGAGGGCAAAGGCTTTCCCAAAAGCCTCGCGTCCTAACCATCAACCACTCATACATGAGGGTACAATGGGTCAACTCAAAAAAATATTCGGTAACATCGTCAACACGCTCCCGATCCCGCATCTGCTGGAGCTTCAGGTGGATTCTTACAAGCGCTTCCTTCAGGAAGACACTCCGCCTGCCAGCCGTGGAGACTTCGGTCTCGAAGGTGTGTATCGGTCCGTGTTTCCAATTGAAGATTTCAACAAAACCGCAAGCCTTGATTTTGTAAGTTATGAAATCGGCGAACCAAAATACGACGTCGATGAGTGTATTTCGAAGGGAATGACCTACGAAACACCCATCCGTATCACTGTCCGTCTCGTAGTTTTTGACGTGGATGAAGAGACTGGCAACCGCACGATTCGCGATATCAAGGAACAGGACATATACTTCGGGACTCTCCCGCTGATGACCGAGAAAGGTACTTATGTCATCAACGGCACCGAACGTGTAATTGTTAACCAGTTGCAGCGTTCTCCGGGTATCATCTTCGAACATGATTCTGGTAAGTCCCACTCCAGCCGTAAGGTGCTTTACTCCAGCCGCGTCATTCCGATGCGCGGTTCCTGGCTGGATTTCGATTTCGATCACAAGGACATCCTGTATGTCCGTATTGATCGTCGCAGGAAGATGCCCGCCACCATCCTGCTCAAGGCCATGGGCCTGTCTCGCGCCGACATTCTCGAATACTTCTACGACACCGAGACCTACACCTTGCTTAAGACCAAGGTGCAGCGCAAGGTTGTCGTAGAGCAGTTCCGCAAGGAACCTGCTTTCACGAATATCAAGGTCGGCGACAAGATCGTTGTCAAAAAAGGCAACGACATTACCAAGGGCGCCTGGAAAAAACTGGTAAAGAATGAAGTGAAGACCATCGAGGTCGATCCTGCATCCTTGCCCGGCTTGTATCTGGCTGCTGACATTGCTGACAAGAACGGCGAAGTCATTGCCGAGGCTGCCGACGAACTGACCGAGGACCTCATCGAGTTGATCCGCTTGAATGGAATCAAGGAACTGAACGTGTTGCATACTCGCGGCATGGACGTTTCCGATTCTTTGCGTAACACCTTGCTCCTCGACAAGACCACGGATCTCGAAACTGCACAGATCGAGATTTATCGTCGCTTGCGCCCCAGTTCTCCGCCGACTCCGGAGATTGCCTCCAACTTCTTTGAGAACCTGTTCCGCAGCTCGGACTATTATGATTTGTCCAGCGTCGGTCGTTATAAGCTCAATGCCCGTCTAAATCAGGAAGTGGATCTCAACACCCGCACCTTGATCAACGAAGACATTCTGCTGGCCGTCAAGGAACTCATGCGACTCAAGGACACACACGGTCCTGCTGATGATATTGATCATCTCGGCAATCGTCGTGTCCGCCCGGTTGGCGAGCTGGTCGAGAACCAGTATCGCATCGGCCTGGTTCGCATGGAGCGTGCCATCAAGGAGCGCATGAGCCTCCAGGAAGTGGCAACTCTGATGCCCCATGACCTGATCAACCCCAAACCGGTTGCCGCTGTCCTGAAAGAGTTCTTCGGAACTTCCCAGCTCAGCCAGTTCATGGACCAGACCAACCCGCTTTCCGAAGTCACACACAAACGTCGTCTCTCTGCACTGGGACCCGGCGGCCTGACTCGTGAACGTGCCGGTTTTGAGGTTCGCGATGTTCACACCTCTCACTACGGACGTATCTGTCCCATTGAGACTCCTGAAGGACCGAACATTGGTCTGATCGTCTCCCTGACCACCTATGCGAAGGTCAACGACTACGGCTTCATTGAGACGCCGTTCCGCATGGTCAACGACAGGCAGACCACCGATGAAATCTATTATATGGATGCATCCAAGGAAGCCAAGCATGTGGTGGCCCAGGCCAACGCACCGCTGGATGACAAGGGTGTCTTTGTAAATCAGCGCGTGAACGCACGTATTACGGGTGATGTTCTGCTGACCCCGGCTGAAGAAATTACAGCTATGGATATCAGTCCCAGCCAGATCGTTTCGATCTCGGCAGCGTTGATTCCCTTCCTGGAACACGATGACGCCAACCGTGCGCTCATGGGTTCCAACATGATGCGTCAGGCTGTGCCGCTTTTGCAGGCAGAGCAGCCGCTCGTCGGTACCAATATGGAAGGCCCTGTCGCTCGCGATTCCGGTGCCTGCGTGTTGGCCGAAGAAGACGGTATCGTCAACTTCGTTGATGCTGAACGCGTTATCATCAACTACGATAACGGGTTGTACCCAATGACTGGTGGTGCCAGGCACTACGAGTTGCAGAAATGGCACAAGTCCAACCAGAACTCCTGCTTCGGTCAGAGGCCCAGGGTTCAGGTCGGACAGCGTGTCAAGAAGGGTGCCGTCCTTGCGGATGGTCCCGGTATCGAAGACGGTGAACTCGCACTCGGTAAGAACCTGCTCGTCGCGTTCATGCCCTGGTGCGGTTACAACTACGAGGACTCCATCCTCATCTCCGAACGCATGGTCAAGGAAGACGTGTTCACCTCGATTCACATCGAGGAATTCGAACAGGTCGCTCGTGACACCAAGCTCGGACCCGAGGAAGTTACTCGCGATATATCAAACGTCTCTGAGGAGATGCTCAGGAACCTGGACGAGTGTGGTATCATTCGTATCGGTGCCCGCATCAAGCCGGACGACATCATGGTCGGTAAGATCACGCCCAAGGGCGAGACTCAGCTGACCCCTGAAGAAAAACTGCTTCGTGCCATCTTTGGTGACAAGGCGCGCGACGTAAAGAATACGTCCCTGAAAGTTCCTCCGGGAATCTCGGGTACCATCGTTGACGTCAAGGTCTTCAACCGTCGCTCCGGTGATAAGGATGGCCGCACCAAGGCCATTGAAGATGCAGATCTTGCAGCCTTCGATGTCAAGGAGATGAAGCACATCGCATCCCTGACCGCCGCTTGCCGTGACAAGATATGGGAAGCCGTCAAGGGTTCGAAGCTCAAGAAAGATCTGGTTGGTTCCAAGAAGGCCGTACTCGGCAAGACTGGTGAAGTCATCGAGCGCGAAGCGCTGGACGGCATTCCGGTCAAGAAGCTGGTCGGTCTTTTCGATAAAGAAGCCAACGATCAGGTCAAGCTGCTCGCAGGTGACTACGACCAGCAGGTCCAGTTCATCAAGAACGTCTATGACGTCA
>Ga0070729_10001768_pt1 | contig 31201 bp, 26 predicted proteins | sample tdDd472_FD_66725 | JGI IMG/M metagenome (GOLD analysis project Ga0070729, IMG submission 66725) | Marine sediment microbial communities from the Atlantic coast under amendment with organic carbon and nitrate - tdDd47.2 | ecosystem: Environmental > Aquatic > Marine > Coastal > Sediment | place...
GCCGGTCTTCGGGCGATTTTGTCGTCATACCCATGAATATCGCGATTTCCGCCGCTGTGCAAAGAGCCTGCCGAATTGCTGCCGATTACGCCTTGCAACTGAAAAAGGCTTGTGGCAGAAGCCGCTCACGTTTTCCCGGACAGGCTGCCGTAGCTCAGGGGTAGAGCACTCCCTTGGTAAGGGAGAGGCCGAGAGTTCAAATCTCTCCGGCAGCACCATTTTCGCCGTCTTCTGCGAAACGCTTATAGCGACATCGCCTCCGGTCCATCCGGGCTTACGCCCGGCCGCCGGATGCGCAATGGAAACCTAGCCCCAGCCCTTTTCACGGATTTCCGCGGAGTGTTCACCGAGCTTCGGCGACGGCCGGCTTGAAACGGGCGCCGGCGCGCCCTCGAAACGGATCGGGGTTCGCAGGCCGGGAACACCGTCGGGCGCGATTTGCATGCCGCGATGGACGATCTGCGGATCGGCGAGCACGTCTTCGACCGTATTGATCGGCCCGGCCGGAACGACCGCCTTTTCCAGCGCCGCGAGAAGATCGTCGCGCGTCCACGCCCGCGTCCTGTCGCTCAGCAAGGCGGTCAGCTCCTCGCGGTGTTCGACCCGCGCGGCATTCGTCGCAAAGCGCGAATCGGCGGCGGTGCCGTCGAGCCCCAGGACCTGGCACAGACGCGCGAACTGGCCGTCATTGCCGACGGCAACGATCAGCCATCCATCCGCGGTCTCGAATGTCTGGTAGGGCGCGATGTTGGGATGCGCATTGCCGAGCCGGTGCGGCGCGACGCCCGAGGCGAGATAATTCATGGCCTGGTTGGCGAGCACGCCGGTCATGCTGTCGAGCAGCGCCATGTCGACATGCTTGCCCTTGCCGGTCCGCTGACGTTCGGCAAGCGCCGCCTGGATGGCGATCACGCCGTAAAGACCGGTGAAGATGTCCGCGAAAGCCACGCCGATCTTCTGCGGCTCGCCGGCCGGATCGCCGGTCAGGTCCATGATCCCGCTCATGCCCTGGATCAGGAAATCATAGCCCGGACGCGACGCATAGGGCCCGTCCAGCCCGAAGCCGGTGACGGAACAATAGACGAGACCCCGATTCGCGGTAGCCAGACTGGCAAAATCGAGGCCGAACTTCGCCAGCCCGCCAACCTTGAAATTCTCGATGAGGACATCCGCCCCGGCAGCCAGCCCGCGCACCATGTCGAGATCGCCAGGGCTCCGGAAATCGGCGGTCACCGACCGTTTTCCCCGATTGCAGGCATGGAAATAGGCGGCAGCCTCTTCCCCGTCCCGCTCGATGAAGGGCGGGCCCCACTGGCGCGTGTCATCGCCCTGCGGGCTTTCCACCTTGATGACGTCGGCGCCGAGATCCGCCAGCGTCTGGCCGATCCAGGGGCCGGCCAGGATGCGCGCCAGTTCCAGCACGCGAAGGCCTTTCAACGGCGCTTCGCTCATTGCAAAGCCCGCTTTTGGCGATGGCCACATTCGAGGATCGGCTTGGGGTGCATCATGTGAGGTTTCGCGTGGACAATTGTGCGCCATGCATGTCGCGCCGGCTGCGCGATGTCCAGAGTCACCTCCGAATTATCAGGGTCGGATCGTCTTACTTGGCGAGCCGAAGCCGTTGGGCTGCAATCGCGCTGTGATCCGGATCGCGCCAGCGTTCCTGGCGGACGAATTCAATCAGTTCGTCGGACGGCATGGGCACCGCAAAGGCGTAGCCCTGAAGCGTATCGCAACCAAGATCGCGCAGGATGGCGGCCTGCTCTGCGGTCTCCACGCCTTCGGCGACGACCTTGATCCCGAGCGCCTGGCCGATCTCGATGATCGAGGCGACGAGACGGCGTTGGCTGTCCGAGCCGGCAATCGGCGTGATCAGCCGCCTGTCGATTTTCAGCCGGGCCGGGCGAAGATTGATGAGGCTGATGATCGAGGCATAGCCGGTGCCGAAATCGTCGATCTCGATATCGATTCCCAGCGTGTCGAGACAGTCGATATTGCCGGCAATCACTTCATTGCCCTCGTCGAGGAAGATAGACTCGAGCAGTTCGAAAGACAGGGTTCCCGGTTCGATGGAAAGACCGTTGAGGCGGCTTATGAGGTCGGCATCGTGCAGCTGGCCGGCCGAGACATTGACCGACATCTTCGGGATGGAGATGCCGGCCGCCTTCCAGCGCGTCGATTGCCACAGCGTCTGTTCGAGAATTGTGCGGTCAAGAAGCGGCACGACATTCAGTTCGTCGGCGATCTTCAGGAAACGGTCAGGCGCCAGCACGCCTTCCGTCGGATGCTCCCACCGGGCAAGCGCCTCGACCCCGACGATATCGAGCGTCCGGGCATCGAACTGGGGCTGGAAATAGGGGAGAAACTCCTGCCGCTCGAGCCCGTTGAGGATATCGTCGGCAACCCGCTTGTTGCGCACGATCTCGGCTTTCAGCGCCTCGGAGAAAAACTCGAAACGATTGCGGCCATTGCGTTTGGCCCGGTAGAGGGCGATGTCGGCATCGATGAGAAGCCGCTGGCCATATTCGCTCTCGCCCGCATCCGCCAGCGCCACGCCGATCGACACGCCGAAGCGGCATTCATGGTTCTCGTAGGGCACTGGCTGGCGCATCTGTTCGACGATGCGGCCGGCGAGCGACGACAATTCGCTCTCATCCGTTGGCGAAGTGATGGCTATCACGAATTCGTCGCCGCCGATCCGGGCGACGAAATCGCCTGCACGCGTATTCGCCTTCAGGATGGACGCCGCATGGATCAGCATGGCGTCGCCGGCAGCGTGGCCCAGCGTGTCGTTGATATGCTTGAAACGGTCAAGATCGATATGCAGAAGCGCTGTGATCGTCCGCCCGGCGCGGCCGTTGAGAAGCTGCTCGTCGAGGAAGCGCCTGTTCGGCAGGCCGGTCAGGCTGTCATGCAGCGAGTTGCGCTCCATCTGGGCGCGGGCGTCCTCGAGTTCGCGGTTGCGGAACTCCGCATTGCGTTTCGCCGCCATCAGATGCGTCTTGAGCTGGATATCCGACGACACGTCCCAGTTGACGCCGACGATATAGCGCTGGCCGCCGAGATCGTTGTGAACGGCGCCGATCGCCCTGATCCAGCGCGTCGTTCCGTCGGAAATCACCCGGAATTCCGAATTGTAGGTCGACTCGGACGTGATCGCCTCGGCGAACTCCTCTTCCGCGCGTTCCTTGTCGTCGGGATGGAGAGCTGCCGACCAGTAGTCGTATTCCGACGGATCGACATCCGCGGGAACGCCGTAGAGTTCCTTCATGCGATCGTCCCATTTCATCACGGACGTATCGAGATTGAGCTCCCAGATGCCGATCTTCGATGTGTCGAGGGCCAGTTTCAGCCGCTGCGACAGCTTCTGCATCTGGTTCTGGCGCCGGCCGAGTTCGCGGATATGCGTGCGCCGCTGGTCGTAGAGAAGGCCGGCAATGGTGATCGGCAGGATTACGAGCAGACCGGCGAGAAATATCAGCGACCTGAATGTCCAGGCATTGTCCGGCGTCCCCGCCCAACCGCCCCGCGGAACGGCTGCAATCCGCCAGCTTCCGGTCGGCAGCGTGACGGTCGAAAGGACTGGATCGTCGTTGAAGACGCTGGGCCGGCCGTAGAACACCGTGCTGTCGGTCGAAAGCGCGTCGCGCCCGGCAATGGCGATCTCGATGGGGCTGTCCCGGTCGAGGAGACCGCTATCCTCATATAGCGAAGCAACGTCGACCACGGCGGAAACCAGGCCCCAAAGACGCTCGGAGCCATCCTCCGCTTCCGTGAAAACGGGAAAACGCCCGATGAACCCCTGCCCGCCTTGCAGCAGATTGATTGGGCCCGCCAGCACCAGGTTGCGGGTTTCCACCGCTCTTAGCGCCGCATCCCGTTGTTGCTCGTTTTTCTGGTAATCGAGCCCGATCGCCCTTTCATTGCCCTCGATCGGATACATCAGGCGAACCACAAGGTCGGGAGCCGCGGCGATGTTGCGCAATTGAGAGCGATTTCCGAGCAGGGCGGAAGCGACACGGCTGAATTGCGCCTGATCCATATCGGGCTCGGCGGCAATAACGGCCACAAGGCCACGGACCAGCTGGAGATTGCTGTTGATGTTGCCCTCGAGACGGGCGCGGACCTGGCCGAGTTGCTCGCTCACATTGGCCCGCAACTGCTGGTCGTGGACCAGGCGGTTCTGATATTCCGCAAACAGTCCCGCGACCACGGTCACGGCGAGCGCAACGCCGACGGCAATGACGCTTGGCCGGAAAACCGATCGGCCAAATTTCAGTCGGTTAGCGGAAATTCCCGTCATGGCAACCTTGCGAGTCGTGGCTCGCGCAAATGCCTTTCATCGGCGCGGAACCCGAATTCACCCCGCGCAAGCGTACGCGCCAAGTCGAAACAAATGACTAAGACCCTGTGACGAATGCTGGTTACCGCCCTGGCTGTCGGTTTTCCGCGACATCACGGCCGGACTACGAGCCCTCGCGCTTGAACCGCCGGCTCACGCTCTGCGGGCGTCCGGGCAATGACAGCGCCGTATCCCGCCGGTCGCGTCGTGCCACGACCTTGCCCTTCGAAACGACGAGCAACCGTTCCGGCCTGAGCCTGATGGCCTCGATCGGGTCGCCGGCATCCAGCGCCACAAGGCTGGCGCGCTTGCCCTTCTCGAGCCCGTAATCGTCGAACCCCATGATCTTCGCGGTTTCGGTCGTCACCATGTCGAAGCATTTGCGCATGTCCGCCGGGCTGGTCATCTGCGCCACGTGCAGCCCCATGAAGGCGACATCGAGCATGTCAGCCGTGCCGAGAGGATACCACGGGTCGAGTACGCAATCCTGCCCCCAGGCGACCGTGATCCCGTATTTCAGCATCTCCGGCACGCGGGTTAGCCCGCGCCGCTTCGGATAGGCATCGTGCCGGCCCTGAATGGTGATGTTGATCAGCGGGTTGGGAATGGCAGAGACCTGCGCCTCCGCCATCAGCGGCAGGAGCTTTGAGACATAATAATTGTCCATCGAATGCATCGAGGTCAGATGCGATCCGTTCACCCGCCCCTGCAGGCCGAGGCGCTGCGTCTCATAGGCAAGCTGTTCGACATGGCGCGACATCGGATCGTCCGTCTCGTCGCAATGGAGGTCGACGCGCAAGCCGCGCTCCGCCGCGATCTCGCAGAGTTCGGTCACCGACCGGCGTCCGTCGTCCATGGTCCGCTCGAAATGCGGAATGCCGCCGACGATATCGACGCCCATGTCGAGCGCCTGCAGCGTCAGTTCGCGGGCCTTCGGCGCGCGGTAGAACCCGTCCTGCGGAAAGGCGACGATCTGCAGGTCCAGATAGGGTTTGACGATGTCGCGCACCGCGAGCAAGCCGCGTACGCCGGTCATCGCGTGGTCGTCGGAGGTGTCGACATGGCTGCGCACGGCAAGCAGCCCCATCGAGACCGCCCAGTCGCAATAGGCTAGCGCCCGTTCGATCACCGCTTCCTCGGTCAGGAGTGGCTTCAACTCGCCCCACAGCGCGATGCCTTCCAGCAAAGTGCCGCTCTCATTGATGCGCGGCAGCCCGTAGGACAGCGTCGCGTCCATGTGGAAATGCGGATCGATGAAGGGTGGCGAAACGAGATTGCCCGAAATGTCGATCACCTCGCCCGCGTCCGCCGTGATGTCCGGCTCGATCGCGGCGATCATGCCGCCGGCAACAGCAATATCGGCAGATGTTCCGTCGGGCAGCACGCCGCCCTTGAGAAGCAGGTCGAAACTCATCTCTCGCCTTTCTGATAGGGCACCATCAGCGCCTTCGGATAGGTCGCGCGCCGGGCGACGACGATCAGCGCCAGGATCGACAGCACATAGGGCAGCATCAGGAAGATCTGGTAGGGGATCACCCCGCCGGTGACCTGCTGCAGCCGCACCTGGTAGGCGTCGAACGCCGCGAACAGGATCGCGCCGATCAGAGCCTTGCCCGGCCGCCACGAGCCGAACACGACCAGCGCGATGCAGATCCAGCCGCGCCCGTTGATCATCTCGAAGAAGAAGGAATTGAAGGCGCTCATCGTCAGGAAGGCGCCGCCAATGGCCATCAGCGCCGAACCGGCGGCGACCGCGCCCATGCGCATCGCCGTGACGCTGATCCCCTGCGCCTCGACCGCCGACGGGTTCTCGCCGACGGCACGCACCGCGAGCCCGACCGGCGTGCGGTAGAGGATCCAGGCAACGAGCGCCACGGTGACATAGGCGAGATAGGTCAGCGGCGTCTGGTTGAACAGCGCCGGCCCGATCAGCGGGATCTCCGAGAGGCCGGGGATCGCGAAGGGCTGGAACGGTTCGATCTTCGGCGGCGACGTCACCTCCGGCAGCGAGACGCGATAGGTGAAATAGGTCAGGCTGGTCGCCAGCAGAGTGATGCCGATGCCGGTGACGTGCTGCGACAGGCCGAGCGGCACGGTCAGGAACCCGTGCAGCAACCCGAAGGCGGCGCCCGTCAGCGCCGCGACCGCGACGCCCAGCCAGAGATCGCCGCCCGCATAGACCGTGATCCAGCCAGCGAATGCCCCGGCCGTCATGATCCCCTCGATACCGAGATTGAGAACGCCCGCCCGCTCGCAGATCAGTTCGCCCATCGTCGCGAAGATCAGCGGCGAGGCAATGCGGATCGCCGCCACCCAGAAGCTCGTCGTCAGAAGGATGTCGAAAGCTTCCATCGCTACCTCCACTTGATCCGGTAGCGCGTCAGCATGATCGCAGTAACCATCGTCAAAAGCGCGGTCGCCACCATCACCTGGGCGATATAGCTCGGCACGCCGGCCGACCGGCTCATCGCGTCCGCCCCGACGAAGATGCCGGCGACGAAGATCGCGGACGCCACGACGCCGAGCGGGTTGAGCATCGCCAGCATAGCGACGACGATGCCCGTGTAGCCGAAGCCCGGCGACAGATCGAGCGTCAGGTTGCCCTTCAACCCGGCGACCTCCGAGAAGCCGGCCAGCGCCGCCAGCCCGCCCGACAGGAGGGCGGTCTTCATCAGCACGCGGTTGACCGGGATGCCGGCAAAACGTGCCGCCTCCGCATTGTTGCCCACCGCGCGCATCTCGTAGCCGAGCGTCGTCTTCTTCATGACGATCCATAGGATCACTGCGCTCGCCACCGCGATGACGAAACCGAAATGCAGCCGCTTGCCCTTGATCAGCCGCGGCAGTTGCGCGTCGGCGATCACTCGTTTGGACTGGGGCCAGCCGAGCCCCGTCGGGTCTTTAAGCACCCCTTCCAGCAGCATCGAAACGAACAGGATGATGATGAAATTGAGCAGCAGCGTCGTCACCACCTCGTCGACACCGAACCGGACCTTGAGAACCGCCGGGCCGAGCAGCAGCAGCGCGCCGGCCAGCATGACGCAGATCATGATCAACGGGATCAACGCCGGCGCCGGCATGGTGACCGCCCCTGTGCCGAGAACGACGGTCACGACCCCGCCGATATAGAGCTGCGCCTCGGCGCCGATATTCCAGAGCTTGGCGCGGAAGGCGACCGCCACGGCCAGGCCGGTGAAGATCAGCGGCGTCGCCCGGGTCAGCGTTTCCAGCAGCGCAAATTGCGAGCCGGCCGCGCCCTTGGCGACGAGCCAGAACGTGTTGAAGGGAGACGCGCCGGCGATCAGCACCAGAACGGATGCGATAACGATGGTCGCCAGGATCGCGCCGAGCGGATAGAGCAGCGTGACGGCAAGCCCGGGTGCCGGTTTCGGTTCAAGCCGCATCGGGCGCCTCCTCGGCAAAACCGTGTCCGGCCATGCGCTCGCCGATCTCGCGCACCGACAATTCGCCGCGCTTCGAGGGCGGCGACAGCCGGCCCTTGGAAATCACCACAACGCGGTCGGCCAGCGCCAGCACCTCGTCGAGATCTTCCGAGATCAGCAGGATCGCCGCACCGCGATTGCGCGCTTCGAGAAGCTTGGTGTGGACATAGGCGACCGCGCCGACATCGAGGCCGCGCGTCGGCTGGTTGGCGAGGATCACTTGCGGCTCGCCATCGAAGGCGCGGCCGAGGATCAGCTTCTGCATGTTTCCGCCGGACAGGAGCCGCACCCGCGCATTGGGCGACGGGCACTTCACGTCATAGTCCCGGATGATCGCCTCGGCGAAACCCTCCGCGGCCTTCCAGTCGAGAAATCCCATCCGGCTGAAGCGCGGCGAGCGATAGGCTTCGGAGATCACGTTCTCGGTGACGCTCATGTCGCCGATCATGCCGGTCGCGTGCCGATCCTCGGGAATGCGCCCGATCCGGTGCGCCAGCGCCGCGCGCGCCGACCAGTCCGTGACCGCCTCGCCGCGAATGCGGATCGTGCCGCTTTCCGGTTTCAATGTCCCGGCGATCAGCGCGGCCAGCGCCGCCTGCCCGTTGCCGGAAACGCCTGCGAGCCCGGTGATCTCGCCTTCGCGCAGGGCCAGATCGATGGCGTCGAGCGGTGCGCCGCCGGCCCGTCCCGCCGTCGAGACCCCGGCAAGTTCGATCACCGTGTCGCCAGGCGAATGCTCGACCACCTCCGGTTCCCGGATCGTCTCGCCGACCATCAGCGCCGCCAGTTCGCCGCGATCCGTATCTGACGTCCGGCGCTCGCCGGAAATCCTGCCCGACCGCAGCACCAGCACCCGGTCGCTCACCGCCATGACCTCGTTCAGCTTGTGCGAGATGAAGATGATCGACAGCCCGGTTGCGACCAGTTTCTTGAGCGTCGCGAAAAGCGCCTCGGTCTCGAGCGGCGTCAACACCGCCGTCGGCTCGTCGAGGATCAGCACCCGGGCGTCGCGATAGAGCGCCTTGAGGATCTCGACACGCTGCCTTTCCCCGACCGACAGGTCCGAGACCAGCGCATTCGCACGGACCTCCAGGCCGAAATCGCGCGACAACTCCTCGATCCGCGCCAGCGCCCTCGCCCGGTCGAACCGCGGCGCGAACAGCCTCTGCGTGCCGAGCGCGATGTTCTCCAGCACCGTCATCTGGTCGGCCAGCGTGAAATGCTGATGCACCATGCCGATGCCCGCATCGAGCGCGGCGCGCGGGTCGCCGGGCGGCAGCACCTTGCCGAATGCCTCGACCGTTCCCTCGTCGGCCACGTAATGGCCGAACAGAATGTTCATCAGGGTCGTCTTGCCGGCCCCGTTTTCGCCAAGCAGCGCGATCACCTCGCCCCGTTTCAGCTCGAACGAGACGGCATCATTGGCCGTCAGCGGGCCGAAACGCTTGGTAATGTTGGAGAGGCGGAGAACGGTCTCCGCCTCTCCGCCCCCTTGTGAGCTCATCAGCTCGATTTCGGCTCTTCGTCGTTGATCTCGACGGTGAAGTCGCCGGCCTTGATCGCCGCTTCCTTCTCGGCAACGAGGTCGAGCGCCTCCTGCGGCACCTTACCCTCGAAGGTGCCGAGCGGCGCCAGCGAGCAGCCGCCTTCCTTCATGAAGGAATAGAGGCCGTAATTCTCGGCCTTGAATTCGCCGGCCTTCACCTTGGCGATGGCCGCGTCGAGCGTCGGCTCGAAATGCCACAGCGCCGAGGCGACGACCGTGTCCGGATAGTCCGGCTGCGTGTCGATGACATTGCCGATCGCCAGGATACCCTTTTCCTTGGCCGCGTCGGAAACACCGAAGCGCTCCGCATACATGATGTCCGCGCCCGCATCGATCTGCGCGAAGGCGGTTTCCTTGGCCTTGGGCGGATCGAACCACGAGCCGATGAAGGCGACCTGGAAGGTCGTGTCCGGCGCGGTTTCCTTCACGCCCGCCATGAAGGCGTGCATCAGGCGGTTCACTTCGGGGATCGGGAAGCCGCCGACCATGCCGATATTCTTCGATTTCGTCATCGCACCGGCGATGATGCCGGAGAGATAGGAGGCGTCCTGGATGTAGTTGTCGAACACCGCGAGGTTCGGCGTGTCGTCCTGCGGCAGGAAGGACGAACCCATCAGATACGCCGTCTCTGGATAATCGCGCGCCACCTGCCGGGCGGCGTCCTCGACAGCGAAGATCTCGCCAACAATCAGGTCGTGCCCGGCCTCGGAATATTCGCGCATGACGCGCTCATAGTCGCTGTTGGAGGTGTTTTCGGAAAACACATACTCGATCTCGCCGCGCTCGACGGCGGCATTGGCCGCGATATGGATACGGCTGACCCACTGCTGCTCGACCGGCACGGTGTAGATCGCCGCGACCTTGAGCTTTTCCTGGGCGCTTGCCCGGCCGATGAGGCCTGGCATGGCGAGGACGGATGCACCCGCGGCGCCGGCCTGAAGCAGCCTGCGGCGGGTTGTGGTGAAGGACTTGTTGGACATTGCGCGCACTCCTGTCTGTGTGGAAATCCGGTAACCCGCCAAATTTTTGATCAGATGGTAAAACGAGTTCAAAAAAACGGCAAGAGGCTCGGCGGAGTTGCTCACAGCCTCGACATGACGAGCCCCGCCCCGACCAGCAGGATCGCAGCAATCCGTTGCCACCCGATCTCGTTGACCGGAACGCCGAAAGCACCCGTGCTGTCAATGATCACCGCGACCAGCAATTGCCCGAGGATCAGCGTGGCGGTCATCGTCACCACGCCGAGGCGCGAGACGCTCCACAGCGCCGACCAGACATAGAATGCGCCGAGAAGCCCGCCGGTAAACATCCAGGGTTGCGCCGATTTGAAGATCGCAAATCCGGGAAAGCCGCCCCTGAAAACGAGAACAAGAAGCAGCGAAAGAAACCCGACGCCGAAGGAAACCATCGTCGCCAGAGTGCTGTCCCCTGACGCCCGCGACAGCGCCGAATTGATCGGTGCCTGGACGCCGAGCGCGATCCCCCCGGCGAAGACGGCCAAAAGCGCGATCCAGAAAACATGCATGCGATTCTCCAGGAAGCCAGGGGCCCGTCGGGCCGCAATCCGGACAATCACAATCCCAATCTCGGTACGCGGTCAAATCCCGGCGGTTAACCGTGCCTGTGGAACGCCCGATCTTACCCAATTGCGTTATGATAAAAACTTACCCATAGTAAAGTCGAGAGGCGCAGAAGAGAGAAAAACTGCGTGTTGTCTGGTTATGCGTGCGCATCTTTCTGTATTTCGCATTACTGCGTTGCTGCTGCTGTTCCTGGGGTTCTCCGGACAGAGCTTTGGCGCGACTCTCATTCCGATCCTGAACGAGACCACGGAAGGCGACCGTAACAACGGCCTTCCGCTGAACGGCTATTGGGCCAACAGCCTGCGATATCAGCAGATTTGGGATTCCGCACTGTTCGGAACCGAAACGCTCAGAATTGACTCCCTCTCGTTCCGGCTCGACGGCGAATTTGGCAGTTCATTCGATCTGGCCGCTTTTCCCGGATCGATGGTCTATCTTTCGACGAGCCAATATGACTCCAAGACACTGACGCCGATTTTCGACGCCAACCACGGCGCCGACAAGTCCCTCGTCGATTCGAACTTCTCCGTGTCAGGGACAACCGGTTCGGGTTCCGCGAACCCGTTCAACGTGACCTTGTTCTTCGAAACGCCGTTTATCTACGATCCGACGGTCGGCTCGCTGCTTCTCGAAATGGTCCTGCCATTCCTTCCGGTCACCTCGCAGTTAGACGCGGTGTCTGGCGACGGCGCGATTGCTGGCGAAATGTCCAGAAGTCTGGCACCATTGGGGACAAGCAGATTATACGCGACCAATTCGGCGAATCCGGTCGGAAGGATAACCCCGCAATACGGATTGGTGGCAGCATTTGACGCAACCCCCTTCGACTCGTCTTCGGTCGCCGTTCCCCTGCCGGCAGGTTTCGTGCTTCTCGGCAGCGCGGCCGGCTTGCTGGCTGCTGCCGGCGTCCGGCGGAAGAAAAAAACTGCCTTGCGCCGCAAGACGGTGGCGACCTAGCGCAATTCGGAAGCGTTTCCGCGAAACCCCGACCGCCTGAGACTCAAAAAGGCAGCGCGATAGTCAACCGCGCCGCCTGTCATTGCCGTAAGCCGGTGGAGGATCAGCTTTCGTCTTCGGTCTCAGCCGCTGGGCTGTTCTTCGAGACGCTCTCGGCGCAGCTGATTGCGTTGCGCTTGTCGGTATAGGTTTCGGACCGCACCATGGTCTCGCCATTCGAGGCAACGAAACGGTTGAAGAACTGGCCGTCCTTGGAGCCGACGATTTCCCAGCGATAGCCGGAGCCGTCCTCGTCCTTGGTCAGATCGACGATCGCAGAGCCGGGCGTGTTCTTCTTCATCGAATCGATGCAGTTCTGCGCGCTCGACTTGGACTTGTAGCTTTCCGACCAGACCATGATTTCGGAATTGTACAGGAATTGCACGCCGAACTGGCCGTCCTTGCGCGAAACGATCTTGAACTTGTGGGCCATAGTCTTCTCCTCGATGGTTATTCGGAGCGCGATTATGTCCGGTATGAAAGCAATCACAAGCCTTTGGGCTGGTCTTCCTGTGACAAGCACATGATTTTTTCAGGCAAAACGCCAGCCTTCGCAGGCCGAAGCCGCACTACCCGTTCCTGCTCCCGCCAACCACGCTCATCCAGCGGCCGGCAAAGGCCAGCTTTTCGCGGATCACCGGGGTCAGCACGAAAGGATAGATGTCCTGCAGGCCCATCGAACGGTTGACGTGATTGAGCGCGATGCCAAGACCCGCACCTATCGTGACCAGACGCTCCGTATCGGTTTCCTGGTAGGCGTCATAATCGGTTCCCGGCAGATCGGGCGTCTGAAGGCCGGCAGCGACGAAACTGTCGGTGATATCCGTCAGATGCAACAGGTGAGCGAAAGTCTCCGCCCAGTCCTCATGCGGATGGCTCGATGCATAGGGCGTGACATGACGCGCGTTCCAGTCAGCCGGCGGCCCGTCGCGGTAGTGCTTTTCGAGCGCCGCTCCGTAATCGGCCGTTTCGTCCCCGAACAGCACGCGAAAGCGATCGGTAAAGCCGTATTGCGGCGCAAGCCGTTCGAAGAAGAAGAAATGGCCGAGTTCGTGGCGAAAATGTCCGATCATTGTGCGCAGCCTCTCGCCGAGCTCGGCGCGCCGCTGCGTTCGCTCGGCCTCGTCGGCCTCCGTCACATTGATCGTCACCACCCCGTCGGCATGGCCCATCGTGACGGGCACTGTTCCGCCGCCCGTTTCTTCTGCCAGCAGGTGAAACACCGGCCGCGGACCGTCATCGCCGGAAACGAACCAGCCCCACCGGGCCAAGTTGGAAAGTACCCAGCGTTTCGCCTGTTCGGTCTCCGCCCACAGGGCCCTGTTTTCGTCGTGAAACCTGTCCGGAATGACCTCGGTCGTCACGCAGGAGCGGCACAGATTGCCAGGCGCGTCGGCGACCCAGTTGCACCCGATCGTCTGGCGATTGGCACAGCCGATACTCAACGGCTTGAAGCGGTCGGCGTCGACATCGTAGGCGACTTCGATACCGCATGCGCATGCGCGGCTTTCGAACAAGAGCGCGGCCCCGCAGTTCGGGCATGTGTAGATTTTCACGGTTACCTCGGTTCTGTCGCCCTCTGCCGGCGAGCATGCCGGACGGTGCAATTCATATCCTCCCACAAGCGTCTGGCGTCGTGGAGGTTCCCTTGCTGATCCAACTTTCAACGAATTGAAGGATAATGCCACGGCATCCGAACCCGTGATAGCCGCAAGTTCCGCCCGATATCCGTTGACGGTGGTCAAATCCGCAGCTGCATTCCCGCTTCCAAGCGGGGCATGGGCAGGCTAACAAAGACCTATGACCGGTTCCCGGCCCATCCCCCCGACTCCCGCTTTCGTCGTCTTCTCCGATCTCGACGGCACGCTGCTCGACCATTCCACCTATTCCTGGCAGGCCGCCGCACCCGCGCTCGAGGCGTTGAAAGCGCGCGGCATTCCGCTGATCCTCGCAAGCTCCAAGACCTCGGCCGAAATCGTCGAATTGCGCGCCGAGACCGGCTTTGCCGACTGCCCCGCCATCGTCGAGAACGGCGCCGGTCTGCTCGCACCGGCGGGCGGCGGAAATGTCCCGGACGATGACAGCGTCCATCGTGATCTGATCGCCGCCCTGAATGCGCTGCCGCCGGAATTGCGCGGCAAATTCACCGGGTTTTCCGACTGGACGGTCGACGAGGTCGCGAACCGTACCGGCCTGCCGCCGCAAGACGCCGCCCGGGCCGCCATGCGCCGATTTTCCGAACCCGGCCTCTGGTCCGGCAGCCCGGCGGAGCGTACCCGGTTCGAGGCGCTGCTCGCGCGCCATGGCGTCACCGCGCGTCAAGGCGGGCGCTATCTGACCCTGTCCTTCGGCGCCTCCAAAGCCGACCGCATGCGCGAGATCGCGGCGCGCTATGCCACTGGCGACGAATCGCCGCGCATGATCGCCCTCGGCGATGCACCCAACGACATCGAAATGCTGGAAACCGCGGATATCGGGGTAATCGTCACCAATCCGCATGGCGCCCCCCTGCCCGAGCTGGACGGCGAAAAGGCCGGCCGGATCACGAGGACGGAAAAACCGGGCCCCGAGGGTTGGAACGAATCCGTGCTGCGGATTATTGAAGAACGACAGGACAGCTAGGAGCAGGCGGCGCATGGCGGATTTTCACCAGAACGGTCACGTGGCGACGCTGCACAATTTGCGGTCGACCAATCCCGGCACACTGGAACGCGAGCTGGAAGTCCTGTCCGCGCACCGCAAGATCACGCTCATCCTGCCCTCGCTCTATTCCGAACTCGAAGGTCCGGCGCTCGCCAACATCGTGCAGGAACTGGCCGGCGCCCGTTTCATCGACCACATCGTCATCGGCCTCGACCGCGCCAGCGAGGACGAATATCGCAAGGCCCGAAAGTTCTTCTCGGTCCTGCCGCAGCCGCACTCGATCCTCTGGAACGACGGGCCGCGCCTGCGGGCGATCGACGACCGGCTCAAGGCGGCGGGCCTTTCCCCGGAGGAGCCCGGCAAGGGCCGCAATGTCTGGTTCTGCATCGGCTATACGCTGGCGCGCCGCGACTCCGACGTGGTCGCGCTGCATGATTGCGACATCGTCACCTATTCGCGCGAGATGCTCGCCCGGCTGGTCTACCCCGTCGCCAACCCGTCCTTCTCCCATCTCTTCTGCAAGGGTTATTACGCCCGCCACGCCGACGGCAAGATGAACGGCCGCGTCAACCGCCTGCTCGTCAGCCCGTTGCTGCTGGCGCTGCAGAAGACGATCGGACACCGCGACTACCTGACCTATCTTGCCGCCTTCCGCTATCCGCTCGCCGGCGAGTTCGCCATGCGCACCGCGATCCTTCCGGACATCCGCATCCCGTCGGACTGGGGGCTTGAAATAGGTGTCCTGTCGGAAGTCTGGCGCAATCTCTCGACCCGCCTCGTCTGCCAGGTCGAACTCGCCGACGCCTATGATCACAAGCACCAGCCGCTGTCCGAGGAAAATCCGCAGGACGGCCTGTCGCGCATGTCGATCGACATCTGCAAGGCGCTTTATCGCAAGCTCGCCACCGACGGCACGATCTTCAGCCAGGAGACGTTCCGCACCATCAAGGCGACCTATTACCGCGAAGCGCTCGACATGATCGAGGCCTATCACAATGATGCGCGCATGAACGGCCTGCATCTCGACCGCCACTCCGAGGAACGCGCCGTCGAGCTTTTCGCCTCCAACATCGTCGAGGCCGGCCAGACCTTCCTCGACAACCCGATGGAAACGCCCTTCATCCCCAACTGGAGCCGCGTCCAGGCCGCGGATCCGGACCTGATGCGCAATCTCCATGACGCGGTGAAGGCCGATGAGGCGGAATTTGGCGACTGAAGACCTGGCCGCAAAGCCCTATCGCGACGATGCCGACTGGTGGAAATCGACCACCGTCTACCAGATCTATCCGCGCAGTTTCTGCGATTCGAATGGCGACGGCATAGGCGACATTCCGGGCATCATCTCGAAGCTCGATTATCTCGCCGACCTCGGCATCGGCGTGATCTGGCTGTCGCCGGTCTATGCCTCGCCGATGGAAGACAACGGCTACGACATCTCGGACTATCGCGCCATCGCGCCGGAATTCGGCACGCTCGCCGACATGGACAGGTTGATCGCCGAGGCCCGAAAACGCGGCATCGGCATCGTCATGGATCTCGTCGTCAACCACACGTCGGACCGGCACGAATGGTTCGAGGCCTCACGCTCGTCACGCGACAACCCGAAACGCGATTTCTATGTCTGGCGCGATCCGGCTCCCGATGGCGGTCCGCCAAACGACTTGCCGTCCTATTTCGCCGGGTCCGCCTGGGCTTTCGACGAAGCGTCCGGCCAGTACTACCTGCATCTCTTCGCGCCCGGCCAACCGGACCTGAACTGGGAAAACCCGGACATGCGCGCCGGGATCTATGACATGATGAACTGGTGGCTCGATCGCGGCCTCGCCGGCTTCCGCATGGACGTGATCGACCTGATCGGCAAGCAGCCCGATCGCCTTATCCGCAACAACGGTCCGAAGCTGCATGATTACTTGCAGGAAATGCACAGGGAAACGCTTGCGGGACGGAATGTCCTGACGGTCGGAGAATCCTGGGAGGCCACGCCGGAAATCGGCCTGCTCTTTTCCGGCCGCGACCGAAACGAGCTCTCCATGGTGTTCCAGTTCCAGCACGTCACCAGCCTCTGGGGCGAGGACGGCGGCAAATGGCGTCCCCGGCCCTTTGATCTCGTCACCTTCAAGCGGGCCCTCAATGAATGGCAGAGGGCGCTCGCCGAAGATGGCTGGAACTCGCTTTTCGTCAGCAATCACGACCTGCCGCGCGCGGTCTCACGCTATGGCGACGACCGGCGTTACTGGCGCGAATCCGCGACCGCCATCGCGACGGTGAACCACCTCATGCGCGGCACGCCCTATGTTTTTCAGGGCGAGGAAATCGGCATGACCAATGCCGGCTTCACCCAAATCGACCAGTACCGGGATGTCGAGACCCTGAATTTCCATGCCGAGCATGTAGCGGCCGGATACGATCTCGCGGCATTCCTCGACGGCGCGGCCGCCAACAGCCGCGACAATGCCCGCACGCCGGTGCAGTGGACCGCCGAGGACAATGCCGGCTTCACCACCGGCATTCCCTGGATCGGCGCCAATCCGAACCACGAGGCGATCAATGTCGAGAACCAGATCGGCGACGAGCACTCGGTGCTGGCCTATTACCGCAGGCTGATCGGCTTGCGTAAAACGCACCCCGTGGTCGTCCAGGGCGACTACCGGCCCTGGTTCGAGGACGATCCGCAGCACTTCGTCTATGAGCGCCGACTCGGTGGCGACCGCCTCGTCGTCGTCGTCAATTTCTCGAGCGAACCGGCGACGCTCGATACGCCCGCTGGTCTGGAAATCTCCGGCGTTTGCGCAATTTCCAACTACGCACCGCGCGACATGATCGCCGGGACGCTCAGCCTCGCGCCGTGGGAGGCCTTTGCCGTCCTGTCGGAAACCTAGTTCCGGTTGGAGATCCACCGGCACTGATAGGGCGCGAAGGTGATATCACCGCGTGACGGGTCAATCGCCTCGCCGGAGAGCAGGTCGACCCATTTCATCCCCGTGATCAGATTGATCGACATCGCGGGAATCGCGACCTCCTCTTTCGTCACATTGTGAATGGCGAAGACGGACTGGTCCCTATCGAGGCTCTGGCGCCAGAAGCCGAACAGCTTTTCGCCCAGATGCAGCGTGAACTGGGTTGCGTTCGGATGGAAAGCCGGCTGCTGGGTGCGAATGCGGATCCGCTCCTTCATCGCATTGAGCACCCGTGCATGGACCGATGACGGATTCTCCAGTTCCGCGCGCAGTTCCGGATAGTCCCAGCGCTTGCGGTTGATCGTCCGGTTCTGTCCGGTCCGTTCCACGCCGGCATAGTCGTTGCCGGTGCCGAGCAATGAGTGGATGTAGAAGGCCGGAATGCCCTCCAGCGCCATCTGGATCGTCTGGCTGGCGAGGAACCGGTCGAACTGCCACTCGTCCGGCCCGTCGACCGTCCCCTTCATCGCCTCGAAATAGGTGATGTTGAGCTCATAAGGCCTCTGCGATCCGTCCGGCATGGCGCGCATGTTGACCAGCCCGCCGAACGTACCGACGGTCCTTATGACCTTCTCGATTTCCGTCTCGTCCAGCAGCCCTTCCGCCGGGCGCATGCCGATGCCGTCATGCGACGCGGTGAAGTTCAGATAGGCGCAGCCGAGCTGCGCCGGCGGCATCGCCATCTGCCAGGCGTTGAGATAGCGCGAGGTGCCCGTCAGCAGCGCATGCAGCATCAAGGGCGGCAGCGAGAAATTGTAGATCGCATGCGCCTCGTTGCGGTTGCCGAAATAGGAGAGATTCTCGGCGTTGGGCACATTCGTCTCGGTGAGGAGAACGACGCGTTCGTCGCAATAATCGGCGAGCAGCCGCATCAGCCGCACGATCGCATGCGTCTTCGGCAGATGGATGCAACTCGTGCCGATTTCCTTCCAGATAAAGGCGACGGCATCGAGCCGGATGATGCGCACCCCGTTGGCGATGTGCAGCCGCATGATACGGATCATGTCGACCAGCACATCGGGATTGGCGTAGTTCAGGTCCACCTGGTCGAAGGAGAATGTGCACCAGACATGGCGCGTGCCGTTCGATGTCTCCACCTCGCGCAGCAGCGGATGCGCGCGCGGCCGCACCACGGAGGTCAGGTCGTCGCTCGGCGAGGCTTCGAAGAAATATTTGTCGTAGGGCTCGTGCCCCTGCAGATACTCGTTGAACCATTTCGACTGGCTCGACATGTGGTTCAGCACCAGGTCCGACATCAGGCGAAATTCCTCGCCGATGCGGTTGATGTCGGCCCAGTCGCCCAGCCTGGAATTGACGGACTCGTAATCCGTCACAGCAAAGCCGTCATCCGAAGTGAAGGGGAAAAACGGCAGGATATGCACGCCGGTGATCACATCGGACAGATAACGGCGCAGGAAGTCGTAGAGCAGGTCGAGCGGCTTGTGCTGGCCGTCCATGACCGCATTGCCATAGGCGATGACGACCGAATCCTTCTGCGACCACAGCGTATTGCCCGGCGGCCGCACCCGTTGGCGCGGCTCCAGCCCGTCCGGCCAGAAGCTCTCGATGATGCGGCGCGACAGATGCGCGGCATCCACGTCGGGATAGATTTCCTTGACCAGGCTCAGAAGCTTGGAGCGTAGCTGGGAATTAACCGCGATCATGCGTCCCGTGAAATCCTGCTGTTGCGCTGCACAAAAAATTATCGTGCCTCGAATTAAGGCATATTGGCAAGGGCAATTGCCAATTCCCCTCAATGGCACGCATCCTCTGACGCGAAACAATCGCAATGAGCCGAATTTCGCCAAACAAATCGATTTAAATGACCCTGCTCTTGCACTATTGTCAGGACGACAAGCGGCGCTTTGACGCCGGCAACATGAGGAGGACGACATGCATCTGGGCATTTTGACCGGCGGCGGCGACGTGCCGGGCCTCAACTCCGCCATCAAGGCCGTCGTCAACGAAGCCTATGCGCGCGGCTGGACCGTCACCGGCTTCAGGCGCGGCTGGGCCGGTCCGGTGGAAACCGATCCGCTCGATCTGGAAGGCACGGCGGCCCATCGCCAGGCGCTCACGCCAGACTTCGTTCGCTCCATCAACCGCTCGGGCGGCACGGTGCTGCATTCCTCGCGCACCCGCCCCTCGCGCATCAAGGAATCGTCGCTGCCGGATTTCGTCAAGAAGACCGCGCCGCACAAGGACGCCGGCTATGTCGACGTGACCGACCATGTCCTCGCCGTCATCGAGGCGCTGAAGATCGACGTGCTGGTCGCCATTGGCGGCGACGACACGCTGTCCTACGCGGCCGAGCTGCATGAGCGCGGCGCGCCGACCATGTGCATCCCGAAAACAATGGACAATGACGTTTTCGGCACGGATTACTGCATCGGCTTTTCCACCTGCGTCACCCGCTCGGTCGAGATGATCGCCAATCTGCGCACGCCTGCGGGAAGCCACGAGCGATTCCTGATTGTCGAGATGTTCGGCCGCAATTGCGGCATGTCCGCGCTTGGCGCCGGCTTCCTGTCGGACGCGGACCGCACGCTGATCGCCGAAGTCCCCTTCGAGATGGAACGGCTTGCCGAATTGCTGTCGCGCGACCGCGCCGCCAACCCCTCCAACTATACGGTCTGCGTCGTCTCCGAAGGCGCGATGGAGAAAGGCGGCCGCATCGTCGAGAAGGGCGAGGCCGACGCCTATGGCCACAAGAAGCTCGGCGGCATCGGAGAACATATCGGCGTCAGCCTGAAGGAACTGACCGGCACCGACATGATGATCCAGAATCTCGGCTACCTGCTGCGCTCCGGCCCGCCGGACGCCGTCGACCTGACCGTCGCCAAGAACTTCGGCACCATGGCGGTGCATCTGATCGAGGAAGGCCGCACCGGCCTGATGATGTCGATCCGCGACGGCCACTACACCACCCAGCCCGCCAACATCTCCACGCAGGGCGAACACCGGGTGAATGTCGCCGCGATGTATGATTCGGAAAACTACCGGCCGAAGATCTCGAAGGTCGAGGGCACGACCCTCTATCTGCGTTAGGGCGCGGTCACACCTCGCCGATCACGTGATGGCATTCGAAGACCAACGGTTCGATCGGTGTTCCGTCATTGGTCGCCGCGTGTTCGCCGAATGTGTTGAAGCCCGCCGGTATGACGGTGCCGGCCTGGGCCACGTCGAGGAATATGTGCTTGGCGTTTTCCGGCGAGCGCTCGAACCAGTCCGGATCGTCGAATGTGCCGCCAAACACGCCGGCGATGTCGGGAAACCGTTCGAAGGTCATGAAGAGCTTCGTCCCGCAATTCTCGCAGAAATGGATATGGATAACCTTGCCGCTGCCCTCCGAACGATGATCGTAGGTCCTCGGCTTCCCGGCGGTCACCTTCAATGCGTCCTTGTCGAAGATCGGTTCGACGAGATAGGCGCCGCCCGTGCCCCGCTGGCAGAACCGGCAATGACAAAAGGTCACTCGCAACGGTTCGGCTGAGACGGCATAAGAGACTATTCCGCACAGGCAACGGCCGTTTTGCATGGTCATCGTGGAACTCCCTTGTTGGTCGGGGAGCGTAACGGGAAACAGGCGACCGACCTAGCGTCCGTTCAAACAAACCGCGCGCCCATTCGAACCAGACGGGGCGCTTCTGGCAGACGCAGGCAGCTAGCTCGCCGCCAGCGCAGTGGGCACGAAGACCTCGATCGGCTCGGCCACGCCGCGCAGTTCGACCTCGCCGAGCGCGGTAAGCGGATGTTTCGTCAGCGATGCGGCGGTCGGCCCGATAAGCATCTTCTGGCCCATCTTCTTGGTCTCGCCTTCGAGACGGGCAGTCATGTTGATGGTCGGCCCGATCGCCGTGTAATCGACGCGTTGTTCCGTTCCCATATTGCCGACCGAACAGACGCCCGCTTCGATGGCCGCGACGCATTCGATCTCGGGAAGCCCCTGAACCGTGAGCTGCGGATTGGCTGCGGCAACGCCGGCGATGATCGCCTGCGCGCACTCGATCGCCCGGTCCGCATGGTCGGGCACCTCCAGTGGCGCGTTCCAGAAGGCCAGTACGGCGTCACCCATGAACTTGTCGATCGTGCCGTCGCGCGCGAAAATCTCCCGGCTGGCGATACCGAGGAAGTGGTTGACCACGGTGACCGCCTTCTCCGCCCCCAGCGCGCCGGACATCGAGGTGAAGCCGCGCATGTCGACCAGCATGGCCGTGATCTGCCGGTCTTCCACTTTCAGCGCCGCCGCCGCATCGGTTTCGGCCAGGTGTTTCACCACCTCCGGCGACAGGAACTGCGAAAACTGTTTCTGCAGCACGCCGCGCCGCCGCTCGGCTTCGCGATAGAGCATGTAGCCGCCTGCCGCGCCCATGATCATCAGTCCGGCCGCCGGCTGCACGCCGTCCATCAGCAGATGCCGCATCGCATAGGCGGCCGCGCCGATGGCGAAGGGGGCAGCGATCACCGGAGCGGACAGGATGACCGCCAGCAGCGGCCGGCGCGAAAAGACGGTCAGGATGATCAGCAGCAGGATTGCGCCGCCGACGAAGATGCCGCGCTCCAGCCAGCGCGCATGCGGCGCCTCGAACAGGTATTCCCCGTTCAGCATCTGCGAGATCAGGAGAGCATGGATGTCGGCGCCGAGCCTGTGCCCGCCCCGCGCGGTCAGGTGATACTGGTCCACCCCGGCCACATCGACCGCGAGCACGACGACACGCCCCGTCAGGACATCCGACGGGCCGTTCTCCAGAAGACCCTTCGCCGAGACATGCGGCACCGGCACGGTGGTGTCGATGATGCGGATACGCCCGTCCGCACCGAGCGGCACGGTCGCCCCGCCCGCCCGTACGGCGTCGGTCGGAAGACCCTCGAGCCGCAGCGCAAAACTGGATTCCGCCTGCGCCACCCGCAGCAATTCCAGCGCCAGCGTCGGCCACAATCGCACGTCGCTGCCATCGGTCGTCTCGGCCCAGATCAGCGGCACATGCCGGATCACGCCATCGCGTCCGGGCAGCGTGCGCACGATGCCGAGCCCGCTTGCCGCATCCGCCAGTTGCGGCAAAGGCGCGATGCCGCCCTCGACCGCTTCGGCCGCGTTGGGATCGAGCCCGATCACCGTCCAGCCGGCCTTGCTTTCGACATCGAGTGGCCCGGCATTCGGGTCGAGCGACATGGCCAGAACGCTTGGCGAACTGGCGAGCGCATCGGCCAGCGACGCGTCGCTTGCCGCCCCGTCGGTGCCGCCCTGCGGTTCGGCGAAGAAAAGGTCGAGACCGACGGCCGCCACGCCGCTCTCGGCGATCACATCGACCACCTTGCCGACCTCGCTGCGCGGCCACGGCCAGCGGCCGAAAGTGCGCAGGCTCGCCTCGTCGATCGTGACGACGGCAACCTGGCTGAAATCGAGAGGGATCGGCGCGGAGGCCTGGTAGAGGTCGTAGGTCTTTTCGCGCAGCGCGGAAAACTGCGTATCGAAGAATATATGCAGGCCGACAAGGACGACGGCGATCCCCGCAAAGACCGCAGCAAGCAGGCGGCCGCGAACGGCCTTGCGGGCAGGCTTGTCCTTACCGGTCATAGGTCGTGAAGAAAGGCGGAATGCGTGCCTTTCCTGTTGTCCGTCGGAAGCAGGAAGCTGATTGGATTAGTCACTCCGGTCGCGGACCCACTGGCTATGCCGTATTATTAGTTGCTGAACTCGCCATAGTAGTCGTTGCCGTAACAATACTTGTAGTAGCCCTCGCTGAATCCCTCGATACAGTCCAAGCCACCGCCGGACGCTCCACCACCGCTCGTATTGCCGCCCTGGGTACTCGTTCCCGGACGCGGCAGGCCGCCATTGTCGGACTTGCAGGCTGACGTCGCGTTCGCGCTGGCGCAATTTGCCTCGTCATAGGTATTGCCGGAGGGTGTTCCGCCACCCTGCCCGGCCGGAGGCACCATGTTCCCGCCGCCTTGCGTGTTGCGGGTGATCGTCAGGTTCTGGCCGTCGCTCAAACAGGACATGCCGGGATTGGTTACCGTGCGGATTTCATCACCGACCTGGCATTGCATGATACCGCCGCGAAGAGTGGATGTAGTGCCGCTGCCGTCGACATTGACGTCGACGATGCCGCCGCGCACGACGAGGACGATATGCGGCGTCCGCACCTCGGACCGACCCCGCTTCGAGATCTGGCCGCCATAGATCCGCGCAAGCCCGTTGGTCTGGCGCAGCTTGATCGTGCCGGTGCGGCGGCCGGGATTGTAGACGAACTCGTCGATGGTCAGCACCGCGTTCGGCCCCATGCGCGCCGTCGATTCGTCCTGGAACACGATCATCCCGGCGCCCGTCGCGTTGGCCGCGAGTTTATCGCCCAGCGCGATGCCGGTGCCCTCGGTGACCCGCGTGCCGCCGCGGGTAACCATCGACTGCTCCATCGTCATCGTACCGACGTCCTGCGCGCTTGCCGCGCCGCAGACGACGGCGACAAAGGCTCCGGCGAGAAGCTGCTTCGTGAGTGCGTGCATCCGTTCGTCCTCAGTTAAACTGGAAGGTCAGACCGCCCTTGACGCCCCAATATTCGCTGTCGCGATTATAGGTGACGTCCGAGCCTCTGTAGTCAGCCTCGCCGTAATAGACGCCGAAATCGAGTGCCGTGTTTGTGAAAACTTGCACAGTGTGGTTCCAGAAAATTTCCCACGCGGTCCTGTCAACCAGGCTGGCGGTCGAGCCGAACGCGACCTCCAGAGCGGCATAGTCGAAAACCTCACCGCCCGAATAGCTGATACCGGCCTCGTGAACCCAGCTGCGGCCGTCCTCGAACACCCAGAGCAGATGCGAAACGGAAGCTCCGACCTCATAACCGTCGGCCTCGAATTCGCTGTCGCCCGAAAGAAACGTGAAACCGGACGGAGATTCGCCCCATTCGTGGTAACCGGTCGCATAGGCGCCCAGCGCCACGCCAGCAGCCAGCCGGTACTCGCCGGAAACACCGTACCGTACGCGGTGTTCCGTGTAATAGTTTTCGGAACTGCCAAGCCAGCCATATCCCGCGAAAGCGCGCAACTGGCTCTCGACCGACGGCTGCACGGAAATTTGCATTTCCGTTCCGTATTCGTCGATCTGGCGCGAGCCCTGCTGACGATCATATTGGGCGTAGCCGGTGAAGTCGGCGCGAAGCGTATCGATCAGGTCGGGCAGACCCTTCGAATAGGTGATGTAGGCGCGGCCCCTGTAACGGTCGTATTCGTCATAGACATTGTCGAAATCGATGTCGCCGATGCTCTTGGCATAGCGGAAGACGCCGCCGACGCGGATATCGTCGTTGGAAGCCGTTTCGAGATCCCGGATCACCACGCCGTTGATCATCCCGAACGGAGCCGTGATCGATCCGTCGGTCTCGCTCGGCGGAGTGCCGTCGAAGACCGTTTCCGAGACCTTCTTGTAATCGACACCGCCGCTGACCGTGACGACGAACTCCCAGCCCGACTGGCCGCGTTCGACCTTCTCCTTGAGAGCCTCGATCTCCTTCTGGAAGGCTTCCCAGCCGGCCGTCAGCATAGCCTGCTCGATATGAGCGGCGGCGAGATCGTAGGAGGAGATCTGGTAATAGACCCGCGCCAGCGCGATGCGGGCGCCGATATCCGCGGGATTGCGCAGGATGATCTCTTCGAGCGTCGACAAGGCCTGGTCGTACTGGCCCTGGCGGACCGCCTCGACGACGAAATTGTCCAGTGCGGTGCGGCTGCCGATATCGGCCACGCGCAGGTCGAAGGCATTATCGTAGGAAAATTCGTCGGCGCTCGCCGGGACCGCGCAAAGCGATGCCGCGATACTGGCCAGCACGGGCCACTTCACCAGCGATTCACCTTTCAATTTAACCATTTCGCGACAAGACCCCTCATCCGTCACTGATCCGGCCTTTTAATAGACGGTTAAACTACGATAGCTCCAGTGCAAATCGGCAACAATCGCCGATTAACCCGTTAAAAATTACCGGTAATTGTTCCCGGTGCCGCAGGAGCACCGGGAAACTGCCCAATTTAACGGCAGTTGGCGCAGAAACGCTGGATGCGATTGCAGGCTTCTTCAAGAAGTTCTTCCGACGTTGCATAGGAAATCCGGAAATTGGGCCCAAGGCCAAAGGGTTCGCCATGCACCGCGGCGACGCCCTCCTCCTCGATCAGTTCCGTCACGAAATCCTGGTCCGTTTCGATTGCCTTGCCCGACGGCGCCTTCTTGCCGATCAAGCCGGCGACCGAAGGATAGACATAGAACGCGCCTTCCGGCGTCGGGCAGTTGATGCCCTGCGCCTGGTTCAGCATCGACACCACCAGATCGCGGCGGCCCTGGAAGATCGCCTTGTTCTTTTCGATGAAGTCCTGCGGCCCGTTCAGCGCCTCGACGGAAGCCCACTGCGCGATCGAGCAGGCGCCCGACGTCTGCTGGCTCTGGATCATGTCCATCGCCTTGATGATTTCCATCGGGCCTGCCGCATAGCCGATTCGCCAGCCGGTCATCGCATAGGCTTTCGAGACGCCGTTCATCGTCAGCGTCCGGTCCTTCAGTCCGGGCTCGACCTGCACCGGCGTGACGAACTTGAAGTCGTCATATACGAGGTGCTCATACATGTCGTCGGTCAGAAGCCAGACATGCGGGTGGCGCATCAGCACATCGGTGATCGCCTTCATCTCGTCGCGATTATAGGCCGCGCCCGACGGGTTCGACGGGGAGTTGAAGATCAGCCACTTGGTCTTCGGCGTGATCGCTGCCTCGAGCGCTTCGGGCTTCAGCTTGAACGAATCTTCCAGCGTCGTCGGCGCGGGCACCGGCGTGCCGCCGCACAGCAGCACCATTTCCGGATAGGACACCCAGAACGGCGCCGGGATCACGACCTCGTCGCCCGGGTTCAGCGTCGCCATCAGCGCGTTGAACAGGATCTGCTTGCCGCCGGTCGCGACGATGGTCTGCGTCCAGTCATAGTCGAGTTCGTTCTCGCGCTTGAACTTCGCGGCGATCGCCTTGCGCAGTTCGGGAATGCCCGAGACCGGCGTGTATTTTGTCTCGCCGCGATTGATCGCATCGATCGCCGCCTTCTTGATATTGTCCGGCGTGTCGAAATCCGGCTCGCCTGCGCCGAGGCTGATGACATCGCGACCTTTCGCTTTCAGATCCCGTGCCTTCTGGGCCACGGCGATGGTGGCTGAGGGTTTCACGCGGGAAAGAATGTCGGCGAGGAAGGCCATTTCAATGTCTCCTGAAGTTGAGCCCTGTCCGGCTCCCCGGACAGCGCGTGCTATCTGCTCCAACTGGACCGAATTCGCAAGCGTTGCGGCGGTCCGGCAAACGCGCTAACGCTTCATTAACCATAAATTTATCGGTTCCGGGGCATTCTCGGTTTCTTCGAAGGAGAATTGGCCCGTGCCGAAATCGCTGCCGGAACTGCGGATGCAAAAGGACGCCCAGGGCGCCTGGACCGCGGAATATGGCGAATTCCTTCTCGGCACCGCCTTCCAGCCGATCTTCCGCTTCGAGAACGGCCGCCTGACGCCCGTCGCCTGCGAAGCCCTGCTGCGCGTCACCCGTGGCGGCAATCCGGTACTGACCGATGCCTTCTTCACGGTGCTGGACATGGAAGCCTTCACCGCGCTGGAGCCGGAGTTGCGGCGCCTGCATATCCGCAACGCGGTCCATGTCCCTTCGCCCGAACGCCGCCTGTTTCTGAATTTCGATCCGCGCATTCCCGAGCACCCCCAACGGTTCGAGCGCGTCCTGCGCGATCTCGGCGACGAATTGCGCGCCGCCGGCATTTCGCCGGCCGACATTGTCTGCGAGATCACCGAGGCCGAAACGCAAAACAAGGCTGCGCTGACCCATTTCGCCTATGAATTGCGGGCGCGCGGCTACATGGTCGCGGTTGATGATTTCGGGGCGCACGCCTCGCGGCCCGACCGGGTGGCGGCGATCGCGCCCGATATCGTCAAGTTCGACGGCAAGCTGGTGAAGAGGATGCTGGAGACACCGTCCGGCATCGCCACGCTGCGCCTGATGGTCCAGCAATTCGACCGCGAAGGCATCACCTCGGTTCTCGAGGGGCTGGAGGCGCTGTGGGAACTCGGCCCGGCGGAAAGCACCGGCGCCGCGCTCGTTCAGGGCTATGCCCTGGCCGCCCCGCGTCTCGCCGGCCCGCAATTCGGTGCCTGGCTGGCCCAGTACAGGCCGCAGCCCGAGACGCCCGCGGTCAGACTCGTCAAGACGTTCCGATAAAGGCACGCCCATGCTGACACTCTATTCGATGCCGAGTTCCGGCAATTCCTACAAGGTGCGATTGCTGCTGGCTTTTCTCGGCCTGCCCTACGACCATATCGGCGGCGAATATGGAAGCGGCCTGACCGATAGCGCCGAATTCCGGGCCTTGAATCCGGCCGGCAAACTGCCGCTCCTCAAGCTGGAAGATGGCCGCCTGATCGCCGAATCCAACGCCATCCTTCTCTATCTCGCCCGCGGCACCCGCTTCCTGCCGCATGACGCCTATGAACAGGCGCTGTCCCATCAATGGATGTTCTTCGAACAGAACAGCCACGAGACCACCATTGCCGTGCGCGCCGCGATCCTCTCCTATCCCCAGCGCGCCCATTTGCGCACGCCGGACAAGCTCGATCCGTTGCTCGAAGGCGGTCACCGCGCGCTCTCGATCATGGAAACGCAGTTGCAGAAGACCCCCTGGCTGACGGGCGACAAGCCGACGGTCGCCGACATTTCGCTCTATGGCTACACGCACAGCGCCCACACGGGCGGCTTCGACATGCCGCGCTTTCCCGCCGTCAACGCATGGCTGGAACGCGTCGCCGCCGAACCGGGCTACGTGCCCCTGACCTTCCTGCCGGGTGAAGCAGCGTAAACACTTTCTTAAATAAGTTCTTCAAATCGCCACATTATTTCCCGCGATCCGCCGTTTTGTCTCCCCGAACCGGCCCGAATTGCGCGTGACTGTGTGAACCGTCACAGCAACCGGCCTCTGCGCCGGCTTGATGCGGCAGAGACGCAGCGGAGACGAATCGTCATGTTCACGGCTACAGGAAACAACCGGCATCGGCGTAGCGCCGGCAGCGCCCGGTCCACCACCATGCTCATCGCTGTTCTGGTGCTGGCGAACGTCGCCGCCATCGTCGGCCTTGGAAGCACGGCCCGCGCCGGAGGATTTCCGGATGCGTTGCACTATGCACCGATGACCTGGGAAAAGACGCCCTTCGAAAAGAAGGCGCCTTTGCGGTCGGTCGATACGCAGGCGGAGAAAAAGAGCCCCGCAGTCGTCGTGGTCGATCCGGTCACAATCGCCGATATCGGCCCGGTCGCACCGAAGATCAACCGCAACTTCGTCGAGGTTTCCAGCGAGGAAAGCGCCCCGACGGCAACATCCATCGGCCGCGCGGGCGACCATCACCGTTCGCTGTTGATCGCGCTGATGACGGCGGCGCTCGCCACCTTGGCCGGCATCAGCGTGTTGATGTTCCGCACCCTCGCCCGCGAAATCGCCGAGACCGAGCGCAAACGCATGCGCTTCTGAACAAGGCGGCCTTGGCAGGCTGCAGAAACACCATAGATAGGCAGGGATGATGATCAAACCTGCCTATCTTACAGCTTTCGCCCTGGCCTTTGCGCTTCCCGCATCGGCCGACACCGTCACCGAAACGACTGAACACGCCGAAATCTCGGCAACCGTCGTGACAGACGGCCTCTCCCATCCCTGGGGCATGGATATCCTGCCCGACGGCGCCCTGTTGGTGACCGAACGCGAAGGCGCCCTGCGGATTGTCCGCGACGGCGCGGTGTCCGACCCGATCTCCGGTCTTCCGGACATCGCCGTGGTCGGTCAGGGCGGCCTGCTCGATGTCGCCCTCGCGCCCGATTTCGCGGAGACCGGCGAAATCTACCTGACCTTCTCCGACCCCGGCGAAGGCGGCCAGGGCACGGCGCTTGCGCGCGCCGTTCTGGAAGGCTGGCAGGGCGAAGTCGCGGAACTGCGGAACGTCGACAAGCTCTTTTCCATGGAGAAGAAGACGGGCACCGGCCACCATTTCGGCTCGCGCATCGTCTTTGCCGGTGACGGAACCGTCTTCGTGACCACCGGCGACCGCGGTGATTCCGACCGCGCCCAGGATTTCACCGATACGGCCGGCGCGGTCTTGCGCCTCAATCGCGACGGCTCGATCCCGGACGACAATCCATTCGCGGCCGACGAGGACGCAGCTCCGGAAATCTGGTCCAAGGGCCACAGGAACCTGCAGGGCGCGGCGCTCGACCCGGAAACTGGCGCGCTTTGGACCGTGGAGCACGGTGCGCGCGGCGGCGACGAGATCAACCGCCCCGAAGCCGGCAAGAACTATGGTTGGGCCGTCATCTCCTATGGCCGCCATTATTCCGGCCTGAAGATCGGCACCGGCGCCGAGGCGCCCGGCTACGAACAGCCGAAATTCTACTGGGATCCGTCCATCGCGCCGTCAGGCCTCGCCGTCTATTCGGGCGCGATGTTCCCCGAATGGCAAGGTGACCTGCTGGTCGGCGCGTTGAAGTTCCAGCTGCTTGTCCGGCTGGACCGGGACGATGCCGGCGAGATCGTCGGCGAGGAGCGAATGCTGGAACGCGAATTCGGCCGCATCCGTGACGTTACGGTCGCCCCGGACGGCTCGATCTTCCTCCTGACGGACGAGGATCCGGGCGCGATTATCCACGTCACCCGCGGTTGAGATGGGAAAAATCGTGCTGACCGTTGTACTTGTCATCGCGGCCATCGTCGCTGCCGCCGGCCTCTTCCTCGTGATCGCGGGGCCCGCCCGAACCTGGCAGATGATATCGGGGGACCCGGACCTTGGATGGTTCGACCGCGCCGCCCCCGTGCGCACCGGACGGCCGAATGATGCCCTGCTATGCACGCCGGGCCTCTGCGACGGCGTCAAGGTTGATCGCGAGCTGCCGGATTATGCGGAACCGCCGGAGGCCCTGATCGCAAGGATCGATGAAGCCATGCGCACCCTCGCTTCCGACGTCCGGCGGGTCGATGACGCCAGCGACCCCGCGCGGGCGAGATATGTCACCCGCACACCGCTGATGCGGTTTCCGGACACCAACTCCTTCGAGGCCGTGACGCTGGAAAACGGCCGAACCGGCCTCGTTGCCTATGCGGCAGCCCAACTCGGCCATTCCGACGGAGGCAACAACCGAAAGCGTCTGGAAGCCGTTATCGAGCGTTTCGACAAGTGACGCGAAACCCGAAACAGCTTGCCTTTCCGGCCGTCCGGGAGCAGAAATCTGGCGTTCCCGAAGAGACCGGCGGATAGGCATGACTTCCGAGGCAATCGAACGCGCGGCATTGTTGGATTTGCACGCCGCCGCCCCGCGTGAACTCCGCGATACGCTTGGCATCTGCACCTTCCATATCGCCGACGCGCTGATATCTGCGGCGTCGCGGCTTCCCGCCACGGCGATCGTCATCAACCGGACACTTGGTCTCACGCGCGCGCAGCTGGAAGACGAGCATCTCGTCTCCCGAATAGCGGCGAGCTATCGCAGCGCCGGGATCGGGCGCTATTTCCTCCAGATCACGCCCGATGCACTCACAGGTTCCCTCGACCGGCGGCTCGCACATGCCGGCCTCGACAAGGCGCGCGGCTGGCAGAAATTCGGCCGCGAACCCGCGCCCGTCGATCTC
>Ga0070729_10001769_pt1 | contig 31199 bp, 25 predicted proteins | sample tdDd472_FD_66725 | JGI IMG/M metagenome (GOLD analysis project Ga0070729, IMG submission 66725) | Marine sediment microbial communities from the Atlantic coast under amendment with organic carbon and nitrate - tdDd47.2 | ecosystem: Environmental > Aquatic > Marine > Coastal > Sediment | place...
CCAACTCCTTTTCAGCATTGGTTATCAAAGTTTTAGATCTTTCAAGTGTTTTGGGGGCATAACTCGCAACGTCCTCTTCATCAGCTTTTTTAATTAAATTCCAAACTTCGCTGAGGTGAATAACTTTGATTGAATTTAATTCTGCGAGCCTATATAATTTTTCAGCTTCAAAACCATACTCACGTGCGTCACTCATATCACTTTCTTCAATAGCCGAAGTTGCGTTTCTAAACTTTTTTTCAGCTTCTCTCCAATCTTCAGCAGCGTTTTCGGGGGCAGCTACTTTTTCAGCATCTTCTCTTGCTTTCAACGCATTGATGAATGTAGTTCTGCTAATTTGAGATTTAGCGATTGAGGTGGCAAGAAACGTTTTTGCAGCGTCAATTTCTTTTGTTATGTCTTTCAGGTCGTCTCCCTGTTTCAATGCATCCTCAGCATCGGTATAACGTTCCAACCCTTTTTCAAAAAAATTTGGCGATAACAAGGGAGCATTTTCTTTCTTAGCCTCTGCCAGAATTAAATCTACATCTTTAAATAGTCTTTCACGATAATCCTGTGCCGTCAGCGAGAGTACGATTAATAAATGGAATACCAATATTTTAGAAAATCTCATCAATTCCTCTACCCGTTATTTCGTATTTATTATAACCAATTCAAGAGAAAAGTCACCCTCTCCGCCTGAACTGAAATCATTTAATTTTAATAAAACCGAATATCTGTTTGAATCTATTTTTTTCATAAACTCTGTTTTTTTCTGCTTAAAATCTTCTATTTCTTTCCATTCTCCTTTGAACTCCTGCCAACTCCCTCCTAAACATTCTTTTAAATTAAGATTATACTCGATAAACTTTCGTTCAGCATCCTCTTTATTACCGGTGTTAAATAAAACAGAATTGTATGAACCATCATTACCGTCAATAAATGAATCAACTCTATTCGAGATTTTATATATTCCATCTTCATCCTGTAAGAATAAGAAATATGCTGAAGCATGTTTTATTAAAAAATTGAGTTCAGAACAAAAATCATTTTTCTCGGGGAGTGTAACCGCAACAGAATCCGCAAAGGCGTATTGATAATAATAACTGCCTTTTGAGTTTGCGGTTCCAATCACGTAAACATACCACTCGCCACTTGTTGGAACTCTGGTTTTTATTGACGCAAATCCTGTCCCTTTTGACTGATTTTCAGAAAACTTCTCCTGTGTTGGGCTGACCAGTAATATTGAAGGATTAAAATCCTCAGAAAATACTGAAAAGTAAACATACTCTCCTGCATTTAACGGTACCTGAAAACCATCATATCGCCCAAATTCTTTCTTGTATTGATCATTCTCATCAATTGTACCCTGAACAATACTGTACTCAACGTAATTACTTTCCTGTGCAAATATATTGTTACTTACTAAAGCAACAAGCAGAATAAATATTATTCTTTTTAACATATCACCAGTTTATCCCATATCCCGAAATTTTATAGTTAATGTCTTTATTTGGTCCTTCGTTTAATATTGCTTCCGGATTTGTTACCCTTATAACCATAACTTCTTTTATTCTGTCAATCGAAACAACATCATCTCCAAGTCCGTTTGTTCCCTTTTGGCTTGACCAGTAAACCAGTTTTTTCTCTCCGGAATCTGTTAAATACCATCCAAGAAAAACAACACTGTGGCCGCCTCCATTTTTCCAACTTATATTCATAAAGTCGCCCGGTTCTGCTAACATTGGTTCAATAATTTCACCCGCATTAAAATACTGTATTAGTGCAAAATTATTACCGTATCCATCGGCATTCCAATTTCCCCAAAATTCAACTTTATCCTCTCTCCTTGCACCATCGGCTTCCTGCATCCTCAAATATTCTTCTCTTTCAGGAGTGATTTTTATCCCGCTTTCTGAATATTTATTATTAAGGCCTTCTATAAAAGCAGAGAAGGAAGCACCGCTGCAATAACTTGTTTTTCTCTCAAGATTTACCAGTTCTGTTTTCAGTAATGATAGATGATAACCAATCGGGGCTTCCGGAGGATCACTCTTGATTCCCGTATAATATCCCCCTCCGTCAGGGGCTGTTTGTTGTACCGCATCTATTCCTTTCAATACGTCAAGATTAAATCCTTTTGTATATTTTGAAAACGTTTCAAGGTGCTTTGAATGATGTTCACCGTTTTCCAAATCTGCTTTGTCAAGTAGAACCTCTGGCTTGACAATATTGTCTTGCCCTAAACTTAATATTGTTAAGCAAGTAAAAATCAAAATAACAGAAATCGGTCGGTTCATACAAAACTCCTTATAATATCCAATTCAATATACTAAAATAACTATTCTTACAGAATATTTGTAGAAATCACAATAATTATTTAAATCTGCGTTGAATAAATCACAAAAGATTTAAAATATAAAAATATCTTCTAAACAATTTTTATCTTTTACAATTACTTATAATTCAATAATTTACCCGTTTATTATAAACTCATCATCAAGAAAACAGGAGCCGGGTAAATCATGCTTGCGATCCAAAAAAAATTAACCAACTCGTTCTACGCTATGCTAAGCCTGCCCGCAACGGCAATGGGTTTTGCACTTTCAGTACAAATTTCAGCTCTCAGCTGGATACTTTCATCTGAATATAATTTAGATTTACATGAAATAGGTATTGTTTGGGCTGCCGGACCTATAGCCGGTATCATCGGACAATTACTTTTCGGTTTTATTAGTGATAACATGTGGTTCTGGGGTGGCAGGAGAAGACCATTCATTATTATAGGGGGGATTCTTGCTTCTTTGAGTTTAATTGCCCTCCCAAATTTAGGACTTATATCCACGGCATTGGGTACTACTGATATAATCATGGTTGCAATCGTGGTTGCCCTTACACTCGATTTATCTATCAACATTAGCTTTAACCCAACTCGCTCCGTAATTACGGATGTTACACCGGAGGGAACCCCTCGTACTAAAGGTTATACATGGATGCAGACTATATCCGGAACATTTGGCGTGCTTGCTTATGCAATTGGTGCCTGGTTTGGGAATTATGTTTTAATCTATTTTGGAGTTTTTCTTGTTTTAGCATTTTCCGTGATACCGATGTTTTTCATTTCAGAGCCAAAGATTTTAGGTGAAATTGATGATGAGGATACTTCGGAAATAAAAGTTAAAAAAACAGACTATTTTGAATTCGCTAAAGTTTTTCTTGCAAACGGATTTTCTTGGATCGGCGTTCAAACTATGTTCGTGTATATGATTGGTTATGTAAACCAGTATCTGAATCCCGCGGATAAAACTGAATCCGGACAGATAATCTCAATCTCTTTCTTGATACTTAATGCAGTTGGAGCAATTCTTCCTGCTTTCTTTCTTGAACCGTTGACCGAAAAAATAGGAAGAATCAAAACTCATGCAATCGCTCTCGCATTTATGTCATCTGGTTATGCCGGGATTGTGTTTTTCGGAACATCCTCATTTATTGTATATATCCTCATGGCAGTTGCCGGTATCGGCTGGGCTGCTATTGTAAGTCTTCCCTTTGCAATCATGTCTGAGAAAATAAATCAAACCAAAATGGGATTGTTCATGGGGATTTTTAATCTTTCTATTGTTCTCCCACAACTTTTGGTATCTCTGGTTATAGGGAAATTTGTACAGGATGCGACCGATAAAAATCTTATATTCATAATCGCCGCTGTTTCTCTGGCTATTTCAACATTATTGTGGTCCATAGTTAAAGAGTCCAAAGCAGTTAAGTCTGAACTTGCTGAGTGATTGTTCTTTTTTTGATGAAACAATATTCTACTTGATATGTATATAATAATAAAATAACTTTGAGAGTTTGACAATTTTTATTATTGGATTTAAGTGAAAACAATTACCGTAAATAGAAAAGCAAGACATGAATACCACATTTTGGAAACCTACGAAGCCGGATTATCCCTCGTGGGTACCGAGGTAAAATCTATGCGTGCAAATAAAGCCAACCTTACCGATGCTTATGCACAATTAAAAGATGGTGAGGTTTGGCTTGTAAATGCTCATGTTAATGTCTATGACCACGGTAATATCAATAATCACGACCCTCTTCGCCGCAGGAAACTACTTTTGCACAAATCAGAAATTCGCAAAATGAAAAAAGCAACCGATGAAAAGGGGCTTACTCTCGTTCCTTTGCAAATGTACTTTAAAGATGGCAAGGCTAAAGTAGAAATTGCAGTGGCAAAAGGTAAAAAAATTCATGATAAACGTCAGGATATTGCCAACAAAGACATGCAAAGGGAAATGCAGCGTAAAATTAAAATTTAAGGAGTTCTATAGATTTGACAGACTTTAAGAAATTCCCCCCCCTCAAAGAACAGTTGGAACTGATTAAAAGAGGTACATCCGAAATTATACCCATTGAGGAATTAGAAAAAAAAATAAATAAATCAATTGAATCTGGTAAACCGCTTAATATCAAATTAGGCTGTGATCCTACTCGCCCTGATCTACACCTCGGGCATTCCGTCGTGTTACGAAAACTTGCCCAATTCCAGCAGCTTGGCCATCAGGCGATATTGATTATAGGCGATTTTACTGCAATGATTGGTGATCCTTCCGGAAGAAATTCTACTCGTCCTCCACTAACCTATGAACAAAGCCGGGAAAATGCACAATCATACATCGAGCAGGCAGCTAAAATACTTGATAAAGATAAAACTAAAATTGTCTATAACGGGGAATGGCTTTCAGGTATGAATTTTCAGGAAGTTATTACTCTTGCCTCAAAATATACTGTAGCCAGGATGATCGAGCGTGATGATTTCACCAAACGGTTCAGAGGTGGAATTCCTATCAGTCTTCATGAATTCCTCTACCCTTTGGCGCAGGCAATGGATTCTGTAGCTATCAAGAGTGACGTTGAACTTGGTGGTACTGACCAGAAATTTAACCTGCTTGTAGGGCGGGATATTCAACGCGAATCTGGTATGGAACCACAGGTTATACTTACCATGCCTCTGCTGGTTGGAACCGACGGTACTGAAAAAATGAGCAAATCTTACGATAATTATATCGGGATTAGTGATGAACCTCAGAACATCTATGGTAAAACTCTTTCAATTCCCGATGATCTAATTTATACATACTACGAACTTGCTACCGATGTGCCCGCTGAAACTTTAGCTGAAGTTAAAAGTGACCTGAAAAATCCTGATGTTAATCCCAGGAACATAAAAAGGGCTTTGGCAAGAAAACTCGTCGAAATGTATTATGACTCTGAAACTGCTCAAAAAGCAGAAAATGAATTTGACCAAATATTTATCAATAAAGGTATTCCGGATGATATTCCTGAATTAAAACTTGACTCTGTTTCAACAATTAATGTTATTGAACTTATCATGTTAGCGAATTTTTCCCCATCTAAAGGTGAGGCACGCCGGCTCATTCAGCAGGGGGGCGTTTCCATTGACGGAGAAAAAATTTCAGATTTTAATTTGGAAGTGAATGTCACCGATGGAATGATTTTAAAAGTAGGTAAAAGAAAATTTATTAAAATAACAAATTAGTTAGGAGAAACCATTGTACGTACCAAAAAATCTCTTCTTTACTAAGGGGGTAGGTAGACACAAAGAGTACCTTGCTTCCTTCGAGTTGGCGTTGAGAGATGCCAAGATAGAAAAATTTAATCTAGTTAGTGTTAGTAGCATATATCCAATTGGTTGTAAAAAGATTACCGTTGAGAAAGGTTTGGAACAATTAGTACCTGGCCAGATAGTGCATGCTGTAATGGCAAGAAACGCTACAAATGAACCAAACAGACTCATAGCATCCTCTATCGGTGTTGCACTGCCGAAAGATAAATCAATGTATGGATATCTTTCAGAACATCACCCGTTCGGTCAACCTGAGAAAGTTGCGGGAGATTATGCCGAAGATTTGGCTGCCTCTATGCTTGCTACCACTTTAGGTATCGATTTTAACCCGGATGAAGCCTGGAACGAAAAAGAGCAGGTATTTAAAATGTCCGGCGAAATTGTTAACACATTCAATATTACTCAGTCTGCCCGCGGAGAAAAAAATGGTCTATGGACTACCACCGTTGCAGCAGCTATCTTATTACCTTAATTTTTGATCCGCCTCAATTTATTGGGGCGGTTCTCTTTACCCCAAATATAAAAACTCCCTCCCCCAAGCAATCCTATTATCATCGGTTCAACATTATAAATCCACGTTTCTTGTGGTAACATTTCCCTGATAAAATACCATATAATACCGAGCAAGACTGCGATAACCATTTGATGAATTACATATTTTTTCTTTATGGCAAAAGCCGGGAAATATGACCCGAATATTGGAAATATTAACCCCGGGATACAGATACTGCCGAATACATACCAAATTTCTATAACCGAAGTAAAATACATTGAAATGAGTAATGAAATAAGAGCAGCTACTACTATCCCTATCTTAACATACCTGTTTGAGAGAGCGTCATTATTTTGGTTAGCATTATTTTTAATAATATCACGACCGAAAGTCACACCACTTAAAAATAAAAAACTATTCAGGGTGGACATAATAGTAGCAAACAAGGCAGCATAAAACAAACCCTTTAATCCGGGACCAAGAATTTTTTCTGCCAGCAGTGGGAAAGACAAAACCGGGTTTGCCATTTCAGGGTTAGATGCCCTTGAATACAATCCTGTCGTGGTTGTAAGAAAATCAAATAACGCCCAGAATAACACGGAGATTATAAGTCCCCACTTTGCCACTTTCCCCGATTTAGCTGCATAACATCTTTGATGAAAGCCGGGGTCGGCAAAGGTCCAAAGAGCAATTAGGAACCATACCAACATGTAAAAGGGTGACTCCCCGCCGGTGGGATCAAGGTGAGTTACCGGCAAATTTTCCGTTAAATAATCCACACCACCAAGTGTAAAGTAAGCAGTAGCAACGATTACGATAAACCCGGCAAACATTACAAAAAATTCTACCGCATCAGTGAAAATATCCGCTGAATAACCTCCCTTGAATAAGTATATACTTGAAAGTAGCAATCCGATAAGTAATGAAACAGCCAGATTAGTATTGAATATCAGGGATATCAGGTTTCCTATCATGAGCAGATAAGGAGCCGGAGAAACGAGTATGAATATAAGAATACCCGCGAACAAAGCTGGCTTTTTACCAAATCTCTCTAATATTTTTTCTGGGATCGTGAATAGCGAAGCTCCTCTTATCTTTTCAGCAAAAAATAATGCAAACAAAATGGCAAACAGATAATATGGCAGACCCTGTGTTACCCAGCTAAAAATTCCGTAACGATATGTAAACTCTCCTACCCCCAGGATACCGCCGTACCAGGTAGCTACATTAGTTAATACAAATAAAAACAACCCGAGTTTTCTGCCGGAAAGTATATAATCTTCTGATGAATTTTTATCGCGTTTCCCGGCGTAAAAACCTACCCCCAATATCACGCCGAAAAAAAGTATAACAACAATAATATCCTGATTAGCTAAAGTAACCATTCTTTTTCGCTTCTTCGAAATAACGTATCATGAATATTCTTCCACCGTTAACGGCAATTTTTACGATATCACCGATTGCCTCGTTACTTGTACTTTCCCTCTCACCAAATTGTAAAGATTCATTATGCAACGGGTACTTCAGTCCCCGGGTGGTAACTAAAGTTGTTTTATCAAACCCATAAAGTGAGATAGTTTCACCCGGTGTCGTTGGGAACTCAAACTCCCCTTCCCTTACTTCCAAAATTGATTTTTTATGAAGTATAAATATTTTGATCTGGTCAAAAAACTTTAATGTTATCCCCATGTTACAAAACGTATGGTCTAACCTGTCGCCGGTAGCGCCGGTCAGTACAACTTCCTGAATTCCTTTTTCAATCGAAAACTTTAGTGCTTTTTCAACATCCGTATCATCCTGGCGGGAGAAATGGATTATATCAGATTTATCCTTGTAATACTCCAAAATCCTTTCATCTGCCGAATCCAGATCACCAATAATAATATTTGGTCGTATTTTAAGTGCAAATGCAGAGTTAGCTCCACCATCCGCGCAAATGATTGTAGAAAATCCTACAGATTTAAGATAATGGAGGTCCACCAGTTCCGGTGGATCTCCATTTGCTAAAATTATACCTCGTGTTATCATTAAAGACCTATATCAATTCCGACATTAAAATGTCTTTCCGGTCCCGGGAAATAATCGCTTCCAACCGCGTATCCCGCATAAAGCTCATCAAACAAATTCACAACCCTGCAATATATCCTGATATCATTAAATGCTGGTTTCAGATTGAATGAATAAGAAGCTAACAAATTAACCGTTGAATAACCATCTATTTTATTATCGCTGTAGTTAACAAACATATAATATTTATCTCTGTATTCCTGAAGTTTATCATCATAATTATCGGAGTAATAACTGCCAACATACCTGAATGCAGCCTGTGCATAAAACCCGGAATAATTAATTTTCGCAATCGCATTAATAGTTAAGTCTGGGAATCCGGCAATTTTATTATTACTCAAATCAATCTGAGTAATTTTCGTCATATCCTCTGAAGGTACATAATAATCAACATAAGTTTTGCCTTCTTTGATATAATTATTGGAATAGCTTCCGTTTAATGTGAATTCAAAAAAATCTACCGGCTTGTATGTGGCAGCAAGCTCAACCCCGCTATGAATTGTCCTTTCCACATTTCCTGTAACCGGTTGACCAAACCTGTCTAATTGTCCGCTTTTAATAATCTCATCGGCAAAAGACATGAAGAACAGATTTGCGTTTAGCTCCAATTTTGGCACAGAATAAATAGTCCCCAACTCGAAACTATTCATTGTTTCCGGTGAAACCAGCGGTTGTGTATAATCATAATTCCCGCTTATATCTTGAACAAACTGTGGCTCCGCACCACCGCTCGACTCTGCCGCATCATAATAATTTTTAAGCCGTGGTTCTCTTTTAACAGAGGCAAGGGAAAAATAACCACTAATCTGATCATCAAACTTATAATTAATTCCAAATCTGGGGTTTAGGAAAGTGTTGCTTATTGTAAAATTATTTCCGGCATATCTCTCGTTTTCTATCGAATACTTGTGATACGCTAACTGAATTTCTGCCAGAATATTTACTTTCTCGTTAAGCGCATACTCTTCATGCGCGTACAATGTTAAGATATCCTTGCCTCCCTCGTAGTAATAATACCTGTAATCTACTGGTACCCCTGCCGGTATCCCCTCGGCGTAATTAATCCCGCCCCAATGGACAGAGTTATGAAAACGTACTTCTCCCCCAAGTGTCAGACTCCCGTCGGTATGTTTAATGTTTACTCTGGGTATCCAGCCATATTGTTTATTCTCAACCATCGCACGGATTAAAACATTCGACATGTATAACTGGTCAGGTACGCCGTTAATGTTGAACCCATTTTCCGGGGTTAAACGAAAATATGAATATGGTGCCCAAGAACCGTCATAATCAAAAAATCCTTTTCCGATAATTAAAAACAATGCGGAATTTAACTTTATATTCTCGCTAAAAGTATATTCATTAAGTAACTCATAGTGCGGTTGTGAAAAATTTTCTTTCTCCTCGGGACGTCTGTCTGCTGAATAAAAATTATCCCCTTCCCCTTCCCAGTAGGAGTAGTTTTTACGGCGCAACTCTTTATCCTTAATATAACTCTTAGGCAATCCCGTATAAGTTAATCCATCTGCAACAGGACCCCCGAAAATATTGATTTGAGTTGTAAGTTTTTCATCGTACCGAACAGCAGAAAAATGAAATGACTTAAAGTCTATCCAGTTATAATCTCTGTAACCACTACTAAGAGTCTGCGATATTCTCGCGTAAAAGGAATATTTATTATCTACAAGTCCACTCGAAAAACTGGCAGAATATTTCCTTGTATTATAACTTCCATACATAGTGCTCATTTTAAAGCTTGCTTTATCACTGAATGGGGAAGTGATTATATTTATCGAGCCGCCAATCGCCGGATAACCGATAACTCCGGAACCTGCACCACGCTGTACCTGAACTACTCCTGTACTGCTAAGTAAATCCGGCATATCCAGCCAGTAAATATTATGGTCCTCAGGTTCATTCTGCGGTATCCCGTTTACTGAAATAGAAATTCTACGCTGGTCAAATCCCCGGATACTTAAATAATTATACCCAAGTCCTACTCCCCCTTCGCTATAAAATGTGGTGGAGGGTAGCGTGCTCAAAAATTCCGGAATATCCTGATTGATGTAGGTTTCCCTGATCTCTTTCGATTCTATTTTCGAGAACGTGGTTGGTGTTGAACCTTCTTCACCGATTGTAGCTTCTACTAACACGGTCTGACTGGATAATATTTTATTCTTTAATGATATTATCTGTTCACCAGCTAATAAATACTCACCTACAGTTACATGATATTTGTTATAACCAAGATGGCTAATAAATATTGTATCTGATTTTGTGAACACACCGGTAAGAATAAAATCTCCTTTGGAATTTGTTGCGGTACCATATTCTTTTACAATTACGTTTACCAGCTGCAGGGGTTCATTACTTTCATTTACAATTTTGCCCGTGAGTGTCAATTGTTGAGCATAGAAAAGTAGAGGAAGGAAAAAATAAAAAACTATAAAGCGCATAAATACTCCTTTAATTAAATTAACAAAAGGAAATAAAAAAAACCGTTTCAGGAAACGGCTGAGCACTAAATAGTCTTTTTGCCATTTTCCTACGCTGGTATTATCCAGATCAGGTTGTAAGGGTATACTCTCAGCCACCCGAAGGCAGCACCCCTAACAGCTCTTTTATTTCGTAAAACTAAGTTAAGAAATTGTGTTCTTAGTTCAAAATTTTCATTTTAGAACCAATTTTAATTTTTGCATTTTCAAGACCATTCCACGCTTTAAGAGAATCAACACTCGTGTTATAATCTCGTGCTATTGTCCAGAGAGATTCGCCTCTTTCAACTGTATGAAGTTTGCCATCAAATGCGTTATCTGTTTTTTCAACTGTTGCTGGCTCTTCACCCGGATAAATTATCAATTCCTGTCCAACAACAATTGTACTGCCGCTGATGTTGTTCCAATCACGAATGTCGGATGCCCTGATATAATATCTTTCTGCAATGTGACCCAATGTTTCATTCTTTTTAACAACATGTGTTATCATTTTAGAATCTTCTTTTGGACGGAAGGTTTCAGCCGAACTCTTTGATTTTTCCCCGGAATCCAAAACGATTACTTCAGTCGGTTCAACGCTGGAATATATTTTCAAGGCTTGTCCAATCTTGATTTTATTATCAGAAAGTCCATTCCATTTTCTTATATCATGTGATGATACTTTAAATTTCTCTGCCAATTCAGAAACAGTATCATATTTTTTTACTCTGTAACTAATCATGTTGGAATTCACTACTGCATTGTTGTCCCCGACTGAACTGACTTTTTCATCACCGTTGATAGTTAAATTTTTGCCGGCAACAATACTATTGTCAGACATATTGTTCCAGCGTTTTATATCATCAACACTAACCTTAAACTTCTCGGCAATCTCACTTAGCGAATCACCTTTTCTGATTTTATACTGTGTTGTTTTCCCGGTTTCAGGTTTTTCATTAGAAGCAACAACATCATCAACTTTTCCGGTAAGAACCTTTAAAGATTTGCCGGCGATAATTTTGTTGCTTCTTAAATTGTTCCACTCACGCAGCTGACTGGTTTTTACACCATACTTGTAAGCAATAGTAGAAATAGATTCTCCACGACGTATCTTGTGGCTTATCCATTTGCCATCTGAATTAGCATACAATATCGACATCTTTTCAGTTCTTTGAAGGCTGTCAAGAGCAGCATAATAATTCTCTTTTTCCTGCGGTACGTAAACTTTCATTGTCTGCCCCACTTTGATAGTAGTCGTGTATGGCAAATTATTCCAGTTACGTAAATCCGAAACTCTTACATCAAATAATTCCGCAATATCAATCAGGTTATCCCTGCTTTTAACTGTGTAAGCTATTTCAACCTTATCTTCGGGAATAACAATTTCACCGGTATTTTGATATTGTTCGGCATATATTGCCCTGAAATCTTCTTCTTCACCATCAGTATTGACTATTAATTGGTAAGGAGCTTCATTATTTACTTCTTCTTCTTCCAATGCGGGCAGCACATCAGAATTTACCGCAAAATCAACATCTTTAATTTTTGATACCGGGATTTTTAATTCTACATCAGGATAAATTCTTGATTTAGTGGAGATGTTATTAAATTTTGCCAAATGGCTTAATTTAACTCCATATTTATCAGCGATTACAGACAGGTTTTCCCCGGATCTTACAGTATGCAGCACATATTGTAATTTTGCTTCGTCGGGAACATTGTTAAGGTTTTCCACAAAATAGTCATAATTTCTTGTTGGAATTTTTAATGCATACCCATCAGGTCTGTCGGGAGGGGTCGAATGCTGAATCAGCTCAGGATTCATATCTTTTAGAACATCAACCTCAATTCCGGCACACTTGGCAAGAATATTTATATCAATTGCTTCCTGAATATTGTAAACGGTATAATCATAAGCTTTTTGATAATTAATATTGTCAAAACCATACTTTTCAGGATTACTTCCAATCAGTGTAACTGCAATGTACTGCGGTACATAATTTCGTGTTTCTCTGGGTAAATATTTTCGCAAAGCCCAGAAATCATCTGAACCGGCTCTTCTTGCAGCACGCTTAACCCTTGCTTCACCGCAATTGTAAGATGCTAACGCAAGGTACCAATCATTTAAAGTATAATATAAGTCCCTTAAATGTTTTGCAGCTGCTCGGGTAGCCTTTTCGGGGTCCTTCCGCTCATCTGTGTAGAAATCTACCTGCAAATCGTAAATTCTCCCGGTAGATTTAATAAACTGCCATAATCCAACTGCCCTTGCCCATGAGCGAGCATGCGGGTTTAAGCCGCTTTCAGGCATACTGAGAAATATTAATTGTTGTGGTACTTTTTCTTCGGCAAAAATACGCGCCATCATGGGGAAATACTTACCGCTACGTTCAAGCCACGCTTCCATGTGCCTGCGCCCTTTCCCGGTAAAATATTCTATATACTTTTCAACATACCTGTTAACTTCAAGCGGGAAATCTCCCACTACTATCGTTTCTGTGGTTGATGCAGCCTCTTCCGGCTCTTCTTCGGTATTCAGTGTTAATTCGGGTATTCTTTTTGAGAGGAATTCTTCCAATGCAAAAACTGAAGCATTTTCGGGTAACTCGTCAAGTGAATTCACATATCCCTGATAATCTTCCAGAATCGCACTTTCCAATTCAACATAAGCTTCATTTTCATCAATATCAGGATAATAGCTTAATTTGCTTATAGTATTGAGAGAGTTATTATACGAGTTTAAAGCACTATCGACTTTCTCTTCCTTCTGATAATTTAATGCATCAAGGTAATTCTGTCTCGCTTCTTCAAGAAGATCACTAACTATCACGGATGGGTTTACAACTGCAACCGAATCACTCCCGATATCATCACTTGCGCCAACAAATGGTTCAAAATATGAACAACCGGAAAATCCAATCGCAAAAATTAACGCTACAATCGATATTCTTATTTTCACTCTCTCCTCATAAACTAATTTCATGCAAATATAAATTACAAGAGTAACTTTATCAAGTGATTTATAAAGTAATTTCTATTACTCATTTATTTATAATGTTTTAGCCTTAAACTAAATCTATAATGGGATATTACAATGTTTCTTTTTAGGGTTATGATCTACTTTCGTTTTTAATAACTGGAATGCATTGATAATTTTTTTTCTTGTTTCAGAAGGTTTAATCACATCATCAACATAACCCCGTTCTGCTGCTATATAAGGATTTGCAAATTTTTCAATATACTCCGATAATTTTTCTGATAGTTTACTTTCCGGGTCTTCACTTTCTGATATTTCTTTTTTGAATATTATTTCCACGGCACCTTTCGGACCCATAACGGCAATTTCGGCACTTGGCCAGGCAAAATTAAAATCACCGCGTATATGTTTGGAATTCATCACATCATACGCCCCACCATAGGCTTTTCTCGTGATAATAGTAACTTTAGGCACAGTTGCTTCACAAAAAGCAAATAAAAGTTTTGAACCATGCATGATAATTCCGTTCCACTCCTGTTCAGTCCCTGGTAAAAATCCCGGAACATCCTCCAGAACCAGTAACGGAATATTAAATGCATCGCAGAAACGAATAAACCTGGCTCCTTTTGTGGAAGAATTAATATCCAATACTCCCGCCAATATGGCCGGCTGATTTGCAACAATCCCAACCGCAACTCCGCCTACCCTTGCAAACCCTACTATTATATTTTGTGCATAATTTGAATGTACTTCTAGAAAGTCAGAATCATCAACCAGAAGTTTAATTACTTCGTGCATATCATAGGGTTTATTCGGATTATCCGGAATAATCCCGTTTAATGCCTTAACATCAAGGTCCTGTTCAAAATCAAATTTTTTCTCGGGGGGTGTATCTTTCCAGTTGAGTGGCAAGAACCCCATCAGTTTCCTGAGATTTGTAAAAAGTTCTATTTCACTTTCGAATGCAAAGTGAGCTACACCACTTTTTGAAGAGTGGGTCTCGGCTCCGCCAAGGTCTTCAAATGTAACTTCTTCATGTGTAACCGTCTTAACTACATTAGGACCGGTAACAAACATGTGACTCGTATTTTTTACCATGAATACAAAATCTGTGATAGCAGGAGAATATACCGCTCCACCGGCACAAGGTCCTAATATTGCCGATATTTGAGGTATAACACCTGATGCAAGTGTATTTCGCAGGAAAATATCAGCGTATCCACCAAGACTAACAACACCTTCCTGAATCCTGGCACCACCCGAATCATTCAACCCAATGACAGGAATCCCAATTTTTTCTGCCATATCCATTATCTTGCAAATTTTTTCAGCGAAAGTTTCCGAGAGAGAACCGCCAAAAACCGTAAAATCCTGGCTAAAAACAGCTACGGGTCTACCATCAATTCTTGCAAAACCGGTTACTACACCATCACCCAATATTTTTTGTTTTTCAAGTCCAAAATCATGCGACCTGTGCTTAACAAACATATCTATTTCTTCAAAACTTCCTTCATCCACTAAAAGTCTTATTCTCTCGCGAGCGGTCAACTTCCCTTTCTCATGTTGAGATTTAATTTTATTCTCACCACCACCGAGCTGGGCTTCTTTTCGAAGCTGCTCTAACTTTTTTATTTTTTCTTCCATTGTATTCCGAGATATTTTTATGATAAATTATAAAGAAGTTGAAGAGGAAAAGTATAATTGAAGATAAGAAATATTATATAAAAATACAGCAAAAAGCTTAAATTATAAGCTGTTTTTTAATTATATGGTTTAAAATAGAAAGGGATTATTTCTTTTTTCATGTCCAATGGTTGTGGAATCACCATGCCCGGGATATACCAAAGTCTCATCAGGTAATAAAAACAATTTAAATTTGATTGACTGTATAAGTGTACGCGTATCTCCACCCCATAAATCAGTTCTCCCAATTCCTTCAAGAAATAAAACATCTCCCGATATACATATCTCACTATTGCGTAAATAAATGCAATACTCCCCTGGTGAATGCCCAGGCGTAAAAATAAAGCTCATTTCTTCTTCACCAAGAAACAAGTGCAAATCCTCCGTTAGAAAATAATCCGGTATTGGTGATTTTTCTAACTCAACTCCATATTCTTCCGCCTGTTTCATCATCAAATCTAACAGGAATACATCTTTCTCGGGTGCGTAAAAGGTAGGATTATAGCTTCGTTTTACAAATGCATTCCCAAAAATATGATCAATATGACAATGTGTATTTATCAAATATTTTACAGAAATTTCAGAAGTATCAATAAAATCTTTTAATATTTTCCGCTCCGATTCTTCCATACAGCCTGGATCAACAATTGCAGCCTCTTTTGTGACCTTATCCCAAAGTATATAAGTGTTTTCCTGAAAGGGACTAAAAACGAATTTTTCAATTGATATCATAATTACACATCAAAATTATTTTTAACTCTATCGTTGATCTCTGTATTATACTTCTCAAATCGCTCTTTTATCTCCTCAAAAGAATCACCGCCAAATTTTTGCAGTATGAAATCTGCAATCACCCAGGCAAGCATGGATTCCATTATCACAGCACAGGCCGGAACAGCAACAAAATCACTTCTTTCTCTTCTTGCTTCAATTTCAGCCATTGTTGCCAGATCAACAGTTCCTATTGGTGACATTAGTGTTGCAATAGGTTTCATGGCTGCCCTAACAATTATAGGCAATCCCGTTGAAATTCCTCCTTCAACACCACCCGCCCGGTTCGATTTCCGGGATAATTTTCCATCTTTTTTTACAATTTCATCATGTGAAACGGAGCCAAACATATCTGCCGAAAGAAATCCGCTACCAATCTCCACTCCCTTGATTGCATTGATTGACATGATAGCCGCAGCAATTTCGGTATCAAGTTTACGGTCATAATGAACAAAACTTCCTAATCCCACGGGTAGTCCTGTGGCAAAAGCGACCATTGTTCCACCAAGAGTATCGCCATTTTTTTTTGCAACTTTTATTTTTTCAACAATTGCTTCTTCCTGAGAATCATCAAGAACTCTCACTTTACTTGAATCAGCTTTTTTAGCAATTTCCCATGCATTAAGGTTTTCCGGAATATTATTATCGAGCAATTTTTGAGTATAATTCTCCTTCGGGTAAATCCCGCCAATATTTTCCACATAACTACCAACAAAAATACCAAGGTCTTCTAGCATTTTTCTTGGTATAGAACAGGCAGCCACTCTGGCGGCTGTTTCTCGTGCACTCGATCTTTCGATAGAATTCCGGATATCCTCAAAATTATACTTAGTTACTCCTACCAGATCTGCGTGTCCCGGGCGTGGAATGGAAATCGTTTCCAGTCCCTCAGGTTTTTCATTTTCCGGCGACATTTTACCGGTCCAGTTTTCCCAATCCTTATTTTCAATATACATCGAAATAGGAGAAGCAAGAGTTTTTCTAAACCTTATTCCGCCGGTAATCTCTGCTTTATCGGTCTCAATCTTCATCCTCATTCCCCTGCCGTATCCCATTTGCCGGCGGGCTAGATGATTATTGATATATTCATTGGGTATTTCTACATTCGATGGCATACCGTCAACTATTACGGTCAGGCCCTTTCCGTGTGATTCACCTGCGGTTAAAAATCTTATCATTATTCTTTTCGATTGTTATAAAAAAAGGACTATTCCTGCATTTTTAACGGGTGAATATACAAGTTTTTTAATTCTATATCTAATTTAATTTAACTTGTGAACCAATAAATGCCTGAATAGTCCTTATATCAAACTGCTAATCACTAACTGGGAATTTCAATTCCTACAAATCTGGTAGTACCCTGTGAATCAAGCACTTTAAGAAGTACTGCTTCACCTTTGCTCTTTTCCAGTATTTTTTCAAAATCATCCACAGATTCAACTTTTTCACGATTTGCTTCTGTGATTACAAGACCTTTGAACAGTCGCTGGTTAAAAGCCTTTCCAAAATTTTCCACATCACTTATCAAAATACCGTTTTCAGTTTTATACTTTTCTAAATCTTTTTTATTCATATCCTTCACGGTAAACCCGATTTTATCAAAGGATAATTCACGTAATTCAATTTTTTCCGGCTCTGATTTTTTTGTTTTTTCTTTAACTGGTTCAGCCGCTAAATCGGAATCGGGTGCTTTAAGTGTTACCTTACTTATAACTTCCTCACCATCCCGATACAATGTAAGGTCAACTGTTGTACCTGCTCTTTTACGTGCAACATAACTTTGTAACTCGTTGGGAGCATTCACTTCATTATCATCAATTTTAAGGATAATATCGCCTGGTTTAACATCTGCATTTGCAGCCGCACCATCTGGTACTATCTGCTGAACCATAACTCCGCGTGGTTTTTCCATACCTACTGCTTTTGCAATTGCAGCATCAACCTCTGAGATACTAACACCAATATAACCGCGTTGTATTTTCCCGTGTGCTATCAAATCTTCCGCAACAGATTTAGCTAGATTTATAGGAATGGCAAACCCATAACCAATATAGCTGCCGGACATGCCATTTGTGGCGATTGCTGTATTGATACCAATAACGGCTCCATCAAGATTGACAAGTGCACCACCCGAGTTACCGGGGTTAATAGCCGCATCTGTCTGGATGAAATATTCCACGCCTGCCCTGTCTTCAATTAACTGGAGCGATCTGCCTTTAGCACTCACTATACCGGCAGTAACCGTTGATGTTAACGATAATGGGTTACCTATAGCCATTACCCATTCACCAACACGGATTTTATCAGAATCACCTAGGTAAGCCTCCTTCAAATCATCCGCATCAATTTTTATTACAGCTAAATCTGTTAATGGGTCCGTGCCTACAACAATGGCATCATAATAACGCTTGTCATTAAGTTGAACCTCAACCGAATTAGCATCTTCAACTACGTGATTATTTGTGAGGATATATCCTTCATCCGAAATAATCACGCCGCTGCCGCCGCTTTGCTGATTATGAGGCACATCCTCCCTGAATGGGAAAAAGAACCTGAAATTTTCGTCCATTTTATTTTTTGGACTTGAAACTACTCTTATTTGAACAATAGATGGTGTAACTTTATCGGCAACTTGAACAAATGCATCGTTAAACGTTTTTAGGTCAACCATGCTGGATGCTACCGGCGAACTTTTTGAACCAAGTTGAACCTCTGCCAAACTGGGTCTTACCCATCCGAAACTCGAAACGAGAACAGCACCGAATACAAAACCAACAAATAATATGGTTATCGTGCTTAAAAAGCCTTTATTTTTCATAACATTTCTCCTGAACTAAAATAATCTTAAAGTTTTCAGTCCCTTAAAATCCGGATTATGGAACATTAAAAATCTCTCGAAAACCTTTATCGCTCTGTTAATTAATTTTGGATTTAAATTTTCGATCTCACAATTTTTGCTGTTTAGACAAAATATCAGATTAAAAAGTTCCTTGCTAATTTCCTCAAAATAGTTATGAGTTAAACCACATTTTTCACAATAAAATCCTGCATTGTAATTCAGATAAACTTTGGATACACTTTTAAGTTCATCTTTACAACTAATACATTCGTTTAATGGGAGCTGGTATCCTGCTTCTTCTATAAAAAACAGCATATATTTAGCAAAATTATAGGAGGTTTGGTCTTTATCGGTGTTTAATAATTCGAGAATTTTAACCGTTCCCCTGTATAGACGATCATTTTTTTCATGCTCCAACAATAGCTTTTCAACTAATTCCACTACTGCTGATGAATAAGTTAATGATTCAAAATTACTTTTTGCCCGGGAGAAATGATTTAGTAATTCAGCCTGGGTAATCAGCTGAATATCACGATGTTCCTTATTATAGAAAACAATACTTACCTGATTGATAGTATCTAAAATGGCACCTATTTTAGATTTTGGTGATTTTGCACCCTTAACAACCCCGCTGAATTTGCCATATTCTTTAGTGAATAATGATATAATCCTGCTGCTATCGCCATGATCGAGCCTTTTTAATACTATACCTTCAGCCTTTAGAATTTCAGACATGGGCTAAAACTTGTATGGTTGTCTGTAAACCTTTATATCAGTAATAATTCCCGTAATAAGTTCCGAAGGAGTTACATCAAATGCCGGTGAAATTACATCATATTCAGGTTTTGTAACCTGCACCCCATTTACAGATGTAACTTCCGCTTTACCTCTATATTCAATCTTAATTTCATCCCCCGATTTAATCTCCCTGTCGATCGTGGTATCAGGAGCGGCAATATAAAAGGGTATGTTATGATATTTGCACAATACTGCCAGATTGTAAGTACCTATTTTATTGGCAGAATCACCATTTGAAGCAATCCTGTCGGCACCGGTTATTACCAGATCAATCTTACCGGATTTCATTAAATAAGCCGCGGCAGAATCGGGATTTATCGCGAAAGGTATACCTGATTTTTCCAGTTCAAACGCAGTTAATCTCGATCCCTGGAGTAGTGGCCTGGTTTCATCCGCATGAACAAACTTTACCAATCCTTTTTCAAAAGCCTTTTTTATTACATAAAAAGCTGTACCGCCACCGCCGGTTGCCAACTGCCCCGTGTTACAGTGTGTCAAAACATTCTTCGGTGAATCAAATATCTCAATACCGTTCTTTGCCATTTTTTCACAAAGAAGAATATCTTCCTTATGAATAGCCATTGCCCTTTGAATCAATTTCTGATAAATCAACTCTGGATATTTTTTCATTTCCTGAAAAACATTTTCCATTTCTTTAAGAGCATAGAATAAATTGACTGCTGTTGGACGGGTACTAGCTAATCTGTTGAACGCCTCCTCGAAATGCAAATCGAAATCCGCATTAACATTTTTCATTGCGAGTGCAATACCATATGCAGCTGTTACACCAATTGCCGGTGCTCCCCTTACCTCAAGCCGCTCAATTGCTTTTGCAATCCTTTCAAGCTCATCGGTTATAATATATTCTTCAACCAGGGGCAACTTTGTCTGGTCAAGAAGTATAAGTTTTCCATCGCGATAATCAATAGTTTTAAAACTACTCATATTAAAATTCTGATAACTCTTTGAATGTTTTATACCTTTTTTCAATTTTCTCGTTGGTCAAATTTTCAATCCCCCCGGTACTGAATTGCTCAACACTAAAAGATGCCATTGTACTTCCGTACACAACCGCCTTTTTCATGTTCGCGAAAGAAATATCCCCCGATTTGAGTAAATAGCCGGCAAAACCACCAGCAAATGTATCACCTGCCCCGGTTGGGTCATGCAATTCTTCAATTGGGTATGCCGGTGCACTGAAAATTTTATCTTCACCAAATAACATCGCACCATGCTCACCTTTTTTGATGATAAGGTATTTCGGGCCCATATCCATTACCATCTTTGCTGCTCTAATAACGTTATTTTCGTTCGCGAGCATTTTTGCTTCAGAATCATTAATAATCAGAACATCAATCTTTTTAATAACTTCTTTCAGCTCGTTGTTCCTGATATTTATCCACAAGTTCATTGTATCACATATTACAAGATCAGGGTTATTTATCTGCTCCAAAACATTAAGTTGTAAAACAGGATCGATATTACCCAGTAAAACAATTTTGCTTTCTCTTTTTGATTCAGGAATTATCGGATTAAAATTTTCAAAAACATTAAGGTCTGTAAAAGTAGTATCCCTATCGATGAAGTTTTCCAGATATACTCCTCCCCACCTGAATGTTTTTCCCCCGGGAATAATTTGTAATCCTTCAAGATCAATGTCGTATTTTTTAAATAAGTTTAAGTGTTCTTCCGGAAAATCTTCTCCAACAACACCAACCATGTAGATTGGTTTGGTAAAATAACTTGCAGCAATAGAAATAAAAGTATTTGAACCCCCTAAGGCTCCTTTTACTTTTGCTTTTGGTGTTTCAACATCATCAAGTGCGATTGATCCCACAACTAATAAACTCAAACTCAACTCCTGTTATTAAATTTTATAACTCAACCTTTAAAAATCGTTATTTTTTACCCTAAAATCTACAAAAACCTAAATATCAATTTTGACGAATTTTAACAACGATCTCTCGTTGGTAAAATATTCATAGATTGTATCTACAGATTTCCGTTGCCCCTGCCATGCCAGCAATCTTTTGGCGTCTTCCTTGTCAACCCATCTATACTCGGAATGTTCGTCTGAAAGTTTAACTGTTTTATTGTTCACAACTAATGCAAATACGGGAACCAAACAAACATGATCTTTCGCGGGTGAATAAAACGAGTTCATGTGCGGTACTACATAAAACTCTGTCGGAGATAATCCTGTCTCTTCCTTTACTTCTCTCACCGCAGTTTGGAACCCCTTCTCACCGGGTTCAACAGAACCGGTAACCATCTGCCACACCCCGGCGTATACTTCATTTTCAGCCCTTTTTAACAATAAGAAATCCAGATTATCTTCATTTAAATAAATGATATGTGCTTCAATAAGATATGATAAAACTTCCATGATTCTCCTAAAAGTATGCCCTGGCTTCTGCCTTAAATGTATGAATTAGTTTACTTCCGGCAGGCGCCCTGCCATCATAGTTGAGAGATGTTTGTAAATTTGATGCTACACGATAATCAAAATTTAATCTTATGTAATAATTTTTTCCAATATAATTCCCCCCGGTTATTTCAAATGGAATTACATTTTCTTCGGTGTTAGCAGTAATTTCGGTTCTTTCTGCTTCAAACCTGATTCTTCCTTTACCCGCAAATGAAAGATTTACCCTTAATATTTGAGTATTAATATCAATTATTGTTGGTAATGTTGGATATATATCTTCCTGTCTTCCCGTCTTTATCACAAATCCCACTTCGAGTATATTTATCGGTCTATATGAAAAATCTGAAGAAATTTCATTTCCGGTAACTGTTCTTGCGCGCCCTGATGATGATGGTGCAATTACATTATCAATTGTGTTAAGGTATTCCGTCTGATTAGTTATTTCTTTTATAAATTTATACTTTACCCTTACCCCACGTTCCTTGTAAAAGCCCTTTTCCAACCCCCCGCTGTACTGGCTAAGATTTCTTCTTTCCGTATACCTTAGTCTGAGCGAAAATTCATTATTGTTTCTGAACAGAAATATATCATTCTGGAAAGTGTTCGAACCCCTTACGGTATTTGAATCATTTAGGAAATATTTAAGATTCATCAGATATATTTTTTTTGTATCCGGTTCCCTGCTTTTTTCCTCTATGCGCCATGAAGTCTCAGTAGATACCGGGGAAATTAAAGAACTAAACAGACCACTTCCGGTGAATAATCTGTCAAAATCAATATTCCATCTTGTATTAGCTTTAAAATCGACAATCGGAAATAACTCATCTGTTGGTAACGTTGTTTGAATAAAATTTCCATCATAATTCGTTTGCTGGAACTCATTTTCATCAGCCAGACCATTGTTGTTAAGATCACCCAGGTATATATAGTTACCCTGTCCCTGTGGAACACGTATAAATACTTTTTCCAATCTGGCTGCTCTCTGTGTGGTACTTTCATAAAAAATATCACCGGAAACTGCCCGGTTAAATAAGTCAAATTTGTTCTGTGTACGGATAAGGACAGTTTCATTGTCAAGATTTCCTAAAGCTTTGAATTTTTCAGTGTATTTTTTGTTTCTGAAAACAACGGATAATGATGACCTTACCTCACGAATTCCGGCGTAGGTGAGTGAGTAATTTTGGGTTATTGCATCTGATTCTTTTTCTAATCTTCCGCCCAAAGGTGTTTCTTCAATTCTATTGGAATATTTCACCCCGAATGTAAATCCGTAAATATCATTAAGATTAATAAATGGACCTATTTCGCTATACTTGAGTGAGGAGGAAAAAAGCGAATCACTCCCGGATTTATTTTCTTCTTTTTTCTCGTATTCAAATTCTACACCTGGGACCACTCTCCCCAAATTATAAGCCAAATCCCCGTTTTGCCTGTTCCATCCACTTTCCCTGATAACTGAAGAACTATTCACGTAATCAAATTTATAGTTCCCTTCAAATCCATCCTTATCTATATATGACAGATTAGACAGATAACGATTGGAAATAAATCCGCTCCCCTTTTTAAGAAACCCGTATTTACCCGTAATGTTCAGTTTATCAGTTGGATTTAATTTTATTTCCGCCTCACGTAAGTTTTCATCACCCGTGCTACTATTATCAGTATTATAATCACGGTTAAATTCAACATCATTAAATCTGTCAAGCGAAGAATATCTTGCTCCAACAAGCCTGTCTCGAACTGAAAGCCCTATTTTACCTAAGGATAATTTAAAAATCTCAACTTCTTGGGGCAGCATTTTTAATTGTAAATTTCTCGCTAAACCATTATTATCTTCGTCACCAATTTCCGAGAGCGAGTTTTGATCATAAATTGAACCCGCCAGTTCAGCGGTGAAGATAAAATTATCAAAGGGTTCTGCTTCAACCAAAACAACACCATTCTGTTTTAATTCCGGTAATGGTAGTAATCGAACAGGTAAATAATCACCCAAACCAATTCCGACAAACTTGAAATTTCCCACGCTAACCCTGATGTAATCACCCCTTCCACTGCCAACAAAACTGAAATCAACATTATAAATTGAAGTAATTTCCCCGGGGGAATACCTGTAAATTGTATAGACTGTTTCATTAAATACGGTATCAATTTTTGTATATAGCCCGATTATCTTCCCGGTTGAATCAATACTTCCTTCCGAGACGCCATTAGTAGCCGCAGCAATACGATCATCACCAGCTTCTTCAAGTATATTATAATCGTTATCTGATAAAATAAAGTCGATAGGACTCCTTTCATCATCACCTTCCCTGGCATACGTAAAACTTATTTTAACCCTGTCACCAAAAAAACCGGTAGATACATTTCCTCCAAAAAAGTTTCTGGTGTATTTCCTGTCAGTATATTCAAATTCAACTGTTATTCTGCTGGCGGAGGTTATTAGTCTGTTGGGAGTAAAAGTAAGTTCTGCATTGGAATACTCGATAGTGTAATCATTGTTTTCTCCCCTTTTCATCTCGGCACCATCAAGGAAAACGCGTTCACTTCCGGCAATTATTATTATCTCTTTTTCACCATTTGCACCGGAAATTCTATATGGTCCCTGCACACCATCAGAACCGTTAAAGTTATTGGAATTATACTTACCACGGGAAGCCGCTATTGAAGTCATCAACCTGTTATTATCATAAAAAAACTCCCCCTTTAATCCCTGTAGCTTCCTCTGCAATTTACCGAACTCACCATGTTTTTCATTTAACTCGTAATCGCCGAAAGTGCCTACAGCATTTGGATGCCTGATTTCAATAAATACCTTGTCAAGCTCTTCCAGTCGTTCAGTATTTCCCTCAGGCTGGATTGGTGTGTTTTCATCGGTTAACGCAGCCACAATTTCAATATTATCACTTAATTGTCCGGATAGTTGTAACCGCAGACCACTATTCAGGGTGAAATCCTTGGTTGTTCCCACTGTAAATCCACGAACGATTGTACCACTTTTCTGAAGTTTGCTTCCAAAAATATCATCAGAAGAATATCCCGAAAAATTCTCCCTTACAATTCTTAATGTATCTCCGGTTTCAGAATCATATTTATACAAAAGTTCACGCCTGTTTACAATTTTGTTTAGCCCGAGTTTCACGGTTTGATAGCTTGCCACAAGTGTATCAAATATTGAGTAATTTAAAGTAGCCCCAAGTACAAAATACCCTTTTTCGGGGTAGAATGAATATTCACTTTCTGCTATTACTGTATCCCTTAAGGTAACCGAAAACGAGCCGGGCAGAACATTGGGGGCCGAAATATTATATTTGTTTTTTAGATCAACCTTAAAGGTATCCCTTACACTAACAGTGTTGGTGTAACTCTGCGCAAAACCGGCAAGCGGAATAAGCAGAAGAAAAAACAAAATCTTTCGGGAAAATTTCAAGAGGCATATAAGTTAATTAATAATAGAATAGAATCTAAAATTTAGATTCTATTCTTGCAAGGTCAAATTAAAAGTCTGTTATTTTATAGTGTACCGGGAAAATAAACAATATTACTACCTATCCAGATTTTACCCTTATTAAAATCTACCCCCATCATCTTACCTTTGCTGGTCCTAAGAAGATTATTAACGAGAACTGGCTGGTCATGCCATAACATCATCATTCTAATTTCCGCTTTAGAATAACCATCCGGAGTTTTTAATATTGGTTTATAATCAACTTTCCTTTGAATAATATAGTTATGAGGGTCCTTGATAGAAATTAGATCATCTGCAGTAAGATCAATTTTAACTCCACTCCCCGCAAATGAATATAATGGTTTGAGGACATATTCCGATAAATCCGCGGTCCTAAAATCAAAGTCATTCAGGAAGTAACACTCCGGTGAATATTTTGAATTAAGGAATGGTAAAGTATGCTTGCTTATTTTGAAAAACCAATTAGGATGCCCCAACCAGGTTACATCATAATTTTTATGAAAATTGAACTCAGGTTTCACCGGAAGTTTTTCAAGTTCATCAAAAATAACACGGTTATAAATCCTTTTCACTTCTGTTTCTTTGCCATCTTTCAAATAATAAATCTTGTTATCGCGTGCTTTTAAATCAAAAACATCAACAGTTTTTACTCCGGTATATTTTTCCGTCAGTTTAAAATCAATCCTTGTTTTTTGTTTATCAGGTGATATTTCCAACAGAATACAATTTTCGGGGTCTTCATCACCAACAAGTGTATTTTTAAAGAGTTTAATGTAACTCTCAAAATCATGACCATTAAAATAAGTGGTAAACCTTTCCGGAATATTAAAATGTTGACGTACAGTTTGATCGAGAAACGCCTGATAGGCATAGAGTGATGGGAAACCCTGTAGTTCAATCAACTGTGGTGTTAGTTCCCCATCCTGCTCAACAATGCCAAAGTCAAGCTGAAGAAATACCGGATGATCATCATCACCCGGCATATAGTAATTTTCTGGTACTGCCGCTTTACAATGAACCTTAAATTCGTCAGTTTTAAGCTGATATACTAGTTCATCACAAGCTTCTACAAGTTTGTTTTTTAACTTCGTGTCAATAAATAAAGGAGATTCATTCACCTTAAAATCGAGAGAATTCCCGGAACCGGCTTGCAGACTACCAATAAAGTTTTCAAACGATTTTTCCGTGAATTCCTGATTATATTTTTCTCTGATTTCTTCAATCATCTGTTCTAATCCAACCCTTTATTTGTTTCAGCAATTACATAATCAACCACAGAATTGATATCCTTCGTTTTTTCAAAGACATTTAGTTGTCTTCTGGCACCACTACCCATCTCGATAATTTTTTTTGCATAATGGGCTTCCTCACGGGAATCAAGTTCATCAAGCACATCATCAACAAACTCGAGCAACTCATCTATCAAATTAACAGTCGGTACTTCCGTTTGTTTGCCAAAATCAATCAGTTTCCCTTCCAACCCGTAACGGGCAGCGCGCCATTTATTTTCGTTAATATACAACCTGCGATAAAGGCGGAATCCAAGATTCTGTTTTAATAACTTGTGTAATTTTGCTACTATTGCCTGGCATAGTGAAGCTAGGCATATCGTCTCCTCAACCGTCATAGGAACATCGCAAATCCTGAATTCAATTGTATCAAAGTATGGATGAGGACGAATATCCCACCAAATCTTTTTCGCATCATCAATACAGTGAGTTTTGACGAGAAGGTCAACATACGTTTGAAATTCCTTGTAACTATGGAAATGATCCGGAATGCCAGTTCGGGGAAAACGGTCAAATATTTTGGACCGGTACGACATGTACCCGGTATTTCTCCCCTTCCAGAAGGGTGAGTTAGTTGAAAGCGCAAAAATATGGGGCAAAAAATACCTAACAGAATTCATTATCTGAATTGCCGTTTCCTTGTCAGGAATACCAACATGAACATGAAGCCCAAAAATCAAGTTCGCCCTGGCTACCTGCTGCATATCATGCACCACTTCGTGATACCTCGGGTGATCTGTGATTGCCTGGTCTTCCCATTTTGAAATTGGATGTGTACCTGAAGCAGCGATTTCAAGTCCATGATGTTTTGCAACATTTGCAATATTTTTTCTCAGTTTTACAACCTCAACACGCGCTTCTTTTACATTGTAGCATATATTTGAACCAACCTCAACAACAGATTGATGCATCTCGGCTTTCACCTGCTCTTTCAGAATCATCTTCCCTTCTTCAAGCAATGCCTGAATGTGCGACCGTAATTCTCTGGTTTTAGGATCAACTATCTGGAATTCTTCTTCTATACCGAGTGAAAATAATCCTGCTTCTCCCATACTTTTCTCTTTTTTTATTTGTTCTTCGATTTATTCGCTTTGATTTTTACATCATTCGCGAAAGATTTAACAAAATCTCCCCAGGTAAGATTATTGCTGTTTTTCTTGTACTCTCCTGCTTTTCGTATTGCCATATTTGCCGCAGCTTCTACTACCCATTCAAAATTTTCCTCCCCAACAGAGTGAACATCTGCATCCGGGGCTGGATTACAGAAGTCAATAGCATAAGGAATTCCATCACGAACAGCGAACTCAACGGTATTAAAATCATAACCCAAGGCGTTATTTAGTTTTAATACATCTTCTTCGATTCTTTGTAGTAATTTTTCCTCAATCGGTTTTGGATTTCTAACATATCTGAGATGATGCGGTTGACGCGGATCGTATTGCATTATTTTTACATCTTTTCTATCTATACAATAACATCTGAAATACTCGGTAAAATTAATTTCCTCTTGAAGCATCATAACAAGTTGCCCTGTTTCATTATAAGCCTTGAAGAACTCTTTTGAATCATTCACCTGATAAACATTTTTCCAACCGCCTCCTGCAAAAGGTTTGAAATAAGCAGGGAACCCTATATATTCAAACATTGCTTCCCAATCTAAAGGGAATGCAAGATTCCGCATCGAGTTGCTGTCAGTATTGTCAGGATGTTGATTAGAAGGTAATATAACGGTCTTGGGAACTTCCACTCCAACCCTGGTAGCGAGTGCATTATTAAAAAATTTATCATCTGCGCTCCACCAGAATGGGTTATTAACAACGGCAGTACCACTTAAAGCTGCATTTTTGAGATAAGCCCTGTAAAATGGTATATCCTGCGATATTCTGTCAATAATCACGGCGTACTCGTTCAACTCACCCATTTCAACTTTTGCGATATTTACAAACTCTGCACTAATTCCTCTTACCTTTTTAGAATTAATTCTTTCAACTAATGCCGGCGGAAAAGTATTTTCCTGACCAAATAAAACACCTATTTTTTTCATTTTTTCATTCTCCGTGTATCTTTCTTTTCTGTTTTACTTTATTTTCAAACCTGTTGTCTTATTTTAAATATATAAATTCTAATTTTGCGAAATAGTTCTATAATTGCAAGTTTTTTTATATATAATTCAAACTTGATTATTTTAGAAATTATTATTCTTCTTAATCAGCTAAATAATCCAAATTTGATAAGTAATTTTTATAAAAATTTATTATGTTAAATATTCTTATTGAAATGTACTAAAAATATTATGGGAAAATAAAATGAGTATTCTTCTCGACGAAAATACCAAAGTTTGTGTTCAGGGAATTACCGGTAGCGAAGGTTCCTTCCACACCAGACAGATGGTTGAATATGGTACTAATGTTGTCGCCGGTGTTACACCCGGTAAAGGTGGAACCGATTTCGACGGTATTCCCGTTTTCGATACAGTTGCTGATGCCGTTGCACAAACCGGAGTCGAAGCCTCTGCAATCTTTGTTCCCCCTCCTTTTGCTGCCGATGCTATTCTCGAGGCTGCCTACGCAGGTGTAAAATTGATTGTTTGTATTACGGAGGGTATTCCTGCCGGTGATATGGTAAAAGTTTTTAATGTTATAAAAAACATGGACGTTAGACTTGTTGGCCCTAACTGCCCCGGTGTTATTTCTCCCGGTAAGGCAAAAATTGGTATAATGCCAGGCTTTATCCACATGCAGGGAAATGTTGGTGTAGTATCTCGTAGCGGTACCTTAACTTATGAAGCAGTTAAGCAGCTTTCCGACCTCAATATTGGTCAATCAACGTGTGTTGGTATTGGCGGTGATCCGGTGATTGGTTCACAGTTCATTGATGTTATCAAAACATTTAACGAAGACCCGGATACACACGGTATCGTCATGATTGGCGAAATTGGCGGTTCAGCAGAAGAAGAAGCGGCACTGTATATCAAGGAAAATGTAAAAAAACCTGTTGTTGGTTTTATTGCCGGAAGAACAGCCCCTCCCGGACGCCGCATGGGTCATGCCGGTGCTATTATTTCAGGTGGAAAAGGCACGGCTGACGAAAAGATGAAAGTTATGAGTGACGCCGGTATTCACGTTGTTGAATCCCCCGCCGAAATTGGCGTTACTATGCAGCAAGCACTTAAATAGTTTTTTTGAGTTTTATTTTAAGGGGTGTCTTTACTTAGTAGAGCACCCTATAATTTTGTCAAATAATATACTTCAAGGAGGATAAATTGAGTAACAGAACTCTTGCAATATTAAAACCCGATTGCGTTCGTAAAAATCTAATCGGTCAGGTGATAGCGAAAATAAATGAAGCCGGTTTTAAAGTGGTTGCACTAAAGATGACACACCTTACTAAAGAATCAGCATCTGGTTTTTATGAAGTACATAAAGAAAGACCATTTTTTGGAGAACTGGTTGACTTTATGACATCGGGTCCATGTGTGCCTATCGTGCTCGAAAAAGATAATGCAGTTGCGGAATTTAGAAAAATTATCGGGGCTACCAATCCTGCTAACGCAGAAGAAGGTACGATCAGAAAAATTTACGCTGATGGTATTGAACAAAATATTGTTCATGGATCAGATTCTGATGAAAACGCTAAAATTGAAATTGCACACTTCTTCTCCAGAAAAGAAATTCTTGAAAACTACGGTTTATAATGGCACTAAAAAAGTGGAAAACCCTTTCAAAAAAAACTGTAATTGATAACGGTTTTTGGAAGTACAATCTTGATGAGTTTGAAATTTCAGAAGGCAAAAAGGGTGAGTACCATTATTTGTACTCTCCCGGTTCCACTTTAATTATTCCCTTCACTGCTGAAAACAAAATAGTTCTTGTAAACCAGTATCGTTACCTGAATGAAAAAAGCGGGTGGGAATTCCCCTGTGGTTCTATATCTGAAGGATATACTCCGGAAGAAAACGCAATTAAAGAACTGCGTGAAGAATCAGGCTTCACGGCGGCAAAACTCATTAAGACCGGTGAGTTTGCCCCTTTTACAGGAGCCAGCAACGAAATATGCCATATCTTTGTAGCGCGTGATTTATCCCCCTCTCCGCTAGAGGCAGATGATACAGAGGAATTTGAAATTCAAGAGTTTACCCCGCTCGAATTTAAAAATATGATTCAATCCAACCAAATATGGGACGGCTTAACATTGGCTGCCTATGCTTTAAATATCAACTTGTTCTAGGAGTTACAAATGAAAATATTTCTAGCTTTTATTCTAATATTTTCCGGTTTATCTGGATGCA
>Ga0070729_10001771_pt1 | contig 31093 bp, 29 predicted proteins | sample tdDd472_FD_66725 | JGI IMG/M metagenome (GOLD analysis project Ga0070729, IMG submission 66725) | Marine sediment microbial communities from the Atlantic coast under amendment with organic carbon and nitrate - tdDd47.2 | ecosystem: Environmental > Aquatic > Marine > Coastal > Sediment | place...
AGACATCCGATTACATGAGTTGAAAACGCTATTTTCCAAATACAGGAGACATCCAAAATGATTCCCGAAGATCTTCTCTACGCTAAATCCCACGAATGGTGCATGGTTGAAGGCGATATCGCCACTGTCGGCATTACCCAGTTCGCACAGGAACAATTGGGCGACCTGACTTTTGTCGAAATGCCCGAAGTCGGCGACACATTTGAAGCCGGTTCCGAAATGGGTTCCGTCGAGTCCGTCAAGGCTGCCAGCGAAATTTACGCTCCGGTTACCGGCGAAGTCATCGAGATCAATGAAGCTCTTGAAGACGCCCCCGAAATGGTCAACGAAGAACCATACGGCGACGGCTGGATGATCAAGTTCAAGATCAAAGGCGAACCCGAAGGTCTGATGGATGCCGAAGGCTACGCCGCGCACATCGAGTCCGAAAGCCACTAGTCAGAACTTTCAAGGCCGGGACTGTCATGTCTCGGCCTTTTTCTTTTTTATTCAATTTTAGAAACATAAGGGTTGGATATGCCATACGTCCCCCATACAGAAGATGAAGTCCGGGAGATGCTCGCGACCATCGGCGTTGATTCCGTCGAAGACCTCTTCGCCGAGATCACCGAAGAAATGCGTCCCAAGAGTTACGACCTGCCCGAAGGGTTGAGCGAAATGGAAGTGCTGAGCAAGCTCGAAGCCATGGCCAATAAAAACGCCACGGACCGCACTAGCTTTCTGGGCGCGGGCTTCTATGACCACTACATTCCGGCAGCGGTCGATGCACTGACCATGCGCGGCGAGTTCTACACCGCCTATACTCCTTATCAACCCGAAGCTTCACAGGGCACGCTCCAGGCGATCTTCGAATACCAGACCGCCGTAACCCGACTGCTGGGCATGGAATGCGCCAACGCGTCGGTCTACGACGGCGGCACCGCCCTGTATGAAGCCCTGATGATGGCCGTACGCAAGACCAAGCGACGCAAGATCATCGTGTCCGAAGCATTGAACCCCATCTACCGGGTCATGCTCGAATCCTACACATCAAATCTCGACCTCGAATTCGTCACCGTGCCGCACAAGGACGGCATGACCGACATCGAAGGACTGAAAGCGGCCATTGACGACAGCACCGCCGCCCTGTTGGTGCAGAATCCGAACTTCTTCGGGTCCATCAACGACTTCACCGAGCTTTTCGCAGCCGCCAAGGCCAAGAAGGCCGTGTCCATTATCTCGTCCTACCCGGTGCTTCAGACTCTCCTGAAGACCCCGGGCGCAATGGGCGCGGACATCGCTGTTGCAGAAGGCCAGTCCCTGGGACTGCCGCTTTCATTCGGCGGTCCGTACCTCGGTATCATGACCTGCACCAAAAAGATGGTCCGGCAGATGCCCGGCCGCATCGTGGGCCGCACCAAGGACTCCGAGGACCGCACCGGATACGTGCTCACTCTCCAGGCTCGCGAGCAGCATATTCGTCGTCAGAAGGCGACATCGAACATCTGCTCCAACCAGTCCCTGTGCGCCCTGCGTGCCTTGGTACACATGTGCGCCCTTGGCGAACTCGGCATGAAACGTGCGGCTCGTCTCTCCATAGAGCGTGCCCACATCTGCGCTGAGCGGCTGACCGCCATCGACGGCATTGAACTGCTCACCAAGGGACCATTCGGTAACGAATTCGCCATCACTCTGCCGGTCAACGGATATGAGGTGATAGCCAAGCTTGCGGAACGCGGGTTCATTCCCGGCTTCCCTCTTGGACGCTACTACGACGGACTGGAAAACGGCCTACTGGTGGCCTGCACCGAAAAGACCAGTGAAGAACAGATCGGCATCTTTGCCGAAATGCTCAAAGGGGCGCTCAAATGAAAACCATATTCGAAAAATCCGTAGCAGGCCGCGAAGGCTGCTGGCCCTGTGAAGGCATGGCCGAAGAAGCATACATTCCCACTGAATTGCTGCGCGACGGCGACATAGGACTGCCCTCGGCATCCGAGCTGGACGTGGTTCGCCACTTCACCAGACTCTCCCAGCGCAACATGGGCGTTGACGGCAACTTCTATCCGCTGGGGTCGTGCACCATGAAGTACAATCCCAAGTTCACCGAGAACGTGGCAGCAATGCCCGGTTTCACCAGGTTGCACCCGGTGCTCCCGCAGCTCCAGGGCGCGGGCGGCATGTGTCAGGGCGCACTTGAAGTCATGTATGAAACCGAGAACCTGCTGTCTGAAATCACCGGCATGGACGCATACACCCTGCACCCCATGGCCGGGGCGCACGGCGAGCTGACCGGCGTCATGCTCATGGCCGCCTACCATAAAGATCGCGGCAACAAGAAAACCAAGATCATCGTTCCTGACTCCGCTCACGGCACCAACCCGGCATCTGCCGCCATCGCTGGTTACGACGTTGTTACCATTGAATCCGTTGACGGTATCGTGGACCCCGACGCTCTGGCAGAAGTTCTGGACGACGAAGTCGCAGGCATGATGATGACCTGCCCCAATACTTTGGGACTGTTTGAGACGCACCTGCCCAAGATCGTCAAGATGTTGCGCAAGGTCGACGCACTGCTCTACTACGATGGCGCGAACCTGAACGCCATCATGGGCAAGATGCGCGTGGGCGATGTCGGCTTTGATATCGTGCACCTCAACCTGCACAAGACTTTCGCCACCCCGCACGGTGCTGGCGGCCCCGGCTCCGGCCCGGTTGGAGTCTGTGAAAAGCTCAAGCCTTTCCTGCCCATCTCCCGCGTCTCCAAACTGGAAGACGGCCAGTTCTTCCTGGACTACGACTATCCGAAATCAATCGGCTACATTGCGCCATTCTACGGTAACTTCGGCGTGGTGCTCAAAGCCTACGCATACATCCTGCGCCTTGGCGGTTCCGGTTTGACCCGCGCCACCGAGAATGCGGTGCTGGCAGCCAACTATATGCGCAAGCGTCTCGATGACCATTTCGAGGTCCCATATGATCGCATCTGTATGCATGAGTTCGTGGCAAGCGCATCGGAGCAGGCCAAGAAAGGCGTCCGCGCCCTCGACTTCGCCAAGGCTTTGCTGGACAAAGGCCACCACGCGCCCACTGTCTACTTCCCGCTCATCGTGCCCGAAGCGATCATGGTGGAACCCACCGAGACTGAGAACAAGGAAACTCTTGATCTGTTCATCGACGATCTCATCGCTTTGGCCGACCTGGTCGACAGCAGCCCCGAGGCTCTGACCAATGCACCGGTCACTTTGCCCGTGACCAGATTGGACGAAACCAAGGCCGCACGCGCCATGGAGCTGACCGATGACTTATGATCTCGTAGTGATCGGCGCAGGCCCCGGCGGGTTTGACGCCGCTGTCGAAGCAACCAGCCACGGCCTCAAGGTCGCGCTGGTTGAAAAGGATCTCATCGGCGGCACCTGCCTGAACCGAGGCTGCATCCCGACCAAAATCTGGCTCGGCGCAACTTCCGCAATCGACGAGTTGCACAACCAGGCCAAGATGAAGGTTGCCTCCGGTGAGGTAATCGTCGACTTCACCGCCTTGCAGAACCGGACTCAGAAGCATCTGACCGGCACTCGCAAGGCCATGGCCATGCAGCTCAAAAAGCTCGGCATCGACCTTTTTGAGGGCTTCGGCAAACTGGCCGGAGAAGGTGAGGTTGAAGTAACAACCGCCGACGACACTCAGACACTCAAATACAAGAACGTGGTCATCGCCACCGGCTCCAAGCCCATCTTCTTCCCGGGCCTGGAACCAGACGGCGACTGCGTGCTCGATTCCGATATGTTCCTTGCCATGGATACCATGCCCTCCTCGCTCATCGTGGTCGGCGCTGGCTTCATCGGCCTGGAAATGGCTCAGGTGGCCCACCGCTTCGGCGCAAAAGTCACGGTCATAGACGCCATGGATCGCGTGGCCCCTTTGGAAGACCCCGAGGTTTCCAAGGCATTGCGCTCGGTCTTCAAACGATGGAAATGGGACGTGCAACTTGAGAAGCGCGTATCCGGCGTAAAGACAGTCGACGGCAAAGCCGTACTGACTCTCGAATCCGGCGAAAAGATAGAAGCAGACAAGGCTCTGGTGGCAGTCGGTCGTGGACCGGTTTCCGCCGATCTTGGCCTTGAAGACGCCGGTATCGAACTCCAGTTCGGCCAGATTCAGGTTAACGAGAATCTCGAAGCCGCGTCCAACATCTACGCAATCGGCGACGTCAACGGCATCATCCAATTGGCACACGCCGCCGCACATCAGGCTCATTACGTAGCCAGCCGCATTGCCGGTAAGACCGACGCAGCCTACGAGTCCGGCCCGGTACCGAGCGTGCTCTACGGCGCACCCGAGGCCATGCGCGTAGGCAAGATGGAGAACGAAGCATTCCTCACCGACTTTGAGAGTTGCAAAACTTCTCGCGCTCAGATGGCCGCCAACCCGATGGCCCAGGCTCACGCCGCCACACAAGGGTTCGTCAAGGTCATCTGGTCCGGCGGCAAGGTTGTCGGCGTCACGGCTGTGGGCCACGATGTCTCACGCCTGACCACCCCGGCCACCATGATCGTACAGCAAGGCTGGACAGCAGAGGATATTCACAAGACCATCTTCCCGCATCCGTCACTAGACGAGGCCCTGCTCAGCGCACTGAAAGCCGAAAGGAAGAAAGCAGAATGATTTTGGACATACTCGAAAACGCATCAGCCTACGAGGACCTGAATCCACACTTTGCTGCGGCATTCGAATTCCTGCGCGATGCGGACCTCCCTGATTTCCTCAAAGGTCGCAGGGAGATAGACGGCGACAATATGTACGCTGTGATCGCCAAAGACAGTGGTAAAAAACCAGAAGACGCACTGCTTGAAACACACGATAAGTACATCGATATTCAGTACGTCATCAGCGGCACCGACACCATGGGCTGGAAGGCGAGAAAGGACCTCGGCACTGAAACGGACGCATCCGATCCGCGCAACGACGTAGCCTTCTACACAGATGAACCAGACGCCTGGACCGCAGTCAAACCCGGCATGTTCGCCATCTTCTTTCCCGAGGACGCGCACATGCCCATGATCTCTGACGGCGAACTGCACAAGGTCATCGTCAAGGTGGCTGTCGGTTAGCCTGCAATCTCACTCAACCATTCAAGGGCGTCTTTTCGAAGACGCCCTTTTTTTTGGTCATCTGGCTGGACCCTGCTTTTCAATAGATGATACAGGATATTCAACTCTACTCAATCGCAGGAGCTGCAATGCACATCATACGAATTTTCACAGACGAAGATGGCAAATCCAATTTCGAGGATGTAGAAATTGAATTAGAGAGCGGAGGTGAGATTGGCAAACTCTCAAAGCTTCAAAAGACCACTGGAATTATATTCCGAGAAACACCGGCAGAATACGATTACGACTGGCACAATGCACCGCAGCGACAATATATCATCATGCTCGATGCCGGCGTGGAGATTACTGTTGGCTCCGGAGAAACACGGATTATAAACCCTGGCGAAGTTATACTTGTTGAAGATACGCAGGGACATGGGCACATCAGCAAAGCACTAAAGAATCAACCAAGAAAATCAGTATTTATAACGCTTGATTAGGACTCATAAAGGTAAGCATAGAATGACTTCAAACTCTGACGGAATCAACAAAAAGCTAGTCTTCATCATCGCGGCCGTAGCTGCCACCGGCGGACTGCTCTTCGGCTTTGACACCGGCGTCATATCCGGCGCACTCCTGTTCCTCAAAAAAGACTTCGGACTTGATCCGCACGCGCAGGAATGGGTGGTTAGCGCGGTCCTGCTCGGCTGTATCACCGGAGCCATTGCCAGCGGGAAGATGGTCGATGCACTTGGCCGACGCAAAGCAATAATCGGCACAGCCTGTATCTTTGCTGCCGGATCAGCCTGGACCTCATTGGCAGGAACCATTCCAGAACTCATCGCCGGACGCATAGTAATAGGCCTGGCCATCGGCGTGGCTTCATATGCCGTACCGCTATATATCTCAGAAATTTCGCCCCCCCAATATCGCGGTGCACTGGTCTCGCTCAACCAGCTACTCATCACCATCGGCATCGTGGCATCCTACCTTGTTGACGACGCTTTTGCAGGTACAAGCCAGACGTGGCGATACATGTTCATAGCCGGCGTCATACCGGCAGTCATTCTCGGAACTGGAATGCTGTTCCTGCCGGAAACACCCTGTTGGCTGGCTGGCAAAGGGCGCGAGGACAAAGCACTTGGCATCATTAATAAACTTATGCCAGGCTCAGATGCAGACAAAGAGCTTTCTTCCATCCGCCAAGCTTCAAGCCAGGACGATTCCGGCAGCATGAAACAACTCTCCGCCCCCTGGCTTCGTCCCGCTCTCTTCATCGGCGTAGGTATTATGTTCATCCAGCAAGCCACTGGCATTAATACGGTCATCTACTATGCACCGACCATATTCGAAATGGCCGGATTCACCTCGGCAACAACAGCCATTACCGCCACTGTCGGAGTTGGGTTGGTCAATGTAGCCATGACCATTGTAGCCATAAGGCTAGTGGACAAACTGGGACGCAAACCTCTCCTGTCAGCCGGACTGATCGGCATGACCATAAGCCTGGCAACCCTCGCCCTTGGCTTCCAGTTTCAGGCGGAGATAGGGGCCGAACTCAAATGGGTGACCGTTGTTGTCCTGTTCGTCTACATCGGCTCGTTTGCCGTCAGCCTCGGTCCCATCGCATGGTTGCTTATCGCAGAAATATATCCGCTCCATGTCAGGGGATTGGCCATGAGTCTCGCTACCCTCTCCAACTGGGTGTTCAACTTCATCATCTCGTTCACATTCCTGTCACTGGTGGAGACTCTGGGCAAGGCGGGAGCATTCTGGCTCTATGCTGGAATTGGTGTTGTGGGGTGGTTTTTCTGCCGCTTCTTTGTCCCCGAAACCAAGGGGGTTGCCTTGGAAACCATCGAGAGCAATCTGCGCAACAAAGTACACCCCAGGGATCTGGGGCAGAGCTAGCCAACACATTACCAAACTTAACCGGGAAGCCCTGATATCAAGGGCTTCCCGGTTTTTCATTTTAATCAGATCGCAGTTGTCAAAGCAGTTGGGTCATATCCGTCTATAGCCTCAAGCCGCACCGCTGCCAGACGCCTTTTTTCCAACATCTGCACCAAGGCGTCCAAATCGGCTCCGAGCATGAAGCCCTGGATGGCGATGGAGTTGGTGAAGTTGAACCAGATGATGGCATACATCAACCGATTCATGGGCGACGAAAACCTGGGGCGCGCCGACTTGTTTATCTCAACGCGCAGGGTACGCATAAACGGCACCTTCCCCTTCCTGAAAGCCAGCACCTCGCCGAATCTTACAAGTGCATAGCCAAAGGGCGTATACACCGAAAACCGGTCGTCGAGGATCTTGATCATTGGCTGTCTGGTCATGACCGCGATGCCATTTAGCATGGACACTGCAAAGCCGACCATGCAGGCCGAGTAGACCGCAATCTTCAGGTTATTGGTTTCAATATAGTGGAACCCGGCAAACGCCAGCCCCAGACAAATGGCCGCCATGACTACGCAGCCCTGAAAGCTACGCTCATTCGGATAGATCTTAAGTGGTACATACAACATAGGTATACCTTCTCGGTTGTTATTCTGGCGGAATTCAACCGCCCCGATACAGGTACCCCTCCCGCGGACTTCCCATCGGAAAGCCCGAGCACTAAACACAGTCAACACCCCGGAATAGCGAAACTATCCCACGACAAAAGGCGGCGCACGCATTAAGCGCACGCAGTCACTACGGCAATGTTTGGAATTTAAAACAGACATGTCTGCTCCTCCAGTTGGATTGAGTCCACCGGAAAAGCAACCTGAGCAAGGTGAGCTAACTATAATGCAATTTTATTGAAAGGTACAGTGACTAATTATGACGCGCTTTCACCGGTTAATGCACCGCCCGCCCTTCCGGTTCAGGCGCAAAGAATCCACTCTGCTGCGGCACCTCCAGAGCAAGTAACCCTTCGATGGTCAAAGCCGGTCCTGTCCAGAGTTTGCCTGTGACATTGAAGCCGCGAACGAGGCGTTTAGCGTGGTCGAGGGCCATGGCGATCTGCTGGACATACTGCCCTTTGGCGAAATTGAATTCGGCGTCGTGCGCCCATTCGGGCATGGGTTCGTCGCGCGGCCAGGAGATGGGATTTTTCAACCGCCATATGACGCTTTCTTCAGTGTGGGAAACCATGACGCCGTCGTCGATACCCTGACAGGCAGGGTTGCCGCAATCGCAGGTATAAATGAACAATTCGCCTGACATAGTGGATGAATTAACCACAGCGACCGGGTCGACGTAGACGCCGACCTCATGCAGGTACTGGCCGTCAACCGACAGGTTGAAGTCAAGGTATGCGTCCTCCGGATCCTTCTCATCCAGGGACAATGTCACTGATATCCTGATGTCGTTCATTAATCGGTTCCCTTATCTTGATTACAACGCTCCATGCGCTCGGAGACACGCATTTAGCATATGAGCGCCCGCATCACAACGGCACGAACCAAAGCCATCCTGGCTACTCTTTCTTTGAAATCTCGTCCTTAACGATGGCTGAATTATAGGCCGAATTGATAGCCGATTCTGTCAGGGTCCCGACCAGCTTGTTTTCACCACCGGAGGTCAGCACCGGCAACTGCGAGACACCTCGGTTCGTGAGCCTATCGAGCGCATCCTGAAGTGTGTCATCTGTAGTCACCATGGCCAGATCGCGGGTGGCGATATCATGGGCGATGACAAGGTCGAGTAGCCCTTCTTCATGGAGCAGAGTTCGGATATCTCGAAACGAAATGATGCCGGTCAGCCTGCCGTCATCGACCACATGAAGATATGGTGCGTTCTCCGTCTTGAAGGTCCAGATGATCTGCTCAAGAGGCATTGTTTCGGGGATGGCGACAACATCACGGGTCATGACATCCTTGACCAACATATGCTCCAGCAGATGCCGCTCGCGCCCGGCCTCAATATCGATTCCGCGCCTGAGCAGCTTGGTGGTGTAGATGGAAGCCCGCCGGATGGTGGAGTTCATGACCGTAGCCGTAATACAGGTCAGCATCAGTGGCAGGATAATGGAATAGTCACTGGTCATTTCGAAAATAATCAGGATGGCAGTGATTGGAGCGTATGTAGTACCCGCCACCACGCCACCCATGGCGACCAGTGCGTAGGCTCCGGGCATGGCGGTATGTCCGGGGAACATGGAATGCAACACAAATCCAAATGCACCACCGGTCATGCAGCCCATGAACAGAGACGGTGCAAAGATACCACCGGAACCACCAGAACCAAGCGTTATGGACGAGGCCAAAATCTTCACCCAGATGAGTATGAACAACGCCCACAGTTCCATATTGTTGGTAAGAGAAAGGTTCATGGCCCCATAACCAACGCCGAAGACTTCCGGGAAAATGGCGAAAACACAACCAAGCAAGGCTCCGCCGATAGCAGGCTTGATCCATTCCGGGATGGGAATGGCGTCAAACCCGTCCTCGAACATGTAAAGGACCTTGGTGAAGGTCAACGCCACGAAACCAGTGACCACACCCAGGATTGGGTAGAACAGATACTCCCAATGAGAAACGATCGAATATTCAGGAATGGAGAAATGCGGAAAGTCTCCGAAATAATAGCGGGAAATAGCAGTGGCAGTGACTGAAGACAGAACCACGGGCGAGAACTGCATGACTCCGAAATCACCGATGATAATCTCAAGAGCGAACAGCACTCCGGCAATGGGTGCGTTAAAGGTGGCGGCAATACCCGCTGCCGCACCGCAGCCGACCATGGTCTTCATGTGAACGCCGGGAATCTTGAAGAGCTGGCCGACGGAAGAACCAATGGACGAACCGATCTGGACCATGGGACCTTCACGACCGACCGATCCACCAGAGCCGATGGTTACGGCCGAAGCAAAAATCTTCGCCGCCGCCACACGTTTCCGAATTCGCCCGCCCCTGAGCGCAATGGCCTGAATAACCTCGGGCACGCCGTGCCCCTTGGCCTCACTGGCAAAATTGCTGACCACAAGACCGACCACCAACCCGCCGATGGCTGGCATGACGATTTTCATCCATAGCGGAATACTTTCCGAGAAAAACAAGATGTCGCCGGTATTCTGGTAGAACACCCACTGCATGAATTTTAAGATATATTTGAAGAGGACAGCACCGTAACCGGCCAGAACGCCGATGAGTATGGCGAGGAAGAGATATTTAACGTTGGGTCGTTTGAGCCGCTGAAAAAGCGGTTCGCCCTTGTTTTCGGGCATTAAATCTCCGAGGTTCTCGTTGCCGCTGATGTTGACAATGGATGCACCCGATATATTTGTTCGTAATCATTGTATAACCCAAGTTCACTCTCAAACGCAATGGATGACCCATAAAACTTGAGGGGAACAGGGAAAAGGGTTAATTAGGGCCTCCCAATGACAACGACACCATTTTAGGAGATTTATACATGGCAAAATTTGATATCACCCCCCTGACCCCGCAACCAGAATTCGACATGATGTACTACATGGATATTGCTGGTGAAACCAAGATCGACCAAGAAATAATGGACGAATTTGAGCCGTTTTGGGATAAATGGGCCAAAGAAAACCTGAAAGCGTACGAGATCAACAACCCCGAAGGGGAAGGCAAGTTCGTCCTCATCTATCTCGACCAGGCAGTGGACGACACCATCGAAGGCGTATGGCAGGATTCGCCCACCCACGGACTGCTGTTCCATGCCCTGGCCATCACGATGGTCATGAGCACCGCGCAGGGTTTCGTGCCCGAACTACACGACGGCCAATGCGCCCCCCTGCCCCGACCGGGCGAAGGAATGCTGGGAGCTTTCAAGGAACTGGGATTGACCTGGAATGATGAAGGCACCATCAACCTCAAATACGCGGTGCTTACTCCGTACCCATATAACGGCGGCTGCGAGATCTGCTACATGAGCGATACCTGCCCAAAAAGCACAACAGCAAAGAGCCAATAACATGTTCACAGTCAAAGACGTTCTCAACCTTCAGGTAGCCCCGGCACTCGGCTGCACCGAACCGGTGGCCATTGCCCTGGGTGCGGCTGCGGCAATGTCGCTGCTGCCCGGGGACGACTTTGACTCCATCGAGCTTTCGGTGGACCCCAACGTTTACAAAAACGGCCTGGCCGTATCCATTCCCGGCGGAAAAGGACTGTCCGGCCTCGACACAGCGGCTGCGCTCGGCGCGGCTGGCGGCGATCCGAAACTGCGTCTGGAAGTGCTTCAGACGATCAACGACGACTACGTCGCCACAGCCAAAGCGGCTCTGGCAGATAAAAAGGTCAAGGTTTCCCTGCTCAGGGACCAACACGGCCTCCTCGTCAAGAACGTCATCAAGCGCGGCAACGATGTGGCCGAAAGCGTCATCGAGGGACTGCACGACAACATCGTCTCCCTCACTCTCAACGGCCAGGCTGTAGACAGCCCGCTGATCATCAATCACGGAGAAGCAGGCAAAAGCCCACTCGCTGCCATGGAAGAATGGCTCAAAGGGTTGACGCTAAACGACCTGATCGCACTAACCGACGAGCTGGACGAAGACGATTTCGTTTTCCTGCAGGAAGGCGTGGACATCAATATGCGCCTCGCTGAACAGGGTTTGAAATTCGGCATGGCGCTGGGTGTCGGCAAGACGCTGGAACGCCTGGTCCGCCAAGGATTGATCAAGAAGGACATGATGCTTGCCGCCCGCATCCTCACATCCGGCGCAGCCGATGCACGCATGTCCGGTGCACCGCTGCCCGCCATGAGTTCCGCAGGTTCCGGCAATCACGGCCTGACCGCCATCCTGCCCATCTGGGCCGTCAAGGATTACGTGGAGGATGTGGAACCCAATTCCGTATTGGAAGCCATAGCCCTCTCGCATATAGTCACCGCATATATCAAAGCGCACACGGGCAGGCTCTCCGCCATTTGCGGCTGCTCGGTTGCTGCCGGTGCCGGCGCGACCGCCGGGATAACCTTTCTGCTGGGTGGAGACGCCAAACACATCGCCGGAGCAATCAAAAACCTGCTTGAAGACCTGGCAGGCATCATCTGTGACGGAGCCAAGGCAGGTTGCGCGCTCAAGCTGGCAACCGCAGCCGGGACAGCTGTCCAGGCCGCCCTGTTCTCTCTTCAAGGCGTCAACGTCCACTCTACCGACGGCATCATCGGCGATTCATCCGAAGACACCATGCGCAATATCGGCACCCTGGCAGTCGACGGCATGATCCAGACTGATAAGACTATCCTGAATATCATGTTGGAAAAGCAATTCTCAGACATATAGTATTACTATACTAAAACAAAAAAGGCCCTGTCTGCTTATTGCGGACAGGGCCTTTTTTTAGATAAATTCAATCTAGAAATACGCCAGATTCTGCGGTGGTGTCTTGTCTTCGAAAAAGGCCTCGATCTTCTCCTTGTCCTCTGAGCTGATCTTGAGTTCCGAGACATTGAGTACGCTAGGCAGGCCGCCGTACGTCTTAACTGCGCGGTCTATGAAATCAGCATCCACGAATGCAGCATTGACCGTAATGGCGCGGCCTCCCCAACTGACGGTCAGGGACAGGAGCGGGTCACGCTGTGGGGCCTTGGTGATCAGATTGCCGGTCTTGACCAGGGATTCGAGCACCTGATCCGGGAACATGCCGCCATAGCGTCCGAGCTGTTCAGCAAATGCGGGCATGACTGCCAGGTAATAGAGGTGATCGATCTTGCAGGCCACGGATTTGCCCGGAAGATTGAGAATCCAGGGTTCATCGGCAAAGGCCTTGCCCAGCGTTTTTTGCAGTCGTTCAACGTTGTCGGTGTGATCCTTCAGCAGCATGGCATACACTCCTATATAGGCTATAGACCATAAATCTCACAACAATTCAAGACGTCCACAAAACGAAACGCCCCGGAAGGCCGGAGCGTCTATCTTAATTATTTACTTAGAGCGGGATTAAATCGCTCCATATATCTGGCATTGAGGGTGGCATCCACCTTGTCGACGATGGCCTCGACCTTGGAGACTTCACCGACGTCAGGCGCGATCTTCGCGAGCATCTCAGGAATGATCTTCTGGCAGAATTCGCTCCTGCCATAGGTATTCAAATTGACGTGGGTATCATGAGCAACTGCGTAACAGGACACGATCTTGGCAGCGTAGTAATTCTCATATGCCAGGGCTGCGTCGCCAGCTTTTTCAGCACACTTGCCTTTGAGGAAATAGGCATAGGCGAGGTCCAGAATATCTTCAGGTTGAGCGATCGTATCTTCAAGATACGGAGCGGCCTCAGCGCAATTACCTTCCTTGACGAGGGCGTGCCCTTTATCAAGTTCATTCATATGCGTGCCGCAACCGGCCAGCATGAGTCCCATGGCAATGATGGCAACAAGCACGATCATTTTTTTCATCTTAATATCCTCACACAAATTTGTTTAATATTCTTAGCTTGTCAGATTGTTAGCGTATCAAGTTCGTGAAGTCCAGAAACTACATGGAAATGACCAGCGGTACAACGACCGGGTCACGACCAAGCACTTTGCGGAAGAATCGTCTCAGGGCTGAGCGAATACGTTCCTTGAGTTTGGTGGTCTCGCCCGGAGCAATGTTTTCGTGAACATCAAGCACGATGCATTTGGCATCGTCCAGCAAGTGCCGGTATTGCTGTTCGAAAACAAATCCCTTGGACATGATGTCCGGCCCCATGGAAATCTCGCCGGTGGCCTCGTCCACCACCATGACAACGATGACCATGCCTTCGCCTGCCAGGAGCTGACGTTCCCTAAGCACACTCTGGCCGACATCGCCGACTCCTTTGCCGTCCACCAGAATCTTCTCGGCGGAGACAGGACTCTCGAAACGTACCGTATCGTCTTCAAAGAAAGTCACGGGCTGGCCGTTCTCTACAACCAGAGCACGATCCTCTTCAACTCCACACTCAATGGCCAGACGTCGGTGCTTGACCAAATGGCGGTACTCACCGTGTGCCGGGATGAAAAATTTGGGCCGCACGGCTTGCAACATAAGGGTCAACTCGCCAGCGTGAGCGTGACCGGAAGCGTGGATACCATGCATTTTCTCGTACAGAACTTCGGCACCCAGACGGTACAGATTGTTTATGACCCGCGTAATCGCCTTGACGTTGCCGGGGATGAACCGTGATGACAAGAGGACCAGATCACCGGGGTTGACCGTAAGCTGACGGTGCTCGCCCACGGACATACGGGAAAGCGCGGCCAGCGGCTCGCCCTGCGAACCGGTCACCAACAACACCAGCTCGCTATCACCATACTCATCAAGACGGTCGAGATCGATAAAGGCACCTTTGGGAATTTTGAGATGTCCCTGATCACGCGCCAGCTCTATGTTGCGATGCAGACTCTTGCCGGACACGGCGACCTTGCGGCCTGCTGCGTCTGCCAGATCGAAGACTTCCTGCATGCGCTGGATATGGCTTGAAAAGAGTGAGACGAGAATACGTCCTTTGGCATTGGAAAATATTTCACGCAGGCTGACCTTGATCTCGCGCTCTGTCAGGGCGAACCCTTCACTCTCCACGTTGGTGGAATCGGACAGCATGAGCTGCACGCCCGGCTCGGAGAACTTGCGGAACGCGGCCATATCCGTGGCGTGTCCGCCCAACGGGTTGCGGTCGATCTTGAAGTCGCCGGTATGAACAACGCGCCCGACCGGAGTCTCTATACCAAGCCCGAATCCTTCGATGATGGAATGACAAACAGGGAAAAAATTGAAACGAAATTCACCAAGCAGCACACGGTCATGGGGGCGCACAGGGCGCAGATCGGCATAACGATCAAGGTCATGCTCACGCAACTTGTTCTCGACCAGCCCGAGTGTGAATTCACTGCCATAAACCGGCACATCCACGTGCTGAAGCAGCCAGGGCAACGCACCGATATGATCCTCATGACCGTGAGTCAGCACGATACCATGCAGGATGTCCTTGTTTCGGATGATATAGTCGAAACAGGGAATGACCACATCCACACCGAAATGATAATCTTCTGGAAACATCAGGCCGCAATCGACCAAAACCATGGACTTTTCAGTCCTGTAGACCATGCAGTTCATCCCGATCTCGCCGAGACCTCCGAAGGGATAGAGACTGAGGTAGGGTGCGCCTGATGACATCTTATTGATCCTTTGCCAGCAGTTCTTTGTATGCCTTGCTCATCATTGCGTGCAGGTCATCCTTGAACTTTTCGCGATCCTTGATGGTGTATTCGGAAGGGTCGATAACCGGCAGGGCCTTGAAGCGAACCACAGGCCGGTTATCAATCATCACCTTGCCCTTGGGCATGACAAGCCCGGTATTGGTCATGACGAACGGCACCACAGGCAATCCGCACTTGAGCGCCAGGATCATGCCACCGATCTTGAAATCCATGAGATCATCAAGCTTGGTGTTACGTGTGCCTTCCGGGAATATAAGCGGCGAAACACCTGTCTTGGTGTATTCCACCGCAGCCTTGAGACTTGCCATGGCGGCGCGAGGGTTATCGCGATCAACAAGAATATGACCGGAATCACCCAGCGCTTTCCCGTAAATGGGAATATCAAACAGGCTCTTCTTGGCAACAAAGCGAATCCGGTTGCCCTTCAGCACTTTGAACAGCACCGGAATATCGAGATTGCTCTGATGATTACCGATAAATACGTAGTGTCCCTTGGGGTCAACATCGCCCATATCTACGTCGATCTTCATGCCAGACAACCACACGGCGGCACTTCCCCACTTGAGTCCCGAGCTGTCGAACTCTTCGGGGGTACAATTCTCGGGATCAACCATGAAAGTTTTAATGCTATAATAGATGGTTACCGGAATCAGTAGAAAAAAGAAAAATATGCGTCGAAACATCAGCTATCCTTATTGTTTTGGCTCAGGGTTGAGTAAACCAATTTGGTGCGCGAAACAAGTGCGGAAGCAGGAAAAAGCAAAAGGGCGACGGGATAACCCCGCCGCCCTTTTCAGTTGTCTTTGAGTGAAGCCTAGTCGGCGTCGCCGCCCTTCTTGTTGGCTGCGATGACCTTTTCAGCTTCCTGGGGCGGGCATTCTTCGTAGGAGGCGAACTCCATGAAGAAGGTTCCCTGACCACCGGTCATGGAGTTGAGGTCCGGGACATATCTCAGCATCTCGGACATGGGCACATGGGCCTTGACCTCGGTGAGACCGGCCTGGGAATCGGAACCCAGCACCTTACCGCGACGGGATGACAGATCGCCGATGACGTCGCCCATGAATGAATCCGGGACGTCCACGGTGACCAGCATGACGGGCTCAAGCAGCACCATCTTCGCCTTTTCACACGCTTTCTTGAATGCCACCGAGCCGGCAATCTTAAACGCCATTTCCGAGGAATCAACGTTGTGGTAGCTGCCGTCATACAAAGTTACCTGGAAATCAATGATCGGGTATCCAGCGAGAACACCGCGAGCTGCGACTTCCTGAACGCCCTTATCCACCGCAGGGATAAACTGGCGCGGGATGGAACCACCGACGATCTTGTCGACGAACTCGTAACCGTCACCATGCACCCTGGGGTGAACATGAATGAAGCAATCGCCGAACTGACCGCGTCCACCGGACTGTTTCTTGTGACGGCCCTGTATTTCCGTGGCACCGGTCTTAAAAGTCTCGCGGTATGGAACCTTGGGAGTCTTCAAGACGATCTCGACATTATAGCGACGTTTGGCTTTATCGACTGATATTTCGATATGATTCTGACCCATTCCTGAAAGCAGGATGTCGCCGGTTTCTCCGTCGCGGCCCAGGGTCAAAGTGATATCTTCGTCCAATAGCTTGGCAACAGCGGCATAGACCTTGTCTTCCTCACCCTTCTCAGCCGGAGCCAGAGCAAAAGTGATAAGCTGAGGAGCTATTTCGGGTTTTACGAGCTTGAACTCATCTTTATCCACCAGCGTATCGCCAGTGGCAGTATTCTTCAGCTTGGCTAGAACGGCGATGGAACCGGGGCCCATGGCAGTCTTGACCTGAGTCTGTTCCTTACCGTTAATGACCAGGAGCTGGCCAACGCGTTCCTTTTCGCCATTGCTAGCGTTAAGCAGCACGGAGTCAGACTTGAGTTCACCGGACAGGACGCGAACGACTGTCAATTGACCGGCAAAAGGATCGGCCTGGGTTTTGAAGACATAACAGGCCAACGGCTCGTCGGGAGAGCTGGCGCGCTCGCCTTCTTCTCCTACCCACGGGGCGTGAACAAGAGGTCCGGGCAACAGATCTTGCACAGTGTCCAAAATCATCTGTCCGCCCTGATTGTTCAGGCCGGAAGAAACGACCACGGGAACCAGCTCACCTGAAGCGACACCAGCCTGAAGGCCCTTGGTAATGTCGCCGGGGGAAAGCTCACCCTCTTCGAGATATTTCTCCATGAGTTCTTCATCACTTTCAGCGATGTTCTCGATCATGGTCTCGCGCAGGAGTTCAACTTCGTCTGCGATGTCGTCAGGCACTGCGCCATCGGAGATTGCACCGTCTTCGCCGAACATCATGGCCTTGCCGGACATCATGTCCACAACGCCCTTGAAATTCTCTTTTTCGCCAATGGGGAAATACAGGAGAGCAGGACGTGCGCCCAAGGCATCGGTAATGCCGTTGAATGCTCCGTCGAAATCGGCACGGTCGCGATCCATTTTATTAATGACGATCATGGCAGGCAGGTTCATTTCCTGAGTCTTTGCCCACATTTTACGGGTCAGAGGCTTTACGCCATCCACAGCGTCAATAACCATGACGACGCCATCAGCAGCAGTCAGGCTGTAGGAAAGATCTCCTGCGAAGTTGGAAGCACCGGGAGTGTCTATGAGAAAGTGATCGTTTTTCTTCCATTTATAACTGGCAAATCCAGGCTGAGTGGAACCGCGACGCTTAATTTCCTCGGGCTCATAGTCAAGTACGGTGGTTCCGTCTTCGACCTTCCCGAGGCGGTTCACAACGCCAGCATTGAAAAGAAGCATCTCGGCGACAGTAGTCTTACCGCTACCACCGTGGCCAACGAGTGCATAAGTTCTCTGTGTTTTCAGATCAGGCATTCTCTACTCCACTTATATTTATTGGTTTTTTCCAATTTTCTGGGGTGCCTCCACCCCCGTGGCATCACTGGCACTTGGTTTTTGCCAGCTTTAGACCTATAGGAAGAGCAACGCGAAATTGTCAAGTACTCTAGACCGGAAATGGCGACTTGTATCCCATTGAAATCACTTGGCTTTTGTACGATATTTATTAATTTTCACATTATTTCATCATTTTTACAGATAGTTAGCTCATATTTTATAAACTTTCAGGAGCATGCATTGCAGCTTTCCAAAGAGATAATCACCGTTTCAGCGGACTCCATACACGACACCGGCTCCCACCTGTTCTGGACCGGCCCTGCCGATGAATCATTGACGGACTCCATTAACGAGTTCGGGCAGGCTGCTCCAGTGCTGGCCCGCGAAGCCGACAACGGTTTCGAGCTCATCGCAGGACACGCTAGACTGTCCACCCTGCGCCAGCTCAATCAGCCCGTGCTTGTTCGACTGGTTCTTGACGCCGACGAACGCGACATGGGGTTGCTCTATCTCGCCGACAATGCGCAACGCCCTCTTGATGACGGCATGCGGCTGGCCGCCCTGCGCTACTTTCAGACATTGATGAATGAAAAAGAACTGAAATCAGATATCCTGCCTCGGCTGGGAATCAAGCCCAAGAGCAAGGACGCCAAGCTGCTTTTCTCCTGGCTGGACATGCCGGGCAACTGGCTGGCGCACCTCGCAACAGGCAACGTCCCGCTGGCTGCCGTAACGCCGATAAAACGAATGAGCGACACGGACCGTCTGACCGTGGAGCCGCTTTTCGCAGGTTTCTCCTGGTCGCGCTCCAATGCGGTCAATCTCCTGACCTGGCTATTCGAGACCTCGAAGATGACTGAGGCACCTATTGCAGACGTCATGCAGCAGGCCGGGATGGCGGAAATCATGAAGCAGGGCCTGTCCCCCAAAGACACAATCGCCCGCTTGTGCACGGCTGCAAAAGCGGCCCGCTATCCTGAGCTTTCCATATTGCAAGATCGATTCAACAAGGCTGCCGGTGAAATCGCCGCCGGGACCAAATGGCGGGTGGTACAACCCAACAATTTCGAGACTGGCGGTGCCGAATTGACCATTCAGGTCAAGGACGCTGCACAGCTGAAAAAGGCCGTGGAAGACCTCGAAACCATGACCGGAATTTCCCGCTGGAAAGACATCTGGGAACTGGGTGGCAAGAATGACTAAGCCCGTGGAACTCCCCCGCCACCTGCGCAAGATTTCCCACGTTTTCGTGGATGAATCCATGCAGGATTCGACCGTTGCCCGCCGCGTGCGTGACCGCCTGAACGGCACAACACACGAGGGCATTCCCTGGACCGTCGTATCGGCAGACACCGACCGCGTCGAGTTCGACGAGGGCGACGCCCAGGCGTTGTATCTCAAGGAATATAAAGGAAAATTCCTGAGATTCTGTCCCGGCACCCGCGCCTATCACTGCTGCGGCTACCGGATCATTCACATCGGCGAGAACTGCCCCATGGCCTGTTCCTACTGCATTCTACAGGCATATTTTCAGGACGAAATACTCAAGATATGGGCCAATCAGGACACGCTTTTCAAGGAACTGGCAGACGGTTTCGGAGCCGATCCGAACACCCGCTACCGCGTCGGCACCGGCGAGTTCACTGACTCTCTGGCACTTGAACACCTGACCGGTTACAGCCACGATCTAGTCGGCTTTCTGAATGACTACGACAATGTCGTGCTGGAACTGAAATCCAAGGTCGTGGACCTGTCATGGATGCAGGCCGCCACCCGCACCGACCGTGTGCTGCCCGCCTGGTCGCTAAACGCCCCGTTCGTCAATGAGCATGAAGAATTCGACGTCTCCACGCTAAAGGAACGCCTCGAAGCCGCCCGCACCTGCGCCGAGGCCGGGTTTCGCGTCTGCCTGCATTTCGACCCGGTCATCCACTACCCCGGCTGGCGCGAAGGCTACGCCGAGATCATCGACATGATCTTCGATTACGTGAAACCCGAGAACATCGCCTACATGTCCATCGGCTCCTTCCGCTGCATGCCGCAGCTGACCAATATCATCGCCGACAATTTCCCGGAGACCAATTACATATATAATGAGTTCGTCCCCGGCCTCGACGGCAAGGCCCGCCTGCTCCGCCCCCTGCGAGTCGAGCAATTCTCCTTCATGATCGACCGCCTCCGTTCCCACGGCATGGACAAGCAACTATACTTCTGTATGGAATCCACCGAAGTCTGGAACGAGGTCTTCGGCTATTCCCCCAAGGATTTCGGAGGATTGGGCAAGAGGCTGATGGCTCAGGCTTTTGGGGAATAGAACAATCAACTCACTCAAGATTTTTCCCATTACAATATTTAAAAATGCAATGCTCATATTATTAAAAGGACTCTAGTGCTAATCGCTCTAAAAGGTTCGAGTGTAAGGCGCGCTAAAAAAACAGGACCGAAGCGTATTCCGATACGTGAGGGTCTGACTTTTTAGCAGCAACGCAGCAATCGGGCCTTTTAGAGCGATTAGCACTTGCCAAGCATATATATATGGGCTAAGTACCCCCGACTTCAAATTCACACATCCTGCCCATAACTCCGGGTGGTCCGCATTGGTGCGGACTCCTTAATGGACCGCAGGATGGACGAAAAACCCAGGAGATTATCATGGCTTATGTTACTATGAAGCAGATGCTGGAGACCGGCGTTCACTTCGGTCACCAGACCCGCCGTTGGAACCCCAAAATGCGCCCGTACATCTTCGGCGCCCGCAACGGCATCCACATCATGGATTTGCAGCAGACTGTCAAAATGTTTGCCACCGCCCATGACTTTATCGTCGACACCGTCGCCAAAGGCGGCAAAGTGCTGTTCATCGGCACCAAGCGTCAGGCTCAGGAATCCGTTAAACTGGAAGCCGAGCGCGCTGGCATGTTCTTCGTCACCCATCGCTGGATGGGCGGCACCCTGACCAACTTCCAGACCATCAAAAAATCCATCGAACGCCTCAAGACCCTTGAGCAGATGTTCGAAGACGGTTCCATTTCCAAATACACCAAGAAAGAAGCTGTCGGCATGAACCGCGAGGTCAAGAAGCTGAATCTGGCACTGGGCGGCATCAAGGAACTGAAAGAAGCTCCCCGCGCCGCTTTTGTTGTCGATCCCAAACGCGAGACCATCGCCATCATGGAATGCCGCAAGCTCGGTATCCCGGTCGTCGCTGTCACCGACTCCAACTGTGACCCCGACATGGTCGACTACATCATCCCCGGCAACGATGACGCCATCCGCGCCATCAAGCTGTTCGCTACTCACATGGCCGATGCCTGTCTCGAAGGCACTGCCATGCAGAAAGACTACGCTGCCAAGGCAGCCGAAGAAGCCAAAGCCGCCAAGGCTGCCAAGGAAGCTGCTGCTCCCAAGGAAGAAGCTCCCAAGGCTGATGGCCCCAAGGTAGAGAAGAAAGTAAAGCCCGCAGCCAAAAAGCCCGCAGCTAAGAAGCCTGCTGCCAAGAAAGCTGCTCCTAAAAAAGCTGCTCCCAAGAAAGAAGAGAAGGCCGAGGCTCCTGCTGAAGCAGCAGTTGAAGCCCCCGCTGAGGAGAAGAAATAATGTCGATTACCGCTGCACAGGTAAAAGGACTGCGCGAGATGACCGGCGCAGGCATGATGGATTGCAAGAAGGCACTGGTTGAGTCCGGTGGTGATGAAGAAAAAGCAGTCATGTTCCTTCGCGAGAAGGGCTTGTCCAAGGCCGCCAAGAAGGCTGGCCGCGCCACTTCCGAAGGCCTCGTCACTCCCTACATCTCCGATGACGGCAAAACTGCCGCCATCACAGAGCTGATGTGTGAGACCGACTTCGTCGCCAAGGGCGAAGACTTCCAGGCTTTCTCCGCTGCCCTGTCCGAAAAGGTCGCTGGCCTTGACGTGACAATCGGCGCAGCAGCCGACCTGCCCGCTGAAGTAGCAGACGTCACCGACCTCATCGCCAAGCTCGGCGAGAACATGGGTGTTGGACGTTTCGCCAAGGTTTCCACCGACGGCGTGCTCGGCGTATATATTCACTCTAATAAAAAGCTCGGCGCAATTGTCGAACTGTCCGGTGGTGGCGACGAAGCCATGGCCAAGGACATCGCCATGCACGTAGCAGCCATGAACCCGGCCTGCACCACCTCCGACGAACTGCCCGCAGACGTCCTGGAGAAGGAAAAGGCACTTTACCTCAAACAGGCCATGGATGAGGGCAAGCCCGAAAACATCGCCGAGAAGATCGTCACCGGTCGACTCAACAAGTTCTACTCGGAAGTCTGCCTGGTAAACCAAGCATTCATCAAGGAAGACAAGAAAACCGTCAAGGACATACTTGGCGGGGCTGCAGTGGCAAGCTTCGCGCGAATCGCCTTAGGCGAGGGCGCGAAAGACGCCGAAGCCGAATAGCTGAAAAAATGAAAACGGGCCTCACGGCCCGTTTTTTTTGGTCTAAAAACGTGTTATCGCCTTTGGGCGAGAGAGACTCATAACCTTATTTGACATGCAGGGGTAAAAATGGACACAGCGCGGTACTCGCGAGTTTTGCTTAAACTCAGTGGCGAAGCCCTGGCCGGGGAACAACAGTTCGGCATCGAGCCGGAAGCCATCGGTCAGTTTGCCAAAGAGATTGCCGAAGTGGCGGCCACCGGTTTGCAGGTGGCACTTGTCATCGGCGGCGGAAACATCTTCCGCGGCATGGCAGCCAGCGCCAAGGGCATGGACCGTGCCCAGGCCGACTACATGGGCATGCTGGCAACAGTAATGAACGCCCTTGCAGTGCAGGACGCACTGGAAAAGAACGGCTGCGACACTCGTGTCATGACCGCTTTCAGCATGGCTGAGGTGGCCGAACCTTACATCCGCAGGCGCGCTGTGAGACACCTGGAAAAAGGCCGCGTAGTCATCTGCGCCGCCGGTACCGGAAACCCCTATTTTACCACGGATAGTGCAGCAGCTCTTCGTGCTCTGGAGCTTAAGTGCGACGCCATTTTCAAGGCCACCAAGGTGGACGGCGTGTACGACAAGGACCCAATGAAATTTGATGACGCTGTCAAATATGAAACAGTCTCGTATATCGAAACTCTGGAAAAGCGGCTCGGCGTTATGGACTCCACCGCCATTTCCATGGCAAGAGACAACGATCTGCCGATCATCGTCTTCAATCTGTACGAAGAAGGCAACATCCGCAGAGCCGCCAACGGCGAAACAATCGGAACGACTGTCCAAGGAGGAGACTAATATGCAATCGGTACTCACTGATGGAAAGAAACGCATGGAAGGCGCAATCGGTGCCCTTGAGAAAGAATTTAGCAAACTGCGCACAGGCCGCGCCACCACATCTTTGGTGGACGGGATTGTCGTAGACTATTACGGCACCCCCACACCCATAGGCCAGCTCTCTTCGGTCTCTGTCCCTGACTCCAAGACCATCACCATCCAGCCCTGGGACAAGGGCGCATTCGGTGCGGTCGAAAAAGCCATCCAGAACTCCGACCTCGGTCTCAACCCGGTCAACGACGGCAAGATCATCCGCATCGGAATTCCGCCGCTGACAGAGGAACGCCGCAAAGAACTCGTCAAAGTCGCAAAGAAATACTCCGAGGACGGCAAGATCGCCATCCGCAACGTCCGTCGTGACATGAACGACGTTCTCAAAAAACTTGAGAAGGACAAGGAGATCAGCGAAGACGAGAAGAAGAAAGGCGAAACCGACGTTCAGAAGATGACCGACGATTTCGTCAAGCAATGCGACAGCATTCTGGCTGAAAAAGAAAAAGAAATCCTCGAGATCTAGTAGGTAGTATCTTTGGATAAAATGAATATCCCTGCCCATATAGCCATCATCATGGATGGCAATGGCAGGTGGGCGAAACAGCGCGGGCTGCCCCGGACCGAAGGCCATAAGGCCGGGACCGAGACAGCCCGCGCAGTCGTCACCCGCTGCCGCGAACTGGGCGTCAGGCATCTCACCCTCTACACCTTCTCCAAGGAGAACTGGTCGCGTCCGAAAGACGAGGTTAAAATCCTCTTCGAACTGCTGACCACTTTCCTCAAACGGGAAGAAAAGAGCCTCAAGGAACAGGGCATCCGCCTCAAGGTCCTGGGCGATATTGACGACATGCCCCTGGCTGTCCGTCAAGTGCTCAAGCACGTCATGCGCCAAACTAAAAAATGCTCCGACATGACGCTGAACCTGGCCCTGAACTACTCAGGCCGAGACGAAATTCTCCGCGCCGCCCGTGCCCTGGCCGCCAAAGGCACCCCGGACGAAATCACCGAAGAAGCATTCCAGAACGAGCTCTGGACCGCAGGCCAGCCTGATCCCGATCTGATAATCCGCACCAGCGGCGAACTTAGGCTTTCCAACTATCTTCTCTTTCAGTGTGCCTATTCAGAATTCTACTTCACGGATGTATTTTGGCCTGACTTTTCCTCCAAGGAGCTTGAAAAAGCCATTGCTGAACTAGGCAACCGCCAAAGACGATTCGGAAAAACCAGCGAACAGATAGCTTAGATTCATGATTGTTTTCTCCTCACGTGTTGCCCCTGGGCTTCAAATAGCGTACAGAATGTGGACTCGCGATTGGCGGGTTTCATCAAGTAACCGCTGAAAATAATATATGGATATTTCCCTACATCAAAAAAGAATAGCCACCAGCGCAGGCCTCGCCGCGATTCTCGCGCTGGCCTTGCTCTTTCAAGGCTGGCTACTGTTTGCAGTTCTCGCCCTGTTCAGCGTCATGACCTTGTGGGAATTCTACAGCATGTTCCGCCCCAGCGAAGGCATGGCAATCTACAAGTCACTCGGAGCAGCCTTCACATTCCTGCTGCTCGGCGCATTCACAACCAACGACATCCGCTATCCTGGAGCAGTACTCCTGATTGCGTTCTGGACCTCCGGGCTGGTATTCCTATGCAATTACAGCAAGGATCTCACGGCTTCATATAAACACGCCGCAATCTTTCTGACCGGCCTCATCTACATTCCGCTAAACTTCCACTTTTTCCTGAATTTCAACCGTTTCGAGATTCTTCTCGTCATCGGAGCTGCCGCCATATCCGACACTGCGGCCTTTTATTCCGGCACCTTGTGGGGCAAAAAGAAAATCTGGCCCAAAGTCAGCCCGAAAAAATCGTGGGTCGGCAGCTTAGGCGGTCTGAGCGCGTGCATAGCAGGTGTCACCATCTACGGCACAATGTTCGGCACAGCAACCTGGTGGCAATGGCTCCTGCTCGGAGCAACTCTGAACATCGCCGCCCAACTTGGCGATTTCTTTGAATCAGCCCTGAAACGGTCACTGGACGTAAAAGACTCCGGTACCATCCTGCCCGGCCACGGCGGTCTTATGGACCGAGTGGACAGCCTGCTTCTGGCAGTTCCCGTTTATGGCCTGGTCAGCATGTTCCATCCGTTTTTCTAGTAAAAACGATAGCCCCCTGAATACTCTTGAAAACATACATTTCCCCCTGGCCAGAGTCGGCCCCCTTACCTCCTTTCCCTCGCTCCATATCAATTCTTGGAGCCACCGGGTCCATCGGCGCAAGTGCTCTCAAGGTCATCAGAAAACACCCCGACCTTTTCAAAGTCACGGCCCTGGCCGGAGGCCGCAACGCCAAGCGCCTGGCCCAGCTCTGCACGACTTTCCAACCGCCTTTCGTGGCCGTTCTTGACGAGCAGACCAGAAAAGATTTCATCGCCTACCTGCCATGCGGTTACAAGCCTGAAATACTGACCGGCCCGCAAGCATACGTGACCCTTGCCACCCTTGACGAAGTTGACACGGTCCTGTCCAGCATCGTTGGTGCGGCTGGTTTCGAGCCTACACTGGCCGCAGCCAAGGCCGGCAAGATGATCGGGCTGGCAAACAAGGAATCTCTCGTACTTGGCGGGCACATCATTCGTCAGGCATGCCACGAATCGGGAGCGACAATCCTGCCGGTGGATTCCGAGCACAACGCCCTGTTCCAGGGACTCATGGGACATGGCAAGAATGACGACGAATTGAAACGCCTGATCCTGACTGCATCCGGAGGCCCCTTCAGAGGCAAAGACAGAGCATTTCTCGAAACCGTCACCCGCGAGCAGGCCCTGAATCATCCCAACTGGGACATGGGCGCAAAAATTTCCATCGACTCGGCCACCCTCATGAATAAGGGGCTGGAAGTCATAGAGGCATGCCACCTTTATGGCCTGCCCGTCTCTGATGTCGATGTGGTGGTTCACCCCCAATCCATCATCCATTCGCTGGTGGAATACATCGACGGCTCACAACTGGCCCATCTGGGCATGCCCGACATGCAGGTGCCCATCGCCCACTGCCTCTGCTTCCCCAACCGGGTTGAAGTAGAAGTGCCGCAGCTCAATCTGGCACAGGTGGGCAACTTGACCTTCGAGGAACCTGACCTGGAAGCTTTTCCGTGCCTGCGCCTTGCGCGCGAGGCCTACGACGCCGGACCGAGTCATCCCATCGTACTCAACGCGGTCAATGAAATCGCAGTGGCTGCATTCCTTGACGAGAAGATCCGCTTCCTGGACATCCCGGCCATGATTGAGTCAGCCCTTGACCGACATGTATCCGTCGACGTATCCACGCCCGAGGCAGTCCTCGAACTGGATCGGATTGCTCGCGACGATGCTGAAAAAAGCCTCTAGCCAGATTTCAAAAAGTTCTTATATTGACTTAAGCCGCCTGCCAATTTTAAACCGGAGCGGCCATAAAAGGGACACATGATTACAAGCACCATAGCCATTATTCTGGTCCTCGGGGGCCTGATTTTCTTCCACGAACTCGGCCATTTTTCCATCGCCCGCCTATTTGGCATGGGAGTGAAGGTCTTTTCTTTGGGATTCGGTCCCAAGATAGCCGGTTTCACCTCCGGCAATACGGAATACAAACTCTCAGCCATCCCGCTTGGCGGGTACGTCGCACTGGCTGGCGAACAAGGCGAGGAAGAGGAAGACTTCCCAGACGACGAACTTTTCTCCAACCGTCCGGCATGGCAGCGCCTGTGCGTTGTGGCCGCTGGCCCGATCTTCAATTTCCTGCTGGCATTTCTGATTTACTGGGTCCTCGCCCTGAGCCAGGGTCAGGGAATTGTCCTGCCCACGGTGGGTGGAGTGCTCCCTGACGGCCCAGCTTATTCCGCAGGGTTCCAGAAAGACGATCTCATTCTCGCCATCGACGGCGTTAATATCGAATCCTGGTCGGAGTTGGTCGAATCAATCCGAGCCGGAGAAGGCAAACCGCTGAGCATCGCAATTGATCGAAGCGGTGAAAAACTCACCTTGCATGTCACCCCCGTGGTCAACACGTTCAAGAACCTGTTCGGCGAATCGGTGACCGTCCCCATGGTCGGCATCAATCAGGGCGGGAAAATCCTCTACAAACCAATTGACGGCATTGGTATCCAAATCGCCCTGAAACAAACATGGATGATGTCCAAGGTTGTACTCAAAGGCTTTGTCAGCATCATCGAGCGACTCATCCCCATGGAGCAGATCGGCGGCCCGATCATGCTCGCTCAGATGGTCCATCAAAGTGCCCAGTCCGGCTTCTATGACCTGCTCGCCATAATGGCCATCATCTCCATCAACCTGGCGATCATCAACCTGCTACCCATCCCGGTTCTGGATGGCGGGCACATCGTGTATTTCGTGCTTGAAATGATCTTCCGCCGCCCTGTCAGCGACAAGTGGAAGGGACATGCAACCCGCATCGGCGTCCTTCTCCTGCTGGCGCTCATGAGCCTGGCGATATTCAATGATGTCCGCAGACTGCTCTCATAAGCCAGGCGACCTCATCCTTGCCCTGTGCGGGACTGAGGAGAGGCTGCAACTGATCCTGGGCCAACCCGGTCCGGGCGGCTATAGCCTGCTCGCGTCCCGGCAATGGACCGTCCCCGGTCAGTCCATCCGATTCCTGACCCCGGGTCTCAAGGAGATGCTGGACGGCTTCGGCGTTGGGGTCGAAGCCATCGGGAAAATCGCATGCGTTCGCGGCCCCGGCAGTTTTACCGGACTGCGCCTGGCCCTGGCCGCCGCCCAAGGTATCGCAGCCGGACACAACATTCCCCTGGCAGGCATCGATTATCTTCCGTTGCTGGCAAGCGGCCCCGCCCCGCTCATCGACGGGACGCTCCATGTCCTGACTTATGCCAGACGCGGACTTGTCTACCTTCAGAGTTTCAACGCCCCTGACCTCGCCGAAATCAATCCGCTGGCGTCCCTTTCTCTGGATGAAGCGGCAGCTCGCATTGTCGAACTCGGCTCCACCGCTCACCTCATGGGCAGCGGATTGCGCAAGAATCCGGATTTCTTTTCCGACCTCGCCGCCAGCCATGACGGCTATACCCTGCTCGGTTCGCAATGGGAGAACCCATCTCCTGAGACCTTGCTTGCAGCCGCTGTGAATGGCGACTATTCAGGGGCTACCGTTGACCCCGTTTATGTGCGTCCCACCGACGCCGAGGACAACCTGCCGCAGTTCGCAAAGAAACGCGGCATGGACCCGGGCAAGGCTGTTGAGCGGTTAAAAGAACTCCAGAAAGGTTAGCCCTAATGACGGTCAATCCCATCCTCCTCGAAGTCTTCAAAAACAGATTTTCATCCATTGCCGAGGAGATGGGCGTCACCCTGACGCACACCGCATTTTCCCCCAACATCAAGGAACGGCGAGACCTTTCCTGCGCCGTTTTCGACGCAAATGGCGACATGATTGCCCAGGCCGCGCACATCCCTGTCCACCTCGGCTCCATGCCCTTGTCCGTGAAATCGGCCATGGCTGCCATGAAGGAAAACGGCGGCTTCGACAAGGGCGACATGGTCATGCTCAACGACCCGTTCAAGGGCGGCACCCATCTGCCGGACATCACTGTTGTTGCACCGGTCTTTGCCGAGGATGGCGATACTCCGGTCTTTTTCGTAGCCAACCGCGCCCACCACGCAGATGTGGGTGGCATGGCGTCCGGCTCCATGCCCCTATCCTCATCACTTTTCCAGGAAGGATTGATCATCCCGCCCGTCAAAATCATCCGGCGCGGCCAGATGGACAGCGAATTGATGCGACTCGTCCTCAACAACGTCCGCACCCCGGCCGAGCGTGAAGGAGACTTCTCCGCCCAATTCATGTCCAACGTCACCGGCGTCAGGCGCATGCGCGAATGCATCGAAAAATACGGACTGGATACCTGTAACGACTATGCCTGCGCCCTCATGGACTACTCGGAACGCATCACCCGTCAGGCCATCGCAGACATCCCTGACGGCAAATATGAATTTGAAGATTTTCTCGACGGCGACGGCCTCGGGGCAGCCGATATCCGCATCCATCTCACCCTAACAGTCTACGACCAAGTCGCCAGACTTGATTTCACAGGATGTGATGATCAGGTCCAAGGTAGCGTCAACGCTGTCCGGGCAATCACCCTTTCCGCCGTGCTCTATGTGTTCCGCGCTCTGGCCGCCCGCGACATACCGGCCAATGCAGGCTGCATGCGGCCAGTGGATGTAGTGACGCGCAAGGGCAGCATCGTGGACGCAAACTTTCCGGCAGCCGTGGCAGGCGGCAATGTGGAGACTTCACAACGTATCGTGGACGTCATCCTTGGCGCACTGGCCAAGGCCATGCCCGACCGCATTCCGGCAGCCAGCCAGGGCACCATGAACAATGTCACCATCGGTGATGCCCACAGCGTGGAAAGCGCACCATTTGCCTATTACGAGACACTGGCGGGCGGCATGGGTGCCAGCCCGAAGCAGGCCGGAGAATCAGCCGTACATTCCCACATGACCAACACCCTGAATACTCCCGTGGAGGCCCTGGAATACGCCTACCCATTCCGAGTAAGAGAATACAGTGTCCGACGCGGCACAGGCGGTGCTGGCGTGCATAAGGGAGGCGATGGAATGGTCAGGGAGATCGAACTTCTATCCGGTTGCGAAACTACCGTCCTGTCCGAGCGGCGTACCCGCGGTGCATTCGGTGTGGCTGGCGGTCAATCAGGCGAACCGGGCCGCAATATTCTCATTAAAGACGGTCAAACCGAAGACCTGCCCGGCAAGTTCCACCGCGCCCTGAAAAAAGGCGACCGCATCCGCATCGAAACGCCTGGCGGCGGCGGATTCGGCAAATCTGAATCCTAAGACAAATCTTCCAGAAACCCGGCCTTGAACAATTGATCGACCAAGGCTGCAAAAGCGAGAAAAGACATCCCCGTTTTCTCAGCATGATCGCAGATATCCTTGTAGGTCCCACCAACCTTGATCATTTCAAGCACCGATTGTTTTGATTTATTGCCAATACCGAGATCATACCGCTTGAACCGGGAAACAATGGATGAGGATTCTTCCGCAAACTCCAAGGACAACCCCTTGCGAAACCGAAGCAAGTCTTCCACGCCCAATGACACAGGCATGTATAACCTGATCATATCCAGCAGAATTTGCTTATACTCTTCAAGACCATCGAACGAATTCTCGGCATGAACCCGGTAGCCTTTCGGATATCGAGAAGAAGCACGACACGGGCTGACCAGCCTGACCGTCCTTTCCGGGAGATTTACGAGAAATCCACAAACACAGGCTATGGTTACCTGATCCGCCTCGTTTTCCGGGATATCAAAATTACGCCCGGCCCTGACAAAATGACTGTCTCCATCCTTTTCGTACTGAAGAAGCAGTTTGACGTGCACCAGATCATCGGGAGTAAAAGTCTGGTGTACCCGATGCAAATCATCCTCACTCAAAAGGGAAAAGCGGTCACTATTAGTCGGAGTATTTTTGCGTAGCTCTATCAACCGATGGGTCCAAACAAGACTGCGCAGAGGAGCAGCAGTCGTGGTTTGCGGCAAGACACCGTACTCGGCTATATAATCCTCGATAAATTTGAAATAATCAGGACTGTCAGCCGGCTCAGTCGCATGATACAGACAGCCTTTCTCTGCAGAATCCCCAAATAACTCGTGGTTGACCCGAAGCA
>Ga0070729_10001773_pt1 | contig 31079 bp, 28 predicted proteins | sample tdDd472_FD_66725 | JGI IMG/M metagenome (GOLD analysis project Ga0070729, IMG submission 66725) | Marine sediment microbial communities from the Atlantic coast under amendment with organic carbon and nitrate - tdDd47.2 | ecosystem: Environmental > Aquatic > Marine > Coastal > Sediment | place...
TTCGCCTGACCGATGATCATGTCACCGAGTTGCTCCGGCGATAGCCAGGCGACGTAGCCGGTAACAGCCCAGTCGAGGTCTTCAGTCGACGCGCGCGACGGCCACTTTTCTTTTTCCTGATCTTTGGCTTCGCTTGTTTCTTCGGCAAGCAGCGGCAGACTGACGAACACCAGCGCGAAAGCGAGGAATAATTTTTTCATGTTGAAACATCCGGTGCGCCGTTTGCACGCACGCATACGCCCTTGCGCGCTATGCGCAATTGCTTTTCAAAGGAGTTTTAGAACAATAAGTTAGTGCTCTGCAGAGTTCTGCAAAGCCCCACGGGCGAGCAGGATACCGTGTGGGCTTGGCTGAGTCGAGACCTGATGCCGCGACGCGGCAAGACGTACCGCAGCAGGCTAGCCGCAGGCCACCGGCAAGCCGTTACGCTGTCTGATATCGACAATAGCGCCGCTAGCTGCAGCCAGCTCCTGCTCGGCGGCGGCCATGTCGCCGATACCCGGGTCATTGGCGACAATAGTTGCCAGTACCGGGTCGAGCGCCGCGATATCGCCCTGATCGGCATGCGTAAGCGCCTGCAGCCAGAGGCCTGCGACAGCGTAATCGGGATTGGTCGATTGTGCGGCTGTTCTGCCATACGCCAGCGCTATTTCGTGTTTGCACTTAACCAGCTGGCTTGACCCCTCGAAGGCATCGTCGCCGATTTCCTTACGAAGCGCTTCCAGCTGTTTACGGTATTCCTTCTCGCGGGCCTCAGCTTCGCGTCGGTCTTTCTCGGAACCGGACATCGTTCCGGCGACCGCGCCACTGGTGGCACCGATCACCGCACCGCGAAGTGCGGCATCCCCCACGTCACCGCCAAACACCAGTGCGCCCATCATGGCGCCAGCGGCACCGGCGACGGTTCCGACGGTAGCACCCCGGGTTGCCCCCTGCTGTTGGTTAGCTGTGCAGCCTGTGGCAAGCACAATGCCGAGCATCAATGCGGTGGTCTTCAAGTTCACGTGTGGTCTCCGTTCTAAGAAAAAACCCAAGGCCGGCGGCTCAGCTTGGCACAGTAGCAATGCGCCCTCAAGCCGCGGTAACAGCATCGAATGACAGGTGGTACATTGGTAGTTCAGACAGATGCTTAAGTGGAGATCATTATGAGTATTGAGCAGTTAACAGTATTTCTGGGTTGGTCGACCGTTATCAACGCTGCAATGATGGCCTTTGCGGTTCTGCTGTTAAGCGTGGCACCGGACCTTGTTTACAAGACTCAGGGGCTTGTTACGAATCTGAAGCGTGATGAGCTGGAACGGGTTATGTACCAGTTCCTCGGAGTGTTTAAGCTCGGCATCATCTTCCTCAACTTAACGCCGTATCTTGTGCTGCGTTTGTGCATGTAGTCGGGCGTTGGGACGTTGATTCCGGAAATAACCCTGCCGGCACTTAGCGTCGCGTTTGTCCCGGTCGCTCTGGTGATAGCTGTGCTGTATGCATGGTCTGCCGGAGCCGCAACGTCTTTGTACGCAGTGTCGCGGATGCTGCTGCAATTGGTCCTCGTCGGGTATCTGCTGACGTTTATTTTCGACAGCGACAGTTCCGTGCTGGTGGCTGCGGTACTGGCCGTTATGTTGGCCGCCGCGAGCTGGATTGCACTCAGGCCACTTGCCGCCCGCCGCCGCTCGTTGCTACCCGCAGCGTTATTGGCTATTGCCGTGGTCGGAACCACGATACTGCTGCTGATAACGCAATGGGTGCTGTCGGTAGAGCCCTGGTATGAGGCGCGCTACCTGCTGCCCCTAGGCGGGATGATCTATGCGGGTTGCATGAATGCGGTCAGCCTTGCAGCTGAACGCTACTTCGCCGAATGCGGCGCCGGAATTGACCCCATCGCTGCACGGCGCACCGCGCTGCAGGCTGCCCTGATTCCGATTGTTAATTCTCTGTTTGCAGTCGGTCTTGTATCGCTGCCGGGCATGATGACCGGGCAGATACTTTCAGGCACTTCTCCTCTGGTGGCCGCACGCTACCAGATTGTTGTTATGTGTATGCTGTTCGGTGCCTCCGGCTTATCGGCGGCCTTGTTTTTATTGCTCTGTAAACGGAGGCATGAGTGAACACAGTACCTATAGCCCATTATTCCGATGTTCTCTGCGTCTGGGCCTACATCGGGCAGGTTCGGGTCAAGACGTTGCAGGAAAACTTCCCGGATCAGGTGTCATTCGATTTCCACTACTTCAGTGTATTCGGCGACATACCCCTGAAGATGGCAGAACAATGGGCGGAACGCGGCGGTGCACCTGCCTATGCCGACCACGTTCATGAAGTAGCAGCCGGTTTTGAGCACATCACGCTGCACGACGATGTCTGGCGCGAGAATATTCCCCTGTCATCGATGCCGGCCCACCTGTTCCTGTCGGCTGCCAAACTGCTGGAGCAGGATCACCCCGATTATGCAGGGGTACAGCAGGGGCTCGATACGCTGCTGCGCAGTGCTTTCTTCGAAGCCGCATTGGATATCTCCAACAACGATGTGCTGACCCAATTGGTCGATGAGGCACAGCTGCCGGTTGACCTGATCCTCGGTTATCTGCGTGACGGTAAGGCACATGCGGCGCTTGCTACCGACGTTCGTACTGCCGGCGATAAAGGCGTCAAATCGAGCCCGACGATGTTGTTGAACGAAGGCCGGCAAATGCTCGCAGGGAATGTCGGCTACCGGGTGCTGGAGGCGAACATCAGTGAACTGTTGGTTGACCCGGGCGATCAGCAAAGCTGGTGCTAAACCCGCGTTTGGTTGAAGCAGCGGTAGTGGTGTTGCTGCTGCTGCATCTGTGCCAGCTGGTGCTGTATCCCTCTGTAATGAATCTGCGCAGCAGTATTGCCGTCGCGGTATTTCTGCTGGCAGCGGTGTTTGCTCCGGCCCGCAGCGATAGCGATACCGGCAGCTTGCTATTGCAGCTGTTCGGTCTGGCCGGCGCCGCCGCAATTATGGTGGTATTGCACGTCAACGCAGTGCCGGGATAACACGCTCTCCGAGCAGCTTGATGCTTTCGGCCTGATGCTTTTTAAGCTCAATACAGACTTCGGTTACGCCGATGGCTTTGTACTCCAGCAAGTGCTCGATGACATGATCCATGTCATCCGGTGTTCCCGTTAGAGTCAGGTTGTCGACACATTTGTCGAGCAGCGCGTCCGGCACCCCTGCCACTGATGATTCGTTTTTAGGCGCCATCGCATAGATCTCGGGGATATGCGCCATGATGATTTCGAATTCATCCAGTGTCATAAACTCCTTCATCATGTACTCACGGAACAAGGCGCGGAAGCCGATCCAGCGGCGTGCTTCATGCCGGGCTTCGGCCAGATCGTCGTAGATATACATCGCCATAAAGTTATTGAAGCGCATTGACTGTTTATCACGACCCAGTTCGGTCATCCGGTCGTGCACGGCACCGATGGTTTCGGTCGCCAGCGTCACCGACAGGTCGCTCATGAATATGCCGTCGGCATAACGGGCAGCCATCCTGCGCATCTGCGGTTTGTTCGCGCCGGCATAAACGAAGGGCGCGCCCTGGGTGATCCACTGGGGATCGTAGTTGTCGATGCTGAATAGCTCACCCTTGTAGCTGAAGGGGCGCGCAGAAGTGCAGCCTTTGACGATCTCGAGGCATTCCCGCACATAGCGCACGCGTTTTTCGAAGGGGATCCCCAGCGCCATGACGACTTCGCCACCGCCACCGATCATGGTTTCTACCCGGCCATCGCAGAGCTCACCAAGCGTCAGCAGTGCCATCGCAATCCGAAACGGGTGCATTTCGTAGGCATTGAGCGCCATTGGCGCAAGTTTTATCCGGCTGGACGCTCTGGCCAGTTCGGCCATGTTGCTGAACGGGTCCCGTCCATCCAGATAGCTCGCGTTCCAGACCGTGCTGATGCCGGCCTCTTCCGCCAGCAGCCCGAGTTCTTTGAATTCATTGGAACTCAGGTGTGAGTCGAGAACGATATCGACATTCATGTGGGCTTATCCTCTTCCTCTTGGCTCTCTGCAGAGCCGGTAGATTTTTCCAGCAGACCGATAACATCCCGGGCGAGGCCGATGCCGGCTTCGGCATAAATATTGTAGGAGGCGGCGGCACCGGCGCGCTCCAGTTCGGTGACCTGAGTTTCTTTCGAGGCGACGGCGGCGATAGTACAAGTGACGTTGCGTGAGCGTATTTCATCGATGGCGGTTAGAATTGCCTCGTGACCGGGCATCGCCAGCACCGCCATCTTGATGTTCAGAGGCCCGCGTGTGCGTTCCCAGAAGTCGATGTCGGTCGGGTCGCCGTGCACGACGTTGCGCGCAGCCACCTGATGCCGCTTGGTAATCTTCATGCTGCGGTCGACACCAAGCACAACCGGGCCGAAGCGTTCCTGCAGCGTATCGTAGGCACTGGTGCCCAGACGCCCCATGCCGAACACCATGATTTCCGCATTGCCGGGCTCGATCGGCCGGTCGTACGGCAGTACGGTTGGCGTTTCGAGTTTACGCAGCCTGCCGGCCAGACGATCGAAGATATGGTGGGCCTGAGTGTTAATCGGTGCGGCAAAGGCGAATGAGCAGGCGACGGTGAGGCCGAGAATAATCAGCCATTCATTCGGCAACCAGGCCCGCGATACCGCAACACTGGCAACAATCAGCCCGAACTCGCTATAGCACGACAGGCTCAGACTGGTCAGTGTCGAAGTGCGGGCACGCAGGTGAAAACGGGTTAGCAGCAGGAAAAACAACATGCCCTTCAACGGAATTAACAACAGCAGCGCCACCGCTACGAGCAGAGTGCCGAGACTGGGTGCCCCGGAAATGCCGATGTTGAGGAAGAAAAAGATCAGAAATATTTCTTTGAAGTTCAGCAGCGATTTCGCCAATTCGCTGGCTTGTTTGGTCCCGGAAAGCAGTAGCCCGATAGCCAGTGCGCCAAGGTCACCCTTCAGGCCTACGAGTTCGAATAACTGGTAGCCGGCAAGCGCCAGACAGAAACCCAGCAGTATCTGCAGTTCGCCGAAACCGGACTTCTTCAGCAGCAGGGATAGCAGTGGCCGGATAGCAGGTAATGCCAGCAGGCCCAGTGCCCAGAGGCTCGGTACTGAGCTGCTGGTGGCAGCGATAAAACCGACGGCGGCGATGTCCTGCAGAATCAGGATGGCGATGGCTGTGCGCCCGTGTAACGCGCCCATCTCGCCGCGACTTTCCAGAACCTTCACCGCGAACACGGTACTGGAGAATGACAGCGCGAAGCCGATCAGCCCTGCCTGAAACCACGTTAGTCCGGCGAAATAATAGACGCCGGCGGTGCCGAGGCCGAACGTGATTGCCCCGAATGCCAACACCGTGATCAAGAGGTGCAGGATAGATACGCCGAAAGCTTCCGGCCGAATCAGGTCGCGAAAGTCGAGTTTCAGCCCGATGGTGAACAGCAGCAGCGTGACACCGAGATCGGCAAGCGTCTGGAGCGTTTCGCCGCCTTCAAGGCCGAGCCCGTGCATGATGAACCCGGCGGCGAGAAACCCGACCATAGGCGGCAGCCTGACCAGATTGGCCAGAAAAGCGGTGCCGAAGGCAATGGCTATCAGGGCTAGGTTCATTGGCTACTCATGCGTTTAAAACAAGCAGCAATTAAACATGCTGCGCGTTGAGCTAATATACTCGTACCTTCACCTCAACAGAAAGATACCTGATCCAAGTGAATATCAATCTGCGTACCTGTACTGCTGAATTTATCGGCACATTCGCGCTGGTGCTGATAGGCGCAGGCAGTGTCGTAGTCAACGATGTGACCGGCGGTGCCATTACCCATCTGGGTATTTCGTTTGCCTTTGGCGGCATAGTTTTGGCGATGATCTACACCGTGGGTGACGTGAGCGGTGCTCACCTGAACCCGGCGGTCACGCTGGGCTTTTTTGCTGCCCGCCGGTTCCCGGCCGCTGCAGTGTTGCCCTATGTGGTTTGCCAGTTGGCGGGCGCCGTGGTCGCCAGCGTGCTACTGACTGTCTGGTTCCCGACACATGAAACCTACGGCGCAACGATTCCCTCCGGCAGCCTGTGGCAATCGTTCTCGATGGAAGTAGTGCTGACGTTCCTGCTGATGTTCGTGATTCTCAGTGTTTCGACCGGCGCAAAAGAAAAAGGCCTGATGGCCGGAGTGGCCATCGGCGCAACCGTCGCACTGGGAGCACTGTTCGGTGGCCCTGTCTCCGGCGCTTCGATGAACCCGGCGCGGTCTTTCGGGCCGGCGCTTGTCAGTGGCGACTTATCAGTGCTCTGGCTCTATGTTGCCGCGCCTGTCTGCGGTGCCGGTCTGGCCGTTCTAACTTGTGTATGTACCCGCGATAAGGCCTGTTGCGGTCCGGCTGCAGAAAGCAGCGCGGAAACCGACGTATAGCGCAATGAGCGATAAGAACTTTGTCATTGAAATGCAGTTGAAGCCGGTACCGCCCGAGGTCTATCAGGAGCTTGGCAAGGCAGAGGTTGATTACACCCAGTTGCAGATGAATGAAGGCAAGCTTGCGGACCTGCTGGTTACGCCGGACCACAAGCGTTACTGGATGGTGTGGTCGGTTGCCGACGAGGCCGAGCTAATGGATTGCTTGCAGGGGTTTCCGCTGCACGATTACTTCGATTATCAGGTCAGCGCTGTGCTGGACATGGTGGCGGCATCAAAAGCGGGCGTGACTGACCCGGCCCTGAGCTAGCGCAGTTTCACTAAGGTTTGGCATCATTCCGGCGGCGCGGCGCGCGCATTCCCCTCTGTCGCAACGGCCCCACGTGGCAGGAAGCTGTGTCTCATCCTGACGTTCAGCCAGGACGGCTGCAGCTGGTTCCGGTAATACCAGAGCGGCCATTCATGGCCCGGGATTCCCTCTTCCCGCGAAGCGGTTACATCGTAATTGAAGGCATGCGGTAGTGGCGTATTAGTGGTCGGCACGGGATCATCGGTGTTTATGATGGCCTCGGCGAAGTCGGCACAACGGCCGAAATGCCTTTCACCGAAGGCAAAGTCGAACATGCCTCTGATGCCAATGGCATCCAGCAGGGTTATCCGTATTACCGGGACTTGCGGGGCGCTCTGACGCAGCTGTTCGCAGAGCCGGTACACTGGCCAGGCGCCGGCGCTATGGCCAATGAGATGCAGTTCGTTCACCTGGCTCGCGGTAATCTGCCGGCCAAGTGCTTCGCCGATATGCATGCCGTTTACAGCCGCCCGCCAGCGGTTGTCCGACCACGGCGCCCAGCGATAGCGAACAACTTGTGAAGATGGAGAGCGCAGCAGCGAGCGCACTTGTTTTTCGACGGCGATAACACCGGGGTTGGCAACACCTTCGCTGCCATGAAACACAAGAATCAGGTGTGTGGTGCCCGGATCAATCTCGGCGGCAGGCACATCGAAGGTTGCCGGCCAGCGGGCGTACACCTCGGCCAACAGCATCAAAGCTGCCACTACCGTGAAGAACAGCAGGATATAGCGGCGCGATTTTCCGTCGGCTAGTGTCATCTCGCTCTACTTGAGTGGCTCGCTACTATAGAATTGCCTGCCCGGTCACCGGAACTGAGCATGGAGTGCCATTATGGCTGAACAACCGATTATGTGGGTAGGGCGAAAACCCGGCAGCAACAAGCCGAAGACGCCCAATCCGGAAACCGACGAACAGCTGTCCGCTGAACTCACAGCCTTGTGTGAGGGCGCTGGGCTAAGCGTTGATGAGTATCTGGTGGCGCATGGTAATTTTGGCAGTTGGCTGATGAAGCTGACCTCCGGTAGTCAGAACGAGCGCCTGATCTGGGACGGCAAGGTCGGCCAACTGCGCTATGAGCGCGAGATCAGCCGCAACGAGTGGCAGGAAGTGGCGGCCGATAACCCGCAAGCGACCGACCGGGACGGACTGCTGGCCGCCGCCCGTGAATTGGTAAAATCGGCGTAAGCGTCCGGTTGGTGCCGCAGGCACCGGAAACAGCTACAATCAGCAAATCGAATAACAACATATATAAAGACAGGATCAACGGATGAAGAATGCAGTTAGTCGCAGTTTGGCAGTGGTTGCTTTGGTGGGTATCGCATTGCTAAGCGGTTGTGCGCAGATGAATGCGAAGAAACTTGGCCCTGAACTTGAGGCCAGGATAGCCGAGTCATCTGACAAGTATCTGGCCTGTGCCGCCGCCTACGCAAAAAAATACGGCCCGGTAGCGGACTCGGCGGTCATCGTTGCCGAAGGCGCCAACTCGGAATGCTATTACCTGATGGAAGATGTTCGCGATGCAATGCAGGAGTTGGCGGCGACCCGCTATATGTCGAAGTCGTATCAGGACAAACTGGTTAAGGAAAAAGTCGCAGAGCTGGAAGAGCGCGCCCGCCGCGCTACCATTGATGCTGTCGTGAAAGCGAAGCTGGGTGAATTCTAGGCATACTGAATAAACCACCACTAAAAAGCCGGCTGTAAGCCGGCTTTTTTATTGTCGCAACCTGTCAGTCTGAAAACCTGACTTGCGGGCGATTATCGACGCGCCAGTAGCAGCGGTCTGTCGCCACTGCGCAGTTTCTCCAGTTTGCGGTTCACCAGTGCGTTGCTTACCGCGATCGCATCGGGGAGCACAGTGAAGCATGGCGGCAGCCGGCGGAGTTTGTCCCATTCACCGCTCTCTATCACTCTGTCGAGATACCGCAGATTGCGCTCAATGCATTCCATATAAGGGTTTCGGCCATCAAATAAAACGTCGAGATAGCGGTAGGCGCCTGCAAACACATTCTCCAGTCTTGGCGATGCAATCCGGGCATAAAACGATGGCGTCTGGCGCAGCAGGTCCTCGCCTGACTGATAGAACACCCTTAATTGATCGTCCTCATCGGCAATCGCGATTCCGGCGAGAACAAACTCCAGATACAGCCGGTCACGGCATTTTTCGAGATAGCACTTATCGGCCATCTGCACGAGCAGGTCGGCGCTACCAATCATATGACCGAGGCGGTAGTCGAGCGGGTCTTCCAACTCAATGTCGGTCAGGTCTTTCTCGTAGCCGGTAAAATGCACCAGTTCTTCGGCCAGCCGTACCGAATCTATCAAGCCGATCTTCGGTAGATAGCCACGCAGAAATAGTGCGCTGCGCCGGATATGCCACAGGGTGTGTTCTGCACCGTTGTACGTGGGGTCACCTGCAGTTGAACGCAAATAGCCGGAATCATGAAACAGGGCCGCGATCATGCCGGTGGTGGCGCGGGCCGGCCCTAGCTGATGTTCTTCGGCGGCGGTCTGGTCGTGGCCGGCCAGCAGCCGGGCCATGCACAGGACCATATCGAGGCTATGCTGGATGTCGTGGTAGACCGTATCGCAGCCTTCGTAGCCATCCATCTGGCCATTGAAGAGTCGCTCGAAATCGTAAAATGCCAACCACACCTGATCGAAGCTGGCATCGGGCCAGGTGGCTTCAAACAGCCGCCGGACAGCGCTGCGCACTGCGGTAGCGTTACTGACGCATACGGTATTACTTACATCATAGTCGGCACGGCGATCCTGGGGCTCAAATTTGAGCCTGCCGAGTTCGCGGTTGTAAGTGTCGTTATCGAAGGGCATGTCAGGCATATCTGACTCAGTCGTCAGACCATTCTACCCGCGAACCCGCCAGATGCGAATAATCGTCGGTCCTAGCGGAACTCAGCCCATGCCGGCGCATGGTCTGAAGGGCGTTCGAGCGCCCGCGGTTCCTTGTCGATGCCGGCCGCAACTACCGGCAGTGCTGCGCTGGCGAGAATCAGATCGATACGCAGGCCGCGATTCCGCCGGAAACCGCCGGTGCGGTAGTCCCACCAACTGAAGCTGTCATCAGGCTGGTCGAGTTGGCGAAAGCTGTCGCTCAAACCAAGCTCACAGAGTTTGGTTAGTGCGGCCCGCTCGTCGTCACTGCACAGGATCTTGCCTTCCCAGGCCGCCGGGTCATGAACGTCGCGGTCTTCAGGTGCAATATTGAAGTCGCCCATAACAGCGATCTTGTCATGGGCCTGCACTTCCTGTTGCAGCCAGTTGTGCAATGCTGCAAACCACTCGAGTTTGTAGGCGTACTTGTCGGAGCCGACGCTCTGGCCGTTCGGGCAGTAAAGGTTAACGATACGGGTGTCGCCGTAGGTGGCGGCTATCACCCGGCGTTGCGGATCATCAAGCCCGGGCAGGTCATAGATTGCATCGGTACCCGCCGATTTCGCGATCAAAGCAACACCGTTATAGGTTTTCTGACCATTCACCAGTGCGGTATAACCAATTTCTTCGAAGGCTTCCAAAGGGAAGTCTTCGGTTGTCATCTTCAGCTCCTGCAAGCCGAGAACATCCGGTGACTCGGCTTCCAGCCATTCCACTACCTGTTCAAGCCGCACGCGAATGGAGTTGACATTCCAACTGGCAATTTTCACTTCAATGTTTCCTGTATTGCTATGGCTTGATGCCTGACTGCGTCAGCAGTGCATCGATGCTTGGCGGCCGGCCGCGGAACGTGGCAAATGCTTCACCAATATCGCGACTCCCGCCGATTTCCAGAATCTCTGCCCGAAAACGTGCTGCCATTTCCCTGTCCAGCAGATTGCCGTCGGCAAAGGCTGAAAACGCATCAGCAGCAAGCACTTCGGCCCACTTGTAGCTGTAATAACCGGCTGCATAGCCGCCGGAGAAGATGTGTGCGAAGCCGTGACCCATGCGGTTGTAGGACGGAGGCATGAGTACTGCTACTTCCTGACGCACCCTGTCCATGCATACATTTGGCGCATTGGTCGTATTGCCGCCGTACTCCGAGTGCAGGTACCAGTCGAACAGCGCAAATTCCAGCTGCCGGACCATTTGCATGCCGGACTGGAAGACGCGTGAAGCTTCAAGCTTCGCCAGCAATTCTTCGGGTAAGGGTTCTCCGGTTTGGTTGTGTGCAGATATGCGGCGAACCACATCCGGGCTCCACGCAAAGTTCTCCATGAACTGGCTTGGCAGTTCAACGGCGTCCCAGGGCACGCCGTTAATGCCGGCAATACTCGGGTACTCAATGCGGGTTAGCAGGTGATGCAGCGTATGACCGAATTCATGGAACAGAGTAACGACATCATCATGTGTCAGCAGCGCACCGTTGCCGCTCAGTGGCGGCGCAAAATTGCATACGAGATGTGCGACAGGCAGCTGCAGTTCGCCGTTGTTGCGCTTGCGCACAATGCACTCGTCCATCCATGCGCCGGCACGTTTGTTCCGGCGGGCATAAAGGTCGATAAACATGCCGCCGATCTTGCTGCCGTCGGCATCGAAGACGTCGAAGAAGCGCACGTCTTTGTGCCAGTTGTCGGTATCGTTATTCTCACTGAGACTGATGTTGTAGAGCTCGCTGACCAGCTCAAACAGACCGCCCATAACATGCTCTAGCGGGAAGTAAGGACGCAGTTCCTCGTCGGAAATAGAGAAGCGCTCAAGCCGCAGCTTTTCCGAGTAGTACGCAATATCCCATGGCAGTAATGACCTGCCGGCAAAGTCTTCGAGTTCCTGAAACTCTTTCAGCGCAGCGGGTCTGGAGACTGTGGCAAGGTCATGCAGAAAGTTGCTGACTTCGCTGACCGACCCGGCCATGCGCGTGGCAAGGGCGTAGTCCGCGTAAGTCTGATAGCCGACGAGTCCGGCCACTTCATAACGCAACTCGAGAATACGCTCCATGTGTTTCGTATTGTCGTACTTGCCGGCGTTGGGCCCCATGTCCGAGGCCCGGGTGGTCCAGGCCTCGTAGAATGTTTCTCTGAGTACCCCGCTATCGGCATGCGTCATAACGGCAATATAGGTGGGCTGGTCGAGACCGAATACCCAGCCTTCGCGGGTCTCGCCACGGGCCGCTTGTCGCGCAGTCTCGATAACGTCGTCCGGCAGACCGGACAACAGTGCTTCATCTGTAACGTGATGACTCCAGGCAGCCATCGAATCGAGCAGGTTCTGCTCGAAGCGGGCCTGCAGCTGGGTCATTTCCTCGCGAATTTCGCGAAAGCGGGCCTGCTTGTCTGCGGGTAGATCAATGCCACCGAGATGAAATTCCAGCAGCGCATGACGAATTACGCTGGCCTCGCTGCTCTCCGGCTCTGCAAGAGAGCTTTCAACAGACTTGTACAGACTGAACAGGCGCTGATCCTGCGACAGTTCGGATTGATAGCGGGCCAGAATCGGCAGGCAGGTGTTATAGGCCTCCCGCAGCTCCGGAGTATTAACGACGCTGTTCAGATGACTGACCGGGCCCCACACCTGATGCAGTCTGTCGCCGAGATGCTCAATCGGCAGAATGCTATCGCTGAAACCGACACCTTCCTGAGTCGCGCTATCGAGCAATTCGTTGAGTGACTTGCGGCTGGCCTCTATCGTGGCTGCCAGCGCCGGTTCAATATGCTCCGGCCTGATCTCGCTGAACTGCGGCAGTCCTGATTGCTGCAGCAGCGGATTGTTCTGTTGTGGATTCGTCATGATGAAATTTTCGAAACCGGTTCGATGTTTCCCTGTACCCCGAAGCCGCACATCCTATCATGCTGATGCTGTCCGGAAAGCCCGAAATTGATCGATAATGAGGGCTCGCAAAGCGCGACGTAGGCATCCCGCTCGCGTAGAATTTCCGCAGTCCGAAAATCTCTGATGCAGCACCGGTAGTTACCCGGCAGACCAGGATCTGATATGGCAGTTAAATACGATTATTTGGTGATAGGCGGCGGCAGCGGCGGCATTGCGTCGGCAAGACGCGCAGCCGAGTATGGCGCCAAAGTGGCGCTTGTGGAAAGTGGCCGTTTAGGCGGCACCTGCGTCAATGTTGGCTGCGTGCCAAAGAAGGTCATGTGGACCGCCGCCGAACTCGCACACAACCTCGGGTATGCCGCAGATTATGGTTTTGATGTCGAGGTGCGCGGCCATAGCTGGAGCCACATTAAAGAGCGTCGTGACGCTTATATACAGCGCCTGAACGGCATTTACGCCCGCAATCTCGACAACAGCAGTGTGGATGTTTATGAAGGCTGGGCCGGCTTTACCGGAACCCATTCCGTGACTGTCGGAGACCAGGAGCTTGAAGCCGCGCACGTGCTGATTGCGACGGGCGGTTATCCGTTTGTTCCTGATGTTCCCGGCGCGGAGTTGGGCATTACCTCCGATGGGTTCTTCGAGCTCGAAGCGCTACCCGAGAAAGTGGCAGTGGTTGGCAGCGGCTATACCGCAGTCGAACTGGCCGGCGTGCTTAACGGCCTTGGCGCCGAAACGCATCTGTTTATTCGCAAACAGAGCGTGCTGCGTTCGTTCGATGAAATGTTGCAGGAGTCCGTTCTTGAGGGGCTCAGGCACTCGGGCATCCACGTGCATGCCGGGTGCACGCCGGCTGCGGTTGAGCGCAGCGGCGACACTTTGGATTTGCAGCTTGAAGGTGGTGACACCCACGGGGGCTTTGGCGAACTGATCTGGGCGATCGGCCGGGGCCCTAACACTCATGGTCTGAATCTCGACAACGCCGGAATCGCAACCGATGCCAAGGGCTTTATACCGGTCGACAAATTTCAGCAAACTAATGTCGAGGGTGTCTATGCGGTTGGTGATATCACCGGCAATGTTGCGTTAACACCCGTAGCGATTGCCGCCGGCCGCCGTTTAAGTGACCGTGTCTTCAATGGCATGGATGGACGGCATCTGGAGTACCACACGATTCCGACAGTGGTGTTTACCCACCCGCCTGTAGGCACCGTCGGCCTGACCGAAGCCGAGGCGCGGGAGCAGTATGGCAGCGGAGTTAAGGTGTATACCTCGCGGTTTGTGCCGATGTTCTATGCGTTGTCAGAGGATAAGGGCTTTACCACGATGAAACTGATCGTCGCGGGAGACGATGAGCGGGTTGTCGGAGCGCATCTTTACGGAATGGGTGCGGATGAGATGCTGCAGGGCTTTGCAGTAGCCATTCGCATGGGCGCAACAAAGCAGGATTTCGACGACACTGTCGCTATTCACCCGACGAGCGCCGAAGAACTGGTAACGCTGCGCTAGGTTACGGCGCCCGAAGTTTCTGCAGTACCGGCGCGGTATCCGGTCTGACGCCACGCCACAACTCAAAAGCCGCAGCGGCTTGTTCGACCAGCATGCCGAGTCCGTCATGCACATCCAGCACGCCCTGCTCTTTGGCCCAGGCGATGAAGGGCGTGTCACCGTCTGCATAAGACAGGTCATAGCAGAAAGTGAAGGCGCCCAGCACGCCTTGTGGCACGGGCGGTAGCTCGCCGCCATGACCGGCTGAAGTTGCATGAATAACGACATCGTAGGCTTGTTTGCCCAGTTCATCGTAACCCGCGCCGAACAGGTTACCGAGCGACTCGAAGCGGCCTTCCAGCTCTTTGGCTTTCGATACGGTGCGGTTGGCGACCGTTAGCAGCTGCGGATTGGCAGCCAGCAAGTCGGGGATAATCCCCCGCGTGGCGCCGCCGGCACCGAGGATCAGTATGCGGGCGTCTTCAAGATCGGTGTTCAGATTGCCGGTGATGTCGTTAACGAGGCCTTCGCCATCGGTGTTGTCGCCGAAGAGTGTGCCGTCATCCTGCAGTTTGATGGTGTTGATCGCGTCGGCAAGGGCGCCGCGCTCACTTTGTGAGCCGAGCAGTGCCGGAATCTGCTCTTTGTGCGGCAGCGTAACGTTCATGCCTTTGCCGCCGTCGCCGAAGAAACCCTTAACCTGCTCCGCTAGTGTTTCCGGAGGTACGTCCATTGCATCGTAGCTAAGGTTCTGGCCCGTTTGGGCGGCAAACTCGCTGTGAATCAGCGGTGACTTGCTGTGTGCAATCGGGTGGCCGATGACAACGTAGCGGTCAGGTGAGGACATGGGGTGTTCCTGCTGCCGGTCGTGGGAGTTATCGCTATGGTACTGCTAAATCGGCATGCTTTGCAGCGATTCGGCAGCTGCGGCCGCGTTCCAACTAGGGCAGGATGTACAGATGAGCGATCTAAAGCGCTGTCCGTGGGGCGAGGGTGTCAGTGAAGACTACCTGCGCTATCACGATGAAGAATGGGGTGTGCCGGTCTATGACGATGCCACCCAGTTTGAGTTTCTGGTGCTCGAAAGTGCTCAGGCAGGTTTAAGTTGGTCGACGATCCTGCACCGGCGTGACGGTTACCGCAAAGCATTCGCCGGTTTTGAGGTGGAAAAGGTTGCCCGCTTCACCGAAAAGCGCATCGAGAAGCTGATTGCTGATAAGCGCATCATCCGTAATCAACTAAAAATTCGTGCGACGGTAAACAATGCACAACGGTTCATAGAGGTGCAGGAGGAGTTCGGCAGTTTCAGCGATTATATCTGGGGCTTTGTCGACGGCACGCCGGTACAGAACAAATGGAAAACCCAAAAACGTGTGCCTGCCACCTCGAAGGTGTCGGACAAGTTGGCGAAGGACATGAAGCAACGCGGCTTCAAGTTTGTCGGCAGCACAATTCTCTATGCCCATCTGCAGGCGACAGGCCTGATCAACGATCACATCACCACCTGCTTCCGTTACGAGGTCTGTAAGAAGCTTGCCCGTTAGCCTTCTTGGTGCCGTCACCGCGCTATATGGGCGCCTTCCGGGCAGTATCAGGGGGTGTCGCGGGCGTCGACTTCGATCAGCGTCAGGCCGTACTTGCCGACCACGGCCGCATCGTCTGAATGTGAAATAGCCCCGAAGTAGATGTCTTCTTCGAGCCCGCTCCACTCCACGGTAATGTCCTGACTTAAGCCGGTGCTGACATTGGCGGGTTTGTCGGGGAGATCCAGATTGCCGGCATCATCATTGTTGCCGAGCGACCATGTGTGCAGCCGGAAAGACGAGCCGGGGCCGCCGGCCACATCATCGGTATTGAAACCGTGCACGTCGATAATCCAGATACCTGCAATGGCCGGGAGGTCGATTGTAAGGTCGGAGCCCGGATCACTGTTATTGCCCAGCAGCTGCGGCTCATCGCCTTCGACGTTCGGATTGTCCAGACAGGTGTCGTTAACGAATACCGGGCAGTAGTAGACATACACATCAAGGTCATCGTCACCGTCGGTGAACTCGCTCAGTAGCCGCACGCGCCATGCCAGCTGATCGGCCGGTAATTCAACGAAGTAGCGCTTAACCCAAGCCGGTGGTTGATCGGTGAGCTCATAAAAATCAAAGGGATCATTGGCAACAAATGAACGTGTGCCATTGTTGCTGCAGGCCTGGCCGAAATTGATTTCGTCCTGAGTGTTTGTGTCAGGCAGCAGGCAGGGTTTGTTCAGCCCGTGCAATTGCGGCAGGTAGTCACCGTTGAAACCAAACTGCACATTGATAGGTGTGCTGCCGGCAATACCGCTACCGGCGGCATTCTCGGTGGCGCCCAGTTTGACCGGGCGTACTGCAAACGGACTGCGGACCTCGACACCGTTAGCGCTCCAGGTATATGAGCCGAATAGCCAGCTGTTCTGCACGTCGGTCTGGTTTTCGAAGGTAATCGTAAATGTTGCTTCACCGTCGCCGTCGGGAACCAGTACATTTGGCTCAATTGAGACGTTAATCCCGTCGGGCGCATCGACGCTGAGGTTGTAGGCGGAGTCAGTCCCGACACTGCGCACCCGTCGCGCCACTTCGGTAGAGGCAACCAGCTTACTGAGTGCAACGGACGGCAGGTTCAGGTTGTACGGCTCGGTCTGATAGCCGGCGTCGGTTAATTCGGTGCATCCGGAGGCATCCAGCAGTGGCTCCTCGGTGCCGCACATGAATGCCTGATAATCATTAATATCGGCGGGGTAAACCAGCCCCGGGTTTGCGCTGAGATTAGGCTCGATATGTCCGGCACCCATGTCGAACGGGTCGGCATCGGTTTCGCTATCTTCTTTCTCAATGTTCTGCCGTGCCGTCGTCATCAGCGCCGACTTGATCTCGGCCGGTGTGAAGTCCGGGTGCTCCTGCTTGATCAGTGCTGCAATGCCGCTGACATGCGGAACAGCCATCGATGTACCGCTTAGGTACTGAAACTCTTCGCCACGCAGTCCGTTCGCTACATCCGGCGTTTGCCCGGCCAGAATGTTCACGCCTGGTGCGGTGACATCGGGTTTCAGGATGTCCTGAACTTCCATATTCGGTCCGCGGGACGAGAAGCTGCCCATGTCGTTGCCGTCGACATCGAACGGCACATAGATGCCGCTATCGAGTGTGGCCTCGACCTGTTTGTCATCAAGCAATTCATCCCGCAGCAAGGTGCCGTTGGCCTGTCCGACCATAACGGCCGGTATCGTGACGGCGTCGCGGCTACCGTCCATGACGAACGGCACGGCTTCGTCGTTGTAGATGATGGCAGCCAGTGCACCGGCGTCGCCGGCATTAGCGATCTTCAGGTCGAAGTCGCAGCCACCACGCACCATCAACGCAATCTTGTCACTCATATCCGTTGCGTTAATAAGCGGGCTACAGCCATCGTAGGTTGTGCCCAGTTCGCCGTCCGGCGTCACTGTAGAGCCGTCGTCAGCCAGCACGAGGTCGGCGATAACCGGCCCGTTATCTTTCAGCGTCGGGGTAAAGCTTGCCTCGAGCATCAGGTACTCGCCTGCAAGTGATGCCGGGGTGTTGACCAGGATAGCCGTGTCGTATTCACGCCCCGCCCTGCTGCTGGCACCAACCGTCGTGACCCACGGTGCCGAGCCCGGAGAGTTGATGCTGCCCGGGTACGGGCCTTCGTTGCCGGAAGCCGCAGCGGTAAACACGCCGTTCTCGGCAGCGGTTAACAGTGCGATGTCATCGGTGTCGTTAATACCCGGGTCCAGCGTGCCAACGGAATAGTTAATGATGTCCACACCGTCGGCAACAGCATCATCGATAGCGCTGGTCAGGTCGGCGATGCTGCAGCTGGCACGCACACCACCGGGGCGTAGCCAGCAGGCCTTATATACTGCGACACGCGCCCGCGGAGCCATGCCGCTGACTTTGCCGAGCGTGGTGCCGCCGATGCTTGCTGGTACTTCGTTGCCGGCAGCGATGGATGCGATATGTGTGCCGTGACCATCGGCATCTTTCGGCGAGATAAACTCGTTTGCATCGGTTGCGAACGACGCTTCGAATCCTTCACGGTAGAAGCGTGCCCCGATCAGTTTGTTGTTGCAGTGCTTTTCTTCGAAGTCCGTGCCGGTTTCACAAACGCCCTGCCAATGGTCGGGCGGCTTGCTGTAAACCGGATCTTCGTACCTGTCTAGAATGCGTCCGCACAGCCATCTACCAATCAGGCTCTCTTCTGCCCAGGAGCTGCCGCAGAGCCCGTCAGGCTTGCCGCTGCGGGAATCGTCGAATGATGGATGGTTGGTCGCAATGCCGCTGTCGATAACACCGACGATAACGCCCTCGCCATCAAGATTCAGTGCTTTTCTCAGGCCCGTGCCACTATCGTTGAGACCGAGGAAATCAGGGCTGTCGATAGTGGAGACATAGCGCATCCTGTCTTCCCGTACCGCGACTACACCGCGTCGGGTGCGCAGTTTGTTCGCCTGCGCTTCCGTCATCTTCACTGCAAAGCCGTTGAAGGTGTTGCGGTAACGATAGACGGGCTTGTTCTTCAGGCCGAGCAGGTTCAGCAGTTCGTCCTGTTCGTTGTTCAGGCGCTCGGAGTAGATCTGGATGTCGGTGTCGTAGGCGTTAAAACGACGGCTCATTCCGCGGGCGCCGCCGGTGCGTCGTTGCTCGCGGCGCTGATGAAACGTCATGGCAGGAACTGATTCGAGCTGCACGATATACAGCTTTTCTTCCTGCGGTCCGGCCTGCTGTGGCGGCAGGCTCAATTGCCCCTTAACAGCACGTAACTGAGAGACGCCCTCGGCAAGTGCGGGCTGCATAAGAAGTGTGGCAACCAGCGCGGAAGCTATGCCTCCCAGACTGAACCGGCGAATTGTTAACGAAGAGTTTCTAACCACGTGCGGCGTCCGATGCGAAACCCGAATTTGCGGGTCTGGTGCGTCCTTTCGGGGGTATCTGCTTGAATCAACAGGGTTTACGGGGCAAACATTAGCATAAAGCGTTGGTGCATTCCCTTTGCCTAACAGTCTATCCGGGTCGTATTACTGCATTGCTGCGGGCGCTGCGGATTTCTGACGGCACTCCGGCCTGAAGTACGTTGCCCGCAACGAAGGCATCTGCGCATTCGCGGGCTGCATAGCGGGCTGCAATGGTGGTGGTCGCCGGCTTGTGGCCGCTGCGATTAGCGCTGGTCGACACCAGCGCCGAACCGGTGGCATTACACAATGCTGCTGCAAGAGGGTGAGTACAAAGTCTGACGGCAACTGTATTGCGTCCGCCGGTTACCCAGTCGGGGGTTGCGGCGCTGGCGGTGACTATCCATGTAGTCGGTTTACCGGTGTCCGCGAACAGATTTTGTTGTTCGTTTCTGTCGGGAGCGATCCACGGTTCCAGATGCTCGGGGCTGGCGCCGATGAGAATGAGTCCGGCTGCAGATGAGCGGCCTTTGAACCCGATGATGCGTGCTACGGCCGCCGCGGCATCGGGCAGACAACCCAGCCCGAAGACGCCCTCGGTCGGGTAGCAAACGACGCCGTCGTCGATGATAACGGAGGTGGCACGAATGAGGTCAGCGCGATACATGCTGCGTATCGTAGCGTATTCGATGAGGTTTTCAGGACTTTTGAGAGGCTACCAACTGTCCCGCAAGGACTTGGTGGCACCAGCAGCCGGTGCAGCCAAATATCTCAGTATCGAGAGTTGGCGGGAAGAATTCCCGGGGCATAGTAAACCGGCACGAAAGTGTTTCTCGGTATGGCAAGTAGTGCGCGAAGAGTTCCCGGGGGCATAGTAAACCGGCGCGCTGGCGCGTCCGGTTCTACCTGCCTTACGGCACCGTGTTGCCTAAAGGCAACTAATCTTTCTTAGTGGTGCTGGCCTTCTTTTTAGCTACTTTCTTCTTTGTGGTTTTTTTCTTTGTGGTCTTCTTCTTAGCAGCCTTTTTCTTGGCGGCTTTTTTCTTCGCTTTTTTCTTTTTCTTCTTCTTGCGGGCCGGTGCCTTTTCCAGCATTTCCTTACATTCCTCGAGCGTCAGCTTTTTCGGATCCATCTCTTTAGGGATACGCGCATTCTTCTCTTTATTCGTGATGTAAGGACCGTAGCGTCCGTTCAGAACCTGAATACCTTCGTCTTCAAAATCCTGAATGATGCGGTTGGCATCGAACTCTTTCTTGTCGGCGATGTACTTAAGTGCTACCTCAAGCTCAATGGTGTAAGGGTCTTCGCCGCGAATCGACACATTCTTGTCGTCGTATTTAACATACGGACCGAACGGGCCGATGGCAGCCATGACCAGCTCACCCTGAGGAGTGTGGCCGAGTTCTCGCGGCAGCTTGAAGAGTTCCAGTGCCTCTTCCAGCGTAATGCTGTTGAGCTTCTGTCCGGGGCGTAAGCCGGCAAATTTCGGTTTTTCTTCATCGTCTTTGGTGCCGATCTGGGCATAGGGCCCGAAGCGGCCGAAACGCACGCTTACCGGCTTCCCGCTTTTCGGGTCAGCGCCGAGCTCACGTGCCTGTACTACGTCCTGGCGGGTGACGTTTTCGTCTACATGCCTAACAACTTCGATGAACGGTGCCCAGAACTCACTGAGTGTCGAACCAAGGTCTTTTTCACCGCGCGCAATATCGTCGAGTATGTCTTCTAGCTTAGCGGTGTATTCGTAGTCGAGATAATGGGCCAGGTGGTTAACCAGGAAGTTGGCAACCAGCCGGCCGAGGTCTGTCGGAATGAACCGCTTGCCGTCCATCTCGACATACTCTTTGTTCTGCAGAGTCGAAATAATGTTGGCGTAGGTCGAAGGCCGACCGATACCGTATTCCTCGAGAATCTTAACGAGGCTGGCTTCCGAGTATCGCGGCGGCGGCTCGGTGAAGTGCTGGTTGGCCTGCACTTCTTTGAGCTGCAGCGTCTGGCCTTCTTCGACCGGTGGCAGCGATTTATCAGCTTCATCGTCCTTAACGTCGTCGGTGCCTTCCTGATAAACGGCGATAAAGCCCGGTTCAACCAGGGTAGAGCCGTTGGCGCGGAATACACCAGTGCCCGCATCGTTTGCCGGCACCATGTTGATGGCTACCGTATCGAACTTGGCCGGCACCATCTGGCAGGCAACGGTGCGCTTCCAGATCAGCGTATACAGCTTGTACTGATCTGACTCGAGATACTTCTTCATGTCTTCGGGCGTGCGTGCAATGCCTGTTGGCCGAATACCTTCATGCGCTTCCTGCGCGTTCTTCGATTTCGATTTATAAACGTTCGGTTCGGCCGGCAGGTTTTCTTTGCCATAGCGCTGGCCGATCAGTTCCCGAATTTCTTCGAGCGCCTCACCCGCGAGTGACACGGAATCGGTACGCATATAGGTAATGAGGCCGACAGTGCCTTCGTCGGTATCGATACCTTCATACAGTTTTTGCGCTGTCATCATCGTCCGTCGCGCATTGAAGCCCAGTTTACGGGAGGCTTCCTGCTGCAGAGTGGAGGTGTGGAACGGTGGTGCAGGATTCCGTTTACGTTGTTTCTTATCGACCGACTTAACGGTTAGCGAGCCGCCGGCAGCTTTGGTCAGTGCATCACGGGCGCCATGCGCAGCCTGTTCGTTCTCGAAACTGAACTGTTCGACTTTGTCGCCCTGAAATTCTACGAGCCGGCCGTTAAAGCCCGTACTCTCGATGCCGATGTCGCCTTCAATACTCCAGTATTCACGCGGGTTAAACGCTTCAATCTCAATCTCCCGCTCGAATATCAAACGCAGTGCGGGGCTCTGCACCCGGCCGGCAGACAGGCCGGAGCCGCCTACTTTTCGCCATAGCAGCGGAGAAGCATTGAAACCGAACAGGAAGTCGAGTGCCCGACGGGCCAGCTGTGCATCGACCAATGACACGGATAGTTCCCGCGGATGTTCAATGGCCTCTTTAATAGCGGTCTTAGTGATCTCATTGAATACGATGCGGTGCACGCTTTTGTTTTCGAGCAAGCCGCTATCGCGCAAAATCTCGTAAAGGTGCCACGAAATAGCCTCTCCCTCGCGGTCTTGGTCAGTTGCGAGGTACAGAGTGTCGGCTTTCTTTAGTGCAGTTTTGATCGCTTTAACATGTTTCTCGTTGCGGTCGATCAGCGCGTAGTGCATTTCGAAGTTCTTTTCCGGATCGACTGCGCCTTCACGAGGCAGCAGGTCGCGGACGTGACCGTATGAGGCGAGAACTTTGTAGTCCTTGCCCAAATACTTTTCGATTGTCTTCGATTTGGCCGGTGATTCTACGATTACGAGATTGCTACTCATAAATAATTGCCTGAATTCTTGCGTACGTTCTAACTGGATTATTAACCGGTTTCCGGTCGTTTGGCAGCCGGGCATTTAAGTAGCCCGAAAAAAGCGAAACCGCGACAGTGTCGCGGTTCAGGTTATACCAAATAGTTTTGATAACTGAAAAATGTCAGTGGACGGCTCCATCATTGTCGTCAAACACCAAGTCTTCCATGCGGGAAAACGCATCTGCTTCGCCCGGTTGACTGAACAGCACCATCAATACAACCCACTTCACCTGATCAACATCAATATCAGCCGAGTCGAGAGCCATAACGCGGTCGATCACCAGTTCGCGCTGCATTGCTGTAAGAATGCCGACCTGCTCCAGATAATGAATGTAACCGCGGCAACCTGCATCGAGGCGAGTCAGTTCGTGGCTGCTGTAAAGGCGGGTAGAGCGGTTAAGCGGCTGGTTAGCAAACGGCCGACCGTCGGAGTCGGTGAGTTCTTCCAGCCAGTCGAGTGCCCGATCGACCTGCATCTCGGCAAAACCGGCATGCAGTAATTCTTCTCTCAACACCATCTGGTCGGGTTCGCTTTCCTGTTCTGAAAAATTCTCGAACAGGTACATAAGCACATCGAGTACTGTTTCGCCCATTAACCTATCAGCCCTGAAATATGTTCTGAGTCTGTTTTGATGTTAGCCGTGCTTGCCGGTGTTTGTTCGTCTCTGGTACTGACCGGCGGACAACGATTCCACCTGATCCTCCAGTTCCATGATGAGGAGCATGGAGGAAACCTCCGCTGCCGTCAATCCGCTGCGCTCCACGAGGGTGTCGACACCTACCGGGTCCCAGCCCATGGCAGTTAACAGTAGTTGACGTGCAGGATCGTCCAATTGTTCGCGGTATATGTTTGTTTCACGGGATGTTTCACCGCGATCATCAGTTTCACCTGCCGCATTATGACTAGCGGCAGCGGTAGTTTCTCCCCGCAAAACGACAGCAGCCAAACTGGCCAGCTCTTCTAATATATGAGTGGCGGTTTCGACCAGCTTTGCGCCGTTACGTATCAGTTGGTGGCAGCCTTTGCTCTGCGGGCTGTGGACTGAACCCGGTATAGCAAACACCTCGCGGCCCTGCTCCACCGCATGACGTGCGGTAATCAATGCGCCGCTGCGGGCCCCCGCTTCAACCACCAGTGTGCCGATGCATAGCCCGCTGATAATCCGGTTGCGTCGCGGAAAGTTTTCTCTTGCCGGCGGTGTTCCCGGCGCGAACTCACTGACCAGGGCACCGTGCGCCGCGATGTGGTTTGCCAGCTGCAGGTTTTTTGCGGGGTACACCTGGTCGAGCCCCGTGCCGCAAACCGCGACCGTCGTGCCACCTGCATCCAGTGCTGCCCGGTGCGCTGCTGCATCGATGCCTTCGGCTAAACCGCTTGTGACCGTCAGGCCGGCTGCGCATAAATGCGCGGCAAAAGCGGCGGCAAGTTCGCAGCCACCCGGTGTGGCATTGCGGCTACCGACAATGGCGAGTTGCGGTAGCTGCAACGCCGCCGGGTCGCCACGTACAAACAACACGGCGGGTGCACCGCTGACTTCGTTGAGCAATGGCGGGTAGTTCGTATCGTCCGTGGTAACTAAATGGCAGTCGTCTGCTGCCAACCACTGCAATGCGGTTTGCAGTCTTGCGGCATCGGGTTTGGCGATAGCGGCCGCGGCCTCAGGGGTGACGCCGGCGGCGGTTAGCGCAGAGACGGAAGCATTTGCGGCAGCTGCAGCTGAACCGAAAACGTCGAGCAGCGTGCGCAGGCCTGCGGGCCCGAGGCCCGGAGCCAGGTTGAGTCTGAGCCAGTGCTCGCTTGTCTCGGGAATCGGCACGTTTGGTTTCCGTCAGGGGCAACTGACCGGACAATAGCACTAACCATGCGCTGCGGCTCGGTCACAAAGTGGTTGTTACGCGCACAAAAAAGCCCGGCTCCGGGCCGGGCTTTTTACGGGTATGAATGGCGTGTTACGGATTCGTTACCCGGTCGAGAATTTTGATCTCGAAAGTTGCATCCATAACCAGTGCGTAACTAGCCTCTTCCATCGGCTTAACGATCATCAACAGGCCGATACGCTCGTCCGGCAGCGTAACCCTGCCCGATGATTGTGCCGGACTGGCGCTGCCGTCTTTAACCTCGACGCCTTTCTGCCAGACCGACAGGACATGACCCTCTTCGATGCCGTCTTCAACGCCTAAGTTAACAATCACCATCTGGTATTGACCGATACGCGATACGCCATCTTTCACAGCGACAATCTGACCGTCGACTTCACTTTGTGGGCCCCGCGGATAGTAGTTTTTCGGCGGATTCTTTTCGTAGCGAATAACGCGGTCACCGGGTTTGGCTTCGCGGGTCGTATCGTTCAGCATCATGTTCGATACTTCGCCGACGCTGTTAAGCGTGCCCTCACCGACATACACAACTTCGTAACCGAGCGATTTGTTGTTGCGCGGATCACGCAGCTCGTCGCCGAGTCGAATAACCTTCATCGACTCGCCCTTCACCGGATCTTCGAGATTACGAACGTAGACCTCGTCGCCGGCGCCGGCGACCATGCCGTCACGCATCGCAACGATATGCGGCAGTTTGTTAAAGGTTTTCTTATCGATGATGCCGGCGCGTGTCAGGAACGCTGCGATCTGGTCGAACGGGATGGTCGGGACAGGACTAGCGAGCTCGCTAACCCGCGCCTCCGGTGTCAGTTTTTCAACACCGTCACCACCACGGAATGAGCCGTCGTCAAAGCGCAGCTGCGGTTTGCCGTCGACCCAGACAAGCACGAGGACGTCGCCAGGATAAATAAGGTGAGGGTTTTCAACTTGCGGATTGACGTACCATATTTCCGGCCAGAGCCACGGGTCGCGGAGGAACATCGCAGAGATGTCCCACAACGTGTCGCCCTTAACGACAACGTAGCGGTCCGGATGGTCGGGGTTCAGTACCAGTTCATCACCCTCGGCGAAGGCGGCTGAGCCGAGTGCCAGGGTAGCGATTACCAGCAGAGTGCGGCAGAACCGCAGTTTCGAAGAGATGTTCATGTGCGCGTCATCCGTTTATCAAGTCCGTCATGTGCAGTAGCTCCGCACTGGTATAATTCTGCCCAAGCAGCAGCCCAGAAACTGTGACGCAGTGCCATAACGCCACATAATCTGGGAGGCTAGCTAATCTCTGGTTGGAACAATTATCCCTTGATATATCATAATATTAGGGAAATTACATAGCGTTGCGCGCGAAAATGCGCTGGAATATTCATGGCATTATTAGAAATTCTTGAATACCCGAACCCCCGTCTGCGGATTAAAGCGGAGCCGGTCGATGCAGTGGATGATGCTGTGCGGCAGCTGGTGGCCGACATGTTCGAGACGATGTACGACGCTCCGGGCATCGGTCTGGCGGCAACCCAGGTGGATGTGCATCGCCGGATACTGGTACTCGATGTGTCGGAAGAGCAGAACGCTCCGATGTGTCTGATTAACCCGGAGATCCTCGAGAAAGATGGCAACGCCTTCGGTGATGAAGGGTGTTTATCGGTACCGGGAATTTACGAAGGCGTCGAGCGTGCCGACTTTATCCGTGCGACTGCGCTGAATGAACAGGGTGAGTCGGTCGAGATAGAGGCGACCGGTTTGTTATCGGTATGCATTCAGCATGAGATGGACCACCTTGAAGGCAAGTTGTTTGTCGACTACTTGTCGGAGTTGAAGCGCTTGCGCCTGAAAAAGAAAATTACGAAAGCACAAAAGCAGGCGCGTACCGACGCCCCTGCCGGTCAACGCATCTGATCTGAGTTTCCAACTTAGCGCTGCTCAGGCAGCCAGCGGAAAAAACTATGCGGATTATTTATGCCGGTTCCCCCGAGTTTGCCGTGCCTGCTCTGGCAGCACTGCTTGAATCGGGGCATGAGATTGTCGCGGTACTGACGCAGCCCGACCGCCCCGCCGGCCGCGGGCGCAAGCTGACGCCGCCGCCGGTCAAGGTGCTGGCGGAACAGCACGGTGTAAACGTGTTGCAGCCGCAAACGCTGAAAGATGAATCGATCCAGACGACCCTGCGTGACTTGCAGCCGGATTGCATGGTTGTAGTGGCCTACGGCTTGCTGTTGCCGCCGGCAGTGCTCGAGATTCCCCGCTACGGCTGCGTCAATCTGCATGCCTCTTTGCTGCCGCTCTACCGCGGAGCTGCGCCGGTGCAGGCAGCTATTCTTGCCGGCGACGCCGATACCGGCGTGTGTCTGATGCAAATGGCGGAGGGCCTTGATACCGGCGATGTACTGCTGGTCGAGACAACGGATGTCGGCGCCTATGAAACCACCGGGGAACTCACCGACAGGCTCGCCGACATCGCGGCGAATGTTTTGCAGACTGGTTTAAGCAAAATGGAGCTTGGTGATTTAAGCCCTGTTCCACAGGACGATGCCGCGGCGAGTTATGCCGGCAAAATCAGCAAAGCAGACGCAACTATCGACTGGACCTTATCCGCCACAGAGCTGGCCCGTCGCGTGCGGGCGTACAACCCCTGGCCTGTCGCACAAACGAAGTTGCGCGGCGAACAGTTTCGTATCTGGCGGGCTATTGTTGATGATTGCATTATCGATCAGGGTGAGCCGGGAGAAATTATTGAACTCACTCCCGTAGGGCTTGCCGTGCAATGCGGTCATGGCTTACTGGTTTTGCAGGAGGTGCAGGTGCCGGGCAAGAGCCGGACCCCGCCTGCCCAGCTACCTGATGCCGCCCTACTGGCCGGCACGGTTCTCGGCGTATAACGACCCGCATGGCTAAAGCTAACAGTGGTGGTGCAACCCGTGCGGCAGCGGCACAAGCAGTGCATGCGGTTCTGTCTGACGGTGCTTCGTTGGAGCAATGCCTGCCATCGGCAACGACGGATTTCAGTGACGATGATGCGGCGTTTATTCGCGCGCTGGTGTTCGGCGCGTTGCGCGGGCATCTGCTGCACCGGCAATTGATTAATGCCTGTCTGAGTAAACCGCTGAAGCGCAAAGACCGGGTGCTGGAAGCCTTGCTGTCGGTAGGCTTCTATCAGCTTCTGAGTGACCGTCAGCCTGACTACGCAGCAGTTTCCGCAACGGTAGAGGCCACCCGCGATCTCCGGCGTCCGCACGCCAAGGGTCTGGTCAATGCGGTTCTGCGACGCTTTATTCGTGAGCGTGACTCTCTGCTATCAGATGCAACCGCCGGCCTTGAAGCGACGCATGGTCTGCCGGAGTGGCTACTGCAAAGACTGCAGGCAGACTGGCCCGATCAATGGCAACAGATTGCTGCCGGGTCCGACCGGCAGGCGCCTATGTGGTTACGGGTAAACCGCGCGCGGACAACCACTTCTGACTACCTTGCAAAGGCCGGGTTGGCCGCCACTACTGCGGATGCATTTCCGGATGCTTTACTGCTGGAGACGCCGCTGCCGGTGTCGGCACTGCCCGGTTTTGCCGCCGGTGATTGCAGCGTGCAGGATGCAGCCGCCCAAATGGCCGCACATCTACTCGACCCGCAACCGGGTGAGCGGGTGCTCGATGCCTGCGCAGCGCCGGGGGGTAAGACCTGCCACCTGCTTGAACGACAGCCGGAGCTTGGCGAAGTGGTTGCGCTCGATAGTTCTGCCGAAAGGCTGGAACGGGTACATGAAAATCTCGGGCGCTTGCAGTTGAGCGCAACTGTCGTTGAAGGCGATGCGACGGACCCGTCGGGCTGGTGGGACAATCACAGTTTCGACCGGATCCTGGTGGATGCACCTTGTTCCGCCACCGGTGTAATCCGGCGTCATCCCGATATTAAATTTCTGCGCCGTGATTCCGATATTGCCGTGCTGGCGCAGCTTCAGGGCGACATTCTTGACGCGCTGTGGCCTTTATTACGCCCCGGCGGGCGGCTGTTGTACGCCACGTGTTCGGTGCTACGGGCCGAAAACGACGCCACTGTTGCCGCTTTTCTGCACCGCCAGAGTTCGGCCGAAGCGCTGCCGTTACCGGGCAGTCCAGCGCTGGCGGGCGTCTCAGAGGGAATTGGCCTGCAACTGTTGCCAGGAGGCGACAGTGATACCGACGGCTTTTATTATGCTTTAATTGCCAAGGGTTCCGGCTAACGTTGCGGGAACGCAACAGGATAATGTGGTGCAAATGATACGGCGACAGGCAAAACCGCTGTGCAGGCTGGTCTTCCCGACTATCCTGCTGCTGCTGTTGCCCGCGCTCGCCGCCGCCGACAAGGGCATGTTCGAAGTTCGCACTGCCACCAGCCGTCTTGATGAAGGCATCTATTACCTGAATGCCACGATTGACTACGATCTTTCACCGCAGGCCATTGATGCATTGAATAGCGGGATCCCGCTAACCTTCGATCTTGAAATTGAAATAAGCCGCAGCCGTAAGTGGTGGTTCGACCCGGAAGTGGCGCTGCTAACCCAAAGCTTTCAGCTGACGTTCAATGCTTTGTCGCGACGCTATGTGGTGCGTAACCTGAACAGCGGCGTGCAACAATCCTATTCGACGCTCTACAGCGCACTCGGTGATATGGGGCGGATAGTCGATATACCGATTATCGATACAGCGATTCTCGAAGATGACCTGACACATCTGGTGCGAATTCGGGCCGTGCTGGATCAGCAACGACTGCCCGGGCCGCTGCAAATGCTCGCGTTCTGGAGTGACGGCTATCGTCTGGAAAGCGACTGGTACAGCTGGAGCTTAAGCGATGGATAGAAAACGCTTAAGACGAAATGCCAATATGGTGCTTGTTATTGCGGCGCTGGTGCTCGGCCTTACAGCTATCGTGTTGCTCGGTCAGGCCACCCAGAATTCACAGGACTTCGGTCGCCTGCAAGGCGCGATTCTTTTGGCAAACCTCGCATCGGCGGTGGTGTTGTTGATACTTATTGTCGGCAACCTTTTCCGCCTGCAACGGGAGTATCGCCATCGTGAGTCCGGCGCCAAGCTGAAAACCCGCATGGTGCTGGCGTTTCTCGGTCTCGGGATTGCACCCATGGTGCTGGTCTATCTGTTCTCCGTGCAGTTCATTAACCGCAGCATCGAAAACTGGTTCGACGTCGAAGTTGAACGCGGGCTCGGTGATGCGCTCGAGCTCAGCCGGTCTGCGCTCGACCTGAACATGCGCGAGGAGTTGAGCCGCACACTTCGCATCAGTGAGTTTTTGCCACCGCCGCTCGATCCGGAACTGTTTCCGGTGCTGGCTGAATTACGGCGCGAAAGTGGCGCGCTCGAACTGGCAATCTTTGGCGAAAACTATCGGACATATGCCTATACGTCGGAGAATACTGCTCGTTTGATGCCCGACTTCCCCGACAAGGAAATGCTGCGGCAACTGGCCCTGGAAGGCAGTGTTGTGCGACTTGAACCTGACGACGGCGGTTACGTCGTGCACACCCTGATTGCGCTGCCGTCGATGCGGGCCGGCGTCAGCGTCCATATGTTGCAAGGCAAGTTCCCGGTTGGCGAACAGCTGGGGCCGCTGGCTGACTCTGTACAGACCACCTTTACCCGTTACAGCGAGCTGTCGTATCTGCGTGACCCGCTCAAGCAAAGTCTGGTGCTGACACTTTCGCTGGTATTGCTGGTGGCGCTGTTGACGGCTGTTTACGGGGCATTCTTCTTCGCGCGCAGGTTGGTATCACCACTCGAAAGTCTGGTCGCCGGCACCAGGGCAGTGGCCGAGGGCGATCTCGATACCCGTCTGCCGCAAACGACTCGCGACGAGATCGGATTCCTCGTCAACTCCTTCAACGACATGATTGCGCGTCTGGGCGAAGCTCGTGCCGAGGCGGATCGCAGTGAGCAGCAGGTTGAAGCCGAGCGGACTAACCTGAAGGCTATCCTGTCAGGCATTTCGACCGGCGTTATCGCGCTGAACGCAGATATGACCGTGCGGTTTGCCAACGAAGCTGCAGGCCGGATTCTGGAAACTGACTTTCACGAAGTGGTCGGCACGCCGGTCGCAGAGCTTGGCCCGGAGTCTACGCTCGTAGGGCAGTTTGTGGCGGCGGTGCACCAGCTGTCAGAGGAAAGCGGTCAGGTGCTGCGCGAACAAATTGTGCTGAAAAACGATCAGGGTCGTCGCGTGTTGATTTGTTCAAGTGCCGAACTGCGCGGCAATGCAGACGAAGCGAACGGGCTGGTGTTGGTGTTCGATGATGCGACGGCATTGTTGCAGGCGCAGCGTGACGCGGCCTGGGGCGAAGTCGCACGGCGGCTCGCCCATGAAATCAAAAACCCGCTGACGCCTATCCAGTTATCGGCAGAACGTATCCGGCGCAAGTTTCTTGAAGGCGAGTCCGGCGCCAAAGCAGAGCTGTTGGATCGTGCAACTCACACCATCGTGCAACAGGTTGAGGCGATGCGCGACATGGTAAATGCCTTTAGCGAGTATGCCCGTGCGCCGCAGGTGAATATTTCGCAGGTGGCAATTAACCAGTTGATCGAACAGGTCGCCGACTTGTATCCGGGCGTCGGCGGACAGCCGGGCATTGTGCTCGATCTGGACAAGAGCCTCGGCATGATTGATGCAGACGGCATTCGCTTGCGTCAGGTTCTGCATAACCTGCTCCGCAATTCGCTGGAAGCGTTGGAAGGACAGACTGACGGTCGGATCACGATCGTGTCGCACTATTTGCCGGGAGAACACGGGGGGCGTGCTGAGATTCTGGTGAGCGATAACGGACCGGGTTTTGCAGAAGACGAACGGGAGCGTTTGTTCGAGCCTTACATGACAACAAAAACGAAGGGCACGGGG
>Ga0070729_10001776_pt1 | contig 31036 bp, 22 predicted proteins | sample tdDd472_FD_66725 | JGI IMG/M metagenome (GOLD analysis project Ga0070729, IMG submission 66725) | Marine sediment microbial communities from the Atlantic coast under amendment with organic carbon and nitrate - tdDd47.2 | ecosystem: Environmental > Aquatic > Marine > Coastal > Sediment | place...
TGCTAACACTGGCAGAACCATTTGGAACAGCTGTCCAGGTAGTTATTGTTGTTCCGGTCGGTGCAAAGTCTGTTACAGAAGCATCAATAACATCACTGGGGCCATCGTTGCTTACAGTAATTGTATATTCAATTACCTGAGGTGGCGTGTAGGTGGTGAAGCCATCGTCTTTGATGATGGCCAGATCGGCAACACTATTTTGTGTATCGGTATCAGTTGAGGTGTTATTACCAGGATCGGGATCTATGGTATTTGGTGAATTGGTAATAGTGGCTGTGTTTACCAGGTCACCTGTGAAATCTGATGGAACATCCAGGTTGATGGTAAGTACTATGGAATTTCCGGCACCCGCTTCAATACTTACGTTTTCGTTTATATTACCGCTGCCACTTGGATTTGCAATACTTGCGTTGCCAATCGCAACGGCTGACCAGGAGCTAATGCTCGTTCCAGCAGGTGCAATATCTGCAACAACTGCATCAACATCATCCATAGGGCCATTGTTGGTAACCGTAACTGTATATATTACAGTTGTTCCGGGGGTATATTCAGTGTTGTTATCGGTTTTGTCGATTTCAAGATCAGCATAGGGATTTACGATCTCTACCTGATAATCCTCAACTTCGCCATCTGGCCATGGGCCATCCCATGACATATCCCCATAATCACAACCAACAGGTTGACCACTTTCGGTTACAAAACCAATTAATCTTGCAGCACCAAACTGGTCCCCTTCATTAAGGGAATCCGAGCAGGAAGTATGAAATTCTACTGATTGTAGTACATTGCCATTGGGTCCATCAAGAAAATGTATCCAGGTCTCTCCTCTAAGTCTCGATTCTCCTGCATTTGCTGCGTCTAAGGTAAATGAACCATTCAAATCTACCGAGCCTTCGAACCACACTTTTTCAGGGCCACCATGGTAGGGAGCAGTTTTATTGTTTGCGAAAACATAAACCGGGTTCAGGAAAGCCGGATCTCCTGAGCAGTAAACCTTGGAAGGATCCTGTGAGTGGTTTGTAGCTGAACAATCATCACCAGTATATAACATTGTTAACCGGCTTGGTTTTTCACCTGCATCACAAAAATTACATGGAACATCTCCATCAGTACTGGAGTAACGGAAACGCATGTATGTTACGCTTGTGGAAGCATCAACAGGTACAGCAAAGCAAAGATTGGTTATTCCGCTAGTTAGCTCATAATCATCATAAATATGGTCAGCTACCTGTTCCCAGCTTCCATCAGCATCAAAGTCAATCCATACGTTCAGGAAACCATCACCCTGTGCAACCACATCGAAACATGCTGTTTCTCCCGGGATGAGTTCAGAAGTAAAAGTAATCCCGTCTTCATCATCTGTTCCGTCATTATCATCACCCAAAGCATTTGCATCAGCCTGACCATCCATATCAGCATCAACCGAACTTCCGAGATAAACTGGGCCATTTATAATATGGCGTGCTCCATTCATAGCCAGTGTAGTTGGATAGGGATCCGGAGCATCACCAAAGTCCTGCAATTCATGTAAAGGCATGCATACGCCGGGAAAAAGTACATCTGTAAGGGATTCATCTACTGATTGATCTCCGGAAAACTTACCATTTGGTTCATATTCATTCGCCCAATAGGCATCCAAAATCAAGGCGGGGTTATTATTGAGGCTGGAAGAAGCAGTAATTTTACCACCGCCGGTATGATTGGTAACATGATTCTTAAGTGTAATGTATTCAATATGGCCATTGGCTTTTCCTGAATTTAACTCAAAATTTCCAGAAGTTCCTGCCAGTTGAATTGATGTAGAGCTAAAAAAAATAGTGCCATCGGCAAGTTGAAAGTTCCCACTTCCATGCCATCCTATCGAAATATTTGTTCCGATTAATGTGTCTTTAGAATCGCTTCCGGATACAGAGAAGTTTTGACCAGTTCGTAAACAGCTATTGATAAATGTCCGTTTACCACCACTCTCCGAGGTCCAATCCTGAGCAACTTCAATATTTGCGTTCTCGGCATACACCCGGCCACCAGTGTTTTTCCAGGTTCCCCCCTGATGAGGGCCCGAATCTCCACCGCCAACGAAACGGTACTGTAATAGTGAACCATTGATAACATTAATTATACCTGAAGGTTGATTATCAAGGTTTCTATCTGATGGAATTATGAAATGGGCTTGAGTACCGGCAGTTGGCTCGATATTAATGGTGCCATAATTTTTGATATTATTGCCAGTATTCAGGGTAACAATATGATGAATATTAATTGTTACATCATTTGGAATATCCTCATTGTTTGAAGGCTTAATCCCATTTTCCCAGGTATCCGTATTGGTCCAATTCCCATCACTAATTGTAGTATAGGTGGTTTGGGATTTAAGTTGATTACTCAAACTAATTATGAATAATAAACTAAACATGAAAGGGAATAACCTTCCAAACGATTTCAGAATCTTACTGGTTCTGATGCCAGGCTTTGAAAGCCCGTAAATGCAACTAACATTTGCAGACTTCTGAAGGATGTAATAATTTTTCATATTAATGGATTTAGATTAGGTTTAACATAATTCAGCCTATTAGGCATGTAAAAATTTAAATATGTGATTGTGTATTGTTGATTATTTAAAGAGTTAAGCATTCATTAATAATGTGTTAATGAATTTTAACAGTTATCACTAAGTATAATTTACAATATGCGTACCATGCCATGGATATTTTTTTAATGGTGAAATAACAAGGGTTTCGGGTTGTTTCACTTTCTATTGTTTTCCAGATTTTGGAAAATTATTCTTCAGGTAGGATAAATTTTAATGTTGGAAACGGAAATACTTCCATATTTTTCGATGTGGAATACAGGTAAATTTTTTTAAGGGCTAACATGTTCAGCAGCATTTAGTGAGGAAAACCATTACCTTTACATTCCAAATCAATTGTATTTCATTATGAAAAACCAATATTATATTGCCTGGTGGAACGTTGAAAACCTGTTTGATGTATTCAATTCAACTGATAGACCCTCATGGTTGCAAAACCAGCTCAGAAGCGAACTTAAAGATTGGAACGGACAGATTTTAAACCAAAAAATCAGCAACCTAGCATCTATTATCAGCCAAATGAATAACAACACCGGGCCGAACATCCTGGGATTGTGCGAGGTAGAAAACCGGGTTGTTCTGGAAAAACTGAAGTATGCCCTTCTGCCCCTTGGCAGGAATTACGACATCGTTCATCACGAAATGAATGATCAGCGAGGTATAGATGTGGCATTTATTTATGATAAAGACCTTTTCCATTTTCAAGAATCCTTTTCACATATTGTTCTAAAACGATCAGCTACGCGCGATCTCTTCCAGGTGAATTTTGGCACGCCAAAAGGCAATGACCTGATTTTGATTGGCAACCATTGGCCGGCTCGTTCTGCCGGGGTTTTAGAGTCGGAGCCATACCGTATTATTGCTGGTGAAACACTTAGCTACTGGATGGAACGGATTTTTGAGATCAAAGGAAATAATACTGCTGTTTTAGCCATGGGTGATTTTAATGATGACCCTTTCAACAGATCGGTGATGGAATATGCCCTGGGAACAAACAGCCATAAAAAGGTGGTTTATGCCCAATCCCCAAGGTTGTTCAACCTGATGTGGCCAGTTCTTGGCCATGGCATGGGTACCTATTATTACAACAATTTCCCCTATGTTTTCGACCAGTTTTTGGCTTCCAAGGAGCTTATTAAATCAACTGGAAAAATAAAAATAGCAAAGGGAAACAATCCGGAATATTTAGTAAGGGTAGAGATGTTCCCTGAAATGATTGGTAGTGGCAGGTATCCTTCACCCATTTCTTTTGGCCGCCCCTCAAGGAAAAGTTCTTTCGACCCTGAAGGTTTTAGCGATCATTACCCGATTTCGGTTGTGATTGAGGAATAGTTTTGCTTTTCTGTAAAGGTTATGTGATATTAATTAGATGAAAATATTGTGACCAAAACATAAACACTAAACGCCAAACTCAAAATGAGTTAACGTTTCCATTTAATGTTACAACCCACACTCGGCAATTGCTCCCTGGGTACTTGTTGCCCTGCAAGTATTAAATCAAGGGTATTACGTAGATCGGAACCAGTGACCGGTTTCCCATTACCAGGACGTGAATCATCAAATTGTCCCCTGTAAACGCATTTCATTTCACCATCAATTACATTGAAGTCGGGTGTGCAGGCTGCATCATATGCTTTTGCAACTTCCTGGGTTTCGTCGAAGAGATACGGAAACGGGAAGTCATGGTCTTTGGCAAAGTCTTTCATCTTCTCAGGTGAATCAGCCGGGTAGTTCAACACGTCGTTGGAGTTGATCATGATGAAGGATATGCCCTTTGGAATATAGTCCTTCCCCACATTTACCAGCTCTTTAATAATGTGAATAACATACGGACAATGGTTGCAAATAAAAACCACAACGGTGGCATTCGGGGATTTGAGATCATCCAATGATTTATCTTTACCTGAGATTAAATCAGGTAACTGAAAATCCGGGGCTGAAAAGCCCAAAGGAATTTGTACTGTTGGTGTTTCTGCCATAGGTTATTAATTTTGTACTACTGAAACGAAAAAAAATGAAAATTGTTCAGTAAATATTGAATGATCCATAATTCGTTTTTTATTAGCCTGGTATTCACCGAAAAATTTTATTTGAAAAGTCAATCACTTCACTCTTTTATGAATCACAATCATTTCAAAAAATTTCTGCGATAAGTAAAACATATTTATCATGAAACGGATTGATGATAATGAAATACTGATTAAGTATCTGAATATAGCTACACACTTTACACTTCAATTGATGTAACAATCAGAAATGTATGGCCTTTAAAAGATTAATTCCAAAATCGAAAATACCTTTCAATAGGTTCTCTATTACGTAAAAAAATCCGGTTTGCTAACCTGGAAAACGAGAATATTTTAGTGGCACCAACAGCATCAGCCTGCTGATTTTCAAAATTATCCCATACAAATTTTGTTTATCAAAATTTAAATGTCTAATTTTGCCGCCCAATTTTTGGGAGGGAAATAAAGTGAATTATTTGAAGCATTTTGTAATCCCATTTCGCGGGCTGAAACCAGGAATTCATCAGTTTGATTATCACATTGATAAGAGGTTCTTTGAAAGTTTTGAATACGCTGAGGTAAACAATGGAAACGTAAAAGTTGATGTTGAATTAACACTTCAGGAACGCATGCTCATTTTCGATTTTGAAATCATTGGCTCTGTGGAAGTTAAATGCGACAGATGCCTTGGACAACTGAACCACAACATTGCTGGAAAAGAAAGGCTTTTCGTAAAGTTTGGTGAGGATTGGGAAGAAGAATCCGATGATGTTCTTGTGATCCCCGAAGGTGAGTATCAGTTCGATATCAGTAAGTACATTTACGAGTATATCATTCTGTTATTGCCTATGCAGCGCATTCATCCTGATGATGAAAATGGTGACACCACCTGTGACAAAGAAATGGTTAACAGGTTGGGACATCACCCTGAAAGTTCAGAAACAGACCCACGATGGGATGTATTACAAAAATTAAAAGACGACAATAAAACTAATTAGATAACAATTAACAAAAAATAAAATGGCTCATCCGAAACGAAAAATATCAAAGACCAGAAGAGATAAGCGCAGAACGCATTATAAAGCTACTGCACCAACCCTGGCAAAATGCCCAACCACTGGTACAATTCATATTTACCACAGGGCATATTGGGTAGACGGCGACCTTTATTATAAAGGCAAGGTAGTAATGCAAAAGTCAGAAGCAGAATAAAAAAAATCAAGAATAATTAAATTCTAAGATCCTCATTTACTAATGAAATTCGGACTGGACGTAATGGGTGGTGATTTTGCACCGGAGGCCACTATAGATGGTGCAATAATGGCTCGGCAAGAGCTATCCCCAACCGACCAGATTGTTCTTATTGGTGATGAGGAGATCATCAGGGCTTTACTTACTAATAAAAAAACTGATCCCGAAACATTTCAAATTGTAAATGCTACCCAAACTATTGGCATGGCCGAAAAACCTTTGAAAGCCCTGATATCCAAACCGGATTCAAGCCTTTCAGTAGGTTTTCGTATGTTGAAGACCCGTAAGATCCATGCCTTTGCAAGTGCTGGAAATTCAGGAGCTGCCATGGTTGGCGCTATGTACAGCGTGGGGAGCATTGCCGGGGTTATACGCCCAACCACAACGGCACATATCCCCCAGGAAAATGGGGGCGAAAGCATCATTCTTGACATTGGCACCAACCCGGATACAAAACCAGATGTTTTGTATCAATTTGCAATCCTTGGTTCGATATATGCCAAACATGTTTTGAATATAAACAATCCGCGTGTTGGTTTGTTAAATATTGGTGAGGAGGAAGGAAAGGGCAATTTATTGTGCCAGTCGTCTTATCAGATGATGAAGGATTCGAAAGAGTTTAATTTTATTGGAAATATAGAAGGCCGTGACCTTTTTAAATCCAAAGCTGATGTAACAGTTTGTGATGGATTTACCGGTAACATAGTTTTGAAACAAATAGAAGCCATGTACCGGATGTTGCAAAAAAGAAACCTGTTGGATGATTATTTTGCACGCTTTAACTACGAAAACTATGGAGGAAGCCCGGTGTTAGGTGTTAATTCAGGAGTAGTTATAGGACACGGAATATCAAATCCGGTTGCCATAAAAAATATGATCCTCCTGTCGAAAGAAATTGTTGATGCTAAACTTGCTTCTAAAATTCGAAGGGCTCTCCACAAATATACCAGGTAGAATTGTTGAACACCATATTAATTGCTGGGTGGTTATTTTTACCTGAATCAGATAATTTTGTTATATGGTAGTTGGAAGAACCAGGTTTTATGGATAACAAAAATATCGTTGAGTATAGCATATAAATATTTTGCTTTGCTCATCAATTTAGTGATTAAGAACAGAAAATTAGAATTATGACCAAAATAAGAGCAGCCATAACAGGTGTTCACGCATGGGTTCCGGATTATATCCTTACAAACGAAGAACTGGCCAAAATGGTTGATACTTCTGATGAATGGATCATGACCCGGACCGGCATCAAAACAAGGCATATTTTGAAGGGTGAGGGAATGGGAACTTCCGACATGGGAGCTGAAGCAGTAAAAGGACTCCTTGAAAAAACCAATACACACCCCGACGAAGTTGACCTCATAATATGTGCTACCGTAACTCCCGACATGCAATTCCCTGCAACTGCCAACATTATTGCAGACAAAACAGGAATTAAAAATGCTTTTCATTTCGATATCAATGCTGCGTGTTCCGGACAAATTTATGCCTTGACCACAGCCGCCATGTACATCGAATCTGGCAAATACAAGAAAGTGATCATGGTGGGTGCTGATAAAATGTCATCCATCGTCGACTATACCGATCGTACAACCTGTGTTATTTTTGGGGATGCCGGAAGTGCCATTATGATTGAACCTACAAACGAAGATGTCGGTTTTATTGATTCTATTCACCAGGCTGATGGCTTTGGCAGGGTTCATTTGCATCAAAAGGCCGGCGGCTCGGTTAAACCTGCTTCTCATGCTACTATTGATGCCCGCGAGCATTATATTTACCAGGAAGGCCAGGCAGTATTTAAATTTGCCGTGTCAAAAATGGCGGATGTTTCGGTGGAGATGATGAAAAAACACAACATCGAACCCGAAGACCTGGCATGGTTGGTACCTCACCAGGCCAATATGAGAATTATTGAAGCAACTGCGCGCAGGATGGGGATAGACAAAGAACAGGTGATGATCAATATTCAACGCTACGGAAACACAACTTCAGCAACTATTCCACTTTGCCTGTGGGAATGGGAAGACCAGTTAAAAAAGGGTGATAATATTATCCTTGCTGCATTTGGTGGTGGATTTACCTGGGGATCGATATATCTCAAATGGGCTTACGACGGGAAGAATCACCTCTAGGAAAAAATTTGTATTAAAAATTTCTTTAAGCAATCCAATTATTGGGTTGCTTTTTTTTATTCCTTAAAGAAATATCGGTGTGTATCAGGGCAGTTGAATTGCTATAGTTAATTTGGAATTGATCTTCCATGTACGCTGCCTTCATTCATTTCTGTAATTAAACATTTTATCCTTCATCTTTCCATTAAAACCACTAGTTTCGTACCATGTTAACCATCAAAACATTCGATATATCTTCATCAAAACTGTATCAATCAGCCCTCGAAATAAGACAAAGTGTATTTATTGAGGGTCAAAAAGTCGATCCGGCACTGGAGATCGAAAACGAGGACAAATGCACCCATTATTTACTTTATATGGATAAGCAGGCTATTGGAACAGCTCGTTGGCGGGAAACAGAAAAAGGAATAAAACTGGAGCGATTTGCCATTTTAAACGAATACCGAAACAAAGGTTACGGAACAGTAATTCTTGAGAAGGTTCTGCAGGATATTTTGCCCCTGGGCCGGGTAATGTATCTTCATTCACAACTCAAGGCAATAAATTATTACGAGCGAATGGGGTTTATTAAAACCGGTGAAGTCTTCAATGAAGCCGGTATCGAGCATTACCTGATGACCAGAAAGCCATAAAAAAGTAGTATGTAATTCTTATTAAGTTCTCATTTATTTCATTCATTTAAACTATAATTAAAAAATATTCTATCTTTGGTTTCCTTATTTAAACTTAACGTATAATTGAAGCGGTTAAAACTACACTCACGGGGGACATTTTTCCTGTTAAGTTTTCTGTATTTATTTGGTTCTGATGTCTACGCATCTGCGCAAGACATGGACTCGTTGCTATCGATTATTGCAATCACCGAGGATGATTCCGTAAAAGTGGCAGCCATGATATCTTTTGCCGACTCCATTGCAGAAGAGCATCCTGACTCATCATTATTTATACTTGAGGAGGCCAACCAGGTTATCCCGGAAGGGAAATGTGCTTTTAATAAAATCAAATTATTGACCTCCCGGGCTGAATTATTTACAGATATTGCAAAATACCCCGAATCCCTCCAGGATTTCTTTGAAGCTAAAAAACTACTCGAATCCATAGAAACCCTTAACCAGGACTCAACGCTGTTGCACATCTACATAAAGCTACTGAGCGACATAGGTGTAATTTTTATTCATACCGGTAAGTACGACGAGGCAGCACAGTATTTTCAAATGGGCCTGGATTATTTAAATCAAATTGGTGCCGACCCATCGGATAAATTTTTTAAAGGCGAGTTTTTCAGGTTTAATTTAAATTTTGGTGCGAATTACGCCCGCGCCCGTGATTTCGATAAAGCCGAATTATATTTTACCAAAGCAATGCAGTACCTGGATGATGATAAATTTTTAAATACGGCAACCTTACTTAACAATTTGTCGATAATTGCAAGGGAAAATGGGAATATCGATAAAGCATTCGATCTTACAGAGCAAGCCATCGAAATATGGAAAGAAAATAATTTTCCACGAGGATTGGTCCAAAGCTATAACAACTTAGGAAACTGCTACTTTGATGCTGGTGATACAAAAAATGCACTCCACTATTATAACATGGCTCTAGACATTAGTATTGAGAATGGTTACGGAAGTTCAGCAATTATTGCACTTGAACAACTGGCACAGGTTTATAGTCAATTGGGCCAGAACAAAATAGCATACGAACGACACCGGGAATTCAAACAAATGAGCGACAGCCTGCTGAACCTTGAAAAAGTGCGTTTGGTGACCCAACTAGAATTACAGGATAAATTCGACCAGCGCCTGAATGAAGCAAAGCTGCAACAACAGAAACAAGAGGCCGAACAGAATAGACGCGAATTGATCTATAGCCTGATAATGGCTGTAACGGCGATGGGCCTTGTTATATTGGTGCTTTTATATTCATTACAGCGCAGCAAAGCAAGACGTCACAGGTTGGAAGCCGAGAAAAGTAACCTCGAGCGAATTACCCTGGAAATTGATAAAAATAAACTTGAAGAGGAGCTTGAATTTAAAAACAAAGAATTGGCCACCAACGTAATGTATATGGTGAGGAAAAATGAACTGATCACACAGATATCGGAGAAACTCATTAAATCCAAGCTTGCTTTCAAAAAAGAAAACCAGTCTATTATCGAAGAGATTATCAAGGAACTTCAGTCCACTACCGAGGAAGATGTCTGGACCGAATTTGAAATCCGCTTCCAGCAGGTGCACAACGATTTTTATGAAAAGCTCAACGAAAAGGTTCCAAACCTTTCGGCCAACGAAAAGAAACTTTGCGCTTTTCTGCGCCTCAACATGTCGACCAAAGAAATCTCAGCCATCACATACCAATCAATCAATAGTATAACTGTTGCCCGTTCGCGTCTTCGCAAAAAACTGGAGCTTGAATCGGATGAGAATCTTATTTCCTTTCTTGAGTCGATGTAGTTTTGGTTAGAAAAATTAGATCACAGCATTCAGTTTGCTATAGACCATTGTATGTTCCCGGTCTACAGTCCACAGTCAAATTTACAAGTAACCCCGACCTCACCAAAGTGAAAAGAAGGCGGGTAAACAGCCACATCATCGAACTTTCTGTTTCCTTTCTAATCTTTTATTCTAGTAATTTTGGTGATAATTCCCCATCTCCTCATAACATTTAACTCAGAATCCCGAACTTTTTTAATCCGCCGTAACTTTAGTGAAGGCGATGATATATTCTTCCTAAAATCACTAAACGCTAAACACCAAACTTTTAACATTTCATGTATAGTAAATGTAATGTGTGTTGTTAGATTTTGTAAGAATGATTCCGGATTAGTAAATCTTTTGTAAGCGCTAAAATTTTGAATCGCTTCATTCTGTGTTTTTCTTTGCAATGTGAATCATGGAACGATAATGAAATCCAAAAAAACAAATAAAGATGTGAGTAAAAAAGGAGCGTCCACCGAAACGACGGAGGAGAGCCTGAAAAAACTCATTGAAGATGCAAAAACAAAAAACGAAGCATATAAGAAGATTCTTAAGTCACTCAATATTAACAAAAACAAGTAATTATGAAGAAGTTTTATTTAATTTTTGTCTTGATGCTTGGACTAGGTGTTACATTTAACACTTTTGGCCAGCGTACTTTTTATGGCGAGCAAAGTGAAAAGCCCAGCCAACACAATCTCAATGTAAGATTTGGTGATATCATTTATGACCAATCTGCAGATGAACAATATGGTGGATACATCGTATCCCAGTTTTTTACTGACACTGCCAGCGCGGACCTCTCATGTCAAGCTGCTGATGACTTTGAAGTGCCTGCAGGCGAAACCTGGACCGTAGGTTCCTTTGGCGTTTGGGGAACATGGTGGACCGATAGCGAAGGTAATCCTGAAAAAATTGACGTCTTTATCTATGAAGATAATGGTGGAAAACCAGCAGATGACCCGATTGATTTCTATGTAGAGCAAACAGATTTCTATGCAGACGAATGGACTGAGCTTAATCAATATGGCGATGAGATACTTTATGGTTATTACAATTTTACTTTCCCTTCACCATTAGCCTTTACTGAAGGTCATTACTGGATCAGTTTCAGGGTGCACGACAGCTACGATAAAGTAGGACAATGGGGATGGGACGACGTTACCAATGCAAATTGGGAAGTTTGGCACTTTCGTAACCCGGGTGGTGGATTCATAGGTGGTACTGCCATAGATTGGTCACCTAGTAATGCTGTTACTCCATTTGCTTCATATTTGGACCTCAGGTTTGCGCTTTATGCAGAAGCTTATGACAACGACATTGCAACCGTTGCAATTACAAGCCCTGAAACAGGTGTTCTTACTGCAACAGAAACTGTAACCATGACCATTAAAAACCAGGGTAACAATACTCAGACAGGTTTTGATGTTGGGTTCCAGGTTAACGGCGGTGCATGGGTTGTTGAAAATGTTGGTGCCCTGGAATTAGCTTCAGAAGAATCTGGTGACTATACTTTTACAGCAACTGCTGATCTTTCTGCAACTGGTTTCCATACCATCAATTGTAAAACAATGCTTGTTGGTGATGAGCAACCAGCCAATAATGAGGCAATGATTGATGTTACCAACTATGGTACCATCCACGAAATGGTAAATAACGATACTGTTGATATTACTACCTGTTCAGGAACATTTACCGATATGGGTGGCGTTGATGGCCCAATCATGGCTGGTAACGGTGGTGTAGTTACTTTCTATCCTGGTGAAGCCGGAAAGAAAATAAAACTGGATTTCTTTGGTGTATGGGATATTTCGCACCAGACAAGTGGTATTGATCCTTTCCAGATTTATGACGGACCGGATATGGATTCTCCATTGATTGGTGAATGGACACAAAACGACTGGAGAGATTATGGTTTAAAGCCTGACATTGTAAAAGCTCTTGGACCAACAGGTACTTTAACTATCAGGTATCTGGCTCCAACATGGATTACCAACCCTCCATTCCCGGAAGGCTGGACAGCCCTTGTTGAATGCTACGAGCAGGCTGATGATGACTTTGCTGTTACTGATTTCTTTATTGATCCTACACTGGTTTTTACCGATCGCGACATAGCTTTTACTGCCACTGTACGCAATATAGGTGCCGTAGCTATGGATAAAGATGTTACTTTTTATGTAGATGATGTTGCTGTAGGAACTGTAAACACAGGGTCAGTTGCACCAACCGAATTTGCTACTGTAACTTATGTACACCAATTTACTGCAGCAGGAGATGCTGTAATCAAAGCCTCTGTACCTGAAGATTCAGGTGATATTGATGATAACTTCCTTACCGTTGAAACATTTGTATTTCTTAATGGATGGTTTATCGAGATGTTTGACGATGGATATTTCCCACCCGAAGATTGGGTTGCTGGTCTCTCATGGGGTGGAACCAATGGCTATGAAGGCGGTGGCGCAATGTCATACGTTGAAACCTTTATGGAAGATACTTTGTGGACCCCACAACTGGTAATTCATGATGGTGATATCCTCACTTTCTATGCCAGAACATCTAACTGGTGGCCAGGAAATATAAAGATTGTATCGAAAGATGGTGTAACTGGAGAAACACAATTGATCGAATATGTTGATTTGGCATTTTCTTCACAGTTTATCCAATTCCAGGTTGATGTTTCTGTTGCTGCAGGTAACAACTATCTTGGTTTTGTTAATATAGGTGATGTAGCCTGGTCATGGGGTTCTGAAATCGTTATTGACAATGTAATTGGTGTTGGCATCGAATTTTTCTTATTCGACAACGATATGAAAATGGTTGAGTTTGTTCCAAACCCAACTCCTATCAAAAACGAAGCTTTCGACTATGACGTTACCGTTAAAAACAATGGCTATACAGCCATGGAAGACGGCGATTATACTGTAAGAATTATGCAGATTACCGAAGGCGGTGATGTTGAAATAGGATCTGTACCTGGTATTGCTTGTCTCTCATTACAAGAGAAAACACATACTATAAGCTTAACTTTTGATAAGATTGGACCTGCTGAAATTTACGCATTTGTTGACCTGCCTGGTGACCAAAAGCCTAGCAACGACCTATCTATTGTAAGGCCTCTTTATGTTCAGGCTGTTGGAACCAGTATAGTTGAGGTTGGCAATGGTACAGATGAAGAATATAGCATTCCTAACGGATTAGGAACTGCCTGGAACGTTAGTGAAGTAATCTACACAGCAGACAAGATTAATCCAACAGATGTAACAGGTTATATTACAGGTATTGCGTACGAATTCAACAACTATAACACAGCACCAACTCTGGATGTTCCTGTAATGATATATGTTGGCGAAACTGACGAAGTTGACCTTACAAATGGTTATGTCAATGGTACCGAATTAACCAAAGTTGCCGATACCCGTTTTGATTTACCAATGGGAGTTGGCCAGCAACTGTATATTCCTTTTACAGTACCTTACGACTACCAGGGTGGAAACCTCTGTGTAATGTTCTTTAAGCCAAGGGAAGTATATTACCGTGGTGTTCAATGGGTAGGTACTTCTACTTTCCCTGAAAATGATAGCACAGCAGCTTATTCAAGCCAATACCAACCACCGATTAACCCGGAAAACATGGCTGGACTAAGTCTCAACTTCAGAACATTTTATCCAAATACAACTTTTTACGTTGCTGATGTAGGTACCGTACCATTGGGAGGTTTTGTTTATGATGAGAATGCAGGACCGCTTGAAAATGCATTGGTAGAAGTAGTTGGTTTTGAGAACTCAACACTTACTTTGTCCAATGGTTCCTATCTGTTACAGGATCTACTGGCATGGGAAACTGTTGTACAATCGACCAAATGGGGATACTACGACAACGCACAAACCATTGTTCTTTTCGAAGGGGAGAATACCCTGAACTTTAACATGGCTTTGCTTCCGGTTGTAAACGTTGATGCTGTTGTTGTTGGTAACGACGACCCCATGCACTATATGGAAGGTGCGGAAGTAACATTTGAAGGTTACGAAAACTACGCAACCACAGTTGGTGCCGATGGTACATTCAACATTCCCGGTGTATATGGTGACAAAACTTATGACCTCACCATTACCATGACTGCTTATGAAACTTATACTGCTTCAATTGACGTAGGGCAAACTGACCTTGATTTGGGTACAATTGCACTTACCGAGTTGATGCTGATTCCATTCTACACACAAATCGAACAAATCAGTTCATGTTCAGTACAGGTTGACTGGAACTCACCACTTGATGGTCAAGCTGACCTTCTTACTTTTGATTATTACATCAACAACGGTTATACCGCTGAACTTGGTGAAGAAGTTTGGCTGGGTAATATTTATGAAATGGATCCGGGAACAATTACCCAGGTTTCGATATATTGGGCACAATATGGTGAAACTTCAGGTAATGTAAGACTTGACCTTATGGATGACAAAGGTGACATTTTCTATTCAAGTGAAGTTTTTGAAACTGTTCATGACGGTTGGGTTAACGTTGATGTTCCTAACATTACCTTCGAAGGTGGAACTTTCTTTGCCATGGTATACTGGGATGGCCTTAATCTTGAGTTCACCGACTACCTTGCAGCTGATGTTTACGATCTGGGCTTAGGTATCAACTATGCATATGTTTATTATCCTGGTTATCTTCAGCCAGAGCCACTTAATACTTTACCCGGACTTGAAAATCTTGATATCACATTCCAAATTGATATTGATATCGTTACTGAAGCTGTTGATGGCGGCCGTTACAACGAAGGCTACAACATCTTCCGTGGCCCGTGGAGTGATGTAAACAATTCAGGTGCATGGGAAAAGATCAACGACGAGCCTGTAATGGGTAACACATATGTTGATGCAACATGGACACAACCTGGAGAACTTTACACTTACGGTGTACAAACTGTTTATTCAACAGGTAACTCTGACGCAAGTTTCGGATTACCAATTGAGAATAATCCTGAACTGCCATGTGAGCAACCATGGAACTACGTAGTAACCGGATCGGTTCATACCATCAATGTTCCGGCTACAGCCAATCCAAATGTATACGGCGAGCCATTGGTAGAAGGCGATTGGGTAGGTGTATTCTACATGGATGATGAAGGCGAGCTGGTTTGCGGAGGAGCAGGACAGATCAATCTCTTTGGAACTACTGTTGTAACTGCTTATGGCGACGATCCGCTTACCCCTGAGAAAGATGGTTTTGCCGCTGACGAACGTTTCATATGGAAAATGAGTGTTTGTGGTACTTGTACTGAGTATCCTGCAGGAGCAACTTATGATATGACCAAGCCAAACCAGGGTTACTTTGCTGATTTCGGACTTTCAAGTCTTACCAGTCTCGAAGTTATGGTTTGCCAGTATTATTCATTGGCTGAAGGATGGAACGGAATTTCAAGTTATATCACTCCGTTTACACCAAATGTTGAAGATCTGTTCGCACCGGTTGTTGATGATATGATCATCCTCAGAAACCTTACACAGGTTTACTGGCCAGAAGAGACAGTAAATACAATTGGTGACTGGGACAACGGTGCCGGTTATGCACTGAAGATGTATGCTGATGCTCAATTCGAAATTTGCGGACCTGATTTCTCAACCAACGTGGTTGACCTTGAAACAGGTTGGTTCTATATGCCAGCTTTGAGCCAGTGTCCAGCAAATACTATGGATCTGTTTGGTGACAATCTGGAAGATATCGTTATCGTTCAGGAACTGATCGGAACCAAGATATTCTGGCCTTCACAAGGTGTTTACACTCTCGAAACTCTCGAGCCGGGTAACGCTTATAAGATCAAAGTTATCAATCCGTTTACCGTTACTTTCCCTGAATGTGACAGCAGAGCAACAACTCCTGCTTTCTCACAGGTGAATAGCATCCAAACTATCTGGGGTGATGTTAACATGACTCCATCAACCGAAGCTGTAGCTTTCATGGCATCAGCAACTGTTGACTTCATCGAAGGTGATGTAGTTGGTGTATTCGGACAAAACAACCAGCTTTATGGTTACATGGCCGTTACAGGCACTGGTATTGCTCAGGCAATCACACTGTTTGGTGACGATGTAACAACCATTGAGCAAGATGGTTTTACTGAAGGCGAAACTGTAAGCTATAAGCTGTATCGTGCAGAAACAGGCGAAACATATGATCTGAATGTTGAATATGACAACGCAACAGAAAATGTTTCCGGAAACTACTACACAGGAAGCTTTGCAGCAATCAGAGGCATAACCATGGGTATCACAGGAATTGGAACAGTTAACGGTGGAAACATCGAAATGTATCCAAATCCTGCTACCGATATGGTTTATATCAGCCTCAAAAACGTTGAAAATACTGATGCCACAGTTGTTGTTTATGACACTGAAGGCCGTCAGGTTATCAACCAGGTGTTTAATGGTCAGTCCGAACTGAATGTTAGCTCATTAGAAGCTGGTATTTATTTCGTTAAGATCAACACCAACACTATCAGCGAAATAAGGAAGCTTGTTATCAAGTAGCTTTATTTATAAACGTTAGGTTTTAATTAAGGAGACCCCGTCATTAATTTGGCGGGGTTTTTTTTGTGCCTAGGAGAAGACCCGGGATGATATATTATTAATGGCCCGAACCTTCGTCCACAGGTTCAAACAGTGTTGCTTGTATAAGAAGGGGTTGATACCGGTATTGAGTTTAAAACTCAAGGGACCAGTAATAATCGTAAATTAGTCAGGGTAAATTAATTTAAGGATCGTGAAGTTTCGAAGGATAGTAGGGCAGATATCGGTAATCAATGGGAGGATGGAACTGAAAAATAAACGTCGGTACAGCCTTACTAATTTTTACTGGTTTCCAACTTCTTAAGTTCAGCTTTCAATTTTTTAAAGTTGGCTCTCTTTCCTGGTTCAAGCAGAGTACGCCCATATTCGGTTTGAAATTGATGCTCCCCGAAAAATTCAAGGGTTCTTTTCAAATATTTCATTTCATCAAATTCATCACCATTCAAAGCCGCCAATTCATTCCAGAAAACATGCGTACTCTCCATAAAATCATCCTGCGAAAAATGATACAGATCAGCATCACACAGCGCAGCCGAAAGCCTGTCAGTTGGATTTTGTGGAATCTTTGTGGCATCTATGCATTTTTCTACCTGCCGGATAAAGGTTTCATCAGCATTTTTTTTGGATAAAAAATTTCTTGCAAATCGCTTACTTACCTCCTCATGGTTCAACTTACCTTCGAGGTAACCCACATCGTGAAACCAGGCTGCGACCAACAAAGCATTAATATCGCCACCGTTATGGTTAAATTGTCCACCAATCAGCATTGCAGCCTTAACTACATTCCGGGTGTGCACAATGTTGTGATATCGTAATTTATTATTGTTGTTTTGTTTGAAGAGCCTGGTGACGTATTCCTGTGTGTCGGCAAGGATATTATTCATGCGTTAGCTCGTTTGTTTCGAAGGTCAAGTTTACAAAATTTCATGAAACAGTAAACAAATATACGTGAAGAATGTTGAAAATAGTACTGATGTTAGTTATTGTGAGATTCTTCAGGGCGCCAACAGCGTATTTTGAAGTGTTTCTGAATCCTGAATAATTCTGTGAATTTTATAAAGTAAGCAAGGTCTGTTTACGATGCGAATTAATATTAATATCTTTGATTAATTATACACTTAAATCCGTACTCATGAAAAATGGTTTTAACACAACACTGGCTACCACCATTTTACTACTGGTAGTAATTTTTATTTTCATGGCCTTTAAATCAACATCTACGATTCCACAGGAAAAAACAAAAGGTAAGGCCAATATTGAAATCCCTGAAGATGTCAGTAAAATTTTCGACAAATCATGCTTTGGCTGCCATAATGTTGAAAGCAAATCGGAAGATGCCAGAGATGCATTGATGATCGATAAGTTGCCCAATATGAAAAAGCATAAAATAGTAGCTAAACTTGAGGGAATTGCTGCGGTTGTTAAAGACGGCGATATGCCTCCTTCAAAGTTCCTGGAAAATTACCCTGAAAGTACCTTAACCGATGAAGAGGCTACCAGGCTTGTCGATTGGGCTACAAGTGCTGCTGAAAATTTGGTGAAGTAGCCATGAAAAAAGCATTACGTATCATCCTGATTATTTTAGGTGGGGCTTTTGTTATTATCCAGGTTATTCCTTCCGGCATGCCCGAAAATCAACCTGTGCCAGGAGTTGGGCTTTTCGATCTTACAGAGGTGCCAGGCGAAACTCAGGCCCTATTGCGAAAGGCCTGTTTTGATTGCCATTCGCAGGAGGTAAACTTTCCGTGGTATTCACATGTTGCACCAGTTTCGTGGCTGGTCGCACGCGATATCAATTTTGGCCGCGAAAACCTGGATTTCAGCCATTGGGCAGACCTGGGTAAAAGAGATCGATTGAAAGTTTTAGGTGAAATCAGCGAAGAGGTGGAAAATGGTAATATGCCCATGCCAATCTACATTAAAATGCATCCCGAAGCGGATCTGACGCCCGAACAAAGAGAGGTGATCATCAATTGGACGGATAGTGCTGCTGAAGCATTGTTTGGCGAGGAGTGATCAGATGATTAATAATGTGAACAGCTATTATTGACTCATTTCAAATTTCATGATCATTCCGCTACCACCAGCGCCTTCATTGGAAATGTACATTGTTCCATCAGGTGCAAAGCAGATGCCTTCGGGTTGTACAAAAAGCCATTTGTCTAAGTTTACAATGTGCAACAATTCACCAGCCCGGTTCATCACCAGTAGGGCTTTACCTACCGATGCCAGCACATAAATTTCACCAGTAACCGGGTGTATTGCAATTGCTGAAGGATTAAATCGAATTTTACCTGATTTATCAGTTTGCTTCCCAATATCCTTTAATTGTTTCAATTCGATAAGGTAAGCGGGTTTCTTTTTAACTTTTTTTGTTTGCAGATCAAAAGTATAAATGGCCCTGAAACCATCAAAATCTTGCTGGTCATCTACCTCAGGGGTGTCTTTTAAAGCAACAAGTAATCGATTTTCTGTTTGATCCCAGCAAATGCCCTCGCAATTATTTTTTTTCGTCAAACGGGTTTTATGTACAGTTACTTCAACATCCTCCTGTTTATCGAAATTTTTCAATTCATAGATTTTTCCATTGCTTCGCAATACAAATACCTTTTCCCCTGCAAGGGTTACATCTTCATAATCTCCGTCCTTCCCAAATTTCACTCTTTTAATCAAGCGCTTCTCGTCCAGGTCATAAAAAAACAAATCCCCCTCCTCATCCTGGATACAAATCATAATGTGTTCGTTAAACAAAACATTCCCCGAGATTTCATGCAACACATTAGGCAATACATATCTTTCAGCTGGATTATTAATATTATACGGAAAATGAAATTCTTCAACATCATTTGTTCTCTGGGCAAATACGGCAGGTGAAGTAACCAGCAGAAAAAACAAAAACAAATACTTGAGATCGGAAAGATTTGTGGAGCAACTCCTCAAACAATATTTAATCATAGGACGTTTTATCATACTTGAATCATTTTTAACAGATCGGCTAAAATTATGCTGTGATCGAAAGCCAAATCGGGAAGTTCTTCCAGCGCAAACCAATGTGCTTTCTTCGCATCATCAGCACCCTTTACCTTTGCATTTTCGGGTGTAGTAAAACCGAAATAAACCACTGAAATTGTTCTTCCCCTGGGGTCACGTCCTGGATCGCCGTAGGTTTTAAATTGTTTCAACTCCACCTCTTTCAAGCAGGTTTCCTCTTCCAACTCCCTGTAGGCTGAATCTACCATTTTCTCTTCCATTTCGATAAATCCACCAGGAAGTGCCCACATGTCTTTATATGGTTGTTTGCCTCGCTGGATCAATAAAACTTTCTTGTATTTTCCGAACTTACAGAAAACTGCAATATCTACAGTTACCATCGGACGTTCATATTCGTAAGTATGTGGCATGATTGAAATTGAATTAATCACAGACTTTTGAAATACCTATTTATTTTTCTTGCCTTCAATCACAATTACAAATTCACCCTTAACGATGTGCTCACGATAATAATCAGCAAGCTCCGGCAAACTCCCCCTTACGGTTTCTTCATAAATTTTAGTCAATTCCCTCGAAACCGATGCTTTTCTATCTACACCAAAATATTCAACGAGCTGATCCAGGGTTTTTAACAAACGGTGGGGGGATTCGTAAAGTATTACTGTATAGGGCAATTCACTCAAATATTCAAGCTTCGATTTACGTCCCTTTTTATGTGGTAAAAATCCTTCAAAGACAAAACTATCGGCAGGAAGGCCTGAATTAACAAGTGCCGGAACAAATGCTGTAGCACCAGGCAGGCATTCAACTTCAATGTTATTTTTTATGCACTCCCGCACGAGCATAAAACCTGGGTCAGAAATTGCCGGTGTACCGGCATCGCTAATTAAAGCAGCCTTATCCCCTTTCGATATCCTTTCAGCCATTTTTTCAGTCAGTTTATGTTCATTGTGCTGATGATAGGGCACCATTGGTTTTGGAATTCCGTAGTGCTTTAAGAGCAATCCCGAAGTGCGTGTGTCTTCAGCTAAAATAAAGTCTACCTGTTTCAAAACATTGAGAGCCCTGAGTGTTATATCTTCAAGATTCCCAATGGGTGTAGGTACAATAAATAATTTCGACATGTGTGAAGTAACTGATTTATATGATTTTGTTTTTAATTGCGTTTAAAGATAGGTATTTTTGCAAACCCTTTTTAAAATACAAAATTCATGAAAAATTTTAAATATAAAATCACTGTTTATCTTCCCATCCTTTTTGCACTGGTCCTGATTGCAGGAATATTGCTGGGTATCAGGCTCAGCACCGGTTCCGGCTCGAAATCGAATATGTTTTCGGTTGACCTGTCGAAGTATAATAAACTCAGTGATATTGTTTCGTTTATTGAGCATGATTATGTTGATACGGTTGAAATAGGAAAAATTCAGGATGAAACAATTGTTGAGATTCTAAAAAATCTTGACCCGCATTCGAATTATATTCCGGCAAGCCAATTTGATATGGTAAGTGAGCATCTCGATGGAAATTTTGAAGGGATCGGTGTTCAGTTCAGGATTGAAAAGGATACTGTGATGGTAGTTTTACCGGTTGCTGGTGGTCCATCAGAAAAGGTAGGTATAAAGGCGGGCGACAGAATTGTAATGGTTGATGGTGATACCATTGCTGGAATCGGCATTGCCAACCCGGAAGTAATGAAAAGGCTCAAAGGCCCGCGCAACACAAAGGTGGATGTCGGTATTGTAAGAAGAAGTTCCCCGGAGATACTGGATTTTACCATCAAACGCGATGTTATCCCAACCTACAGCCTTGATATTGCCTATATGGTAAATGATTCGGTTGGTTTTATAAAACTCAATAAATTCTCTGCTACTACAACCAAAGAAACCCTGGCTGCCCTTAAAGAATTAAAATCGCTCGGGATGACAAAACTGATACTTGATTTGAGGGGAAATACAGGCGGATATTTGCAAGCTGCAATTGATGTTTCGGATGAGTTTATCGAAAACGAAAAACTCATTGTTTACACCGAAGGTAAAAACAGGCCACGCAGTTTTGCGTATGCCACAAAAAAAGGAAATTTTGAAGAGGGTGAATTGATAATACTTATTGATGAAGGCTCGGCTTCGGCAAGTGAAATTGTTGCAGGTGCTGTGCAGGACAATGATCGTGGAACAATTATGGGCCGGCGGTCTTTCGGTAAGGGATTGGTACAGGAGCAAATGAATTTATACGATGGCTCTGCTTTAAGGCTCACCGTCTCACGGTATTACACACCTACTGGCAGATGTATTCAAAGATCCTATGAGAATGGCTCAGAGGACTATTTTAATGATTTCCATGACAGGTTTTTAAATGGTGAAATTGCAAATGCCGACAGTATTCAATTTGATGATTCACTGAAATTTGTAACTCCCGGAGGAAAAATTGTTTACGGTGGAGGCGGCATAATGCCGGATATATTTATTCCCATTGAGTCGGGTGACCACTTTGCCTATTACAACCGGTTGATTAACCGGGGAGTGATTTATGATTTTTCATTTGAATATACTGATACCCATCGTGCTGAACTTGCCAAGTATACCGACTACAAACAATTTGACAAAGATTTTAATATCAGCAACAAAATGTTTAACAACCTGGTTAAGTATGCTGAAGACAATGGGGTAGAAAGGGACGAAGAAGGGATTGAGGCAAGAAAAGGAGATATTAAAATCTTGCTTAAAGCACTCATCGGCCGTAATCTTTTAAATGATGAGGGGTTTTACCCAATCTACCACAAGAAGGACGATACCTTTCAGCAGGCTTTACAATTGATGAATTCTGCGGACATCTCCTAAAGAAATTCAGAAATTCGTTGAGGAAAGCTACGGGGCTGGAAGTTTATTCCCCTTGCTTCTGGATGAAGTGTTCCTTAAACTCAGCTATGGTAAATGCATCCTTTACCTGATATTCACCAATTGCTGTTCGTCGCAGCGAAGCCAGGTAGGCACCACTTTTCAGGGCTTTGCCAAAATCGTTTGCCAATGACCTGATATAAGTACCCTTGCTGCATCTTACACGAAAATAAACAAGTGGCAGCTCAATTTTTTCAATGTCGAAACCGAAAATGTGTACAATCCGTTGCCGCATTTTAACTGGTTTATTTTTACGGGCATATTCATAAGCCTTTTTGCCATCAATTTTCAGGGCAGAATAAACAGGCGGGACTTGAATGATTTCCCCGGTAAATTGTTTTGTAGTTTCCCTAATCAATTCCTCGGTGATATGATCAACCGAAAAATTCTGGTCGGTCTCAGTTTCGGAGTCAAATGAAGGTGTGGTATTTCCCAGGTAAAAAGCACCGGTGTATTCCTTTTCCTGGGCCTGGTAGCTTTCAATTTCTTTTGTTTTCTTACCGGTGCATACTATCACCAATCCCGTGGCCCTGGGGTCAAGTGTACCCGCATGCCCGACTTTGATCTTCTTTATCCTAAATTCAAACTTTAGAAAAATTTTCAGGCTGTTTACTACATCAAAGGACGACCAGTTAAGCTCCTTATCAAAAAGGATTACCTCTCCTTCGAGAAATGCCGGATTAGAAACCAATGATTGTTTGGAGATCATTTTAAGCCAGGATAATGGCAAGCAAGCCAATGATAAAACAATAGATAGCAAAATAGATGAGTTTACCTTTTTTAACGATGCCAATCATCCATTTACAGGCAAGCAGGCCTGAGATAAATGCGGCTAAAAACCCAACCAAAAGAGGTATCGCACCAATCCCTTCGTTTTGTGTCATTTCTCCACCTGCCAAATCTTTGAGGTTTGCACCAATAATGGGGATCAACACCATGAGAAATGAGAATTTTGCAATAATTTCCTTCTTATTCCCTAAAAGAAGGCCGGTGGCAATGGTTGATCCTGACCTGGAAACTCCGGGCAGTACAGCAATAGTCTGGGCAATTCCGATGATAAAAGAATCTAGAAAGCTTATATTCCTGGTATTTGATTTTTTGAAATAGGTAAAAGCAAGCATAGCCGAAGTAAACAGGAGCATAGCTCCAACAAAGGCAATATTTCCGTTAAAAAACGATTCCACCTCATCCTTAAAAAATACTCCAATAAATCCCACAGGGATCATCGATACAAAGATTTTTAATATGTATTTCGTATCATCGTTCCATTTAAAGGCAAACAAACCCCTTATTAATTCCCAGATATCCTTGCTGAAAATTACGATGGTACTTAGCACAGTTGCGCCATGTACAACAATTGTAAATGTCAGGCTGTCTTTGGGGTTGATATTCAGCAATGCTTTTCCCAGTTCAAGGTGACCACTGCTACTCACAGGTAGAAATTCGGTAAGGCCTTGCAACAGGCCCAGTAATAAGGCTTCAATCCAACTCATCGAATCAATGTAGGAGGGAGGTTAATTTTGGTTCTTTGGTTTTTTCATAATGGCATAAATACCCAGAACGTAACCAATGATAAGTAGTATGGGTGACAAGGTTAATCTTTGAAAATTAAACATCCCGTAATTGAATACATTGGGGTCATCGGATCCTCCACCAATCATTAAAATAAAGCCCACAAGTAAAAAACCAAGTGCGATGAGCAACCACTTATAGTTTTGTTTGTCAAAGGCAAAATCTCTCTTATCCAAAGTTGTGCTTGGCTCAGCAGGTATTGTTTTCTTTTTGGGTTTAGCTTGTTTCATGTCTGAGAATCAATTTTATTTGGCTGTAAAAATAGTTAATATAAAGCGTCGGAATTGATTTTTAAGTATTTTTTTACTGCAAAATAATTGGACAACCAGGAGATCAACACTCCAAAAACCACCACGCTGACTAATATTATCATGATATAACGAACGTCTTGTAACACTGTTATTTCAGGAATCTTGCTTTGTGCCAGGTATAAAACTGCGGTAAGTAAAACAACGGCAATAGTACCACCTATAAGCCCTTGAAAAACACCACTGAAAATAAAAGGCCTGCGGATAAATGCCTGGGTGGCTCCCACCAGTAACATGCTCTTGATCAACAGGCGCCTGGCATAAACAGCAAGCCGGATCGTGTTATAAATCAACAAAATTGAAATAATTAATAAAAGAACACTAAATCCAAGTATAATCATCCCAACTTTTGATATGTTTTTATTGACCAATTCCACCATTGACCTCTGATAATCTACCTCACGTACAAAATCTTCTTTCAAAATGATTTCCCTGATTTTCGAAATACTATCCTTCGCAGTATATTCAGCATGCAGATAAATAACTATTGTGGTGGGCAATGGATTATATCCTAAAAAGTGGACGAAATCCTCACCCAATTCATCTTGCATTTTACCAGCCGCCTCTTCCTTGGTGATGAGTTCGGAGTGTTTTACAAAAGTCAGGGTGTCCAGTTTTAATTTTAAGCTTAATACCTCCTGATCATTGGCTTCATCTTTCATCATAACCGACACCCCTATGTTTTCACGCACATATTCTGAAAGTTTTTTTGCATGAAATGCCATCAATGCCAGTAGCCCCAGCATAAATAAAACCAATGCAATACTAATTACCGTGGTTCCGTAGGAGGCTCTGTATCTTTTTCTGCTGTATTTTTCTTCGAATCTCAACATGCCGATTAAGCGTATCGGCTAAATTAGAAAAAACTGAGTACCTTACAACGAAGTTATTGCTTTAACTTCTTCCCGAATCATGTTCCAGGTGGATTCGTTCATTTTTGCTCCCAAAAACTCTATTACTTTTCCTGCCAGCAATGCACCGATCTCACCACATTTCTGCACCGGAAGATCTTTTGCCAATCCATATAAAAATCCTGCTGCATACAGGTCACCAGCACCAGTTGTATCAATGCTGTTGGCTTCAATCACTCCAATTGTGTGTGTATTTCCTTCGTATTTGATCAAAGATCCTTTTTCACCAATCTTAACAATACTTACTTCACTTGTTTTAGAAATCTCAATCAAAGCCAACTCCGGATCCATTCCTGTGAATGCCTTTGCTTCATCTTCATTTGCAAATACAATATCCACATAATTGGTAATTATTTCCTTAAGAAATTTCAGGTTATCCTCAACCACATCAAAACTAGCAAGGTCAAGCGAAACCTTTACATTGTTTTCCCTGGCCAATGCAACGGCTTTTCTCAGGAGGTCATGATTCTGTACAAGGTACCCTTCAATATGGAAATAATCGTATCCGATAAACATATCAGAAGTAATATCATCTGGTGACAGTTCGATCGCGCACCCCAGGTTTACAGCAAATGTACGTTCTGAGTCGGGGCTGACAAGAGCGACCGCCAGGCCGGTGGGAGCTATTCCTTTAAGTAAGTATGGTTTAATTCCATTACTTTTCATGTCCTGCTCCATGACATTTCCGAAATGGTCGTCTGCAACTTTTCCAATAAATCCCGTGTCCATTCCGAGGTTGGCAACACCATTCATTGTGTTTGCTGCAGAACCACCAGGAGCATGTTCAATTGGTAATTGTTCGACAGCTTTCATCAAAGGCTGAATAAATTTCTCGTCAACCAATTTCATTCCGCCTTTAAGCAGTTCAAAATCGTGAATGATTTGATCGTTCTTAAGACGTACCATAATGTCGACGAGGGCATTGCCCATTCCAAGAATTTTAGCCATAGCAAGGGTAATTTTTAGTTTATTAACAGTTTTTTGTGAATTTCTCTAAAATTTTTGGGCAAAAGTATTGCTATTTTGCAAATAGTGTCTATTTTTGCACTCGCTTTTTCAGAAAAGCACGCGTTCATTACAAACGTAATATACTCCTCCTTAGCTCAGTTGGTTAGAGCATCTGACTGTTAATCAGAGGGCCCTTGGTTCAAGTCCAAGAGGAGGAGCCTTAAAATCAAAGCCTTACAGGATTAGTTTCTGTAAGGCTTTTTTATTTATCAGATGATTTATCAGACATTAATTGCCTAAATCATCATGAGTAGAATTATTAGAGACAGCTACACAAAATTCTTTAACTCCTATAGTGGAGAAGTGCTGGCGTAAGGCCACACAATGGCTTTCCGTAGTTTTGCATCCAATTGATCAAATCCATGAATTTAGATAAGCTATTTGAAAAACGGGGAATTATTATTACGTTTGTATATGGCAAGGTTTTCTTTGAGACATCAAAGAAACAATGTATCAATGAGTTAATAAAACATCTTTGCCGCATTTTTTGTCTTTTAAGAATACAATAAATTTAATAGAATATAAAAGGCATGTATATTTTTTTTCGTGATGCATTGACCTTTACTCGATTTTAGACAACCAATGATTATTAAAAGCAGAAGAATGTACCTAACCGCAGGGGATATTGGAATCGGATACCGGAAAACGAACGTGACGAGGTGGTTAAAACCGCTCTTGAGATACCTGATCTTTCTCCCAGGGAATTAGCCTGGTATATTACAGACCATGAAGGCTGGTTTATCAGTGAAAGCAGTGTTTACAGAATACTAAAATCACGAGGCTTAATTACCAGCCCCACACATATGGTCTTAAAGGTAGCTGATGAATTCAAGGACAAGACCACTGGAATCAACCAGATGTGGCAAACTGATTTCACATATTTATAGGTCATTGGCTGGGGCTGGTATTACCTTGCCACAATTCTGGACGATTACTCCCGGTATATTGTTGCATGGGAACTGTGCACAAGTATGCGTTCTGAGGATGTTGAACGGCTATTGGATAAGGCCCTGGATAGAACAGGGCTAAACATCAGTAACAGGTCCAAATTACTATCAGATAATGGATCTTAATACATCTCTAACGATTTAAAAACTTATATGCAAGACCAAGGCATGATCCACATCAGGGGAAAGCCATTACATCCACAGACCCAGGGTAAAATAGAACGATATCACCGTTCGATGAAGAACATCGTAAAGCTGGAGAATTATTATTTGCCAGAAGAACTAAATCGGCAAATTGAAATCTTTGTTGAATACTATAACTACCAGCGTTATCATGAATCGCTCAATAATCTTACACCTGCCGACGTCTACTTCGGTAGGGGTAAAAAAATCATAGCTAACAGAAAAAAAACAAAAGAAAGAACAATACAAAATAGAAAAAAATATTATTGGAAAAATCAACCATCACTCATCGGCCAATTGGCCGATGAGTGATGGCAAAAAACTCTATTGATAAATAAAAAGAACCTCTTAACTTTACGCTCTAATTTGTCCAACTTTAGTTGACGTTAAACATGTTGCTCCTTTTATATTTGCTACGCACAGCAGGTCATCACTGTAGCTTAATAATCTTGAAAGATTCAACATGTTGACGCTGTGGATCAATAACTTTTAGTATGAACATATTGGTTGAGTATTCGCTTAATTCAAATTTATGCTGGTAGTCTTTGACTTCAACATTTTCTTTGTACACCAAAGTTCCGATAAGGTCGTATAATTCAACCATCAAATTTACAGAATCTGAAAGCGATGTAATTTGAATAGTCACATGATCCCTTGCAGGTGTTGGAAATACTTCCACTATAAAGGTGGACTCTTCTTCATTCTCATTTATTGCCACAACTTCGTAGAAACCCTGCTGAAATCCCTGGGAAAGCGAAAATCTGTCTTCCCCAATGGATTGAATGATTGTTTCTCCCAATGTCCAGCTTAAATTAGCACGTTCTCCAACAGAAAAATCTCCTGCACTTGCGATAACTTCAGGTGAGAAAGGATGAATGCCTGCGGTCAAATTAATCATTGATTGGGGTTCAATCTCCCAGTTGTTGATTGGTGGATCCTCTATACCTGCAATAAACTGATTACCCTTGCAATGCAAAGCAGTAACTGTCATGCTTTGAAGGGAACTATTTCCACATTGATTACCTGCAAATACAGTAATTGAACCTGATTTATTACCAAATTTGACAAGGATACTTGTGCTTCCCTGACCCGAAGTAATAGATGCTTGCTGTGGCACCGTCCAGGTGTAGGAATTTGCATTATTGACCGGGGCGATAGAATATTGTACATTTTTCTCTTTTCTGCATACAGTGTCAGGGCCCAAAATTTCTGCAGGAAGTGAAGGGTATCCGCTCACCCAAACACAGCTGTTTTCACTTGTTCCACATGCACTTGATGCGCTGGCACAAATATCACCTGAAGAAAATGAAGGATCAAAACTTACAAGAATTGAATTTGTTCCACTTCCACCGACGATGCTTGCACCATTGGGTACAGTCCATGAATAAGATGTTGCCCCATAAACTTCAGCAATTGAGTATGGCACGCTTGTCATCCCACAAACTCCACCAGTTTGTCCAATAATTTCAACCGGCTCAGCAGGTAAACCATTTATGGTGAGCGACTGCCCGTTCCATGTTGGGCTTTGACCACAGGCATTAGAGGCAGCAACAGTAATTTCACCCGAATCTAACGATGCAATATCAACAGTTATACTTGTAGTTCCCTGCCCGTCTGTTATGGTCACTGCATCCGGAACTGTCCAAACAAAATGTGTAACATTGGGCAATGGATCGATAGAATAAACGATACCGGTTCCCTGACAAATACCCTCTGTCGGACCTGTGATAGTGCCCGGGATCATTGGTATTGCTCCGTCAGTGGTTGTCGTTGCGCTGGCAGTTCCGGTGCAGCCATTTTGATCAGTTACCGTTACCGTATAGGTATTGGCCGTATCTACAATTATTGAGCGGGAAAATGCTCCGGTTGACCAGGAATAGTCAAAGAAACCTGCCCCGGCATCCAGAACCGTAGTTGAACCCGCACACAATGATAAAGTACCTATAATGAAAGGCGCTGGAGGAGTGTACTCTCCTGTAGTTATACTTGTACTTCCCGAGCACCCATGAATATTAGTTACGGTAACGGATATCTGCCCGACACTTGCTACATTTATCTGTTGCGTAGTTGCTCCGGTTGACCAGAGGTATGTGCTGAATCCCGATCCGGCATCCAACAATGTTGAATCTCCGGGACAGAAATACGGGTCTCCAGAAATCGAAGGCGTTGGAACAGGTGAGAAAAAGGCGAATACAATACCATATCCATCACAACCATTGTTATCAATAACATTCACAGAATATTCACCAGGAGTGTTCACACTAATGCTAAATGTTGTTTCACCTGTTGACCATAAATAACTGGAATAAGTATTACCGGCACTTAGAATAGAAGAACTACCCGGGCAAATTGCACCACCACTTATGCTAACAACGGGCAATGGGTTTACAGTAACCACTACATTAGTTGATGTTCCCGATTCACATCCATTATTATATGTAACATTGTAAGCGCCTGAAGTGCCCACGGTGATACTCTGGGTTAGTTCTCCGGTGCTCCAGGTATTGTTTTCTGCTTCGCTGGATGTAAGGATCACACTATCGCCTGCACATATAATAGAAGGCCCGCTAAGACTGATTGTAGGAATTGTCAGCGTGGGGCTTGTTACCACAATGCTGTCAGTTAAAGAGCAATTGATTGCATTTGTAACTGTAAGCACATAGGTGTCAGGGCTACTGATGTCAATAGATTGGGTTGTCTCGCCATTGGGCATCCAACTGTAAGTATCGAAACTATCCGGGTCTGTAATTTGACCTAACACAACTGCATCGATGGCAGAATATCCCAAAACTGCAGGTGAATTGACAGCCAAACGAATCTCTGTTACATCATAGGAAGTGAGTGGGAAATCGATGTGCATTATCGTTGCTTCCCTAGGTCCTGCTATTGCAGTACCAGAATATACCACAACAAAATCACCCATGTCATCTTTAACATAAACAGTATCAATTGCACCCGGATTGAAAGTTTCATAAATTTCAATATAATTTGCCGGAGCCGAACCGGGAAACTGCAGTTCCAGGTATTCACGCTGTGTATCTGAAGTATTACTGATCCAGGAATTTGCACTGGTCGAATAGTCCGGATAAACATCCTGGCTTCCCAGTGCCTGTATGGCTCCAAACTTAGATGCTGAATATTCTGAACTGACAGCGTTCACAGCATTTGCATATCTGCTTGATTTGCTTGCTGCC
>Ga0070729_10001779_pt1 | contig 30991 bp, 24 predicted proteins | sample tdDd472_FD_66725 | JGI IMG/M metagenome (GOLD analysis project Ga0070729, IMG submission 66725) | Marine sediment microbial communities from the Atlantic coast under amendment with organic carbon and nitrate - tdDd47.2 | ecosystem: Environmental > Aquatic > Marine > Coastal > Sediment | place...
ACCCCATAGTTTTACATGATCTTCTCTTCTCCCACCATCAACTTCCTGCATTCTTATTGCTTTCAGGTGAATTGAATCCGGCTTCATAATTTTCATATCCTGAGAAATAAAATTCATCGCTTCCATAAATGCAGAATATGAAGCACCACTACAATAACTTGTTGTCCTGGGTGCATCTATAATTTGAGTATCAAAAAGTTCAATATCATAGCCAATTGGAGCTTCCGGAGGATCAGCCTTTAGACCGACAAAATATCCACCACCATCCATTGCGGTTGACTGCACTTTATCAATTCCCTTGAATATATAATTATTCAAACCAGTGATATATTTTGAGAAAAATTCATAATGTTCCAAGTGCTGTGCTTTGTCAGTAATATCATTTTTATTTAGTACAAAATAATTGCCATCATCTTCAGTTGGTAAATTCATATTGTTTGAGCTACATTGCATAAATAACGTCATGCATAATGAAAATATAATAAGATTTTTCATCACTCATTTCCTTTAAAAAAATACTGAGCAATATTTCCAACAGCAACTGTTACAATTGTGCCTATAAAGGTAAACCATGTCCAATGGAACACTGCTTTTGAACCAAATAAAATTGGTACTAATACTATCAGCACCATAGTAAATATTCCAGAAGCAAAGCCAATAATAGCAGCCTTTTGTTTCACCTTAAGAAATAAGGCTCCAAGGATAAAAGTTCCGAGTAATCCGCCATAAGTTATTGAAGCAATGCTGAGAGCAATTTCAACGACAGACTGTAATATACCAATAAATAAAAATGCTGTCAGACTAAGTACAATTCCCCAACCAATTGTTATCATTCTTGAGATAAATAAATCTTTCTCTTCAGAATTATTTTGACCAAAATAAGGTTTATAGAGATCTAGCATTGTAGATGATGAAAGCGAGGATACAGATCCAGCCAGTGTTGACATAGCTGCAGCAAATAAGCCTGCCAATATCAAACCCTTTACACCAACCGGAAGGTGATTCACAATAAAATGTGGAAAAATCTCATCACTCTTAATAAAGGAAGCAGCAGCACTACCTGGTGCAACTCCTTTATAAAATGCAAATAATAACAATCCTACAAACAAAAACAAAGCAAATTGCAGTATTACAATTACCCCACTGGATATAATCGCCTTACGACTATCCTTCAGATTTTTAGCAGTTAAAAGTCGTTGTACAATCAATTGATCGGTACCATGAGAGGCCATCGATAAGAAACATCCGCCAATCAAACTGCCTATAAGTGTATATGGTGTCTTCAAGAAAGTAGCAAAGCCATTTCCAAAACCCCAATTAATGACCTGAAACTTGTTAGTCCCGCCAGCGAACTTACCGATATCTGATAAACCATTTGGAAGTGCATTATAAGCAATTACTACTGCGATAAGAGCACCACCAATATAAATTCCCATTTGTAACACATCAACCCAAATCACACCTTTAATTCCACCAAAAAATGTGTAAATCATTGTGATCAAGGTGATCAAAATAATAGATAGTATATAAATATGAATATTTGAAAAAGAAGCAAAATAGGCAAAGGTTTTGAGTATTATTGCAAGTGGAATCGCCGTAGCAAAAAGTCTTACTCCTCCTCCAATAATCTGTGTCACCAGAAAAGTACCTGATGCAAAATTTTTAGTCTTATCTCCAAATCTACTTGAAAGTAAAGAATAAGCCGTTTTCAAATTTCCTTTTGCATAGGCAGGCAAAAATATAAAACTAATTACAATTCTCCCGATCAAATAACCAACAGTAACCTGTAAAAAATTTAAGTTTGTTAAATATGCTAAACCGGGAATACTAATAAATGTAAGTGTACTGGTTTCTGTTGCAACAATAGAAAATGCAATTGCCCACCAAGGCACATTTCTATCTCCAACAAAATATGATTCTGAGGATTTTTGTTTTCCACCCGACAGGCTTCCTAGCAATGCTACAGCAACAAGGTAAAAGAGGAGAACCACAAAATCTATCACACTAAAATTATTCAATTACCCCTCCAAACAATTATTAATTAATCTACTTTACTAACTAACTTTTTAAGAATAAACTTTTTTTCATCAATTTCCCAGAACTATTTTCACTTTTTTAATACTTATTTAGTATAACTATCTAATTCATTGTTTTAATAATAAAAAAGCCGTCCTAATATGACGGCTTTATAAATTATTTTTTAATAGTTTTTAAAACTTTTTCAAAACTTCCTTAGCCATGTCTTTATGTATCATAAAACTAAGCATTTTAAGTTTGACATAGTCTTCACGCCACATGTAATAACCTTTGTACTGGCCTTTTCTTGATCCACTACCTGAATCTTTGATGAGAAACCATTTGAATCCATCTTTTTCTGTGACACCAACAATATGAATTCCATGATCGTCTTCTGTTGTTCCTGAGTAAATACCGTATTCACGAGAGAACTGATTGATCGCATTAGTTGGCATGATAAAATCAGGTATGAAAGCAGCATCTTCTTCAGCAACATAACCTGGTTCACTTACATCACCACCTATATTTACTGAATATCCATTTTCAATTGATTTTTCAATCATTTCATACCATACTCCCAGTGGTACATTATAATAACCTTCATCCATCCACCAATTATCAGGAACATTAAATAATGACTGTTCCCAGAAAGGAAATTCAAGTGTAGACTGAAATTCAACATATTCTTCAGAATTGATTTTCAAAAATTTCTTATAGAAGGATAATGGTGTGTATTTTTTTCCATTGTATTTGAATTCCTGTGGAGGTGTGCCAATATATGAATTCATGATACTCTTTAAATGGTTAAGAATGATATCCTTTTCCCAGTAATCATTTTCTTCACAGTAATTCAGATAATCTTCCATATCTTTGAATAATTGAATATGGTTGTGTGTATCATATTTCTTAAATCCAGTATAGGCTTCTAAAGGAACAGCACCGTATTTGTCCATCATATTGAGAACAGCATTGGACTCAGAGCCTTCTGCAAATAGTGAGTTGCCACGTTCATCAATAAATCTCTCTGCTTTTGCTAAATATTGATAATAAACTGTATGCAATTCTGATAGTTTCACTTCTTTACCAGAAATTCTCTTCACTTCTGATTCCAGGAATGAAGTTGTTGTAAAACACCAGCACATTCCTGAGTAATGCTGTGGAATTGGATCATTATGCCATACAGTTTTGAAATCTTCAAATACTGGTTTGCTAACATTTGAGAAATCCGCTTTAAAAGTTTTACGATTTTCCTTTTTCTCTTTTTTTTCTGCTTTTTGGCGATCTCTAATTGCTTTTGTAACAGAATCCTTGCCAGCATTCTCCGCATCAAGGTCATCACTGATTTTTTCAAGTACAATTGACTTACTTTTTTTCACATAACTACCCTTGTCTGTTTGTGCAAAAAGTGAAGTAACAAAAAGAGCAAGAACCAATACAAAAAGCCATAAATGTTTAATTTTCATTTTCCCCTCCTGATATTTGATAAGACTTTAATAATATTTTATTCAAAAAAAGTTATAAGAAAAATAATTTCTATTTATTGTTCTTAAAAATAAATTTATAGATTTAATTTTCCCAATATTTATAAACAATCATAATTTATCATTTTATCAATGATTTCAAAATGTTGATATTGTTTTCAATATCAATTGATAATATTGTCTCAAAATTATTATTAATTGAAATATAGAATTGACCTAGTTAAGGAAGTTTGTAATAATTACCGCATCACCTATATTTTTGCTACGAACAATTATCTTTCTATTTTCTCCTGGCTCCCAATCATAATAAGGAATCCACTCATTATCTTCAAATTGATACACTTCTTCTCTTTGCCCGTTCTTAAGAGAGAGTAACCAAAGTATATTTTCATCTGTATAGCAAATATGATCATCATCTTGTCCCCAACCAATTGACCAGGCATGGTCAAAGACCTTGATAACTTTACCATTGTTAATGGACATTATGCCACTTTTTTTCTGATTGTTTTCATTGATAAAATTATATATTACCAATTTACCACTTGGAGAAACAGATAGATTCCCTTCCTGACCTTTTAAAAGAACTTCAGGTATACCTCCATCGATAGAAATTTTCATCAAGGCTCCATTTTCAATTGACCTGGTATTGTATATTATCCATTTCTCATCTGGTGATAAATTTGGAAAATCATCTGTATTGCCAAATGTTAATTGTTTCAGGTTGCTACCATTGCGATCCATCCTCCAAATATTTTCTCCATATTTATTTCTCAAGACAAATACAATATAATTATTTCTCAAATTACTAATTGTAGGACTATAAGTAAACTCTTCTATGAATAATAATTGTCTTCTATCAGTTCCATCGGGATTCATTTCCCAGAGATCATATTTTTTATTTTTATAAGAACAAAAAATTATTTTTTCATCCGATGACCAGGTAAGTCCTAAGCATCCATCTCTTTCCATTCCGCTAGATGATATTTTTTCAAACATCTCCTTACTATCTTGCACCCAAATATTCGAGATCCACTGCCATTGCACTGTTACCAATGCTTTGCCATCGTCGCTCAAACTAGTTTTTCCATATGTATTGATATCATTTGTAATACGAGAAATCAATCCTGTTATGCAATCAACATAGAATAATTGAAAACTTGCTGTAGCGATTAATCCACTTCCATCAGAAAGCCAGATTAAATCTGATACGGTAAACCAATCTGTAATTGTAATGTTTTTTATTTCCAATGTTTTAATATTCAATGATTTGATTGATATTATTTTTTCAGTTCCCCTTTTGATGTTTATATAGGCGATATTTTGACCGTCTGGTGACCAGGTAGGACAACTAGGTTCAATATTTAACCCATTGCAATCCAGAATTAATTTTTTATTCACACCATCTAATGATTCTAAATATAATTCCTTTTTATTTTTAACATAAGCGATATATAAATCTTTCTGAGAAAAGGATATGTATTCCGGTATATTTTCAAGGATTAACTCAGCCCTCCCTCCTAATACAGGTATTTTATAAAGATTACCTACTTCAGTATTTTGATATTTCTTAATATAGAATAAGTAATTACCGTCATGAGAAAAGTGAAGCCCTCTGTAATTTATTATCTCTTTATTAGTAATTTCCACACTGCTTTTTGTTTCAATATGACTTAACCAGATACTTTCTTTTTCTCCTTCAAAAATGACTTTTGCAAGGTATTTACCATCGGATGAAATTGCTGCTTCCCAAACATTTCTACTAGTTGTAAGGTGTTTGATTTCCATATTTTGAAAATTGATAGAATAATTATTTAATTCATTAGGCTCAACAAAGAAATGTAATATCAACATTAATAAAACTATTGTAAAAAGAAGAATACTAAATACTATCATAAACTTTTGTTTAACTGTATTCCAATATGTCATTTTAGTTTTTGTTATTGAATGCGTACTATTACTTCCCTGTACACCTTTTGACTGATTTAGATTGCTACAAGTATGCTTTTTTACTCGTTGTAATTCACTTACAAAATCAGATATTGATTGATACCGATCTTCTGGATCTTTTTCTAAAACACGATTGACAATATGAAGTAATTCAGAACTGACATCAGGTAGGAACTCTTGTATTGGTATAGGTGATTCATTCAAAACAGAATACATGATCTGGGCTTCGTAATCAGCTTTGAATGGAACATTTCCCGTTAACATTTCATACAGTACAACACCAAGACTATATATATCAGATCGTTTATCAACATTATTACTGTGCATTTGCTCAGGAGCCATATATGCCAATGTCCCGGGCATACTTGATGTATTTGTTAATTTTGTAGCGTCTTTGAACTTTGCTAATCCAAAATCCATAACTTTAATCTGATTTTTTGAATTAACCATAATATTTTCAGATTTGATATCACGATGAACAATACCTTTGGAATGAGCTTCACCCAAAGCCTCACCGATCTGAATTGCGAAACATATTGACTGATCAATAGATAATCTATTGTTGGAATTTAAATTTATTAACTCATTTAAATTATGACCGTCGACATATTCCATTTCTATAAATGGAGTTTCACCAGTTTCCTGAATTTCATGAATAATACAAACATTGGGGTGATTCAAGGCTGCAACAGCCCTAGCTTCCCGAATAAAACGATTTTTATCCTCAATATTTGTTTTTAGGTGATCCGGCAATAATTTTAAAGCTACAATTCTATTTAGTTTGGTATCTTTGGCTTTATAAACAACTCCCATGCCGCCTTCACCAGTCTTTTCCAATATCTTGTAATGAGAAATTGTACTACCAATCATTTGTTACTCTTTACTGACATTCTGAAACCATAACACAATATACTTTAATTAATTACATCATTCAAGCAGCGGCTTAAATAAACATAAGAGTACTTTGTAAACCTTTGTAATATTCAAAGATTTTCTAAATATATAGTACTGTCCCAAATACTACTATTTAAAGAATTACTTATATAATATTAATAAATTTATAGACGTACCCTCTATTTATTTCAGGAAATTTTTGATCAAAACTGCATCGCAAATATTTTTACTTCGAACAACAGCAAGCCGATCTCCCCCCGGCTCCCAATCATAATAAGAAATCCATTCTGAATTTTCATACTGGAAAATTTGAGTTTTTTCCCCGTCTTCTAAAGATAGCATCCACAGTTTGTTGCTTTCTGAAAAACAAATATGCTTACTATCTGACCCCCAACCTATTGCCCAAATCTCATTAAAAATCTTAATAACTTCCCCATCATCAACGGAAATTATACTGGTTTTTACTTGATTTTCTTCATCCTTAAAATGATATGCTATCAGTTTTCCATCTGGTGAAATTGTAGGATTTCCCTCCTGGCCTTTAATGAGAATTTCAGGTTTACCTCCCTCAATAGATACTTTCATCAAACTTCCATTTTCAATTGAGCGTGTATTATATATAATCCATTTCCCATCAGGTGTTAAATTTGGAAAACCATCAGTATTTCCAAATGTCAGTTGTGTTAGATTGCTACCATCACGATCCATTCTCCAAATATTTTCTCTGTTATTCTCCTTCAAAGTAGATACAACATATTTACTACTATCATTGCCAATTGTCGGGCTATATATAAATCCACCAAAAAATGTCAATTGCTTTCTCTCAGTGCCATCAGGATTCATCTCCCAAAGATCATAACGCATGTTTTTATAAGAACAAAAAATAATTTTACCACACGGTGACCAGGTTAGGCCCAAACATCCATCTCTTTCTATTCCACTTGATGATATTTTTTCAATTACATTTCTATTATTCTGGTCTAATAGCCAAATATTTGTGATCCATTGCCATTGAACTGTTACCAATACACTTCCTTTTTCACTCAAACTTATCTTGCGATAGGTATTAATATCATTCGTAATGCGTGAAATATCACCCGATAAATAATCAACATAATATAATTGAAAACTTGATGTAGCAATTAAACCATTGTTATCAGGAAGCCATATCAATCCTGTAACATGAAACCAATTTGTATAGGCCACATTTGTTACTTTTTTAGTTTCAATATTTATTGATTTTATACTAATTATCTTTTGTGGCTGTATTGCTATATTAATAAATGCAATATTTTTTCCATCAGAAGACCATGCCGGACAACTAATTTCAATGTTATCTTCTTGATAATTCAAAAACACATCTTTATTAATACTATCCAAAGTAGCAATGAATAATTTATTAGTATCTTTAACATAAGCTACTTTTGTATCTTCCGGAGAAAATGTAATATATTCCGGAATTCCTGAAAGAATTAATTCTGCTCTACCTCCCAAAACAGGCATTTTATAAAGATCACCATATATAGTGTTCTGATATTTTTTAATATAATACAAATAATTATCATCAGAAGAAAAATGCAACCCTCGGTAATTTACAGATTCAGTATCTGCAATTTGAACATTACTATTTGTTTCTATCTGACTTAACCAAATACTCTCCACACCTCCATCAAAAATTACTTTGGCTAAATACTTGCCATCTGAAGAAACTGCTGCTTCCCAAACATTACCACTTGTGGTAAGATGTTTAATTTTCATATCCTGGTAATTGACTACTTTTTTATCAGGTTTTATATGTCGAATAAATTCATTAATCCCGAGTATTGCAACTGCAACAAACAAAAAAACAGTAACTAACCAGAAAATAATCTTCCGTATTACTTTACTTTTATTTATTTCTAAAATCTCAATGGGTTTACTATATAATGATGATTTGCTTAAACTACTGTATGATTTTTTTTTCAAACGTTGTAACTCGCTGATTAAATCAGTAATTGATTGATAGCGATCTGCAGGATCTTTTTCTAAAACACGGTTTAGCAGGTGCAACAACTCCGAAGGAATATTAGGTAAAAACTGCTGTATTTGTATTGGCTCTTCATTGAGAATAGAATACATAATCTTTGCACCATAATCAGTTTTATAAGGCAGATGACCTGTTAGCATTTCATACAGAACCACTCCAAGACTATAAATATCAGAACGCTTATCCACATCATTTCTTTGGATTTGCTCAGGAGCCATATAAACGAAATTATCTGGTAAACTTAAAGTTTCTGTTAATTGTGTAGAATCTTTGAATTTTGCTAAACCAAAATCCATGACCTTCACCTGGTTTTTGGAATTTACCATAATATTTTCTGACTTTATATCACGATGAATTATTCCTTTACTATGAGCTTCTTCCAGAGCTTCCCCTATTTGGATAGCAATGCATATAGATTGCTCAATTGAGAGTCTCTTGTTAGAATTTGATTTTATTAATTCACTTAGATTATGCCCTTCAATATATTCCATTGCAATAAACGGGATTTCCCCAGTTTCTTGAATTTCATGAATGGTACATACATTAGGATGATTTAGTGCTGCAGCAGCTTTTGCTTCTCTTATAAAGCGGTTTTTTTCAGTACTATTTGTATTTAGATGTTCAGGTAATAATTTCAAAGCTACAATCCGATCCAGTTTGATATCTTTTGCCTTATAGACAATGCCCATTCCACCTTCACCAATCTTTTCCAAAATATGATAATGTGATATTGTGTTACCTATCATTTGTAACTCTTGAAAATGTTAATTACCCAATAAAACAATATATTTCAATTATTTATATGATTCAAGCAAACCATAGAAGCATTTAATAAAAATATTATTTAGGAAAGAATCTCATGAGAAAATACAGAGATTTGAATCGAGAAATATTCTGTAAAATCTGTGGATATTATGAAAAAAATTATTTTCCGATTTCCAATTCTTCTTTATCAGTTTTTGCAAGAAATAGTATTACAACTACTCCAAGTAATGTAAAAAAGATTGAACTGAATTGATAGTTCGTCAATCCCCAGAGTCCTTTTGGATTGATCCGTACAAACTCAAGGAAAAACCTAACAAGTCCGGCATAAATGATAGCTACACCAAAAGATACTCCACGTTTTTTCATCTTGGGACGAATCAATTTGATGATTAAAAATGCCATCAGGAAATTCAACACTGTTTCATACAACGGTGATGGATGCACAGGAAGGGATTTCATTAAGGCTGAATCTAAAAGATGTTGGTGATATTGGTAATAAGAGGCCTGGCTACCTTCAGGATAAGAAATACCACAACCACAACTGGTCATTGAACCATGACAACAGCCGGCAAGAAAGCATCCAATTCTTCCAATACCTTGGCCTATAAGAATAATTGGACCAGCAATATCTGCATAGGTTCCAATAGGTTTTTTATAAATATGTAAAATTATGATTACAGATATAGTTCCACCCATTAATCCACCATGAAATACAAATCCGGATCCTGAAAAAAGTGTATGAATTGGATCGGAAAGAAAATCACCAAAATTTTCAAATACCGAGAAAAGTTTAGCACCAATGATCCCACCAATGGCTGCCCAAAAGATAAGGTCAGAAGCAAGTTTTTCTCCGTCACCTCTCCTTTTTACTTCCCAGGTTAAAATATAATATCCAACCAGAAATGCAATGGCCATCATTAAGCCAAAAGAGTGAATTGTCAATGGACCAATTTTAACTATATCAGGATGCATATATCCCTCTATCCTTTTACTTCATTTAGATGATATATCTTTTCCATTTTCCTTTTTGGAACATGGAGTCGGTCATTATCATCTTTGTAATATTTTATATTATTGTCAGTATCTTCACACATCGGATCCTCAGCAGGATATCCAAGTGCAACAACACAATCAATTTCATATTTATCAGAAATATTCAGAACATCTCTAAGTTTGTTACGATTTACTGAAAGAATCCAGCAACTACCAATTCCATAAGACCATGTTGATAGAATGAAATTTTCTACCATTGCTCCTATATCATATTTATAATTGGCATCATAGATTTCTTTATTCACAAGAACAGTAAGATAACTTACTGGTTCCTGTCCCTGTTTTGGATTTCCGTTGGGATTAATATAGCCAGCCCATCTGGTGAGTGGAAATATTTGTTGTACCAATTCAAGTTCGTCAATATAGGCAAATTCGATTGGTTGTAGATTTCGGGCAGAAGGTGCAAGTCTGGCAGCGTTCACACATTTCTCAATTATATCCTGAGAAATAGGATCCTGGTTAAATTGCCTGATTGAGCGTCTGGTTTCCATCAACTTCAATGTATTTTCAGGCTTCATATTGTACCCTTTTACTTTATAATGTATTTTCAGCGAGATAAACTGTATTGTAAATCAACATTGTAATTGTCATCGGTCCTACACCTCCGGGTACCGGAGTAATAGCGCTGGCAACATCTTCTACATCTGAATAATTCACATCACCAACTAGTTTGTAACCTCTTTTTCTATCAGGAGCATCAACTCTATTGACACCAACATCAAGAATCACAGCACCTTCTTTGACAAAGGAACTGTCCACAAATTCAGGTGAACCAATTGCAGCAACAAGAATATCCGCTTGCTTACAAATCTCAGGAAGATTTTTTGTCCTGGAATGGCAAAGAGTAACTGTGCAATTGCCCAGTTCTCTCTTTTGTAAAAGCAAATTTGCGATTGGTTTTCCAACAATATTACTACGACCGATAACCACGGCATGTTTTCCGGATGTTTCTATTCCGGAATGTTTCAGTAACATTAACATTCCGTGTGGAGTACATGGCAATGGACCTTCCATGCCCAGAACCATTTTACCCATTGATGCTGGCAGCAATCCGTCAGCATCTTTATTATCATCGATATGATCGAGAATAGTTTGTTCATCAAGATGTTTTGGCAAAGGTAATTGAACAAGAATACCATGGAATCTATCATCTGCATTCAGTTTGTGGATCAAAGTAATCAAGTCTTTTTGTGAAATGTCTGCTGGTTGTCTGAATGTTTCAGAAACCATTTCCATTTTTTTAAAAGCTTTTTCCTTCATTCCAACATAAACTTGACTTGCAGGATCTTCACCAACCAGCACAACTGCTAGTCCTGGAGTGATTCCTTTTTCCTTTAAAGTATTTATTTTACCTTTCAGGGATTCACGAACGACCTTCGCAATTTGTTTTCCGTCAATTACTTTTGCTTTACTCATTTTGCATAACTCACGCTTCTATGTTCACGTAAAACAACAACTTTAATCTGACCTGGGAAGGTTAAATCCTGTTGAATTTTTTGTGCTACCTGATCTGCAATAACATCAGCAGCATTATCATCTATTTTTTCATTTTCTACTAATACTCTAACTTCACGTCCAGCCTGGATCGCATATGATTTTGAAACACCATCAAAAGATTCAGCAATACCTTCAAGTTTTTCAAGTCGCTGGATATAATTTTCTAAGGTATCGCCACGAGCACCTTGTCTTGAGCCACTAATTTGATCGGCAGCCTGTACAAGTACTGAGATTGAACCTGTCATTTCCACTTCCTCGTGGTGAGATGCAATAGCATTAACAATGATATCTTTTTCTTTAAATCTTCTTGCGATATCAGCACCAAGACTAGCATGTGTACCAGTTACATTTCTGTCAATAGCTTTTCCAATATCATGGAGTAGTCCGGCTCTTTTTGCCAAAGTTCCATCAAGACCAAGTTCTGATGCCATTAATCCAGCCAACCATGCAACTTCGATTGAATGTTTTAAAACATTCTGACCATAAGATGTACGATATTTTAACTTCCCAAGAATTTTCATCATATTCTTGTTCAATGGTGGTAAACTTACTTCATCAATCGCATCTTCAGCAGCACGCATTATAGCTTCATCTACTTCTTTTTTGGCCTTTTCAAACATGGCTTCAATTCTAGATGGATGGATACGTCCGTCTTTGATCAGATTTTCCAGTGTAACACGAGCAATTTCACGTCTTACGGGATCAAAACCAGATAGTACAACTGCTTCGGGAGTATCATCAACAATCAGTTCAATTCCTGTCAGAGATTCAAAATGACGGATATTACGTCCTTCACGACCGATGATACGACCTTTCATGTTATCACTTGGTAAATTTACAACAGATACTGTGGTTTCTGCAGTATGATCAGCAGCAGAACGCTGAATAGCAGAAACAATAATTTTCTGTGCTTCTTTGTTGGCTTCACGCATCGCTTTATCTTTGATTTCACGTGTGGTATCAGCCACTTTCATTCTTGTATCTTCTATTAATTCTTCTTTGAGTCTATCTTGTGCTTGTTCTGAAGTTAAGCCAGCTATTTTTTCAAGTTTTTCTAACTGTTGGTCTTTGATCTCAGCAATTTCAGTTTTTTTATGTTCTAAATCTTCACGAGTATCATTGAGTTTTTTGTCTTTCAGTTCCAATTCCTCGGCACGCTTGTCAGCAACATCCATTTTTCTGTCCATGTAGAGTTCACGTTTCTCAAGTTTTTTCTCTAACTGTCTGACTTCTTTCATTTTTTCACGTGCATCATGTTCAGCACGATCACGAATTTTTAATGCTTCGTCTTTTGCTTCAAGTTTTATTTCACGTTTAATATTAACCGATTCTTTTTGTGCAGATTCTACTAATTCACTAGCAGTTGCCTTAGCCCTTTTCAATTTCTGTACATAGAAGAAAATTGTGATTCCTCCTCCTACAACAAAACTTGCAAGACCTGTTAATAATATTACTACAAAATTGTCCATAAATACCTCCTCCATAATATATACAATCTCTGAAAGTCTTAACTATCAAAGAATGAATTGGGATATTTACTATTTTATATAATGGATTATTGGATTCTGAGTTCTTTGTCTATTTGATTAATCAATAAGTTGGATTTATTTTGTATACTTTTCTGCAACTTATTCTTGCTCAAATTAGTAGCAAACAATTCGTCTGTAATATTCATTGCTGCGAGAATTGCAATTCGGATAGATGCTTGTTTATTAGGTAATGACTTTTCAACTTCATCCATCTTTTCGTTAACATACCTGGCAACATTTTTTATATAATCAGCGTCCGCCTGTGCCTTGACAGTGTACTCCTGACCATGAATATTAACTTTGACGTAATTATCTTTTTTTATGTCCATTTTCAATTATAAATAATAAATATCTTTATTTTAAAAATCATCTAAATATTCCAACAAGTTTTCGATTTTTTTCCGCAATTGTCGTCTCTTTGCACTGTCCAAAATCACTTTGGTGGAATGACCACTTATCACTTGGTCTTTGTACTCTTTATTTTCAATTTTAATTTCACGAAAAGATTCAAGCAGTTCTTGTACCTTTGTCTCTAACAGATCAACAGAATTAATTCCATTGTTATCTGAGTTCAGCATTGATCTCCTTTTTCAGTGTATTGTGAATTTTGTTCATCACTTTGTCGATTTCAGTATCTTTCAAAGTGCGTTCACTATTTTGAAAAACAAGATTAAAGGTTAAACTACGTTTGTTCTTCTCAATATTATCTCCTTTGTATTGATCATAGAAGATAAAATCTACTAAATTCTTACCTGCTTTATTTCTGATTATCTTTTCGATTTCTTCAATTTCGATCTTTTCTTCCACAACAATGGAAATATCACGTTGTGTTGCAGGAAATTTTGGTAATTGATTATATCTGATAGCCGGTTCAAAAAGGTCAAATAAATAGTCAGCATTACATTCCAAGACCCAGATATTTCTATCAACACCATGTTTTTTATTAAGGTAAAGCGGGTGCAATTCTCCAAATAAACAGAGTTGTTCACCATTTGCATTAACTTTTACCAGTTTGGAAAAAATTTCATTCTCAATTTTCTCAAAGGTCAACTTACCGATTCTATAATCTTCAGCAATTTGTTCGATCAATCCCTTGAGATAATAAATATTTGCTTCTCTCTGCTGATATGACCAGTTGACTGAATCACTATTCCCACTGATCAAGGCAGCAAAGTTCATCGTTTCATTTGCTTTTGTTTCGCTTTGTTCATCACGAACCTGAATATTTCCAATTTCAAACAATTTTAAATCAAAGTTATTTCGATTGAAATTGAGTTTAGCAGTGCTCAACATTCCCGGGATCAATGATGTTCTCAGAAATGCCAGTTCACGGCTCAAGGGATTTGCTAATTCAACAGCAGTTCTGTTGTACAGTTCAAATCCGGCCATTTCTTCACTAACCAATGTATTGTTATAGTTTTCATTGAAACCAAACCCACATAGGTCACTGCGAAGTTGTTCTATAAATATATGTTTTTTATTAGGTTCATCATTAGAGATGATGGAAAGAGTTTTAGGTTCAGGAACTTTTTCCATGCCATAGATTCTTACCACTTCTTCAATGTAATCAATTTCTCTTTCAAGATCAGGACGCCAGGTTGGTGTCTTGACTTTTACATACTCATTAGTAGTTTCTAGGATTTCACAACCGAGTTTTTCAATTTTCTTAACAACCCATTTTTTGTCGAAATCAAAACCAATAACTTTGTTAATTCTTTTAAATCTTACTTCAATTTCAGGAAACTTAATTTCCTTGACATATTCATCAACAAGGTCTTTGCAAACTTCACCACCAGCAACTTCCTGGATCAATGCAGCAATTCTATCAATTGCATAAATTACATTTACAGGGTCTGCACCACGCTCAAATCTGTAGGATGCATCTGTCTGAAGTGCTAAAGTTTTAGAACCTTTACGAATAGTTGAAGGATCAAAATATGCACCTTCAATAAGTACATTGGTTGTTTCTTCTGAAATTTCAGAATTTTCAAGCCCCATGATACCAGCAATAGCAACTGGCTTTTCAGCGTCGCAGATCAACAAAATATTGTCTGTTAATGTGCGTTCTTCTGAATCAAGAGTTACTACTTTTTCACCAGATTTGGCTTTGCGAACAACAATTGTTTTTTGTGCAACCTTGTCGTAGTCAAATGTATGAAGAGGTTGACCTGTTTCCATCAAAATAAAATTTGATAAATCAACAATATTGTTGATAGGTCTCAAGCCAATACTTAAAATTGCATCTACTAACCATTTTGGTGAAGGTCCGATTTTAACGCCTTTTACCAATCTGGCTGCATAACGAGGACAAGCATCTTTGTCTTGTATCTCAACTTTGAGATTATCTTTTGTCAATTCATCTGATTCCTGAAGATTGATTTCAGGAATATTCAAATCGCCATCGGTCAAGGCAGAGATATCTCTGGCAACACCGATATGAGATGTACAATCAGGACGATTTGGAGTCAGATCAATTTCAAAATTGGCCCCAACAGTACTGTTGATATAGTTTTCCATTGTGATGCCGGGCTGAGTATTTTCCTGCAAAACCATGATTCCATCATGATCATCAGAAATACCAAGTTCATCTTCGGCACAGATCATTCCAAAAGATTCAACACCACGGATTTTTGATTTTTTGATCTTGAAATTTCCAGGTAAAACACATCCAGGAATGGCAACCGCAACTTTTTGGCCGGCCGCAACATTGGGAGCACCACAAACAACTTGTTTAATTTCTGTGCCATCAAAAACCTGGCATACAGAAAGTTTGTCAGCATCAGGATGTTTTGCAACTTCCTTTACTTCAGCAACAATAAGTTTGTCCATACCAGCAACCGGACTTTTTAACATTACAGCTTCCAAGCCGAGGTATGTCAGTCGTTCTTCCAACTCCATGTCTGAGTAAGGAATATCAATATATTTTTCGAGCCAATTTCTATTTACTATCATATTATTTAAACTGCTTTAAAAATCTTACGTCACTATCAAAGAAAAGTCGGATATCATCAATCCCATATTTAAGCATTGTAATTCTATCAGGTCCCATACCAAAGGCATAACCTGAATATTTTTCAGAATCTATTCCTGATTCTTCCAATACATTGGGATCAACCATACCACAGCCCATAATTTCTAACCATCCGGTTTTTTTACAAACGCGGCATCCATCACCACCACAGATAAAACATGTTACATCTACTTCAGCACCAGGTTCTACAAATGGAAAGTAACTGGGTCTGAATCGGGTTTTTACATTTTTACCAAAATATCGCTTTGCAAAAATATCAATCGTGGTTTTCAGCTCAGCAAATGTTACGTTTTCATCGATATATAATCCCTCTATTTGATGAAAAATACAATGGCTGCGAGCACTTACGGCTTCGTTTCTGAAAACACGTCCCGGAGTAATAAGTCTCATAGGCGGTTGATATTTTTGCATTGCTCTAACCTGAATTGGCGAGGTATGTGTTCTGAGAAGAACATCTTTTTCCACAAAAAAGGTATCCTGCATATCACGAGCAGGGTGGTTATCAGGAAAATTTAATGCAGCGAAATTATAGTAATCTGTTTCCACTTCAGGGCCGAATTCAATATCGAATCCCATTTCCTGGAAAATTTTACAAATCTCACGCATTGTTAATGAGATTGGGTGAAGACTTCCTTTTTGTGGCCTAATACCAGGCATAGTATGGTCAAAAATTTCGGCTACAGAACTTTGACTAAGAAGTTTTTCCTGTAACTCTTTAATTTTGTCTTCTACTTCATTTTTGAAGACATTTACGAATTGACCATATTCTTTTTTTTCTTCAGGTTTAATAGATGAAAATCCCTGGAAAAGACTCTTTAAGATCCCCTTCTTTCCCAGGTATTTAATTCTTAAATTTTCTACGCTTTGCTCAGTTAATTCAAGAGTATCTATTTCACTTTGGAAGTCAATTCTATTTTGTTTTGCTTCCTTGTATAGATCCATATTTTTCTTTTATTTTACTAAATTAACTACTGCAGCGAAACCACTTGGATCACTTACGGCCAATTCGGCCAAAACTTTTCTGTTTAAACCAACATTTTTGTCAGATAATAGTTTGATGAATCTGCTATATGTAATACCATATTGTCTTACAACAGCATTGATTCTGGCGATCCATAATCTTCTAAAATCTCTTTTTTTAACGCGTCTGTCTCTATATGCATATTGCAATGCTTTTTCTACAGAATCTTTTGCATTTACATAGGTTCTGCTACGCGCTCCGCGGTAACCTTTTGCTAATTTAAGTATTTTCTTATGTTTTCTATGTCTTGGTACTGAACTATTCGATCTTGGCATTTTATATAACTCCTATTTCCTAATATTTTCCTCTTAGCCTAACATTGCTAAGATTCTTCTTTCGTCAGCTTTAGCAACGATTGCAGTTTGTCTTAAGTTTCTTTTTCTTTTACGACTTTTTTTGGTCAAAATATGTGACGCAAAAGCATGGTTTCTTTTCAATTTTCCAGAGCCGGTTTTTGTAAATCTTTTTGCGGCTGATCTTCTGGTTTTCATTTTTGGCATAATTTATATTCTCCTATTTTGGTTTCATCACAGCATTGATAAATCTGCCTTCACCCTGTGGCTGTTTTTCGAGTGTACCAACATCAGCTAAACTCTCAACGACTTGATCCACCAGTTCAAATCCAAATTCCTTATGTGCTAATTCCCGACCTCGGAACATGACGGTTAATTTCACGGAATTCCCTTTTTCCAAAAATTTTCGTGCATGATTTACTTTCATTTCGAAATCATGTGAATCAATTCTTGGTCTAAAGCGTACTTCTTTGAGTTTTACTTTGTGTTGTTTTTTCTTACTCTTTTTGGCTTTCATCTGTTGTTTATAACGAAATTTTCCAAAATCCATTATTTTACAGACTGGAGGTGCAGCATCTTGTGCAATTTCCACTAGATCCATTTCACCTTCTTTGGCAATTTCCAATGCTCTATCAAGGGAAACAACGCCTAGTTGCTCACCTTCATGGCTAATAAGACGTACTTCAGACGCCTTTATTTCTTCGTTAATACGATTCTTATTGTCTTTCTTTGTAGAAATCTGAATCACCCCTTATTTTTTATTTCTGAAATCAACATGTCAAGGACTTCATCCACTGGAACCGCACCTTTATTACCATCTTTTCTGGTTCTAATAGAAACTGAATTTGATTCAATTTCTTTATCACCGACGATAAACATGTAAGGTATTTTTTCCAGTTCAGCAGATCGAATCTTTGCACCTATTGGTTCGCTTTTCAAATTGATCTCTGCTCTCATACCTTGTTTCAGTAATTTATTATAAAATTTTTCTGCATATTCTTTTTGTCCATCAGTTACAGGAATAACCATTGCCTGTACAGGAGCTAACCAAAGTGGAAAATCGCCCACTGTATTTTCTATCAGAATTCCGATAAATCTTTCCAGGGAACCTAAGATCGCTCGATGGATCATATATGGACGTTTTTTTGTGCCATCACTATCTGTATATTCCATATTGAAACGTTCAGAAAGATTAAAGTCAAATTGTATAGTTGTACACTGCCACATTCTTCCAATGGCATCTTTGATCTTCATATCAATTTTTGGACCGTAAAATGTTGCTTCGCCCTTATCTTCCTGGTATTCAACACCAACATTATCCAATGCTGATTTCAAAGCATTTTCTGCCTGATTCCAGTTTTCAATTTCACCAACATATTTTTCTTCATTTCTGGTAGAAACATATACTTCATAATCAGTAAAACCAAAGGACTTGAGAAAGTCAAATGCAAATTTAATTAGTTTTTCAACTTCTACATTCAACTGTTCTGGTGTACATATAATATGTGCATCATCCTGAGTAAATCCCCGAACACGCATTAACCCATGAAGCGTTCCTGACATTTCATATCTATATACTGTACCCAGTTCTGCATATTTTATTGGAAGCTCACGATAACTTCTTCCGTGAGAATTATAAACCATAACATGGAAAGGACAATTCATCGGTTTTACATAGTAGTTATCACCTTCAACTTCCATAGAGTCAAACATGCCATCTTTGTAAAAACTCAAGTGTCCACTGGTTTCCCAAAGATTTGCACGGCCAACATGTGGTGTTTGCACAAATTTATATCCGTTTTCACGGTGGGTATCCATCCAGTAGTTACGAATTGTATTTAACAATTCTGCACCTTTTGGATGCCAAAGCACTAAACCAGGGCCAACTTTCTCATTGATTTGAAACAGATCAAGTTGTTTCCCAATTTTTCTATGATCACGCTTTTTGGCTTCTTCCAAAAGATTGAGATATTTCTTTAATTCTTTTTTATTGTAAAACGCCGTTCCGTAAATACGGCTCAACATTTTGTTATTTGAATCACCACGCCAATAGGCGCCTGCAGTTTTCAGCAATTTAAAAGCCTTAACCTTACCAGTTGATGGTAGATGTGGACCACGACAAAGATCAGTAAATGAACCTTGAGTATAAGCAGTCACAACTTCGTCATCGTCAAGATCCTGTGCGATTTCAACTTTATATGCCTCACCATCTTTGGAAAAGAATTCAATTGCTTCTTTTTTGCTCCAGACACTTCGTTCAAAAGTGAGATCAGATTCTACAATTTCCTGCATCTTCTTTTCAATTTTCACAAGATCAGATTCCGCAAAAGCAGGTTCTTTGTCAAAATCATAATAGAAACCATTTTCTATTGCAGGTCCGATTGTTATTTTTGTTTCCGGGTAAAGTTCTTTCACAGCCTGAGCCATCACATGGGCAGCACTATGAAGTAGAATTTCTTTTGCCTGAGGAGCATTATCCTTTAGCAATTCCAATGAAAAGTCTTCTTCGAATTTTCTATTAAGATCAACCAATTCACCATTTACTTTTGCAGCAATACAGGCTTTATACAAACCCATACTTATTTCTTTTGCAGCATCCGCTGGTGAAGCGGGCCTATCCAATTTTAATTCAGAACCATCAGGTAATTTTACAATTACCAATTTATTTTCAATCAATTTAATAACCTTTTATTTTTAAATATTGTGGGCGATACGGGACTTGAACCTGTGACCTCTTGCATGTCAAGCAAGCACTCTAACCAAGCTGAGCTAATCGCCCTTTATATTTTCTCACTAGAAAAAAGCAGCGTAATTTAATTATTGACGTGGTTACACGCAATGGAAAAATTGCATATAAACGTAATAGTTCGCATAAATTACAAGAAAGCGTAAAATATTCAAAAACATTTTATTTTTAATGATTTTATACTTTTCTTCCACCTCATGAAACAAAAATAATAAAATATTCTTCCATAGAATTCTTTAATTTCTTAATTTCACCAAATTGCGAAGGACCTAAGGTATTCGAAATTATTCTATTAAAACGCAAAAACAAGAGAGAGAGGTGTTTTTATGAGTAATGCGAAGTTCACACTTCCCCAGGCTATTAATGAGCCTATCAAATCCTACAAACCCGGTAGCCCTGAAAAGCTTGAATTAAAAGCAAAAATTCAAGAACTGAAATCACAGCAGATTGAAATTCCATTGATCATTGGTGGTAAAGAAATCAGAACCGGTAACACAGGAACTATTGTTGTTCCACACAATCACAAACATGTATTAGCTACTTTTCACAAAGCAGGTGATGTAGAAATCCAGATGGCTATTGAAGAATCACAAAAAGCCAGAAAAAAATGGGCTAACATGCCATGGCAAGACAGAGCTGCAATCTTCAAAAAAATGGCTGAACTTTTAGCCGGACCTTGGAGATCTACTCTTAATGCATCTACAATGCTCAACCAGAGTAAAAATGCTTACCAGGCAGAAATAGACGCTGCCTGTGAATTGATTGATTTCTTCAATTTCAATGTAAAATACATGGAAGAAATCTACGAACAGCAACCATACTCACCACAAGGTGTATGGAACAGACTCGAACAAAGAGCATTAGAAGGATTTATCTTTGCAGTGACTCCTTTCAACTTTACATCAATTGCCGGCAATTTACCAACTGCTCCTGCAATGATGGGAAATGTTGTATTATGGAAACCTGCTTCTTCTACTGTTTATTCAGGATATTTTTTGATGAAATTGTTTGAAGCAGCCGGATTACCTGCGGGAGTTATCAACTTTATTCCTGGTTCAGGTGCCAAAGTTGGTCCAAAAGTAATTGAATCCCCACTTTTTTCAGGTGTTCATTTCACAGGAAGTACTGGTGTATTTCAGGGAATGTGGGAAACTATTGGTAAAAACATTGCAAAATATAAAACCTATCCTAGAATTGTTGGCGAAACCGGTGGTAAGGATTTTATTTTCATGCATGAATCTGCAGATGTTGATGAAGTTGTAACAGCTATTGTTCGTGGTTCTTTTGAATATCAGGGACAGAAATGTTCAGCTGCTTCCAGAGCATATATTCCAAAATCACATTGGGCAGAACTTAGTAAAAAACTTAAAGCAATGGTTGATACAATTACAGTTGGTGATGTTGAAGATTTCACCAATTTTATGAACGCTGTAATTGACAGACCAGCATTCAATACTATTACTTCTTATATTGATTATGCTAAAGAAGCCAAAGATGCCGAATTCCTGACAGGTGGAACTTATGATGATTCTGTTGGCTTTTTCATCCAACCTACAATCATCGTAACTACTGATCCTCGTTTCAAAACAATGGAAGAAGAAATTTTTGGTCCTGTAATGACAATCTATGTTTACGAAGATGAAAATCTTGAAGAAGCATTGGAACTCTGTGATACAACATCACCTTATGCTTTGACAGGTTGCGTATTTGCAAAAGACAGATATGTTATTAATTCTATTGTGAAAAGACTGGAGCATGCAGCTGGTAATTTTTATATCAACGACAAACCAACAGGTGCTGTGGTTGGTCAACAGCCATTTGGCGGAAGCCGTGCTTCAGGTACAAATGACAAAGCTGGAAGCATGATCAATTTACTCAGATGGGTATCACCAAGAACTTTGAAAGAAGTTTTTGTTCCACCAACTGACTACAAATATCCATTCCAGGAAGAAAAATAAGTTAAAGTATTATAAAATAAAAAAGTCCCGAAAAATTCGGGACTTTTTTTATATCTAATTTTATTTTTATGTAATATTATTTAACAATATAATCAACATGTAACCCTTTTCTTTCTATAAGGTTAGATGTTGTTCTTACTTTTTGAGGCTTTATTTTAAAAGTCATAAAATCTTGAGTTTGATATTTTTTTGAGGAATCGGAATTGGAATAATTTCTTTGTCTGGAAGCATTAGTTCCAACAACTCTATACTTTTTACTGATTGGATCAAAAAATAAGTCTTCTATATGTGTATTAATTTCAATCATTACTTTAGTTAAGATATATTATTCTATCTGAATCCTTTTTTAGTAAAAACTATTAATTATTGGTTTATTATGTAACTCACTCTCTCAAGACTTTAATAATGTAAATATATAATGGTGTCTTTTCAAGAATTTTATCAGATTTCTCTAAAATAAAACAAAAAAACATGTATTTATCAGATTTTTCAGGTAAAGTGGTGGAGTCTAACCAATTGTAGTATTGATAAGTAAATGGTGATGTATTTTATCAACAATTATACAATATCTTGTAGGAATACAATAAAGCATTTACCTTATATTGAGCAAATGCTTTAAATAGATAATAATAAAAAATTTTATTATTCTAATTCTTTAAACTTCCTCCATTTTATTTATGAATTTTTTTTGCTTCTATTCCATTTCAGAACATATCGGTTTTAAATCAATTGGAAAATGGCTAAATTGTCGATCAATTTTAACCGATCATTGGAGAATTAATGAACTTGGACAATATAAAAGCAGTTGTATTTGATTTCGATGGAGTTGTGGTCAACTCAGAGCCATTTTATGAGGAAGCAATAACTGATGTTTTTGCAGAAAATTATATTGTGATTCCTACAGAAGATTGGGCTGATTTCAAAGGCATGGCTGATAAAGAATTTTTTCCTCTAATGATTTCAAGATATGGTTTCAAAGGTGATGTTAAAAAACTAGAAGCTGATATATATGATAGAATGAAGCAAAGACTTATAGAATTGGATTACATTCCGGGATTTATACCCTTCTTTGAAAAAATTCATAAAAACTTTGCTTTTGGTTTGGTAACATCAACCAGTAGACGACATATTGGCTGGCTTTCAACTAATACAAGAATTGATGACCTCTTTCCTATCAAGGTCACAGCCACAGATGTAGAGAACACAAAACCTCATCCTGAACCATACTCAAAAATGGCAAAACTTCTAAATATTGATCCAAAAAATATTGTCGTTATTGAAGATTCTATCAATGGACTTAAATCAGCTCAAACTGCTGGCATGAAAACTATTGCCCTATGTACAACTTTTAGCAAAGATGAAATTAAATATGCTGATTATATTGCTGAAAGTTATGAACAATTAATGGAAATTTTTGAATATCATTAAGGGAACCTCTAAAAACTCTATCTTACTGAGGTTTTCGAAGTGTGACTTCTCTACTTTCAGTTGGTCATAATACATAAGGTCTATTGTTTTATAAAAAATTATATTATACATTCACTTTTAGATATAACCTATAAAACTTATAATTTGTGCAATAGGAAGAAACAATAATTTCTAACATTGTAAAATTCAAACTATGACAAAACTTGACCAAACATCGAATAAAAAAGTGACAAAAGCCTCAATTCGAAAATTAATATTACAGATAGTTTTTATTGTTATATTGATATCTCTAAGACTTATTAAACCTAAGTTTATTTTCAACGGTTCGGTTTTAACTGCACAAAAAATGACAATTTTCCTACAATATACAATCAACGTTTGCCTTTGGCTAGGATCGGCAGCATTTATAAATCAATTGATTGTAATTCTGTTATGGGAACGGAAAGAAAATAAAAAAATCCCCCATTTATTGAAAAATATGGTTGCAATTCTCATCTATATTGCAGCAATTGCCGGAATAATCGCTATAATATTTAATCAATCATTAACTGGTTTTTGGGCAACTTCCAGTGTTTTTGCATTGGTCCTTGGATTCGCCCTCAGAGATATGATAGTGGATCTGTTTACCGGATTGGCTGTGAATATAGACCAGCCCTATAAAATTGGCGATTGGATTATGGTTCATCAAGGTAACACTGATCAAAATATTGTTGGAGAAATACAGGATATTAACTGGCGCACTACCAGAATTCGAACTGAGATAAACACCATGGTTCTGATTCCAAACAGTTTATTGACAACATTTGTTGTGACGAATTATTCACATCCAACATTTCCTACACGCATGGAAACCATTATAAGTGTTGATCCGGAAATTCCAATTAATGATGTAAAAAGAATTATTATGGCTGGAGTAAAAAATGTTTCCAGCGAATTAGGATTTGTGGCAAAAAAAGAACCTGAAGTTTTATTAGGTGAATTAAGTGAAAGTGGGTACGACTATAAAATCAGGTATTGGATAAAACCATGGACAGGAATCCCTCCTGCAAATGCACACAATCTTTTACTAGGCACGGTACTCAAGCATCTGGAACTTGCAGGAATTGCACCTGCATTTCCTAAAAAAATTGTATATCACGCTCCTTTCCAGGTACCAACAGGTTACCAAAAAGATCGTAAAGAGATTTTACAAATGGTTCCTCTGTTCAGACCACTTTTGGATGATGAACTTAATACTCTTGCAGAAGTTATCGATCCTATCGAATACAATCCTGGAATCAATATTATAACAGAAAATGAACAAGGAACTTCAATGTTTATAATAATTGAGGGTTTGGTTAATGTTTTTATTAGAAAAGAAAAAAAGGAAATAAAAGTTGCTCGTCTGTCTCCTGGTCAGTTTTTTGGTGAAATGTCTTTGTTTACTGGTGCTCCCCGGTCAGCAACAATAAAAACTGTAACCAAAGTAAAGGCCCTGGAAATTAAAAAAGAACATTTATCTAAAATAATAGAAAATCGACCAAAAATTGCAGAAGCGCTTAGTAATATTGTAACCAAAAATAAAATTGAAAATGAATTAAACCTGAAACATGCCTCTGTTGACAGAAATAAAAAACAACTAGATGACGAGCATCGTTTGATGAGAAAAATCAGATCATTTTTTAAATTACCTACTGACTAATAATTCCAATAACCAGATTGTTGAACATTAAATTTTCAATCCTTTAAATCGAACAATTGATTTATCCAGAATCGGAAATTTGTTCTTCAGATTATAAAGCATATTCAAATTTGATTTTGATGATGAAAACACATATGAACCTTTCATCAATAGGGAATTGATAGAACCGACATCCAAACCATAGGTCATTTCAACAACCTCATAACAATCTTCCAATTCTTGATTCACTTCACCACTACAATATTCCTCTTCAATAAATAAACTCAGCAGACCATCTTCTATTTCATATTCAAATTGAGTGTTATAAGTTTCGCCAGTTTCAGTGTCTATTTCTTTAAGGATTAATTTCCCATCAACTTCTTTCCAGGTTCCTTTGTCACTTTCTGTTTCACCATCAAAACCACTATAGGTCATTTCCCATTTTCCATTACTTTTCAAACTAAATTCAGTATCTCCATCAAAACTTTCCATTCCACCGTAAGAAACATCCAAATTCATTGGCATATTTGCCATGATATCAATAGTTTGATATTGAATTGCACCTTGAACTGAAATTACAGAATTGGAATCTACTTCATCTGTATCCATATTAATGACCTTATACAAATTTGTAGAGTTGATAATTAAGCTATTAATAGTTTGATCGTAAGAATAATCACCAAAATCATTTATATAATACACTTCATCATCTGCAGATGCAATCAAAATCCTGATCATTCCGTCAAAACAACTCAGCATTATGTAATCATCTTCAGTAAAAATTGCATTATAATTTTTATCTGTAACAATGAAATTATCACCATAACTAAATAAATATTTCAGACTTTTGGTAAGATCACCTTGTAGATCAATTCCTCCATTACATTCAGAGTAAATCATATTTGCAACTTGATCTGAATTTGTCGACACAATAATATCAATATCTACAGATACAAAATACCATTCTCCTACAAGATCATTGTTAATTTTGCTTTTGGTTGAACTTTGACAACCAATTAGGAAAAATAAAAAAATCAAAGTAGAAGTAATAACCTTCTTCATGATACTTTTCCTTTCTTTTATATTTTGATTATGAATCAAATATACAGAAAATTGTTTGGTTTGTAAAATTAAGGAAGGTCATTGGAAGTAACAAAAAAAGCCCCGATAATTCGGGGCTTTCAATTTATAATATTCTAATAATTTAGAAATTACATATGACGTGCAGGCATTCCGGTAATTTTAACCAATTCCATATTGGCTTTGATTCTTTCACGACCGAAACAAATACCTAAGTCTTCATGATAAGAAGCTAGTTCAATATCAACGTGACGTTGTTTGATAGCTTCTTTGGTATCCATATATCTGATTTGGCCTTCGTTTACGTGAGCAACTGTAACTCCCCATATTCCTTTTGCAAGAAGAAGTACTGCAGCAGCACCAACTTCTTTTCCAAAGTTTACATCATAGGCACTGGCACGTCCACAACGCACTAGGTGACCAGGACGAACTTCGCGACATTCTGGTGCTTCATAAAGACCTTCAACAAACATTTTTGTTTCTTTCATAAATTCTGTTATTTCAGAATCTTCTGTAAAACGCTTTGTAAGCTCCTGGCAAACATATTTGCCCGCACCGGCTAATTTTGGATGACCAAATGAATCAAGACCAGCTGCTTCATCAACAAGTTCTTTTCCACTGGAATCTTTCATACCTTCAGCAACAACGATCAGGTATGTACCTGCATTAACATCACTTCTTCTAATTCTAGCAGTAAGTTTAGTTTTAACATCTCTGTATAAACAATCCATATCAGCAGGAATTTCAGGAATGAGGATAGCATCAGCTTCAGCAGCTACACCACCGCGGAAAGCAGTATGTCCGGCATATCGACCAAAAACTTCAACAACTATTACACGGTTGTGAGTTTTACCAGTTGTTTTTAGATCATATGCATAATTTGCAATTCTATTAATTGTAGAATCAGCACCTACCGAATAGGTTTGTAAATCAAGGTCCATTGTTTTAGGAGCATGAACACATTTGATTCCTTGTTCATTAAGATCAACGATTACTGAACCAGTATCATCACCACCAGAAATCACAAGACCATCAATATTATGTTTTGCAAGACCTTCTTTGATTCTGTTATATTTGTTATCATCTTTGATATTTCTGATTTTTACACGAGAATGTCCAGCTTCTGAACCAGCAAGAAATGATGAAAAGTCATCTGCTCTTTCTTCTGTAAGTTCAACAAGTGAATCAAAATCAACAAGATTGTACAAGCCTGCATAACCATTTGGTATTACATAAAGTGAAACGTTATTGTTGAAAGCCATTTGTGCTGCACCTTTTACAACAGCATTCAAACCACCACAATCACCACCACTGGTAATAACTCCAATTTTTTTCATTTCTAAATCCTTTCTTTATATTTTTTTAATCTTAAAATCAATTTTTAATAGCTAAAAAATAACTGCTAATATAAAAAAATCTTTAGAATTCTTCATTAGTTTTTTTAGTCAATCTAAAATTTGAGGTAGAAATATAATCTTTATCTTCTGTTTTTAAGTATTAACTTTAAACTCGTGGCTGATTAGTTTTTCGACATCAAGTAATTGGACTAATAACTCATCTTTACCACGTTTTCCGATGCCAATCAAATATTGATTATCCTCAGTTGATACTGCTTCTGACATTTCCTCAACATTAGATTCATCCATTTTATCAACAGTGGCTACAGAATCGACACTTACAACCATAGTTTTATCCTGCCATTCCAGTACTAATGCTATTTCACGACTCGATTCCCTGAGGTTAGTACGAACTTCATTAAATAATTTGATCATCTCTGCAAGTTCACCATTTCTTGTTTTATTGATTACATCAAAAGCTCCATCAAAATCTTTTTGTTTAACGAGTTCTTTGACATCTATTGCTATTGAATGAATTGTATTATGAGGATTATTGAATTTTTTTAATATACTTTTTAGAACTCTGTTATCTGTTTTAAAACTGTCATACCATTTTCCAAATGCACATTTGTGAGGATTGGTAGTAAGTTTGAAATCACAATGTTCTTCTACTGAACTTTCCAATTCTGCAATCCAGTTTTTGTGGTCTTCTTCACGGTGCTCCAGAAGTTCAATTAAATCACTGGTCTCATCAACCAACGATTTCATACCCATACGTTTCCTCAAATCCAGTACTGGATAATTCTTCCCTCTCAGATTGATCACTCCACGAATATAATCAGGTGTCTTGGGAATTAATACAACTCTTGGCATTGCTAACATTTCCCTCACATTGCTGGCAGATATCGCATATAATTCGTTAAGAAGATAAAAATTTACCCATGGCATATTATTTTCAAATTTTTCCATCATTGTGACCTATTTTTAATTAAAAGTTATTACTTACTTATTTTCAGTAATTTAATAATAGATTTTATACACCAAAAACACAAGTAGAGTTCTTTTTGAAGTAAGTTTTATAAATATTTATTAAAATTTGTAGAGGTTGTGCTAATTAAAAAAGGCAATTTCAATTGACAAAAAATTAATGCTTATTTCAAATAGGTAATTTTTCTGGTAAAAATCCGATCAGAGTATTCCACTTTGATATAATAAATTCCCGAACGATATTTTTGGTCAGGAATCCATTTTTGACTATCCAACTTTTTGACCAATCTTCCACGAAGATCATAAACAGAAATTTTTGCATTAAAAGGAGTAATGATTTTCAGTTCATTATTAAATGGATTAGGATAAACTTCAACATTTTCATCCTCAATCTGAAATTCATTGACGATTGAAGTTGGAGTATAATTTCCAACATAATACCATTTCCTAAGAATTGTTTCATTTCTATAAAATTTATCTTCAACAATTTGGAAGTCCAAAGCCTGCCAGCCTTTACCTGGAATAAATGCATACATAGATTGGGTAATGTCACCAGATAGAGACAATCCAATAGAATCTGCCAGAATGAGTGAATCACCCTCAAACATAGGTAATCCTAACTCATTCAATGCTGTAACACGAAAGTAATTTCCACTACCAATATTTGGTAAGCCATTTTGATTAGCAGTCTTATGAAGTTCCAGATAAAATTTAATTTCTGATTCAGGAATTGCTGTATTTACAATCGTTATTGAACCACTGCCATCAGGAGAAGAAATCAAAGCAGGATCATAGTCAATATAGCGGTCAATCCATTTCCCTGAATGATCACCAAAACCGCCAACTCTCGATTCATAAGGCCATGAAGAAAAACCGCCTAACATATTGTACACCCTCGTAAATCCGCTATTATCAAGCATTGATGATGCAGAAGCACTTCTACTACCCGACCGACAGTAGACTATAATATCAATATCTTTTGGAAGTTGGTCAATCTCATTGGAAAGTACAAAACTACTGATTGGAAAATTTGCCGGAGTAATTGGCAGCATTCCATCAGGTTCTGCAATGTGACCAAGTTCATATTCACTAACTTCCCGAACATCCAAAAGCAACAATGTATCGCCAGCCAGCATACGATCATGCACTTCAGCTGTTGACAAATTTATATATGAAAACAGCGGAAGTGCAAAAAATATTAGTAGTAAAAGTATTCTTTTCATACACCTAATATACTAATTTTTGTTTTAAATATTGATCTACTCTTATTTTTCCGGAATTCTTGATAATATTTTCAGAATGATGATTGTTCTTTTCTCCCCAGAGAACTGCAACAAGTTTCACTGGATTTGATTTAAACATATTGTTATTGATCTCAACATTGATGATTCCTCTTGTTTTTAACAGGATTTTGCTTTCTTCCAATTTCCCACAATTTTCAAACTTGTTTTCGCTTACTTCCAGGTTTCCACCAATTGTGGATTCATCATATCCACCACGATAATAATTAAGAACATCTTTCTGAATTTTGCTAAATTCACAATTTTTAATATAAACAAATTCAGCGTTGTAATCGCCTTTATCATTGGTCTCGGCAGCCAGTTCAATTCCTGATTCACAATTATTGAATTTTGTACCAGAGAAGCATAAAGTGTCAGCCATTGAGCCTTTGTGGGCTTTTAGTAATTGCCGAAAACTTGAAAGTTGACAATCTTTCACATAGAGATTATAGGGAAAGGACATATTTTTTTCTAATGTCTCAAAGGCTAATTGTTTACCATTTCCACTGATGACTAGATTTTCCAATTTTAAATTCGCTTTTGGCAACATTTGAAACAATGCACCTTTTCCAGAGTGAATAATCTTTGCTGAGCCATCTTTTGATTTGATAGTAATCTTTTTTGAAATACTAATTGATTCATCAATTCCCCAAATACCTTTTTCAACTTCTATGATATCTCCAGATGAAGCATTTCTCACTGCTTCCGCCAGATTTTTTCCAGTTGCCCGAATAACCTTTGCTTTAGCAATTGTTTTGTTTGGAGTGAACCATTGCGGGCCATATTTCGCTCTATCAATTTCAAAAATATTATTTTCTCCAGAAATTGCACCAACTAAATTTTTAGTATTTCTGGAATTTCCAAAGATATCGGTCTTAATATCTTCAAAACCAAAACCGGCATAGACATCTTCAAGGTTACTATCTCCTGTTGGTATATAGAGCCAATCTGAGAGTTTCTTC
>Ga0070729_10001782_pt1 | contig 30949 bp, 33 predicted proteins | sample tdDd472_FD_66725 | JGI IMG/M metagenome (GOLD analysis project Ga0070729, IMG submission 66725) | Marine sediment microbial communities from the Atlantic coast under amendment with organic carbon and nitrate - tdDd47.2 | ecosystem: Environmental > Aquatic > Marine > Coastal > Sediment | place...
CCTGCGATAAAAACGGTAGGTGTGCCTGAACCGGCAGAAAGCCAGGCAGGGACAAGGAAAGTGGTGCCGGAAAGAGGAGTCGAACCTCCGACCTACCGCTTACGAGGCGGTTGCTCTACCAACTGAGCTATTCCGGCTTTACATAAAGGCAAACCGGCCAGAGAACGTTCGCTCTCTGGCCGGTGCTTATTATATTGAGCGTCGCAGGTTTTGAAAACCCGCAGGAACTGCCTAGGCGTTTCGTACCTTAACAATCAGTTCCATATCGACCTGCTGCGTACCGTCCGGCAACACAGGCAAACCGTTGATCTCAACCTGTTCGGTATCGATATCGGTCAACTCGCCGGTATCGACATTATAAAAATGGTGATGCGGATGCGGTGTTGAGTCGTACACCATCCGTTCCGGGTCGACAGCGATCTCACGAACGATACCTTCGCGGGACAACAGGTTTAGTGTGTTGTATACAGTCGCTTTGGATAAACGACTACCTTTGTTACGCAGCTCCTGAAGTATCTGGTCTGCCGACATATGCCGTGGCGATGCCAGCAATAATTCCCCGATCTCCAAACGTTGCCGTGTCGGTCTTACGCCTTTATCGCGCAGCCGATTCTCTATTGTTATTTGTGCGTCCAAGTCCTTCTCCCCAAGTCATGGGAACACTTTCCCCATGCGAGGCGACATTCTAGCGACACCCCGTGACCTCTGCAAAAATACCCTGAATTGGTTTAATCAGGTTTTTGCCCCCAAATCCTCACCAAAAGCAGATAAATGTCTCTCCCGCCTCGGATTATCCGCGACGAGAATAGTCCTGATGAATTTCCGTGACATTAACGCAACACGTCGCTGTCCACTTGTTGGTTCCAACATGGGTGGCCTGACTCTGCCGGAGCTGCTCATCGGCCTGAGCCTGCTGGCCGTTCTGACCACCACGGCGGTATCGGGTCTGCAGAACCTGCTACTGAATGTGAGGCTCCAACAGCAGGTGCACACCTTCCGCAAAACCCTACAGACTGCCCGTCATCACGCACTACTCCGGCTAACCGACGTCGTCGTTTGCCCGGCGGGTGATAACGGTAGTTGCAGTTCCAATTGGAACAACGGGTTTACGTTAGTCGCTAGCGATAGTGAGCAACTGTTGTTCGAACAGAGCAATCTGGCAACAGGCATTGCGATGCAGGCAAACCGCTCATCGTTTACCGTTCGGCCGTTGGAACGCTCGACCAACGGCACCGTGTTGTTTTGTGATCGCCGCGGGCAAGTCAGCGCCATTGCTGTGGTCATCAGCTATACCGGCACCAGTCGCACTACCAGCGGTGTCGCCACAAGTCTGCAGTGCACCTAGTGCGACACAGAACTATAAACAGGTACGTGGCAGGCGCAACGCTACCCGAGTGCCTGATCAGTCTGACACTGCTGGGCCTTACCGCTACCGGCAGCGGCACCCTGAGCATCAACAGCCTGCAGTCGCTGCAGCGCGCGCAACAGCGGCTGCAAGCCTTATACATCGCCGCAGACCTGCATTCTCTGCGGGCCATGTCAGAGCGGTCTGATGCCAGCGAATTGCCTTACCCGATCAGCGGGCACCCCGCTGAGATAACAACCGATGTGAGCGGGTATGGCATTGAGGTTCGCTGGCAATACAAGCACCGGCAGGAACAGTTGCTGCTGTGAAGCCTGTTTATCGTCAGACCGGGTTCACGCTGACCGAGTTACTCGTTGGCACAGCCATCGGGCTGTTGCTAATCAGTGCAGCCATAAGCACCTATCTGCACACACGCAAAATAGAAATGCATGCCCGTATCGATGTGCAGCTGCTCGAAACTGCGCTATTCGCGTTGAACGAGGTTGCCGATGATCTGCGGCAAACCGGGTACTGGGGCAGACATGCTGACGGCTCGCGCATCGTCCGTGACTCCGCAGGCACTGTCCGCTGTCGCGCCACCTTAGTCACCACCTGGGCATTGCAGTTGCGGCCGTCGTTCAGTGGCAGCGACAACAGCTACAACCCGGCCTGCCCCGCCGACAGTTATGTTGCCGACACCGACACGCTGACACTCCGGTACGTTGTCGCCGCACAGCCGGATAAAGAGTATCTGCAGCTATTTACCGACCGGCGTTGGGGTTATTTGCATGCTACCGAGCACCCCGACTCAACCGGGCTGACCGACCCGCAAAACTACCGGCTCGTGGTGCATGGCTACTTCATTAGCGACGACACACCCGCGGGCAGTAAAGGACTGCGCCGCTGGACTCTCGGGAAGCACGGGCAGTTACGCAATGAACTGGTGATCGATGGCATCAGTGACCTGCAGCTGCTGTATGGCGCAACCGATGCAAGCGGCAACATCCGCTGGCAACCGGAGCCCTTTGCAGAAGCAATGGCCGTAAGCATCAGCGTAACCGCAAGCACCTATACCGGAGGCAGATTGCGCCAGCGTGAGCTGAACCGGGTGGTACGCATTAGAAACAGGCCTTCCTGATATGCGGTATCAATATGCTCGACAACACTGCATACGACATCAATGCATACAACAACAAACGGGTGCTGTATTGATTGCCTGTCTGGTGCTGCTAACCGCCACCAGTCTGCTCAGTGTCGCGCAGTCCGATAACACGACAGTGATGCTGCGGCTTATCAAAACGATGCAACTGGCCGAGCGCGGCCGCTTGTTAGCCGATACAGCGGTGCAGCGCGCAACCACCGAACTGCGTCGCGACCCGCAACCAATAACCTCCGGCAACTCCTGGCAGTTTTCTGAGAACGACGATAACGGCCGGATGCAGGCAACCGCTGTACTACGGGAACAGTATGCCGCGTGCGGCGGCGAACCGGATCACACCGCTTACCGTATCGAAGTGCTGGGCTCGGGCTTTGCCCACCGGAAACTGGAAACCCACCATGTACAAGGGCTGGAACTGTGTATTTCGGCAGAGGGCCGACTGGTCAGTCTGAGCAGACTGTACTGGCACCCGCTCGGGAAAGAAGCCGCTGCGATATTCGGCAACTAGTCGGCAACTAGTCGGTTGCGCGGCGACCGCCGCGCCTGCTTTCCAACACAATGTTGTCGACCAGAATGAGCGTCACACCGCAGGTAATGGCGATGTCGGCCACATTGAAGGCCGGCCAGGACCAGTCGCCTATATAGAACAACAGAAAGTCGACGACATAGCCGTACATGATGCGATCAATAACGTTGCCGAGAGCACCGGCCAACACCAGCGCCAGACCGAGTGACAGCACCGTGTGTTTGGTGCGCGGTAAATTCCATTGCCACCAGACGATAACGCCGCTCACTACCAACGCGAGAATGGTGAAGAACCAGCGCTGCCAGCCACCGGCATCAGCGAACAAGCTGAATGCAGCACCCGTGTTGTGCAGTCGTACAAAATCAAACACCGGTAACACATTGACCCGCTGGTACAACTCCAGCACGTTGATAACAAATATCTTCGTTGCCTGATCGAGCAGGATGACGGCAGCGCTTATATACAACCACCGCAATGAGTCCTTACCCGCAACCGGTTCGGGCGCCCTGTTCGGGTGCCCGGGTTGCGTACGACGGTCGACATGGATGTGTTCGACAATCTGTTCCTTGCCGCCTTTCTGCTCGGGACTACCTTCACTCTTGTTATCAGGCATATCGACGCTCCTCACCGTCGCCGTCGATATTATCGGCGCAGCGTCCGCAGATTTCCGCATGGCCGGCAACACTGCCGACATCTTCGCGCCGGTGCCAGCAACGGGTGCATTTCTCATACTCGCTCGTCGCTACACTCACCCAGAAGTCATCAACCTGTTTCGCGTCGTCCGGCTTTTCAGCAGCCGGGCGAACCTCAGCTGCAGACGTTATCAGCACAAAGCGCAACTCTTCGCCAAGCGCTTCCAGTATTGCGTGCAGGTCTTTATCGGCGTAAATCACTACCTCGGCTTCAAGCGCTGATCCGATGGTACCGGCAGCACGCTGGTCTTCCAGCGCTTTCGACACACCTTCACGCACACGAATAATCTCGGGCCAGTTCTCTGTGAGCTTGCCGGTTGCAGGCAGTGTGTAAAACTCGTCATAAAACACCGATGCCTCACGCTCGCCGGGCAGCAACACCCAGATCTCTTCCGCAGTAAAACTCAGGATAGGCGCAAGCCAGCGCACCATCGCTTCACTGATGTGGTACATCGCCGTTTGTGCCGAGCGGCGCGGATGACTGTCGGCACCGGTCGTATACAGGCGATCTTTCAGAATATCGAGATAGAAACCACCCATATCGACAATGCAGAAGTTATGCAGCAACTGATACGCACGATGAAACTCATACGTTTCAAACGCGGATAGCACTGATTCCTGCAAGCTGGCTGCGCGCTGCACAGCCCACTTGTCGATCGCGACCAACTCATCGGCATCAACCAGATCCTTAGCCGGGTCAAAGCCGTGCAGGTTACCGAGGAAGAAGCGCATGGTATTGCGCATCCGTCGGTAAGAGTCGGCCATACGTTTCAGAATTTCGTCCGACACGCTCATTTCGCCACGGTAGTCGGTAGCCGCTACCCACAGGCGCAGAATGTCGGCACCCAGGCTATTCGCTACTTTCTGCGGTGACACCGTATTGCCGAGCGACTTCGACATTTTGCGGCCGTTCTCGTCGACGGTGAAACCGTGGGTGAGGACTTCTTTATAAGGCGCGCTGCCATTCATCGCGACAGCCGTCAGTAACGAACTCTGAAACCAACCGCGATGTTGATCAGAGCCTTCCAGATACAAATCCGCAGGGTAATCAATCAGATCAAAGCCGTTGGTCACACAGAAATGCGCCATTCCCGAATCGACCCAGACATCCATCGTGTCGGTGGTGCGGTCGTAATCTTTAGCCTCGTCGCCAAGAAAGTCGCTGATCTCGCTGTCGAACCACGCGTCAATACTGCCTTCTTCCATACGGTCGGCAATCGTGTCGAGCAGATTCAGCATATCCGGGTGCAGTTCACCGGTTTCCTTGTGCACAAACAACGGCACCGGCACGCCCCACGTACGCTGACGTGAAATACACCAATCGGGACGCCCCGAAACCATGCCTTCAATGCGTTGCTCACCCCAGCCCGGAATCCACTTCACGCCTTCGATCGCTTTTAGCGACGCTTCACGCAAACCGTTCTGGTCGAGACTGATAAACCACTGCGGTGTTGCCCGGAAAATCAGCGGCGACTTATGGCGCCAACAATGGGGGAAGCTGTGCTCAAAGCCTTCCTGATGCAACAAGCGGCCTTTTTCTTCGAGCAGTTCGACAATCGCTTTGCCCGCTTTATAGATGTGCTCGCCGCCGAACAGCCCGGTGTTGGGCAAGTAGACGCCATCACCGCCTACAGGGTTATCGAGTGGCAGTTCGTTCGCGACACCTGCGGCAAAGTCTTCCTGACCATGACCGGGTGCTGTATGCACTGCACCGGTACCGGCATCCAGCGTGACATGGTCGCCGGTGATGACGGGTACTACCCGGTCATAGAACGGATGCTGCACTTGCAGACCCTGCAGGGCCTGCCCCGCAAACGCGGCGACAACCTGAGTATCACTGGCGCCGAACCGTTCCAGCGCATCGTTGGCCAGACCCTTGGCAAGCACCAGCAACTCGGGCGTGTCATTGATCGTTGTTGCCACCAGCACATAAGGCAACTCATCGTTGACCGCGACAGCCTGATTGGCAGGCAGCGTCCATGCCGTTGTCGTCCAGATAGGAATAGAGATATCGCTACCAGCATCGGTAAACCCGGCAGGTAATGCTTCTTCCAGCCGCTTAAACAACTCGTCGCGATCGGTGAACGAAAAACGCACGTCAATCGCTACAGAATTTTTATCCTGATACTCAACTTCGGCTTCAGCAAGCGCCGAACGACAATCCAGGCACCAGTGCACCGGCTTGTAGCCGCGATACAAATGCCCGTTCTCGATAACTTTGCGGAAAGCACGAACCTGATCGGCCTCGTACGTCGGCAACATCGTCAGATAAGGGTTATCCCAGTCGCCCAACACGCCTAAACGCTTAAATTCATCGCGCTGGCCGTCGACCTGACGCTGTGCATACTCGCGACACGCCTGCCGGAATTCCGTAGCGTTGAGTTTCTGGCCGACTTTGCCTTTCTTCTTTTCAACCTGCAGCTCGATCGGCAGGCCATGGCAATCCCAACCCGGCGTGTACGGTGCGTCGAACCCGGACAGCGTGCGCGACTTGATGACGATGTCTTTCAGCACTTTATTCACAGCATGGCCGATATGAATCGGGCCGTTAGCGTACGGCGGGCCGTCAAGCAGCACGTATTTCTTGCGACCGGCCGCGCGTTTGCGCAACTCGCCGTAACGATCTTCGGCATACCATTGCTTCAACATTTCCGGCTCCCGGTTGGCGAGATTCGCCTTCATCGGAAACTTCGTGCTGGGCAGGTTCAGAGTGTCTTTGTAATCTGTCACTATCTATCCTGTGTTTCTAATATCACGCAGCCAGTATCTCTCTGGCCTGCGCGGCATCTATATGCATTTGCTCCCGCATGCTGTCCAGATCCGGGAAGCGTTCTTCGTCGCGAAGCTTGGCAACAAACTCCACATCAATATGTGCGCCGTATATGTCTCTGGAGAAGTCAAAAATATGCACCTCCAGTATCGGCTCTGTTCCATTAACCGTCGGGCGGGTACCCAAACTCGCCACCGCGTCCAACGTGCCTTCTGCAAGCCCGCGCACGCGTACCGCAAAAATACCGCTGACGGGGCTTAGCTTGCGATGTAACTCCAGGTTAGCCGTCGGAAACCCGAGGGTCTTACCCAAACGCTGCCCGCTTACCACCCTGCCGGACATCAAATAGTTTCTGCCAAGCAACGCATGCGCCTTTTCGAGGTCACCCTCGACCAGTGCTTTGCGCACGGCAGTGCTCGACACCCGCTCACCGTCCTGCACAACGCTGCCCACCTGTTCGACGGTGAACCCGAACCGGGAGCCCGCTTCCAGCAGATTCTCCAGCGTGCCCGCACGACCTTTGGCATAGCGGAAATCGTCACCAACCACCAGATGCTTCACATTGAGCAGGCCGTGCAGCAACTGTTCGGCAAACTCTTCCGGGTCCAGCGAACTTAAGCGCTGTCCGAAACGGGGACAGTAAAACGCATCAACCCCGAAATCGCGCAGTGCACCGTACTTCTCGCGAAACTTCATCAGCCTTGCGGGCGGACTGTCGGCGCTAAAGTATTCCTGCGGCGTCGGTTCAAACGAGAACATCAGCGACGGCAAACCCCGGTCGGCTGCCTCGTCCAGCACCCGCCGCAGAATCAGCTGATGGCCAAGATGCAGGCCATCGAATACGCCGATGGTCGCAACACAACCATCGCGTAGTTCGGCTGGTGGCCGCTCCGGGCGTCTCAGTAATAGCATCGGCGTAGTCGGGCAGAGTGAAACACCGGGCCACACGACCCGGATTGGTCAAGCTACAAAGAGCGAATTATAAGGAGTGACCGGCGCTATTGATACGCAATTGCGCGGGACGGACGCCCATGGCGCCCAGCGCGGCGACATAAATCGCGAACCCGGCCACCACGGCGACCGTCAGCCAGCCGCAGCGCACCCACAGTGTCGCTTCCAGCCAGGCGCTCATCGGTGGCAAAAACTCCCGTAGCAACAAGGCCATAAGCGCTGTAGCCACGGTGATCTGCAGCAGTAGACGCCCCCAGCCCGGCAGTGGCGTCAGCACTCCGGCACGTCGCAATCCCCGGTACAACAACCAGGCGTTAACGAAGGCACCCAATGAAGTTGCTATAGCCAGCGCCGCATGCGGACCGGCATAACCACCCTGCACCCACGGAACCACCAGTACGACATTGAGGACAAGATTCACCGCAAAGGCCACCAGACCCACTTTTACCGGCGTTTTCGTATCCTGACGCGAGAAATAGCCGGGCACGAGCACCTTCACCAACGTAAAACCGACCAGACCGAACGAGTATGCCATCAGACTGAGTCGCGCCATTTCGACATCGTTGGCGTTAAACAGGCCGCCGTAAAAAATTGTTGCCAGCGCCGGACCGGCTAACACAAACAAACCAACCGCAGCCGGCGTTGCAATAAGCGCGACGAGCCGCAGCGCCCAATCGAGTGTGTGCGAGAATTTCGCACCACCGTTATTCTGTGTGTCTCCGCTGTACTGCCGCGACAGGTTCGGCAGAATTACCGTTGCCAGCGCAATGCCGAACACACCCAACGGAAACTCCATCAAGCGATCGGAAAAATACAGCCAGCTGATACTGCCTGTCGCCAGAAACGATGCAATCAACGTATCAAACAGGATGCTGATCTGGGCCACTGACGAGCCGAATATCGCCGGCAGCATCAGCTTGGTAATTTTCCGGACACCCGGGTCCTGCCAACCCCAGCGAGGCATACCGAACGTGCCCACCTGCCGCAGGAACGGCACCATAAACAGTAATTGCACAAGCCCTGCGACAAACACACCTACCGCCAGAATGATGCCGGGGTTGCCGCTGTACGGCGCGACAAAGGCAGCAAAGCTGATCAACACCACGTTTAGAAGCACCGGCGCAAACGCCGGAGCCGCAAAGCGTTGATAGGTATTCAGAATGCCGCCTGCCAGTGCAGTCAGCGAGATAAAAAACAAATACGGAAACGTAAACCGCAGCATGTCGACCGCAAGGTCGTACTTCTCGGTATTCTCGGCGGTCGGCGACGCTACCCAACCGGCACCGAACAATGCAATGACAACCGGGGCAGCAATAACACCGATCGCGGTGAACACAAACAGAACGATTCCGAGCGTACCGGCAACATGACTAACCAGCCGTTGCACATCTTCTTTCGGCCGCGTTTCGTCGTACTCGGCAAACACCGGCACGAAGGCTTGTGAAAATGCGCCTTCGGCAAAAAAGCGGCGAAAGATATTCGGGATTTTGAATGCAACGAAGAACGCATCCATGATGAGTGTCGCACCGAAGAACCGGGCAAACACGATATCGCGCACCAAACCCAGCACGCGTGACACCAACGTCATACTGCTAACCACCGCAGTCGACCGCAGCATCCGCGGTGACTTGCTGTCGCCGGAAACCGGCTGCTTATCGTTTGAAGGTTCGGCGGGCGTCATTGCTGCAAAACATCAATCCGGTGAGTTTCCGACATATGAGAGCTGGCGGGGCACCGGAAAATGCCGGAAATACCGCCTGGTTCAGCCTTCGTGGCTGTCGCGCTATTCTAAACACAATATGCCCTGAATACGCCCGATTAGCGCTGCCGCTGTCGCCACAAGCCAGTAACGGCAAGGTCTCCGGGCAGCGGATTCCGTCGCTATTCCCGACAGGCGCCAGCAAACTCGCCAAACAGGCCACGAAGAGACCCCGTAAGTGCAGGAAATCATTGACATCAGAGCCGCAAATGCGAAGAATACGCCTCCCATTCAAGGTCGGACGCCTTTTTTTGAGCGCGGCTGACCGGAACACGAACACTACAGGACACCTACGTGGCTAACATTAAATCCGCAATCAAGCGTGCTAAAACCTCTGAACAGAGCCGTCAGCGCAACGTCGCTCACCGCTCAAGCATGCGCACCGCTATCAAGAAAGTCGTGACCGCTGCCGAAGAAGGCAATGCCGAGTCTGCTGCTGCAGCTTACAAAGAAGCTGTGCCGATGATCGACTCAATGGTCAACAAAGGCATCGTTCATCGCAATACTGCTGCCCGCACCAAGAGCCGCTTGAACAAGCGCGTTCGTGCCCTCAGCTAAACGCGGTTACAAAGACAATAAAAAAGCCCGGTTTTTACCGGGCTTTTTTGTGTCTGAATTTTTATCCGGCTTAGCTTGCTGCAGGATCGTAAGGCTCGCCGTCGCCTTTATCTGCCTCGACCTCTGCTTCGTTCAACTCTTCTAACCGCGTCATCATGTCCCCAACCAGTTTGCGGGTGCCGTCACCACTGATCGCGCTGATGCGGTAAACGGGGCCCTGCCAGTCGAGCGCCGCGCTAACCTGCTGTTGCAACTCGTCTATAGCGGCTTCATCAAGCAGGTCGGTTTTATTGAGCACCAGCCAACGTTCCCGCCCAGCCAGTTCCGGATTAAACTTCTCGAGTTCGGCAATAATGCTTTGTGCGTCGGCGACCGGGTCACCGGTGCCTTCCAACGGCGCCACATCGATCAAGTGCAGTAACAACCGGGTGCGGTTCAAATGACGCAGAAACCGTGTGCCCAACCCGGCACCGTCTGCGGCACCTTCAATGAGCCCCGGAATATCCGCCATTACGAAACTGCGGTGCGACTCAATCGAGACCACCCCGAGATTCGGGTACAACGTAGTAAACGGATAGTCAGCTACTTTCGGTTTTGCTGAAGACACCGACCGGATCAGGGTGGATTTGCCGGCGTTCGGCAGGCCCAGCAAGCCAACATCGGCAAGCACAATCAGCTCAAGCTTTAAGTTGCGCCCTTCGCCCTGAGTACCCGGAGTCGTGCGCTTCGGCGCCTGGTTCACACTACTCTTAAAGTTCAGATTACCCATGCCGCCACGACCGCCTTCGGCAACAATCAATCGCTCGTCGTGGGAGGTAATGTCACCGATTAACTCACCGGTATCGGCTTCGATAACCCGGGTACCGCAAGGCACGTAAACTTCCAACGGCTCACCTGATCTACCGGTGCGGTTTCGTTTCGAGCCGGCTTCGCCGTGCTCGGCACTGTACTTCCGTTGCACCCGGAAATCGGCGAGCGTATTGATGCCCTCGTGACCGATCAACACGATGTCGCCACCATTACCGCCATCACCACCATCGGGACCACCGCGCGGCACATACTTTTCGCGACGAAAGCTCGCGCTGCCCACGCCACCGTCACCGGCGCGGACCTTAATTGTGGCTTCATCAACGAATTTCATGCGGGCATTCTACAGACATCGCTCATAGGCAGCGATTTAAACGTAATTAACGGGAATCGCGGTGGTTGATTTCAGCTCTTCCATCGAGAAGCTGGAACTCACATCAGTGAACTCCGCCGCACCGATCAGCTTCTTATACACATCATCAAAACTGTCGATACTGGGCACTACCACGCGCAACAAATAGTCCACTGTGCCGCTTAAGCGATGTGCCTCGATAATCTCCGGGGTCTCCGTCAGGAACTTTCGAAACCGTTCCAGCCAGTCGGCTGCGTGGCGATTTACCCGTACCGAGACAAACACCGTGATGCCGACATTCATCTTTTGCCGGTCGAGCAACGCCACCCGCTTCTTAATATAGCCCTGCTCCTCCAGCCGCTGGATGCGCCGCCAGCACGGCGTTGTGGTCAGCCCGACGTGATCGGCGATTTCGGCCGCTGTATAGAGCGCATTTTGCTGCAAAAGCTCTAATATTCTCTTATCTTTGTTATCCATAGCTATTTTTTTCTGTTTATTCGGTATATGTAGCAAATTATATCGCTATTTGGCGTTTTTAATGCATCTTTTGCAAGCACTTTTCGCGGGTTTATCGCTATTGTGTGTACATCATCGATGGAGAACAGCATGCACGCCTCAGAGCGCACCCAGGCTCCCCTGCTCAGATTCCCGACCGGCAGGAGCTCGCAACTGGAAACAATGGTCCAGTCGGTCAGAGAAGCTCTGGCCCTGCATGACGGACCGACCGAGGAAATACCCCCCAAGATTGCCTCGATCCTTAGCGAAAACCTGCCGGCCAGGGAGCTGCTGACACAGTCTCAGCGGCAACCCGATGCCAACACTTACCGTCGCCACACGATCTACCGGGACCCGGACGGCCAGTTCACCATTATGGCGCTAGTCTGGTTACCCGGACAGGAAACACCTGCTCATGGCCACATGAGCTGGGGCGCAGTCGGCATGTACAGCGGCGAACTGAATATCAAAAACTTTGAGATTTTCGGTACCCGCGCAGGCAGCATGCACCTCCAACAGGTTGATGAATTCGATGCGTCTGCCGGCGCTACGGCGTTTGTAAACGGTGGCATCAATGACATCCATCGCATTCGCAACAACAGCGATTTGCCGGCAATCAGCATTCATATTTATGGCATGGATGTGCCGCCCGAATCACAGGCGCTGAACATTTTGTTCCCGCAGTAGGATTTGCACCGCCCGGCTTGAACACCCGGAGAGAACCAGAGATAGCCCCTTATATCCCCCATAACAATAACAATAGAGAAGTATCGGCTCTTTGCCCGCCCGGCAACCCCAAGCCAACGACTGGCGGGAATACAGAGGGCTGAACATTAAAAAAGCCCCGAAGGCCAGAGCCTGCGGGGCTTACTTTTATCTTGCTGTTAGCTCTTAAGCGCTTTCAATGCTCACGAACTGACGCAGTTGCGGGCCGCGACGGGTGAACTTCACCTTGCCGTCAGCTTTTGCAAACAACGTGTGATCTCTGCCTATGCCAACATTGGGGCCGGCATGGTATTTAGTACCGCGCTGACGAATGATGATGTTGCCGGCAACTACCTGCTCGCCGCCAAACTTCTTCACGCCAAGGCGTTTACTTTCTGAATCGCGACCGTTCCTAGTAGAACCCGCAGCTTTTTTATGTGCCATTGATCAGGCCTCCGCTTCTTCAGCTTTCGCTGCTTTCTTCTTGGCAGCGCCACCTTTAATGCCGGTGATTTCAACCAGTGTAAAATTCTGACGATGTGAGCCCATGCGCAGATAGTTCTTGCGGCGTTTGAACTTGATCACGTCAACTTTCTTCGACTTGCCCTGCTCGAGAACTTTAGCTTCGACTTTGCCACCGGAAACCAGCGGGCTACCGATTTTTACGTCGGCGCCTTCGCCAACCATCAGTACTTCGTCGAAAGAAACTTTGTCGCCTTCGGCAACATTCAGTTTCTCGATTTTCAGGGTATCGCCCTTGGCGGCACGGTACTGCTTACCACCCGTTTTGAATACGGCGTACATTGTTGGATAACTCCAAAAAACGAAGGCCACCGGGTTAATAAGCCCAACTGGCCGGAAAGGAGGCGGAATTCTATAGAGTTCCCGACAGTTAATCAACGGCTTAGCACCTGACCGGCCAAGGTTTTTAGGCGTTTTTGAGCCCTGCCTTCCTGCACGGCGCCGCTATTCGGGAGCCGGGCACCAGATATCATTCATTACGCCTGCCAGGCGAATCCCGGCCTGCGCCAGCCGGATATCAATAATTTCTTTTGAATCATTGAGATACGGCTGCTTCAAAGTAACGGGGCTGCGGCCTCCTGCGCCGGGAAAGCTGTAGACGTCCGGGCGCAGATCCAGCGACTCCTGCAACCAGCCTTCGGGGTCGAAACCCGTCGCTGACAGATCTTTAGCCAGCGCCAGCTCTTGCAGTGCAGCAACATAATCCTGCTGCGACTGCCCGTCGAGCATCAGCAGCCCGGTATCCCATACCGCATGCAGATTGGTGTTCTTGTCGCCCACCTTCACTTTTAGCGTATTGCCGCCGCGGTCCCGCGCCAGCCCGACATGCAGCGGCTGGTGCATATCAACGAGAAAATGCGTCAGAAACAGCATCGCTTCGCGGCGCTCCTGGGGCTCCAAAGAGGTGTCCCGCAGACGGGCTTCATAGTGGTTAATCGCCCACAGCACATCGCCCTCGGGGTTACGACGGGTCTCTTCGGTGAATTCAGGCGCTTCGACGTTGATGTAGTGCCAGGGCTGCGTATGCTTCCAGCCTGTGCGGTAGCGCACCTTGTCGGCCCACGCGCCCGCAGTGGCAAAGCTATACGGCTCATTAAGTGCGGCGAGCTCATCGCGCGCCGCAGCACACAGATGCCGGTCTGCCAGCTCACCGGCCAAACGGTGACCGAAAAAGCCGAAAGCCGAGATCGCCGGGGAATAGCCGCCAAGTGACGTAAGCACAACTACCAGGCTCAAAAGTCTTACAGTCTCGTTTACAGTCTTGGACATCATCGGCATTATTGGTCTTGTTATGCATCTCGTAAAGCCTGAAAACGAACGATTCGACCTCGATGCCGTGCGCGACCTGCTCGGTGACGACTGGCCTGCCGTAAACCGGGAGATCGTCGAACAACTGACAAGTGATGTGGCGCTGGTGAATAGCGTTGCGCAATACATTGTGAGTTCCGGCGGCAAACGGCTGCGCCCGCTGCTGGTGTTGTTGTCGGCACGCGCCTGCGGGTATGAGGGCAACCAGCATGTACTGGCGGCTGCCATTATTGAGTTCATCCACACCGCCACGTTGTTACACGACGATGTGGTTGATGAATCCGAGTTGCGCCGCGGCCAGGTTACAGCTAACAGCGTGTTCGGCTCGGCCGCCAGCGTATTGGTCGGCGACTTTCTGTATTCGCGTTCTTTCCAGATGATGGTGCAGATGAGCAAGATGCGCGTCATGGAGATTCTTGCAGACGCCACCAACACCATTGCCGAAGGTGAAGTGTTGCAGTTGATGAACTGCAACGACCCCGACACCACCGAAACACAGTACATGGACGTTATCGAACGCAAAACGGCGAAGCTGTTCGATGCCGGCATGCTGATCGGCGCCATTCTTGCCGGGCAGTCTCGTGCGGTTGAAGACGCCATGAGTCTCTATGGCCGTAAGCTCGGTACCGCCTTTCAGATTGCCGATGATGCGCTGGATTACAGCAGTACCAACGCGGATCTCGGCAAAAACATCGGCGACGATCTCGCCGAGGGCAAACCCACGCTGCCGCTGATCCACGCACTACGGCACGGCACGCCGCAGGAGCAGCTGATTATCCGCAAGGCGATTGAAGAAGGCGGGCTCGATCAGCTCGACGCCATTGTTGCGGCTATTGAGTCAACGGGTGCGCTGGCCTACACGATGCAGCAGGCTGAACAAGCCGCGAAAGAAGCCACAGAGGCTCTGCAGGCGGTGCCTGATTCCGACTTTAAAGATGCACTGATCTCGCTGGCGCACTTTGCCGCCAACCGTAACTACTAAAAAGAATTGATAAAGGGAGAAGCCTGTGGCGTGCGACCTCAGCAACCCGTCTGATGTGCTGACCGCACAAGTCAAACTGCGCGGCTGCCTTAATGGCGAACCGGCCATGTGGTTTATGCGCGGCACGCAATATGCGGTAGTCGACCTGGTCGCTACCCCGCTGTATAACCTGGTCAATGGCAGCTTTACCCGGATCACGAAAACCGGCGACGACCTGTATCAAGTATCAATGCTGGAGTTGTCGTTCTACACCGACCTTAAAACCGGCGCGCCACTCAGCACGTTTAAAAACCCGTTCAACGGCAATGTCGCCGAAATGCCGCACTCGATCTTTGGCCCCAACAGGGTGAGCCTGACTGTTGACGGACTACAGCCACCGGAAAACTTTCCGTTCGGTACGCTGACTTTCGACGGCCAACTCGGGCCGGCACATACGGTCGGAGACGACCTGTGGGTGCGGGAGGAAACGCTGGTGCGCATGGAATCGGATAACCCCGCCTTCGGCAAATACATTTACAACGAAATCGTCAATTACCGCGGCAGCCTGAAAGAAATCGCAGACCCGGCAGTGAGCAATGCCGCAGCAACTCTCGATTACCACACGACCAGCAACATTCGCCCGTGGATGAAGATGGATGACGTAAAGGGTCATCTCGAGTCACAAGCTGTAGGCAAAAAAATAGCCGGCGTGGATCAATTTCCAGCCGACTACTTGGCAATGGCAAACGAGTTATTCCCCGAAGTCATCGCAGACCCGATAGCGGTGCTCAATGCACCGCCGAAAATGCCGGGTTAAATTTTTACGATTGTCTACAGAGGCTTGTAATTAAACTTCTGGCCACCGATCGATGCTTCGTACATCAGGCCGCCCTTGGCAAGCGTAAATACAGCCATACCTTTTTCCCAGGCCGCTTTACCTTTCGTCTCACCCGCTGATGCCGATGCACCTTTGGTACCCGCTTCTGCTCCGGCACCGTAGGTTAGGGCAACTGCCGTTGCCTGCGCACCAAACTCGAATTCGCCGGTGGTGAACTCTGTATAAACATCATTGTTCTTGAACAGAATTAACTGGCTGTAGGCCTGACCACCCAGTTGCCAACCAATCGTTAACTGCCCCATCGATACGGTGCCCGTCTGACTGCCGCCTTTAAAGACACAGCCGGAGCCACCGGCGCCACCGATACCGATACCGCCCTTACCAACTGTTGGTAAAACCGCATACCCCACAGACTCAGCTAACAGCTCACTGACGTTGCCCAGTTCTCTAAATTGCTTCAATGTTTCACGGCAATCGGATTCAGAGGGTCCGGCCACAGCGGCCTGCGCAATCAAAAACAGCGACAACATTGTGATTAAACATGTTTTAACAAACTTCATAACGACTCCTGACGAGTTGCTTGGCTACTCACGCCCCTGGGGTTCTTCGCCCAAGGGGTAAAACTTGAATGTCTGTCCAGCGAGCACTGCTTCATACATCAGGCCGCCCTTCGTGACGGTAAACACGGCAACACCGCGATACCATTTAGCACCCGCACTTTCTGTGCGGCTGGCTTTACCGCCCGCACTGGCCGAAGCTCCTTTGGTTCCTGCTCCCGCCTGCGCGCCCGCTGTAATTGCGACAGCACTGGCATCAGCACCGAACTCAAAGCTGCCGTCGATAAACGAATCGTAGACATCTTTATTCTGGAACAAGATCAACTGGCTGAATGCCTGTCCACCGAACTGAAACCCGATTGTCAGCTGACCCATGTGAACACTGCCGGTCTCAGCTCCACCTGCATAGACACAACCCTGACCGTAGCCACCACCGATACCGATGCCCGCCTTGCCCACTGTAGGAAATACAGCATAACCATAAGCTTCTTCGAGAACCGGCTGGGTTTCCTCCACGCTTTGGAACAGCTTCATCGCCTCGAGACAGTTGTCCAATGCCTGAGCCGGCGCAATCCATGCGATGCTCAACGCGAACGGTGCAATTACCGCAGCTATCTGTTTTCTCATCTGGTTAATCCTTTCCAAGTGATCTGAAAGTTCTGTTAAAGAACCCGGGTCCGTAGCCCGAGAATAGAACGCCCGAATATTTGCAACAAGGCAATGTTGTAGAACACGACAAGGCCGTTTAGTTTCAATGGATTAGAACCCATGTGCGGCTTGCGAGTATCGACACGGCGGCAGGTTTGCGCTATTGTGCGCGGGTTTTCGGGGCGGCCAGCCGCCCACCGGCCTTCCCGGGACCGGCCAGCCTCTTCCTGCGGCTCGAAACACATACAGTTTCCTACCATCGGGGTGTAGCTCAGCCTGGTAGAGTACTGCCTTCGGGAGGCAGGAGTCGGAGGTTCGAATCCTCTCACCCCGACCAATCAATTCAAGGCCTTCAGCCTGATTTGCCGATAGGAAGATCGCTCGGAGTTCCACGAGGAGTTCCAACCTGCTTCCCAAGTCCTGCAGATTATGCCGCAGCTCGAAGCTAGATCAGAGCTGTAACAAACCCGCAGACCTGCAACAATTGATCCAATAAAGCGCAAACTTGGTTTCGGCCGCGTGCGAAGGGGTATTAGGGTTCAAATTAAAATCATTGAAGTGACAAAGGATACCTATAACCCCCAGCCGACCGCCGCTGCCTACCTAAACGGCTGTCGCGATATAACCTCACATCATGGCGATCTGGGGCACAAACACCCTATAGCCATCTATACGAATTCCCTCCAATCGATCTCTAAACGACTCAGCAGAGCTCTTGTGCAACACCAAGCATTGAAGGACCTTTATTCGAATGAGGATGACCCACAAGTACAAGAAGAAGACTTCCTAGAAGCAACTGATCATCTTCTCGACGCCCTGATGGAACACTTGGACGACTGCGGCACCATCATCAAATGTCTAAGCCCAGACCCAAACAGCAAAGAGCATTCAAGAAACCAACGTAAGTTCAAACAAGCGATTAAGCCCTATAAGAACCATATTGGGAAAATCGTTAATCACATCAAGCACAATCAAGGGCGACTGCGGCCCGTTAAAGTATCGTGGCCTGGAAATGCTGTAATCGGCTACTTTGTCGAAGGACCCTTCGGTGACAACGGTGTGGGTCCAGAATCGTCAATTCACAAAGACGACCATAGGGGCTTCTCGGTTAACAGGGATTTTCCTTTTCACCTGTGCCAGGTCCACTCTGTCAGCAGAAACCTTGTTCAGACTCTTAGAGGAATGTCACCGGAGCTGCGAGCAGTTAAGCCGCTCGCCACACTGGAGAAACAAGCACGGTGGATAGACTGCCTTACCGAGGCTAGTGGCTTAGACAACTACTACTTTCCGTGGGAACTCAACGAGCCAAAACCACTAATAAACATCACGAGTCAAGCAGTCCGAATTGAGTATCCATCGAAAAGAACGAGAATCCCGAAACTTCCGCCCCAAGTCAGGTACAGCATGGCCTATGCGGGTGACAACTTTACTCGGTCTTATCGCTTCTAGCCTCGATGTATCGCCACTGGTTTTCCTTGCGAAACTCCTTGGGAACACCCTCAAGAATTCTAATGCGCCTTTCAGTGGCCTCAATAAGCGACGCTTCTGCGCCTGCGGGCTCGGCGAAGGGAAACCTCTCTCGACCTTCCTCAAAGCTGTCGTTAAGCGCCTTAAGTAGCCGGTGCTCGTTGCCAATAGTTTGTTCCAGCAGTGTCTTGTAGAACGCCTTTTCATCGATATAACAGCGAGTGAAGCAGCAGTCACGGTTCAGGTGCTGCTCTAGCCCCAGCGGATACAAGAAGGCCTGAGGGGCATACGGATTGTTTGCAGCCAACGGGCCCCGCCCGCAAAGCGGACAAAAGGCATACTCGCGAAACGCCCCGAGACTGTCCAACGGACGATCATGAAAGACCTCAGCATTTTCCATAGCGTAGCGACAGAGATCGTTCCCGTAATACGCGGGATGACGATTACGCAAGCCCATCGGCCAGTGCTCGCAGGTAGTCAGGGATATCTTCGTCATTCAACACAGCGGCCCTAGCGGTATCCCTCAGAACTCTCCGGAGGGCCAGTCGAACCTTTATCTTCTCTTGGGACTTACGGCTATAGAGAGCGACTTTGTCCGGTTGTCGGGACCTGTGGTCTCTCACATAGGCCTTATGGCAATCCTTGCAGCGATGCCCCCGGCCTGTAGATCGGGCAGAGTCCCGATAGAACTCTGTTACAGGTTTAGTCAGCCTGCATACAGAGCATGTTGCGGTTTCAGTCAATTACTACTCCTCGTAGGTGAATTGTCGTGAGTCCTGCGACGTGCAGCCGCCGCCCGCTCAGTGTTCAGGCGCACCACGATCACTAGCAGGGGTTATAGCCGCCAAAGCGGATTGGACAAGAATAGGGAGGGACTGCTGACAGCTATCAAGCCGGCACCAGCTTTCGGTGGTCAGCCGGTAGTAGCCGTATCCTAATGGAGCCGTCTAGGAACTCACTGGAGGCTCATCAAGAACCACATTAAACCGCCACTAAGGAACCCATAACGAACTCCTTAAGGAAATCATTAGGATAATCATTAAGGATATTCCTTAAGTAATCCATTAAGTATCCCCTTGCCCCTAGGGTGGGCAGTATGCGCTCTGCCTGGCTCTCAGGGGTGGCAGCAAGTGCCGGGGGAGGCCACACGGACAACCTAAAGAGCCCTAAGAAGCTCCTTGAGGAATATCGTTAGGCTGCCACCAAGGGCCCCTAAGGAATACCCTATAGATATACTTTATGGCTCCCTGCTTTCTAAGGTGGGCACTTTAAGCACAGCAAGGCTTTCAAGATGGCAGGGAAGCCAGCTAGCAGCGCAATGAACTGGGGCCGTTATTGGCCCTTCTGCTCCGTATTCTTTCCAAGCTGGGCAGTAATTCGTAAGCCGTTGATTTCTCATTCCCTAGAAGAAGAGAGATTGTGGTTAGCTAACGCCGTTCGCCTTATCCACTACGCACTGCTTGTGCGCTTCCCTGTAGGCATCCTTCTGGGCATCAGTAACGGTTCCGTAAGTCGGCTGAGGCTGAGGGGTCTCCTCGGTACACTCGGAAGCAGCCCAACCTAGGTCCTGGGTGCAGTTCTTTTGGGCGTCCCCTGAAGCGTACCCGAGAGCTGCACAGGCATCCTTGACGGAACGAAGCTCAGTGAGGGCCGTTAAGTTGTCGTCAGGGGTTTCAGGGGGAGGATCGGTGAAAGGGTTTTGGGCGCCAATCTCCAACGAAGTGGCTGTGAAGATCAGAAATAGAGCCAGTTTAATCTTTGTTTTCATGCTTACTCGCTATTGAGATGATTCATTTAGGAACATTCATTTAAGACCCGAAACAAAGCTATCCAAACCAGCGGCCTCTATATCCTCGCAACTAGCATCCCTCTCTCGCGCTTCTATAGAAAGTTCTTCAATATCGGTTGGGTCAAACTCTGCTCGATTGTCTTGCATGTACACTAGCTGCGATTTGTATTGGTCGGCAAAGTCCTGCAACTTTCTTGCCTCTGCATCCCGTATCGCGGTGCGAAGGTTTGTATCTGCCTCCTCAAACTTCCCAAGCTGATACTGCGTTAGCGCCAACTCTCCTAGAATACTTGGCTCCTCTGGACACAGCTGGCGCCCCAGAGTCAACACTTTCTCCGAGTCTTCTAACAAGACACAATATCTATGCCAAAGCCCTACATTCCAAAGATATGAGCACCGGTCTATCTCGCCTTGCTCGTGCTGGGCCTGAAACCCCCGCAAGTAGGAGTAGATCGTAAACTCAGGGACTTCTGAGCCTAAGTCATCGCTACTACATGCGGTCAAAATGATAAAGCCTACTACTGGCCAATGGGAATATTTGAACAATTTTCTTCGCACTCTTTTTGTATAGTCGTGGGACCTCTACCGGGGTGTATTACACCAAAAGGAATCGCGTTGCCTATTGGGACGGTTTCGGAAGACTCCTTTACGGATTTTCCAAACCGACGTTGGCCCCTTACCGGCCCATATGGATAGCCGCCAAAACAGTCGAAGCAGTATCCTAAAGTCACAGTCTCCTGTATCCACTCAGTAGTAATTTCCTTTTTCCTGTATCGAACACAACCGCAATAAAAAGTGTCGCCGCCGCCAGAAACACTGAGCATAACCCCGTTCGCTATACCCGTGCTCGGAGTATGCCATGTGCGGGTTGTAGTAGTTGCCATCCGCACCGAAATAGGCAGCGTGAACGTAGTGCATTGAACCAGCCCTAAGGGGTCAAAATACTTCAAGGGATTCTGGGACACGTAACCAAATGTATTAAATCCTGCCTCAACGCCTAGCGGGTCGCTTTCCAAATAGCGCCCGGTATACGGGTCATAATCCCTGTAGTAGTTGTAGGCAAAGAACTGGATGCCATAGGCGATCTGTCCGGGGAATCTCAATGGAACTCTGGTATGCACGCCATCGCTGTCAGGATCGGTTGTCTGCCAGCCCACTCCATGTGCATCAGAGTCCAGCTTCCAGACAACCGTGCCGGTATCGTCGGTAGCACGCTTAGGTGTATTCAGATGATCGCCATGAAGGAAAACCACCTGAGTCGACACGTGAGAGTTCAGAGCTGTAGTTAAATACGTTTCGACAAATTGTGCGATCGGAATATCGTCCATCCACACCCAATCCGTGATTGTCCGCACACCTTGTGAATCGTAAGTGCCGTCCCCGTTGCTGTCGATTAGCTCTGTCGCCACCATACTCAAGATTCGCCCGTCAGGGGCATAGGCGTAGTACTCGATAGCATCGATTACGCTGGCGTTACCAGTTCTATAGCTATGAACACGTTCACCCCGCCCGTTGTAAAGGTTCGAAACGTAATTCGGGCCTTTGTCGAGCGTTTCCAGCCTACCGGCCGCGTTGTACGTCATGACGGCATTCGCGCCGTTGTTGGTTATGTTGCCCATCCCATCATAGGAAAGTGCCGAGCCATTTCTATGAGTAATTCGGTTCGACGGTGTTGATGTATCAACCGCGTGATTACCAAGATTGTCACTAGTCCTGTTGCCATTGTGATCATACATAAATGACTGCGCGCCACCCCACGTATCGTCATAGGTTAGCCGGTCCAGGGCGTCATAGGAGAAATCAATCAGCGTACCGTCCTGGGTAATTTGATCGATGTTACCCGCAGGGTCTCGAATGTTGTCCCAATCCACAACAGCACTGACATTGGAAGCTGTGCCGACTTCTACCTGTGTCGTTTGATACGCATCATCATGGGTATAAGTTGCTTCTATACCATTATCAAACTCAATCCATTCAACCGGCCCGAAGGGCTTGTACGAAACGTCAGTAACGACATCGGCCGTGACTTCGGTCGATGCATCGTTTGGATCGGTCCTGAATGTTGAAGAAATCCCAGTAATACGCCCCAGCGAATCTCGGGTGTAGCTGATATCGCGGCCTGTCTGGTAGGTAATAGTTTCGAGCTCACCGCCGCTGTTATATACGTACTCAGAGGCAACATCTTCGACCCCACCGATGCCATCATCGATATAGTTGTACTGACCGCTCTGTTCACCAAACCCACTATAGGTAAAGTTGGTGTAGCCAGACTTGTCGTCGATCTTCCACAATCTGCCCAAGAAGCCCCAACCGTCGTAGATAAACTGGACGTTCTCATCCGTATCGTTCGGATACTGAATATCCGTAAGCCGGTTCAGGTTGTCGTAGAGGTAAACCGTTGCGCCTGACACTGACGCGCAATCGCTCGATGAACCGCTGATACGCCCATCCGCTTTACAAGTCACATTCCCTGCCGCGTCATACCCATATAATGTTGTACCTCGATCCGCGCTCTCCTCCTTCAGGAGGTTCCCGAGGTCATCGTATTCGTACTCCGTTATGACGTTGTTCGGGGCGGTGACCTTGGTTACATTGTCATTGACATCGTATTCATAAATGGAGCCCTTGCCGGCAGGATTAGTACTGGTTTCAAGGCGATTCAATTCGTCGTATGCATTTATCGTTTCGTGATTATTGTTTAGAGAATTCGTTAGGTTACCCAAAGCGTCATAGGTAGTCTCAGTCACAATTAGAGACGCACCCTGATTGATAGTGTCCAGATGGTTGTGCGCATCAAAGACCATAGTCACCTGCTTCTTCAGGCTTCCTGACGAGTCTTTCACCAATTCAGACTTCCGGTTACCTCGCAAGTCGTATTCATACTCAATTCTATTGCCGTAATTATCCTCTACGTACCAAAGCAAATGAGAAGGCAGCCACTCGTACGTTAGCTGCATATTGTTTGGCATGGTTGCCGACTCGAGCTGACCCGCATCATCATAGGAATAAGCGGTAACGCGCGATTCGGTGCCATAGGCTTCGGTTACAGTTAATGGCTGACCCCGCCAATTGTACGCATACGACGTTACCAATCCGGTTGGTGATGTGGATTGTTTTAGCCATCCCTCAGGGAAATACTCGTCGAAGGTCGTAACATGGCCTTTGGCATTCTTTATGCTGGCCATCTGGCCACACTGCCCCCCAGATAAGCACGGCTGCGCGGGATCGACCGGGTCTGTCTCATGCCACGTGTAGAAAGTGCAATCGCCCGTGAAACCAGAACCAGAGGGCGTGCAATCACCAGCCGCCGGGCCGTCCACCGACTCAAGCAGGCCGCTGGATGTGTAAGTAAAAGATGTTATGCGGTCCGGAGCGGACGTTCCGTCCGGGCGATAACCGGACTCAATAATCTGCGTTGGCAGCCGGGGAAAACTCGCGTCTTCGTACTTAGTCTCTGTAACCTTTTGCAAGCCTCCGCCAGCAACCGACTCAGAACGAACAAAGCGGGGCAAAGCGCTTTCATCCTCTAGGTACTCATAGTCGGTCGTCCGGGCGAGAGTTGTTCCATAAGCTTCGGTTTTGGACTCAGTGTGGTAGTCGCCATAAACGAAATGTGTTGAGCCGCCCCCCTCGTCAAGCATGTCCTCTGTGCGGCGTGCATGATCTCCGGTCTTAGGTGTTAACAGAGCTGCGGAGCCTCCGCCCACAGACATGCTAGTAACCATGGGGAATAGGCTCGAACTAGAACTAGCCGCGGCTCCGCTCCAGCGGTAGGGCTGCATTTTTTCCCATTTACCGTTGCTATGCTTTATTCGAACTGCAGCGATCGCGGCTTCTAAGGAATTGTACTCAACACCGTCATACTCAAATTTACGAATTTTGAGGTTCTCTGTGTACTGGTAGACAGAGTTGTTGCCATCACCGTCCGTAACTGTGGTTTGAGTATCACTATCGTATACCAACGTGACTTTCTCATATCCCGCATGCTCACTAGTGTGGGCTCTACCATCGGGATAATAGGAATAGGTCGAATATCTGTCGCCATTTTCATCCATGATGCCCGTAATGTGATTGGGCAAGCTGGAGTCCTCGTAAAGATACTCTTTGAAGCTGTCGTCAGGATAAATGACCTTCAGTAATCTGGCATCACCGCTAGTCCAGTCTTCATCGCCAGCATCCCAGCCTGAATATTCATACTTAAACTCCCGCCCGGCGCTGTCGACGATTCGATTGACTAGGTTTTTTGCCGTGTAGTAGAACTGAATATAGTTTCCATTCCAGTCCGTGATGCGATTAGGCAGCTCCTTGCGTGCATTGTAAGCGAACGTAATTTCCTGATCGGCTGCATTAATAATTTTCAAAATGCGGATTGGCTCGACGTAATCGAACAGCTTGCGAGAGCCATCAGGAAAGAAGGCCGTCCAATAAGTACCGTCACCCTTAACAACCAACCCCGAGCCTGTCTGCGACACAAACACTCCGGAGCCCACTTCGGTCAGTGGCTCAACCAAACCCGATGCGGTCGCATAATGCCTAGGAGTTGTCGCGTCATCCAAAACCAGATATGACTTGTAGTTGTGGGTCCAGCCAATGCCCAGGTTCCCGCCAAAAGCAGCCGTCAAACTCTGGTAGCTCCTCTGCAACGAGAGTCCGCCAATCTCAAGGTCAGTCTCAAAGATTCTCTTGTCGCCCGTGGTCACGTCACAGGGGTTGCCGACAAGCTGTTCGATACCCTGCTCCATTTTCGGGCAAGATGGAGCCCGCATGTTTATATAGGCTTTCTCGTTGCTAAAACAGCGACCATCACCGTTCGCAAATTCTTGTTTGCTATAACCGGCCGGACACGAAACAGTTGCCTCTCCGAGAACTTCCGCCTGATTGCGGGTGATCGGGTTTGGGTCAGGTTCGTTATGCACGCACTCGTCTTCGGCATTCAGATTATGCAATGTGTAGTTGACCTTGTAGTCGTCTATAACAAGGAACCCGAGTTCGTACTCCTGACGTATGGGGTCAATACCGTTATAGTGTCCGAGCCCACAAGTTCCACCCCCGTAACCGTGCATCGCGCCTAACGCATCAGGGTTTGGGCCGGAGACATAATGGCTATAATGCAGATATGTTTCATAAACCATATCCGTAACGTCTGGCTCAACGGGCGGCAGACGAAGCTCTAGTCTGGCGTCGCTACCAAACGGGGAAACTGCCTGCGCTGGCACACTGGCCAACCACAAAACGACAAAAATTGTTGGAGCAAAAAACCAAAACAGGTGGCGAAAAGAAATCTTCTGATACATCAGCCAATCCCCAAGACAAAATATAGAAACCCCTTGTCATGGGAAACTAGTCTAAAAAAAACAAATGTCAAACAGGCTGCTGGCGGAATGCCATATATGGTCCAGAAGTGAAGAAAAACTGCACTTGTTACACGCGTCTAACCTAGCTAACCCCTAGCCATAAAAGGGGAAAACTGCTAAATCGCATTTTTGAACTAATGATCTCAGAACTGGGCGCAAGGAATGGGCGACTTGCGCAAACAGGCAATCGAGAGAGCAGCTTCAATGCCGATTATTTAGAGGTGCTACTGCACGGGGGTGACTTAACCCTCGTGTCAAAAAAAACGCTATTTGACCGAGTTTAAGCGCCGAAAAGGTGCCAGCATGCCCAGCCCAGACAACAACAGCCATGCCGCAGCTGGCAAAGGAACCACGCCCATGTTCATGAGCTGTCCGCTCGCAATAAACACCTGATCTTCCGGTCCAGGCCCAGGAGCCCAAGAATACTCGCAATCATCATTTAGGCAGAAAGTAACGGCCGGAGTAAAGGTTTCGCCCTGCACAAGCGGTACCGTATTCAACCACTCCCACAACCCTTCGGACTGTAGCTTCAAGATAAATTCATTGGCTGATGTTAGCCCATTCACAAACCTACATGTAGTTGGACCACAACTCCCGATACTCGTATCGAAGTATGTTGCAGGAGTCAAAGGGTCTAGCGGGTTGCCGCTTGCGAAGATAGAAACGGATGAGTATTCATCTGTATCGAAGTCAAATACAAAACTGCCGGTAACAACTTGCCCATCGGTCAGGGTTACATTATCTAACTGCCATTTGATCGGGGCCGCAGAGGCCGCCCCCGATAAAGCAAGAAAAACGAACGTGATCAGAATTCTCATCTCAGCCCCTAAACACTCCTGTACTAGACTGGGAGTGTGCGTTCTGAGTCTGAATTAGTCAAAGAGGCTGTACCGACATATTGTAAAAAAGCTAGGCAACTCCTAACCTAGCTCTAATCCGTCTTACTTGAGAACTATGCCACCGGCCTCCCCGTGGCGTAGGTACGCGTCGTTCGCTGAGGGTCTCTGCGACTTTTCTCAATGGCAGCCCTGAAAGCTCCTCAAAGATCGCCCTTAGGTTCTCCGCAGTGCCCTTCGCCTGCCGGGCTTGTTTCTGAGCCCCCCTTAAGCCCGCCTCTTTGAGGTTTGTAGGATTTCCTAACTGCACCCCACGCTCCCGCAAAGCCGCAAGCGCTGCCTTCGTCCTGGCCGATATTGTCTTCCGCTCATGCTCTGCGACCGCTGCATGTATATGCAACAGGAACGGGTCGACGGAGGGGCCAAGCTCTACCACCTCAAACTGCACGGCTTGCGCCATCAGGCCAGCGATGAACGCCACATCTCTGGAAAGCCTGTCGAGCTTGGCCACTACCACCAGACACCGAGACCGCTTTGCCTGAGCCAGCGCCTCGGTCAGCACAGGTCGGCAGTCCAGAGTATGCCCTTTGGCAGAGGCTACCTCTTCATACCATGTTTCCACGAGGTAGCCATTGGCTTCAGCATAGCTCTCTAGGGCGGCCTGCTGCGCCTCCAACCCTAAACCGGAGTCCCCCTGCTCCTCTGTGGAAACCCGCAGGTATGCCACTACTGGAATCGGTAAGTCGCTCATCGTTGCCTCCTTTTGGTGAGTCGATAGTCGGGGTGTTCATCGCAATAAAGAAGCAACAACTCCCACGCTGCCAGCGGCATCTCTCTGAGCTCCTCAGGGCTCGCTGACAGCCATTTCTTGAGTCCTGATAGGGATACCCCGCAAATCTCCGAGGCGGCCTTCTGCGTCAACTGAGCGCGTCTCAGAAGGTTTCTGAGCTGAGATTTCGATGGTGTTCGTATGGTCCCCATTGGGGACTATCTTAGGCGAGCCCTAAAGAGCCTGTCAAGGAGCAAAAAAACAGGGACGGCAACAGACGTTGAAAGAACTAGCCAGCCGGCAACGGCGTGGAACGAGCAGTGGAGACGGCAGAGGCATCCATGTACCAACTCCATACCTCCGTTTGCAGTTGGCTCACGCTTCAACTCGGTTGACCGGAGAGACGGATAGAGCGCCACCTTGTCGCCAGGACTGCAGCCTCCCCACCCCTTTGTTATTGCAGCTAAGGGCTATGGGGGAAAATGGCTTCTAGGTGGAGACGGTTGGGGGTAATAAAATTCAGGGCAAATATTCAGAAGGGTTGACCCGGAGGATTCCGTCACGGTATCTGTAGGAGGTGGCATATAGTCCCACTTGATGGGACAAAAAGCCGCCCTCCTTCACTCACATCGAGAATCCACGAAGGAGATTCATAATGGAAAACTACCCGCTGACCTACCTGATTATTCGGAAGCTGTTCCCGAGGGTGGACTATTACTATGGACCACTACCAGCTGGCTGGGACACACGGGGCTTCCGATGGCTCAAGACTGAAAGCACACGGGGAGTAGAGGTTCAGTTCTGGAGACGCATACTGATAATAGAACTTACTTACCGCCACTATTACTCAGCTTCAGGCTGAGGAAGCTCTGCCACCCTAAGAGCAGCCCCCTTTAACCTTCCTGCCTCGCTTTCTGCTTTCACGCGAATTACGCAGGGACCGTCCAAAGGCAGAGGAGAAACTGTTGTCTCAAAATGCAACGTAAACATACGCTCCATCCCATGCTCCAATAGAAGCGATGCCTGCTGCTGGCTAGTCGCTCTCATATTCGACAACACATCTTCGGGCGCGGTGAGCTCAGCCATTACGTCGTCATCTTTGAGCACAGCTATATTCAGAAACTCGAACGGCTCACTCACGTCCGTAAACACTCGAATCGAAAAACATAGCTTCTCAAGTTTAAAAGGAAACTCTGGAACAAAGAGGTCACCCCGATAAACCCCCATTAAAGAGTATTTACCACCTATCTCTTGTCTAATATCATCACAGTAAACATTTTCGATTTGTCTACTGAACATTATTCATCATCTCTCAAGATTGCTCGACAGTTCGCTAACGCATGATCGACGGTGTTCATGTCCACATCTAGAGCTTCTTTTAGTTTTTTTAGCGTCTCCCAAGTGAAGTTGTCACGCCCTTTCTCGATTCGTGCGATATGGGACTGACTTGTTGACATTGCCTGGGCCAAATGGTCCTGTGACCAGCCTTTTCTAAGCCTTAGAGCACGAATGGTCACAGGATCTTTCGCAAGCGCGGTAGCAAGCTCTTTTCTACCCTCGGTAAGCACACTGCCAATTTCGGGGTCTTTCTCGAGATCTCTAAGAAAATCTCGGACAGACCTATAACCGCTGGGCACCTCAGCTGTTGGGCGCGCTTCCTCGAAATGATAAAGCTCACAACTTTCGAGTGTTGTGCAAACCACAGCAGAACCCTTACCGTCACTAATTCTTTGCTCAAACGAGTTCACGATATGCCTTTCGAATTCTTTTCGTAATTTCATGATTAGGTTGGTAGTTATAAGTATTGCGATCTACTATTGCCAAGACCGTGTAGTGCTCTTGGTTTTGGCGCAAAACAATCTTTGGTACATAACAGTAGAGAATTCGGAATCTCTTACAATTTTCGTACTGGATGGTTTTGAGGCGCCAGAAATTCTCTCCAAGTTGTTGCAAGGATGTAATTTCACTAACGTCGATTTTGCCTGCCCCATAAGCTCCATATCCATGTTGATTAAGTCGATCAAGTAGATCCACGTCGCCGTCCAAGTCGGAAAGCAACAAAGTAATAGCTTTAAAGGCCGCTTCATCAATAGAAAAAAGCTTTCTTAAATCCTCTTCAGCATCTTCATGAATATGGAAGAATATCAATATATCTACCTAGATATAATCTGGTCAAGCTAAATCTGTGAGACAAGTCCCACAATTAGCACCGCATGCCACTCTAGCCCCCAGCAGTCATTGAAATTAGCCGCTCACAGAATCGTGAAATGACTGACCACCTGTAGGTCATTCTATCCTAATACCCCTTAGGTGATCAATCGGCAGATGCGCCCATTACAACCGGTTCACCGCCTCAAAGGCATCTTCACGCCTAACCGAAAGGTAAATCTGCGTGGTCTCAATACTGGTATGACCGAGGAGCTCCTTAACCACGTGCAAAGCAGTTCCCCGAAGCACCAACGAAGAAGCGAAGTGGTGACGCAGCTGGTGAAAGGTTATATCCAGTTCAGCCATCTCACGTAGACGTGACCACGTCCTCTTAAAGTTCTGCACAGGGAACACCGGGTCATCCACATCGGCCCGCTCCTCCTCCAGCCCTGACCACTCCCACAATGCTTTAGCCAGCTTGTCCGAGATCGGCAGGCGGCGAGTCTTCGCTGACTTAGCAACATCACCGCGCACCGTAATCATCCGGTTCTCTCGATCTACATCACTCCAACGAAGGCTCAGAATCTCTCCACGCCGCATTCCCGTCTGCAGTGCAATCCTGACGATGAACAGCAGGTAAGCAGGAAACATCTTCCGCTCCTGGGCATCCGCAGGAAAGTAGCTCTTGTGGTGCCACTCTTGTAGGGCTGACTCAAGGCGCGCCATCTCCTCATCACTCAGATAGAGGCGTTCCTTGGCTGAGTCGACCTTGGGGTCACTCACAGGCGTCGCTGGGCTCTGCCTGAGAAAGCCCCATTCGACCGCCTTTGTGAACACCCGCCGGAGATCACCAAGGTTTCTCTTAACGGTCGAGTCCGCGTAGCCCTTCTTGATCTGGAACGACTTTTGCAGCTCGACATCGTAGGTGGTCACTTCCTTCAGCTTCTTGTCAGCAATTCGGGAGTCTTCTGCCAGGTACTGATACCGCAGCCGGTTAATCGTAGACTGACCATCCTTACGCTGCGTCACAACCCACTCACCGAAGTCGCCCTCAATGAAATCCCTGAAGGTCAGAGAGGTTTGTCTAACAGGAGACTCCTCCACCTTCAGCCGGTGCTGAATATCCAGTACCTTCTTCTTGGCTTCCTTTACGGATAGCGCGGGGTAGTGTCCGAGGAGTTCTTTGTGCTTCCGGCCATGCTCCCGATATTGAGCATAGAAGCTCTTCTTACCCGAAGGGTGGACCTCAAATGTCAGGCCGTCAGCTGTCTTTGTGTAGCGCTTTGCTTTCGGTTTTGCTTCACGAACAGCCTGCTCGGTAATCTTCTTTGGCACGTTTGGAGTTCCACTGGAGTTCCACTTGGGGCTGTAAGATAACGGAATCAAGAAAATTGTGCAGCTTGAAAAGCTTGCCATGCCTTGATTTTGCTAAGGCTCGCCACACCGACCCCTGTCGCTCTGGGTCTTCGGGAGGCAGGAGTCGGAGGTTCGAATCCTCTCACCCCGACCACTTTCGACCGGAAAAATTTTTCTCTTACCCGACAGGGGAGAGAAATTTTTATGGGAGAAAGTCGAAGGAAGGGAACTGGAACCGAATCAGAGGTTCATCACAACGGCGCAGCCGTTGGAACGA